>Ga0182030_10024013_pt1 | contig 11233 bp, 8 predicted proteins | sample 812S3MmetaG_FD_121299 | JGI IMG/M metagenome (GOLD analysis project Ga0182030, IMG submission 121299) | Permafrost microbial communities from Stordalen Mire, Sweden - 812S3M metaG (Illumina Assembly) | ecosystem: Environmental > Terrestrial > Soil > Wetlands > Permafrost | place: Sweden...
GCGCAGATCCTCTCCCTGATCGTGGCCGGGGGCGTTCTGGTTGGCGCCGGGTTATGGCTCGTTTCCCGGCAAGGGGCCGGCAGTACCGCTGAAGATGCGCAGGGTCCCGTGCTGCCGTTGCGCCAGAATGACCTCAACGCGGTGACACGGCTGCGGATCTTCAAGGGCGACGGCAGTCACACGACGCTGTCGCGCGAGGCCAGCCGCTGGCTGGTGACGGAACGCGGCTACGCGGCGGACACCGGGCAGGTGCGCAAGCTGCTGTTGGATCTGTCCTCGCTTAAGGTCGAGGAGCAGAAAACCGCCGATCCCGACTTGTATGCAAAACTCGGCGTCGAGGATCCGAAGGGTTTCCAGGCCGCGAGCACCGGTCTTGATATCGACCTCAATGGCAAGACCCTGCGGCTGATCATGGGACACACCTATGGGACGAGCTCGGTGTACCTGCGCGTCGCCGGCCAGGGACGCAGTGTGCTCGCCACCCCGCAGCTGGCGCCGGACGCGGATCCACGCCACTGGCTGAATCGTTCCCTGCTCGACATTGCCCCCGAGCGCGTCACCGAGGTGGACCTGCAGCCGCAGGGCGGCCCTGGCTACACCATCAAGCGCGCTGGAGCCGACTATGCCCTGACGCCGATCCCCAAGGGACGCGAGCTGGGCGACCCCGCCGCGCTGGCATCGCAGGCGGGCGCCCTGGCCGGCTTGCAGCTGGATGATGTCCGCAAGGCCGGCAGCGTGGCCGCTGTCGCCCATGTCACCTTTGTGACCAGCGACGGCCTGACACTGGCGCTTTCCGGAATTCAGGACGCCGAGCAGCGTTACATCACCATCGCGGTGTCGGGATCCTCACCCACCGCCCAGGCGCAGGCCCGTGACCTGAATGCCCGGCTGACGGGTTGGGAGTTCGAGGTTCCCGGCTATCGCTACGACTCGCTGTTCCATCCGCTCGAGCAACTGCTGAAACCGAAGGCAGTTCCAACCCCGGCCGGCGCAAGCGGCCCGGCGCGGAGCCCCGCCGCGGGGCCCGCACGGCTGCCATTTGGCCCGCAGAGCCACTGAGCCCACGGACCATGTACCTGCGGGTTCCGGGTGGCTATATTGAGGCCCCTTTTCGCTTTCCTCGCATTTTCGGAGACTCCCATTAGCAAGCATGTCGCTGTGCGCGAGATCGCGCGACCGGACCCGGCGTTAAGCAAGGCGCTGGGCACCTATGGCGTTGCCACTGTCCACGAGGCTCAGGGTCGCGTTGGCCTCCTCGCCTCGTACCTGCGGCCGATCTACGCCGGCAAGTCCATCGCCGGCCCTGCGGTTACCGTGTCCGCGCCGCCCGGGGACAACTGGATGATTCATGTGGCCGTGGAGCTGTGCAAACCCGGCGATATCCTGGTCGTCGCGCCCACCTCGCCTTGCGAGGACGGCTATTTCGGCGATCTCCTGGCCACGTCCCTGCAGGCGCACGGCGTCCAGGCGTTGATCATCGACGCGGGCGTGCGCGATGTCGCGACGCTCAAGCAGATGGACTTCCCGGTCTGGAGCAAGGCCATCTATGCCCAGGGCACGATCAAGGCGAGCCTGGGCTCGGTGAATGTTCCGGTGATCTGTGCGGCCCAGCTGATCAATCCCGGCGATGTGGTCGTCGCGGACGATGATGGGGTGTGCGTGGTCCGCAGCGGCGAGGCGGCCAAAGTGGCCGAAGGCGCCGCCAAGCGGGTGGCGGCCGAGGAAGACAAGCGCAAGCGCCTGGCCGCAGGCGAACTGGGAATGGATATTTACCAGTTCCGCGAGAAGCTGGCGGCCCTGGGGCTGGAGTACAAGTAACCGCCTGATCTGCTGCTGCCGCGGCAACCGCTCGCGGCAGCAGCAGACCGATCGGGCCGCGTCTTTAGCGGGCTTCCTTCTTCGCACGCTTGGCCGCACGCTTCTCTTCCAGCGTCTTCGCCGGCTTCTTCTTTTCCTCTTTCTTTCGATCCTTGCCCTTGCTCATGTCGTGGTTCCTGTGTTGGCTGACCCGGATTGGGTTCTCAAAGATACTCCAACCTACAGAAAAGCCTCCAGACCCCGCATGTCGCGGGTGAAGTGCTGCCGGTGATCGGGCAGCTCCCGCACCCACCGGAAGTCCTGGTCCTCATATCCCGGTGAAACGGTGCAACCGACCAGCATGTACTCGCCGAGACAATGGACCGCCTGCCAGCTGCCACGCGAAGTGGTTGCCGTCCGGCTACTTCTTGATTTACATCCTGTGCTTGATTTCCAGATCGATTTCCCGCGGTGCCGACGGGATACCACTTACCGAGCCACCCCCGGTCTGGGCCAAGTCGAACACATTGACCCAGTAGAACTTGTCGGTCAGGTTCTTGGCCTGCACGATCACCGACCAGTTGCCCTTCGGCGGATCCCACGACAGGTGCGCGTTGTAGACGGTGTAACCTGCGATCCGGTTATAGGGACCGTTGACCGCGCTGGTCCATACCTCGCTGCGGATGTTGCCGTCGATGCGCGCGGTAAGCGAGCCCGCGCCCCCGAACGGCACGGTGTACTGCAGTCCCGCACCCGCAGTGAGCTTGGGTGTGAAGGGCGTGACCATGCCCAGCGTCACCCCGGTGGCGGGATTCAGGCTCACGTACTGGAAGTCGAGGTATCCCAGGTTGGCATCGGCCTGAAAGCCGCCGAAGCGCAGCTGCGTCTCCATCTCGAATCCCTTCTGGTGGGCATCACCCGCGTTATACGGCAGTGCGCAGGGATCACCGAACGCTAGCGGAATACCCCCGACGCCGCCGCACTCCGCCAGCGTCAGCTGGATGTTGCGATACTGCGAGAAGTAACCGTCGATGTTGACGTGCAGGTGGTTGTCGAACCAGCCGCTCTTGATGCCCGTCTCGTAGGTCGAGAGACTCTCGGGATTGAACTTCACGGCCTGTTCGACGTAGAACGGCCGCGGGTCAACACCACCACCCTTGAACCCGGTTGAGAACTGGCCGTACGCCATCACGTCATCCGTGATGTGGTAGTCGAGATCGCCGCGCCAGTCCCAACGCGTCGCCTTGTAGGACGCTGAATCGCCGTTGAGGGGTGCGACGCCCGCCGCGGAACCCGTCGGCTGCCCCTCAGGATCCAGACGCACGTAGTGATAGAGCTTGTCCTGCGCGGTGTAACGGGCGCCGAAGGTCGCATTCAACTTGGACGTCACGTGATAGACGAGATGCAGGTATCCCGCCTTGTCGTGCGCGAGGGTTGGATCGTCCTGGATGAAGTTGAATACGCCGGGTGCCGTCGGTGCGACATACCACAGGTCTTCGTGGGCCGGGTAGACCGTGAGTTCCCGGAAATAGAATGCGCCGACCGTGTAGTCGAGCACCGTATTCCATTTGCCATTCAGCCGCAGTTCCTCGCTGAACTGGTGATGGTCCAGACCCTCGATCCCGAGCCCGACCGGCCAGATCGATTGATCGTTATCTTCCGACCAGTTGCTGGTATAGCCCCGGTCGGCGATGATGTTCTTGAGCGCCATGTCAGGCGAGAGCGTCCAATCGACCGACATCTGCGCACCCCAGCTTTGAATGGTCTGCCGCGGACTTGAGCAAATGGCGGCTTCCACGAACGGCACGGTGGTCGAGGGCATGCAGTAGTTGGCGTAGGTGTTGTACGGATTGCTCGGGATGATCGCCGGGACCTTGGTCTGGTCGTAGGGCAGCAGCGCGCCGGTCGTCGAGGGGATCGTGATCAGTGCCCCCTCGGTCGCGCCGGCATTGCCTTCGAGGGGCCCCGGTCCTGCATAGAGCAGGGTCTCGGCGGGGTTCTCCTGATCCGTGTTCGACAGGTCACCGATGAAGTTCACATCCAGGTTCTCGCTGGCCGCCCAGCGCACCGCGATTCTGCCTGCCGTATAGGCGGTGCCGCCTTCCTGACCGGTGACACAACTGTTGGCCTTGGTGAGCGGCCCGGGCGCCACCGAATAGGTGCCCGGCGTCCCGTAGGTGGGAACGCCGGTGGCACTGAAAGTCACCGGCGTCGCCGTGAAGGACGGGTTGGCGCAACCGAAGTCGACCATATTCTCATAGCCGTCCTGGTGGTTGCCCACGCCGGAGAGGCGTATGAACAGGTTGTCCATGACCGCGAAATTCGTGGAGGCACGCAACTCCACGTGATTGCGACTGCCGTACAACACATCGAAGCTCATGCTCTCGGTGCCATCCGGACGCTTGGAAAAGAGCTTCACCGCGCCGCCCTCGGAGTTCATGCCTTCCAGCGTGCCCTGCGGGCCGCGCAGCACCTCGACACGATCAAGGTCCAACAGGTCGAGCAGTGAGCCGGTGAGCGTGCCGAAGTACACGTCGTCGACATAGATGCCGACGCCGGGCTCGAGGGCGGGTTCCAGATCACCCTGGCCGATGCCGCGGATGTACGCACTCATCGATGGGCCAAAGGCCGACGAGACCTGATTCAGTGAGACGCTCGGCGCGTCCGCCACGATCTCATTCAGGCTGGTTTGACCCCGCTCTGCGAGCGAATTGGCGTCGATCGCAGTGATGGACAGTGGCGTGTTCTGCACACTCTCATTGCGGAACTGCGCGGTGACGATGACTTCCTGCAACCCGGTGGCGTTGTCCACACCCGAATTGCTCGCCGGAGCTGGCGCCTGTTGCGCCAGCGCACCGGTGGCACCCAGCGACAAAGCGCCGGTCAGTACGCAGGCACCGCAAATGATCCTTCGGCCCGAGAACCTCATCATGGTTAGCCCCCCTCGTTTCCGTGATCGCATCGAGCCGGTTGTTAACGGACACTGTCGCGCCCGCTATTGCTCGTATTGATTGCAAGGGAGACTAGCACCAACACATGGAGTTACGCCACGGCAGTCACGACCATCCGTCACAAATACAGTTGAGATTGCAACGGCGCTTGCTGCGCTGCAGTTGAGATTGCAACACGTGCTGCGTCGCAATGAAAATCAGTCGTTCAGCGCCCGCCTGCCTATCTGGCGCTGCAGTACCTGCTGATCCAGCGCGCCTTCCCAGCGCGCCACAACAATGGTTGCGAGGCAGTTGCCGACCAGATTCACGAACGTCAGGGCTTCGGCAAGCAACCGGTGAATACCGAGCACCAGGGCAATGCTGGCGACCGGAATGGTGCCCACCGACCCCAGTGTCGCGGCCAGCACGACAAATGCTGCGCCGGCAACCCCGGCGGCTCCTTTTGAGGTGAGCAGCAGCACCGCCAGTATCGTCAGCTGGCCTGACAGTCCCAGCGAGGTGTCCGTCGCCTGCGCCAGAAACACCACGACGGTGGCCAGGTACAGACAGGTGCCGTCCAGATTGAACGAGTAGCCCGTCGGCACGACCAGACCCACAACAGCCTCTTCACATCCCAGTGCCCGCAGCTTGCGCATCAACTGTGGCAGCACGGTCTCAGTGGACGTCGTGGCGGCGACGATGACGATCTCCTCGCGGATGTACCGCAGCAGCCGCCACAGACTGATGCCGCACCACCAGCTCACCGCTCCGAACACGACAATGACGAATACTGCCGAGACGCCGTAGAGCGTCAGAATCAGGCGCCCCAGCGCCAGCAGCGACCCGGCACCGAAGCGGCCGACGGTGAACGCCATGGACCCGAACGCACCGAGCGGCGCGACCCACATGACGAATCCGACGAGGCGGAAGAAGACCTCACGCACGCTGTCGATCACGTCCTTGACCGGTTTGCCGCGCTCACCGCAGGCGGCGAGCGCGGCCGCGAACAGCACCGACACAAACAGCACGGGCAGCACTTCCGTGCGCGTGAACGCATCCACGAAGGTTGCCGGGATGATATCGAGCAGGAACTGTGCGACGCCCTGCGCATGGGCCTTCGCCGTGTACTGACTCACCGCCTGCACATCCAGCGCGCTGGCGACCACGTGCATGCCCGACCCCGGCCGCAGCAGATTGACCGCGGTGAGCGCGATCACCAGCGCCAGGGTCGTGATCACTTCAAAGTAGATGAGCGCCTTCAGCGCCACGCGCCCCACCCGGCGCATGTCGTTCATGGCAGCCACGCCATGCACCACGGTGCAGAAAATCACCGGCGCGATGAGCATGCGCACCAGCGCGATGAAGGCATCCCCCAGTGGTTTCATGTCGGCACCGAGCTGCGGCCACCAATGCCCCAGCACGATGCCCACGAGGGTCGCCAGCAGTACCTGGACCCACAGTTGTTTGAAAAACATGACTCTCCCTTGTGGACGGGCCGCGCCCGGTGACTTAAGGCGGCGCCAGCAGCTCCGGCCGGGGCGGCAGCCACGGCACGGGTGCAAAATCACACCGCTGCGGTGGCAGCGTCAGCCGCAGCTGCGAAAATCCCGGGCCGCGTCCGCCGCCGAAGCGCAGATCGCCGAGCCACCAGTCCGGTCCCGCGGCCGTCGCCATCGGCACCCGCGCGAACTGCATGAAGGCCCGGGCACGGCACTGTGTTAGCGCCAGTTGCGCGATCCGGTCCGTGGGCAATATGAACTGCTGTCGCCACTGAATTGCGGATGCCGCCGCGACCGGCACCGTTTGCGCGAAGGCGCCGCGCGCGGCGCCGAGATCCACACCGCGGCACTGGCCGACGTTGATCACGCCCGGCAGCAGCGAGATCCGTGCCTGACGCATGACCTCCTCGCCCGGCCGGGCCTGCACCAGCCACGCGTCCCAGCAGACCGGGTCGGCCGGCGTCGGCGTCAGTACCCGGTCGAGGGTGTGACTGTGCGGAAACTGCGCCAGCGCCACGGCATCCAAGCGCTCGCCGGCAATCCGGCCGGCTATGCCAAAGACGGCCGTGACCCCAAGCCACAAGGTGATGCCCAACGTGAGCGAAACCGCAGGCCGCAGCCAGCGGCCCGCCGCCAGCATCCCGGCCCCCAGCGCCACGAACGTGATGCTGGCCGGGGTCGCCACCAGCCCGAATGCAACCACCACTATGGCAGCGGCCGCGAGCGCCACGGCGACCAGGACCCGAGCCACCCGGGTGTCCAGCACGAATATCAGGGGCGCCGCGGCCAGCCACAATAGCGGTTCGACGATATACACGGAGTCGCCGTAGACCCAGCCGTTGTAGAACGGCCAGAAGGGATGCACGCCGTAGTTGTTGGTGTAATCCATCGCCAGATGCAGCAGCACGCCGGCCACGGCCGCCGCCCCGAGCCACGCCCGCTCGCGCGCGCTGGCATGCAGCTTACGCAACCGCACCCAGATCAGGCACGCCAGCCACAACAGGCCTGCACCGACCAGGGCACCGAGCAAGGTGTGTGTGTAGCCGCGGTGCTGCAGTACATAAACGAGCGGTCCGCCCGCAAAGCTGGTGTAGAGCAGATCGGCGTCCGGCAGATTGCTCCCGACCGCCAGACTGATGACCACGAGCCGTCGAAAGGTGCCATCCGGCAATGCCGCGCGCACCGGCTGCGCCACGGCGGCCTGCGCCAGAGTCAGGCGCGGCCGCGCACCGCGCGCGACCGCCTCGCCAACCAGGGCACCGATCAGAGTGTGGGTGACGTTATCCAGCTGCAGCCAGTCGCGCCTTCAGGCGCGGATACACCCGGTAGGCGTTGGTTTCGAAAATGCGCGTCTTGTCCTCTCCCGAGAGCGCCGAGGAATCGATATAGCGCTTGGTGTCGTCGTAGTACTGGCCGGTGGTCGGATCGATACCGCGGACCGCGCCCACCATTTCCGAGCCGAACAGGATGTTCTCCACCGGAATTACTTTCAGCAGCAGGTCGATGCCGGGCTGGTGGTAGACGCAGGTGTCGAAGAACACGTTCTTCATGACGTACTCGGTAAGCAGCGGACGTTTCATGTCCTGTGCCAGACCGCGATAGCGACCCCAGTGATAGGGCACCGCGCCGCCGCCATGCGGAATGATCAGGCGCAGGGTCGGAAAGTCCTTGAACAGGTCGCCCTGGAGGAATTGCATGAACGCGGTGGTATCTGCGTTGATGTAGTGCGCGCCGGTGGCATGGAAGTTCGGATTACAGGAGGAACTGACGTGCACCATCGCCGGCACATCCAGCTCCACCAGCTTCTCGTACAGTGGGTACCATTGCCTGTCGGTCAGTGGCGGCGAATTCCAGTGACCGCCGGACGGATCCGGATTGAGATTCGCCCCGATGAAGCCGAGGTCCTTGACGCAGCGTTCGAGTTCACGGGCGCTGTTGGCCGGTGCCACACCCGGGGACTGCGGCAGCATGCAGACCCCCACGAAATTCTTCGGGTACAGACCCACGACCCGGGCAATGAGGTCATTGTTGATCTGCGACCACTCGAGGCTGGTGGCCTCGGTACCGATGTGGTGGGCCATGGTGGAGGCCCGGGGGGAGAAGATCGTCACATCCGAACCGCGCTCGCGCTGCAGTTTCAGCTGGGCCTTCTCCAGACTGTCGCGGATCTGGTCATCGCCGATGCGCAGCGATTCGCGTGACGGGGTCTGCGCCGGATCCTTGAGCGCCGCGATCTGCGCGTCGCGGAAAGTCGTCAGGTCCGAGGGAGCCGTGGTGTAGTGCCCGTGACAGTCGATGATCATGGTTGGATACCAGGTGAGCCTTGAAAGAGCGCAAATGCTATCGGCGCCCGGACTGTCCTGACAAGGACAATCGTTTTCGCTAAGGTGTTTATTCCGGATTATCTTCTTCGGGGGCGACGATGCAGCAAAGATCATTGGGCAGAACCGGGGTCAGCCTGTCGGCGCTGGGCTTCGGCTGCATGACGCTGATCGGCTGGTACGGCACCCGCAACGACGATGAAGCGCGCGCCACGCTGCTGGCGGCGCTCGACCAGGGCGTGACCCACCTCGACACGGCTGCCAGCTACCAGCTGGGTGAAAATGAGAAGTTCATCGGAGCCACCATCCGCGGGCGCCGGGACGGCCTGTTCCTGGCCACCAAGTACGGCATTACCCGCAACGCGCAGGGGCAGCTGGTCATCGACAACCAGCCCCAGTCGCTGCGCGAGGCCGTGGAATCCAGCTTAGGCCGCCTGGGCACCGACCGCATCGACCTCTTCTACCTGCATCGTATTGATCGCGACACGGCGATCGAGGAATCCGTGGGGGCGCTGGCCGAGCTCGTGAAGGCGGGCAAGATCCGCCACATCGGACTGTCCGAATGCAGCGTCCAGACCCTGCGCCGTGCGCACGCCGTGCACCCGGTGGCAGCGGTACAGAGCGAATACTCGCTGTGGTCGCGGGAGCCGGAACAGGGCATCCTGGCCGCCTGCCGCGAGCTCGGGGTGGGCCTGGTCGCCTACAGCCCGCTCGGCCGGGGCTTCCTTGCCGCCAATTTCCGCTCCCTCAAGGATCTGCCGGCCGATGACAACCGCCGCAATCAACCGCGGTTCCAGGATGCCAATGCCGCGCACAATGCCCGGTTGGTGGCCGCCATCGCCGCCATCGCCGCGCGCAAGGGGTGCTCATTGGCGCAACTGGCGATCGCCTGGGTGCTCGCGCAGGGGTCGGATGTGACCCCGATCCCGGGCATGAAGACCCGCGCGCACCTGAACGACAACCTCGGCGCGCTGGATGTCATCCTGAGCGGCGCCGAGGAGCAGGAACTACGCCGCCTGGTGGACGACCTGCAGGTCCAGGGTGAGCGACACCCCGCGATGATGATGAAGACGCTGGACGGCTGAATCCCGCCGCCCGTTTCAACCCTTCAGCAGGTCCTTTTCCAGCAGATCCAGTGTGCGCATGGCCGGGAGCACCTGCTGCACACTGGAATTGGGCTCGCGACCATCCTGGATCGCGCTGAAGAACTCGCGATCCTGCAGCTCGATGCCATTCATTGACACGTCCACTTTGGACACGTCGATGGGTTTCTGATTGCCATCCAGCAGCTCATCGTAACGGGCGATGTAGGTGCCGTTGTCGCAGATGTAGCGGAAGAAAGTGCCCAGCGGGCCTTCGTTGTTGAACGACAGCGACAGCGTGCAGATCGCGCCCGATGGCACCTTCATGCCAATGCTCATATCCATGGCGATGCCGAGTACCGGATGCAGCGGACCCTGCAGCGCGTGACAGCGGGAGACCGTCTGTCCGGTCTGGTACTGGAACAGGTCGACGGTATGACAGGCGTGGTGCCACAGCAGGTGGTCGGTCCAGCTGCGCGGCTTGCCCAGCGCATTCATGTTGGTGCGACGGAAGAAATACGTCTGCACATCCATCTGCTGCACCTTGAGTTCACCGGCCTGGATGCGCTTGTGGATCCACTGGTGACTGGGATTGAAACGCCGGGTGTGGCCGGCCATGGCGATCAGACCGGTCTCCTGCTGTACCGCCAGTACCCGCTCCGCATCGGCCAGATTGTCCGACATCGGGATTTCCACCTGCACATGCTTGCCGGCCCGCAGACACTGGATGGTCTGCTCGGCATGCATCTGCGTGGGAGTCGCGAGAATCGCGGCCTCAACCCCCGGCTGCGCCAGCGCGTCAGCCAGGTTGGTGGTCCAGTGCGCAATGCCGTACTTGCGCGCTACTTCCGCGGTGGAGTCCGGACTGCCGCCCGCCAGAGACGCGATGGTGATGCCACTGATCTTCTGGATCGCTTCAATATGCTTAACGCCGAAAGCGCCCTGCCCGGCAACAACGATTTTCATGGCTGGTTCTCGAGAATGATGTGTCCAAGAGCCGTATTCGAGCACGGTACGTGATAGAAGCGGTACACCTCCTTCACGTTGTCGTTCAAGGCCCCGCGCATCGCGAGCCACATCACCAGCTCGATGCCTTCGGATCCGGCCTCGCGCACATACTCGAGGTGTGGAATCTTGGTCAGGCCTATCGGATCCTTGGTCAGGCCATCCAGGAACTTCGTATCCCATTCCCGGTTGATGAGGCCGGCGCGCGTGCCCTGCAGCTGGTGCGACATGCCACCGGTGCCGAACACCACGACCTTGAGATCCTCCGGATACGACTCGACGGCCTTGCGCAGCGCCCGTCCCAGGTCAAAGCAGCGCTTGCCGGTCGGCGGCGGGTACTGCACCACGTTGATCGGAAACGGGACGACTGCGCAGGGCCATGCATCCTCGGGCTTCAGATCGCCGAACAGAAGATTCAACGGCACGGTCAGGCCGTGATCGACGTCCATGCGGTTGACGACGGTCATGTCGAACTCGCTCAGGATCAGCGACTGCGCGATATGGCAGGCGAAATCCGCGTTCCCCTTGACCACCGGCACGGGACGGCGGCCCCAGCCCTCGTCAGCCGACTCGAATTCATCGGCGCAGCCGATGGCGAA
>Ga0182030_10024014_pt1 | contig 11233 bp, 7 predicted proteins | sample 812S3MmetaG_FD_121299 | JGI IMG/M metagenome (GOLD analysis project Ga0182030, IMG submission 121299) | Permafrost microbial communities from Stordalen Mire, Sweden - 812S3M metaG (Illumina Assembly) | ecosystem: Environmental > Terrestrial > Soil > Wetlands > Permafrost | place: Sweden...
AATCCATAGGTATGGTACAAAAAAGCTGCAGCTAACAACACAATGCCCACATTCAGCAGCAACCGGACAACCTGATTCTTTTTGGTGCTTAAAATATCAATAAATGCAAGCAACAACAGAGCGAGGCTCAAAATGCCATACCAATCACGCAGTTTCACAAATACTTTTGACTTATTGTAATTGATCTCATAATTAACCATAGTTGCCGACGGTATTATTTTAGCGATTGAGGTTTGGCGCTGAATACTGTTAATGTGATTCAATATATTATTGGCCCTGGAATAGTCACCAGATTTTGTGGCCTTATATACTTCCTGAAAATACAATCCCATAATGTTATTTACATTAAATACATTCAACTGCAAGTCCTCGTTAAGGATCTTAAGGCCGCCTGTCATAGGTATGAACGCCAGGGAATCATCCCAAGATATCCAAGAACTATTTGGCGCCCCCTGTTGCGGAAATATTTTCAGCATACTCCCATTAAAAGCCATCATGCATACATTAGCACGCTCATCTACCTTAATGATCTCTTTGTCAAACGTATTTTGGTCAGCTTGCTTTTTTCGGAAAGATTTTTCAGCTATATCAGCCAATTTATATTTGGCATTTTCATCAAAGAAGTCATTAAAACATGCGTACTTACCGTCTATACCCAGCACGTCCTGAACAGATTTTTCCCGAACGTAGACAATCTTTTGCTTCTTCCAGAAATCAACATTGAGCGGCATATCCATGAATATCTGCATTGCTTCCATCTTGCCAACTCCTTCTATATCAAACACATCTTTCCTGGATATTTTGTGCAGCACATCATAAGCAAGTGTATTTACAGGCTCAAAGCGCCCATCAACCGTTTGTATTATGAGGTGACCAAATTTATCAGCATGTTCAGCACTTACATGCTTTACATCTGCAGTCTGAGAATAACCCTGGACACTTATGCAAAATAAGAGGGCTAATACAGCGATTGCGGCTTTCCTTTTCTCACGAATAGCCCTGATAGAGCGCCGTAGCAGGAAGTATCGGGAGTTCCTGTTTAATAATGTTAGTAAAAAACCTAAGGCCATGAGGAGATAACCAAAGTAAGTGATCATAGTTCCGTTAGCGTCATGATTCACGGAAAGAACAGTTCCATTCTCATCCGCGTCGTAAGATGTTTGAAAGAATCTGTAACCATGATAATCGAGCACATTATTCATAAATATCTTATGCTTCTCGTTTACATTATTTGCATCATCCTGCAAGGTAACCTCGCTCAGAAATGATGACGGACTCATAGAACCTGCATATCTTTCAAGAACAAACCTGTCAAGGTAAAGTGAAAAAGGCAATTCAATCTCCTTTTCGCCGTAAGCCATGCTGATGTTAGTTCCTGGAATCCCAGCATCCTGGAAAACAGAGATATACCCTGAGCCTCCTAATACCTGAGCCTGGTGTTTTTTACCTTTAGTGGTTATATCCATTAATATTGCGTCAGGCCCTCCTGTACCGTTACCTGCTATTAAATGTTTCTTCGCATTATTGTAAGCCTTTTTAAAAACAAATACAGGCCCACCAAGATCATATAAACATTTCTCCCTGAATTCTTTGTCGATTCCCGCGCTAATAGTGTCTTTTGTCATGCCTGGCATTGCCATTCTATTGATATCGAAAGGTGAATTAATAAATAACTTTCCGTCCTTTTGATGGATATTAATTGCATCAGCCCTTTGATCATTGTTGTAGGCGATTACAAACTTTCCCATGTCCTTTATCTCGCCATCGGTTATAAATATTGTTTCCCGTCCATTTGCGCCGGGAACCACAACTCCCAGCATCGACTTGCCACCGGCTACATTCTCTTCGATAGTGTCGGTGGCATTTTTTATGATACCTGTGTAATCAAATTCAATCGGCCCATTATCTTTTGTATCCAGGCTTATATGAAACGGGGTGTTTGCCACCTGGCTCAGATGTACCGGCAAATCATAACTGTATTTCCCGTCCTTGTCCTCCGCAGCAACTCTCAGGTATAAATCAGAACTGTACATTGAATTAGCAGATTCGCCTTTCCGGATATGCATAGTACCATTAAACCCCGTATACCTGGTAACAGCAGCGCCAATAATTATTATTATAAACGCAAAGTGAAACAAAAATGCTGCTGCTTTTTCTTTACTGAAAAGCCCATACTTTTTTATACTTCCCGCGAAATTCAATACCAATAACAGTAAAAGAAATTCAAACCATTTGGCATTATAAACAAGGTGCTTCGCTGTTTCAGTGTCATACTTTTCCTCAATAAAGGTTGCCGAGCCCATAGCTATAGCAAGGACCAGCAGCAACACCACCGTCGTTTTTGAAGAGAATAATAAGTCTAGTACTTTTTTCATCAATTTTTATATTTTTCTGTCGTGTGAGTTATTATGTGTTTCTTGTTATACTACTACCAAGTAATCCTGAATTATGTTCTTTAGCTTTAATAGGTTTAGAATGGCAATCTTCCTTCCTCTCTTTTCTATAATTTTCTCTTTTTGAAAATCAGACAGTTGCCGGGAAACCTGTTCGGAAGTAGTACACGCAAGGCTGGCAATATCATCCCGGTTAAAATATTCCAGCAATTCCCTTTCGTTATTCAAACCAAAATTTCGGCATAAATAAAATAATACACTAGCAATCTTCTCCCGCAAATTCATCTGTGAAATACACATTAGTCTATAAGTTGACTCACTATGCTGGTTTGAGTAATATACCATAAGGTCATAGAGCATTTTTGGATTTGTAACATACATTTCCCCTAAAATCTGGTTTGTAAAGAAGCAAACGACCGACTCAATTTTTGCGTCCGAGCCAAAAGAATAATAATTATTGTCAAATCCTGCATGCCCAAAAACCTGTCCTTGACTTGCAAAACGAACTATCTCAACATCATCGTGAGGTCGTAAAATGAATTCTTTAATCATTCCGGCTTGAACAAAATAGAGTCCCAGTATTGGATTACCAACACTAAAAATCGAGTAGTCTTTTTTATACAAAGCCTGATATTTCTCCTTCTCAATGAAATTTGACCATTGCGAGACAAAATTCTTTTTAATGAGACATGAGTTATTTGGACAGAGTGCGCAGCTTATTCTTTTCAAGCAAATTATTTTTATGATTTGTCAGCCTAATCGTTACCAACTGGTAATCGTTAATTCAGTAATCCATTGTACAAATATATTTGGTGGACTGATGTATTAAAATGAGTATTGTCATGATAAATAATGATAGTAATCAGTTGCCTTCGAATTATGACATACTGGTCTCCGGTACAAGGAAAACCAACAAGAACCAAGCCTGCACTAACTTTCAGGTTGCAAAAAAGCAGCCAATAGGCGAAACATGTTTACCGCTATGTCGAGACAATTACTGCACATGACCAAAATCATGCGAAAGAAGGACAATTAATTGTTCACAATTACTTTTTTGGTTCAGTAATCGCTGTTACCCTTTCATATTTTCTTTCTGCATGGCAGCCGGGTGCGCAAGACCCCCCATTTTCTGATGGTTTAAATCTTAGCGGCATTTCCCATCCACCAAATTGTGTTTTATCATTGATCAGGTGATCATTGCTGGAGCCATGAGGGTTGTGACAGATAATGCAACTTCTGCCCTTTTCCCCACTAATATGAACAGCATGAAGATTTTTATCGCCGTTTCTAAAGCCGGTTGCCGAAGTTGTAACGGCCTTTTCCATCAGCTCACTCTTGTGACAGCTGAAACACAATGCAAAACTTTCTTTGTTTGCGGACGCATACGAACCGGAAGGGAACGGTTTGTTGAGCAAGAATGGATTAGATGATGCATGCGGATCGTGGCAGCCGGTACAACCTACCTTGTCGATAGCTCCATGTATATTTTTGCTCTTCTGCAGTATCTGGCTTATATTGTCAATCTTTCTTGTGCCGTCAGTATATGTTCTGTCATGGCAACTTAAACATAGTGTTTTTGTATCTTTTACAAGGAATTTCTTTTCATTGGATGCATGAGGAGAATGGCAGTTTATACAGGAACGTTTGTCTGTGATTGCACCATGAATAGTTGTGGAATTGTCCATTTTCTTTTGCATATCGGTATGACAATAGAGGCAAAGATTCTGCGGTGTAAGATCCAGCAATTTTTCTTCATTCGAGCTATGCTGGTTGTGGCAATTCAGACAATTATTTTCAAATGGCGGATGTACATTGCTCATTTTCATTTCAGCGGCTTGCTGTTTATGGCATTTTAAGCATAATGCAGGAGGTTCCTTGATCAATAGCCTGTCAAAATCCGACTCATGTGGGTCATGACATTTGGCACATTCCCCCTTAGCTACCGGTTCGTGTTTGAATCTCTTTTTAGCAGACTCCAGGTTGTGACACTGTGCACATACTTCTCCGGTGGGATTTTTCTTCAGCAAATAACTTTCGGGAGAACTATGAGGTGTATGACATTCCATACAATTCCCCTTTTGCACCGGCGAGTGTACTATTCTCTGGGTGTTATTTTCGTCATGGCATTTGTAACATAGGGCAGGTATTGTATTGACCATAGTAAAGCCGTTCACATCTTTTTGGGGGTGTGCCTGGCCATTGCTCTGGTGGCATTTATCGCAGCCGCGCTTTAAAGCGTCGTGTACCACATCCTGGCTAATAAGATCCTTGTGGCAGGAAAGGCAAGCGCCTTTACTTGTGTCAAACTGGCCATTTGCATGAAAAAAAACAGCCAGTAACATGGTCAACAATAAACTTACTTTATGGTACATAACCTAGTATTTAAACTTTTTAATAATTTGGACATAAGCCCCTAAATAATCTGTTTTTTGATTTTCAAGGTACACCCGGTCATAATAGTCAACCCCGACTACAAACTGCAAATGCCTGTAAAGCGTGGTGAACTTTGTCCTTGCCGTAACAAAATTCAAATTGATCTGTTGTCCTGTCTGCGACTGGTAACCGACGTTGACATCAACTTTTGATCTTGTATCGAATGCGTAAGTGATCATTCCATTCAGATCGCCATATTCCCGGTGTGTTACTTCCGTTGGAATTTTATAGTCGCGCCAATTGGCATTCACAGAGAATAAGATTTTCTCCCTGATGTTACTCTGCCAGGTCAAAAAATATCGCATCATCGTGTAGGGCACGAGGTTGCTTTTATAGTCATCATATTCAGTACCGGCGGTTGCTGTTTTGTATTTGACACTGGCACCCGACAGGTATTCAGTTACATAGTTTAGCAATAAATTATCGGCGTTGTGAATATTATCAAAATCGGTTTTGTTTATCCGGTAATAAACATCAAGAAAACCATTAAAAATGGAATAATTAAAAGACAGGTAGTTCAAGTTAATGTCGTAATTGTAATTGCCGGGTTGTGTTGCAGTGTAGAAAACATAGATGCTTGCATTATTCAAAATAAGCCCACCGGGAATGCGTTGAATCTCGGTAAAATTTCCGATGGTAGTTAATATATAATCAAGGCCCTGCTGGTATATAACCGTACCGGTTACATCTTTTACAACAATAGTTGACTGATTGATATAGGGCCTTTTCAGCAACACCTTGTCAGTCAAAGTATACTGCTCATTAAGTATTTGCAATAAAACATCAGAACTGGTTCTTTTTTCCAATTCCCGATTATAGGTATATTCTATGTTCAGGAGGCCATTGGCGAATGTTTTCTTTGTGTAGCTCAGATCAATACCTATCTTATCAGTTGTTTCGTGATAGGTTGATTCAAGTGCATTATTATATTCAAATAAAATTCCCGAATGCAAACTTTCAAAAAGTTGGTGACCTAAAAGAGCATTAAAAGAATTTTGTTGCAGCTTTTCAGGCATCTGCTCTATGTAATAGTAACTATAGCTACCATTAATAGTGAGATGGTAAGGCAGTTGGTAGAACAGATTCTCACTTATCCTGAGGTTTTTAAAGCTATCACTCCCGCTCTGAACCGTACCAAATATGTCTGAGTTATAGTGAGACCTTCGCGAAGAATCTAAATAGAACCCATCTTGCAGATCCAAATTGTCAGAAACATTTCTTATCGAATTCATGCTATAGTCTTGTGTGGTATAATCATGGTGCGTATACAGCAAATCATTTTTATCTCTCTTTCGAAATGATTTTGTAGCCCTGCCTTCTACATTATTTTGTTTATACCTGTAGTCCCGACCCGTTAGCACCTCCTTACTATCCCAGTCACTTTGGTTATACGCCAGGGTAAGCGGTAAAAAATTATTACGGTAAGCAAATGTTCCTCCGTAGGTTTTACTATTCGTTTTGATATCCGTCAAATTCTCCCTGCTGTCATAGCTATCATCAAAATTTAGATAGGTGCTTAGCGAAATGACCTTCCTGGGAAAGAGGGTTGCACCAAGGTGAAGTTTACTGGTATTGATCGCATTGTAAATGTTGGGAGAAACAAGGTACAGGTCCTGCCGGGATTCGGGATAATACCCACCGTCAATAGAAACTGTCAGGAAATTTGGGGTCCATATATAACTGTTTGAATTTACCAATATCCCGCCATAATAATTTGTGCTCTTAATCTTATTGTCAATACCATAAGTGTTTATGTCTCCTTGCCCGTAAAGCCCGCCTACTTTGAGCTCCCCGGAAAGAGACGAAATATTCCACAAGCCCAACGATAAAAGACTTTGTTGCGAAAAACATTCGACCGGAATCAAAAGAATCATGAACGCAAAAAGTATTTTTAAATGCCTCATTTGCTTTTCATTTTAAAGCTCAATTACCGATTCAATTTTCCTTAATGAAAATATCGACTCTCCTTCTTTTTCTACTTTCTTCACTAATTGCAGCCGGTTCCAATAGTTGGTATATCGGCTTTGTTGACGAATATCCCTTCCCTGTTATCCTCGTTCGCTTTATCCCTTTTGAAACCAAATATTCTATCGTTGCAGTGGACCTATCAGCAGCTAATTTCTTGTTTGGGCTAATTGACCCATTGACATCAGCATGAGCAACCAGATAAATCCTAATTTTCTGATTTTCGCTTATTGATTCAACCAACTTGTCCAGCTGTATCCTACCCTCAGGTGGCAAGACTGCTTGCGATCTGTCAAAATAAATTGTACTAGCCAACTCGTAATTATTCTTGTCGGGTATAATCTTAACGATAGCTCTTCTTGAAGTCTTTTCCTGGCTGTTTTGGGAATAAACATATCGACCATTGCTAATGCGTTTATTGATTGTTTCAATAATCTGCATTTTATCATTAATGAATACCGTCTGCGAAATAATACCGCTCTTTGGATAGGGCGTAGTAAGCTTGTAAGACAAGAAACCTTGCAATAAGAATTCCCCTTTTGGGTTAACTGAAGCTATATCGCTATAATCGGCTGAGTCATTCACTACGCACACTACAGTTCCCTGATACAATTTGGACATCTGCAGCGACATGTCCATGAGGGTTGCACCATCGAGTTCGGCCCTTCTCGGTTTTTCATCGGTATTCCCCATATCTGGCTGCGATGTGACGATGATCTTACTCTTTTTACTGGTAGCCGCTAGCTCATTTTTTACTGTAGCACCTTCCTGTTTTTCTGATTTTTCATTTGCCGGTGGCACATACAAACCAACAGTATCTGCCAATGTTGTTACTATAATATGGCTCTTCCTTGGAGGAATGGAAGGCTGTATATTTCCTGTAGCTTCTTCTTGTTTTACGAGTGTGTCTTTCCGCTTTGCTTCAATTAATTCTCCGGCATTTACATTGCCGGGTAGCGTTTCAACGATAATTTTATCAGGAGCACCTGTAACCGGCGGCTGATGGTCTTCTGACGGCTTCACCTTATTGATAACAGTACCTGTAGGTATATTTTCCTCAGTTACAACCGAGGGAATACTGGCGACATTCTTCACTTCAGGTTGAACCGTAGCGATATTAACATGGTCATTGGGCGCATAAGTTGATTTGAGCGTGTCTCCTAAAAAGTGAGCATCGTTAATAGCTGTATGCACAGTTTCATAAGCGTCCTTGTCGAAAACATATTTCTCCATTTTGTCTTTCGCAAACACAAATAATACGGCTCCGTTATTATCCATTACATTTATCTTACAGTCAGGGACATCTTTTTTGAAACTGAAAATGTAGTTTTGATCAGGGTGTAAATTTGACAGATAGAATTTGCCGTTATCATCTGGATGAATCGTTGCTATGAGTATCCCCCTGCTATCTCTTACATATATTTCCATCCTGTTGTTAACGTCTCCTGGTATTTTACAATAGATCTGGCCATATAAATGTCTGTACGTCAATTCATCCATTAATGCAATCCTGTTCGCATCCCTGGATATATTGTCTTTGACCATAAACCTTGTCTTTCCGCCGTGCGGATTGTGGCATAATGTGCACGATGCATCCTCTATATCCCTGTGAACTTTATTGGCAAATACTAATGAAGAATTATGACAATAAAGACATAATTGTTGACCCTGCCGGATCAGTAATTTCGGATACTTAGAAGAATGCTGGTTATGACAACTAAGACAATTTCCAGAGGCTACTGGCCCGTGAGAAACTGCATATTTTTCATTGAATTTTTGATGGCACCGAAAACATAAACCAGGCATGGGCATCAAAAGTCGCTTGTCGGGAGTATGGCATTCGTCGCACTTTTTTTCTTTATAAGGTTGGTGGACACACTGCTCTGGCCGATTCCTCTTCAGCAGTGCTTCACGTTTTGCTACAGACTCCTTATTCAGTGAATCTTTATTGGATAAATAATCGTTAAAGAAGTAAACTTTGTCAACCCCATCAAAAAAAAATGTCAAAGTCTTGTGAGATTGTTCCATGGAGCAGCCAAAAAAAAGCGTGATTATTATTATTGCGAAATAATAAACCGCATTGCCGTTCCGATTGTTCTGCATACTGCTCTGTTATTACTTTATAGGGGATATAGACCCATAGATATTTATTTTATCAGGGCCATATTGATTGGATACTAAAATGAGGTAATTAAGGTTGTATTTCGGATCAACGTACTTTTTAAAGTATTTTACATTATCATAGTCCACAATCACCTTGGCGGGCAACCACATGTCGCCAGGACCTTTGTACGGGCCGCCGAAAAACATGAGCAATTGACCCTTTTTATTAAACATCTGGGTGTTTTCAAAACCTGCATCCACAACGAAGAGGTTTGATTCTTTATCGCAGGATATTCCTTTTGGTCGCACGAACTGGCCTATTCCTGTACCATAACTTCCGATAGAGGTTATGTATTTCCCATTATGGTCAAATTCTTTGATCTTAAAATCTCCAAAGTCCGTTATATACACGATATCCTCTGTAATAAAAACATTAAACGGTGAGTACAAAAATCCGTCATCCCCAGCCCCATATTGGTCTGCAAAATATCTAATCAACTTGCGAGTATATTTATCATAAACATTCAGCCGGTGATTATCAGGGTTTGTTACCCAGACTTCATCTCCATAGATCATCACGTCAGTAGGCTTGAAGTTACCGGTATCTGCAAACTTATAAATGTAGTTACCTAAGCTATCATATAGTACTAACTCATGGCGCCCAGGATCGGAAACATAGAGGTAATCATTCTTGTCAACGTAACAATTAAGGGGTGATTTTAGCTGACCGGTACTTCCTGGAGTAAAGTTTCGATATCCATTATTTTCAAAATCTATAACCTCTAATCCTCCTATACCGGGATCGCAGACATATAACTTGCCATTGCAAATATTCATCCCATAAGGCTTCGACATAGATGAGACCTCCTCGGGCCCCATAACAAACGTTGCGAATTTCGTGCGCTTCCCCATAAACCCCGACCCGCTGATGCTTGTAAGGTATTGTAGTCTTGCAGTATCCGGTGGCGGCGGATAAAGTATTGTTGTAGTTCTTTTGATTTTAGAAGATTTGTGCATCATGTGCGCACATGAACCAAAGAGTATTGATATTGCACATACCATTACTAAAATGAGATTCTTTTTAGCAGTTATATTTATCATTCAATTAGTTTTTGTCTGTTTAAACGCAATTCATCCTGACTGGTGTATCGGATATTGGTAAGAAAAAAATCACACTCGATTCGCTTCTTTTCTTCTGGTTAATAACTTCTCGTAAAAGTATCAATGGCACGAAGGAAATTTCATGACCATAATCATCAAAAAACATGACATTGTTCATATTATATTGGAGTACAAACAAGTAAAATTGCATATTGAAAATTACGAGGAAGAGTTAACCATCAAAATAAAATCTCGATATGAAAATCACACCGCTAATAATCGGGATGTTCTCAATGATACCCGTATGTAAATCCGCCCCATTTCCGAAATTTCCAGACGGGAAACATATTACAAATCACAAAGTGGTTGTTGATGAGGTAATACAGACCACCTCTTATACCTACCTGCATGTGAAAGAAAATGATTCGCTTAAGTGGCTGGCTATCCCGTCAATGCAGGCTAGTAAGGGTGACACCTATTATTATTCAGAAGGGCTGCCAATGCAGCAATTTGAAAGTAAAGAGTTGCACAAAACCTTCGATGAAGTACTGTTTCTCGGTGGTGTAAGTGCAGAACCGGTAGGAACTAAGCCTAAGACAGTTACCGGGAATGCAACTGATGCTCACGGACAATCTGAAGGCGCACAACCATACACTAGAAAGGCCACCCAAGAAGTAAAAAAGAGCATTTCAATTGTGGCTCCTAAAGATTGCGTTACGATAGCAGAACTGTTCTCTAAGAAAGATTTATATGCTGGCAAAACAATAAAGATCAAAGGACAGGTAACAAAATACAATCCTGAGATCATGAATAAAAACTGGATCCACTTGCAGGACGGGACCGAGAATAACGGGAAGTTCGATCTGGTGATTACGTCCCAAGGTACTGTGAAGCCAGGAGATATAGTAACACTGGAGGGGAAAATAACTTTAAACAAAGACTTTGGTTATGGTTACTTATTCGATGTAATAATGGAAGAAGGTGTTTTGAAATAATCTAGTCAGACTTCTAAACTACTTAGCCCGGCAAGCGTTAAAACCTGCCGGGCTAATTTATGTAATATTATCACTCACCCGCTGTAATATCAGACTGGTCTGGAGATTGAAACCTACAGCAACTCAATTACTATGCACTGGAAGTGCATAGGTTCATTTGTGCCGGAATAAATTCCTACTCCAGAATCATATTCTCAGCGTTCGGATTGCTATCGTCTCTATGGTGCTCTAAATATTGCTGCA
>Ga0182030_10024015_pt1 | contig 11231 bp, 11 predicted proteins | sample 812S3MmetaG_FD_121299 | JGI IMG/M metagenome (GOLD analysis project Ga0182030, IMG submission 121299) | Permafrost microbial communities from Stordalen Mire, Sweden - 812S3M metaG (Illumina Assembly) | ecosystem: Environmental > Terrestrial > Soil > Wetlands > Permafrost | place: Sweden...
CGCGCCAGATCGTGATCTACGGAATCGTCCTCATTCCCGTGAGCCTGATTCCCGCCATGCTGGGAATGTCGGGGCGCATCTATGTGGTGGGAGCGCTGCTGCTGGGCCTGTGGTTTCTGTATTCGGGAGTACGCGTGGCGGTGGAACGCAGTCTGTCCCGCGCGCGTCGAGTGCTGATAACCTCGGTCTTGTATTTGCCGCTTATTTACGGCCTCATGCTGTTGGACAGGCCCGGTCTGTGATCCAAGTTCATAACCTAACCCATCGATACGGTGACCGCGTCGCGCTTTCGAACGTCAGCTTCGAAGTGAACAAAGGCGAAATCTTCGGCCTGCTAGGGCCCAACGGCGGCGGTAAATCGACCCTCTTTCGCATTCTCTCTACCATGATGGTGCCCACCGAGGGCCGCGCGACGATTGCGGGCTACGACGTGGTGCGCGACCCCGCCGCGGTGCGCCGCCATATCGGCGTGGTCTTCCAGACGCAGAGCCTGGATAAAGCTCTCACCGTGGAAGAAAACCTGCGCGCGCAGGGCCATCTGCACGGCCTCAGCGGGGCAGTCCTGCGCGAGCGCATGGCCAACGCCATGGAGCGCCTGAACATCGCCGACCGCCGCAAAGATCTGGTCGACACGCTTTCCGGCGGGCTCCGCCGGCGCGTCGAAATCGCCAAAGCGCTGCTGCATCGACCGCAGGTGCTGCTCATGGACGAAGCCTCCACCGGCCTCGACCCGGCGGCCCGCCGCGATCTCTCGCGCCACGTGGAAAGCCTGCGCGCGGGCGAGGGCGTCACCATTCTGCTGACCACCCATATCCTGGAAGAAGCCGACCGCTGCGACCGCCTGGTATTGCTGCATCAGGGCAATATCGTGGCGCAGGGTTCGCCGGCCGAATTGCGATCGGGCATCGGCGGTGACGTGGTGGTGCTGGCCACTGCCGACCCGCAATCGCTGGCCGCCGGCATCGCCGAGCGCTTCCAACTGAAGACTTCCGCGCGTGAGGGCGAAGTGCGCGTCGAAATCGAGAACGGCCACCGCTTCATCGCCGAAGTGGTGGAGGCATTCCCCGGCGCGGTGAATTCCGTCGGTCTGCACAAGCCGACGCTCGAAGACGTATTCGTGCAGCAAACGGGGGCCTCCATTGAGTAAGTTCTTCCTGCCCGCCGCGACCCTCTGGCAGCGCGAACTGGTGCGTTTCTGGCGGCAGAAAAGCCGCGTCCTGGGAGTGGTGGCGTCGCCCCTGGTCTTCTGGCTGTTGATGGGCTACGGCTCCAACGACCTGGCTCGCTTCTACGCCGGAGCTCTGGTGCTCACGGTGATGTTTTCCGCCATCTTTTCCACCATTTCGATCATCGAAGATCGCAGAGAGGGCTTTCTGCTTTCGATGCTGGTGTCGCCCGCGCCGCGCACCAGCATGGTGCTCGGCAAAATTCTAGGCGCGGCCACACTGGCATGGATTCAAGGGCTCATCTTTCTGGCGTTCGCCCCGCTGGCGGGCGTCCGCGTCGGCCTGCTGCAGGTAATCGGCGCGGCGGGCGCGATTTTCCTGGTCTCCTTTACGCTCACCGGTCTGGGGTTTGTGATCGCCTGGAGGATGGATTCCACTTCGGGCTTCCATGCCATCATGAACCTGCTGCTGGTGCCCATGTGGATGGTGTCGGGCTCGCTGTTCCCCATGTCCACCGCGCGCGGAGTGATTCGAGCCATCATGTGGGTCAATCCGCTGACTTACTCCATATCTCTATTGAACGGCCTGTTGGGTCTGCCGAATGCCACCCCGGGTCCCCTGGTGAGCGCTGCCGTCACCCTGGCATTCGGACTGGTGCTGCTCGTGGTGTCGGGCCTGATCGCATCGCAAAAGAGCACCAAGAGCGCCGCATGATCCGCGCGCTTCCGCCGCTGGTGCTGGCGCTGCTGATGGCGGCCTGCGTCAAGCCCAAGGAACTCCCCGTCATGGGCGATGTGCCGGAATTCCAGCTCACCGCCCAGACCGGCCAACCCTTCGACAGCAAGGTTCTCGACGGCCACGTCTGGGTGGCCGATTTCATCTACACCACCTGCACCGGTCCGTGCCCCATGATGACCGCGCACATGCGCCAGTTGCAGAACTCCACCGCGGAAACGCCTGACGTGCTGCTGGTATCGATGACCGTGGACCCGGCGCACGATACACCGCCGGTCCTCACCGAATACGCCCGCCACTTCAAGCAGGACCCGTCGCGCTGGTTCTTCCTGACTGGCGACATGGACAAGCTCAACGATCTCGGCGTGCACGCCTTCAAACTGAATAGCGTCGACGGCAGCCTGACGCACAGTACGCGTTTCGTGCTGGTGGACCGGCAGCGGCGCATTCGCGGCTTCTACATTTCCGGTGAGGACGCCTTCATGCCGCAATTGCTGCACGACGTGAGGCAATTGGAAGGCGAGACGCGTTCATAGACGCGAAACGCAGGCGGCGCCGCCTGCCGTCTCTTCACCGCGGCAACGTAAACACCAGGCCCAGCAGCGCCGCTGCGAAACCTCCCATGAAGAGCCACGCCATCCGATTCCCCATGTTGATGGTGTAGCCGAATCCGATCCTCTTCTGCACGAAGATCGCCGGATCCTGCGAATTGACGTAGATGCTGCCCAGGTACCAGCAGTTGTCGGGTGTGCTCTCCGCCGGCATCTTCGGGTCGCGCAACACCTTCACCACCCATACCAACAGCAGCACCGGAAAGACGATTCCCGGAATCATCAGCACTGAGGGGGAAAACGCCGCCGCCGGCAGGATCCCGATGCCGCTCAACAACAGCGCCAGGAAATAAATGGTGGCCACCATCATTTTCACGATGGCGTCGCGCTGCCGCCCGCGGCGGGACCCGTAGAACATCGCCAGGGTCAGCAGGATCATCACCAGCATCATGCCGCCGGCGAACAACAGCGGCCCGTAGACCGCGCGCGGAGTCTTATCGGCCCAGCGGTTGGCCACGTTGTGGGCGTCCCAATGCACCGGGACACGCGCCGGAATCTCGTCCCAATGGGCACGCAGCCAGGCCGTCGCCGCCAGCGGGAAGGCGAACGGCGGCAGCACCAGCGCAATCCAACGCGGCAAATGGTCGTCCTCGCGAGAGAGCTCCGCCTCTCTCACCCGGTCGGCCGGCGGAGCCACTTGGGCCATATGGGACCGTTCAAACAGAAAGGCCATCATCGCCAGAACCGCGGGCGCCAACATCGCCACTACCGGCAGCAATTGGCCCCACCATTGATCCAGGCGTATGACGACGACCACAGTAATCACCACGCTGCATACCACCGCCGCATAGTAGCGGCGCAACGAGGTCCGGCCCGCGTCGCTCGCTCGGAATCCGGACGGCACGGTAATGGCGAAGAAGTAGCGACGGGGTGAGATGTGCGGGATCAGCAGCATCAACGCTCCCGTGAAGGCGGCGATCAGAAGGGAGATGGGAAGATCGTTGGTCATTGGTTCAAGCCCTCCATGGCGGCGCGCAGTTCGGCGGCGATGCGCGTGAGCGGCACACCGGCCGCGCGCATCTGCGCCACCAGATTTCGAAGTTGTACCCGGAATTCCTGGAACCGCTCCGGCGAGACCGCGCTCTGGGCTCCGCGCGCAATCACTTTGGCGCCGCGGCCGTGGTGGAGGTCGAGCCAACCCTCCTCCGCCAGTGCCCGGTAGGCCTCTCCGACGGTATTGAAGTGGATACCCAATTCCATGGCCAGACGGCGCACGGAAGGCAGGTCGCTGCCCGGCGGCAGCGTGCCATCCACCAGAAGTACGCGCACGGCGTCCACAATCTGGCGGTAGGCCGGGACCTGCGAGTTCAGATCGATTCGAATTTTCGCAGCCGGTGGCATACGCCCCACTGTTTACTGTACAAGTACACTGTACACTTTGCGCTGCCGCGTGTCAAGAGGGAAAATCGTCGCAGGTTCGATGTTTCCGGATCCCTGACGCATAGCTTCGGTGGGGCAGGCGGACACCAGCCCGCCCTGGCCCGAGAAGACTGCGGTTAGGAGCTGTTAGGAAATAAGCTTGCCTAACGCTCCCTCACGGTCGCAGCTCCGGTGTGCGTTCTGAGCCGCGACCGTAAGGAAGCGTTGGCACAGGGAGAAGGAGAACTCTCATCCGGCGGTGGGCCATTCCGCTGAAGCTTGCCCCACACTTTTCAGGTGAGTTCGCCGATGGGCACTCCCTGCTACAATGGCCGTGTCGCATGCAGGTACTCCAGGCGGGCACACACAAACTAATTTATCTGGAACTCAAGGCCGAAGACGTCGCGGGTATTGCCCGCCAAGCGGGCTTCGACACCAGGGCGAAGGATGGTCCGCGCGTGCTCCAGTTGGACCTCACTGCGCGCGACCGCCAGTCGCCGCTGCTGCTCTTCGATGCCGCCGATCCGGCCAACCTGGGATGGTTTTCGCGCTGCCAGTTCTACGTGGAAGGCCGCACCGGGGTGGTCATGCAGACCCCCATCTCACTGGCCAACAAGCACGACCGCGGCGGCAAGGTGCAGCGCTACGCGGTGCGCATCTCCATCGCCAAGGAACTGCCGGCCACTTTCCGCCTTCCCGGGAAACAACCGCTCACCGAACAGGTTTTTTACCACCTGCTGTTCAATTTCCTGAACGCGCTGACCCAGACCGGCGTGGCGTTATGCGGCGGTGGAGCGGTGCAGCCGCTCGCCGGGCGCACCGAAAGCGTCGGCATTCGCCAATAGCCTCCCCATTCGCCGCCCTTCATCCGTTAGAATAGTCTCATTGCAAGAAAGTGAACCGACCCGTTGCCGCCCAAGCCCTCTAGCGTGACTGCCATCTACCCGGGGTCGTTCGATCCGATCACCAACGGGCATCTGGACCTTGTCCAGCGTGGCGCGCGGATGTTCGACACGCTGATCGTTTCGATTTTGCGGAACGATTCCAAGCTTCCGCTCTTCTCCGTGGAAGAGCGCATGGACATGCTGCGCGAAGTGGTGCACCCTTACGCCAACGTGGAGGTGGATAGCTTCGATGGATTGCTGGTGGATTACGCCGCCCAGCGCTCCGCTACTGTTTTGCTGCGCGGCATTCGGGCGATTTCGGACTATGAGTACGAGTTGCAGATGGCTTTGATGAATCGCCGGTTGCGCCCGGGAATCGAAACCGTGTTCATGATGGCCAATGAGGCTTATTCCTTCATCAGCTCCCGTCTGGTGAAGGAAGTGTTCGGTCTGGGCGGGAATATTTCCGGCCTGGTGCCGCCTTCGGTGGAAGCCAGGATGCACACCCGGATGCAGAAAACTAAACAGAGAGGGGCTCAGTAAGACGCGATGCAAGCAGTTACTTACCCAATCGCCGAACGTATTTCTTCCATCAGCGTATCGTCCACCATGAAGGTCTCCGCCGACGCCGAGAAGCTTCGCGCGCAAGGCGAAGACGTGGTCGATTTCGGAGCCGGCGAACCCGACTTCCCCACGCCCGATAACATCAAGCAGGCGGCCATCCGCGCGCTGGAACGGAACTTTACCAAGTACACGCCGGTGGGCGGCACCAGCGAGCTGAAAGCGGCCGTGTGCGAAAGCCACGCCAGGGATTTCGGCACCTCCTATTCGCCCTCCGAATGCATGATTACGGTGGGCGGCAAGCACGTGATCTTCAACCTCATTCAGGCGCTGGTGAATCCGGGCGACGAGGTGGTGATCCCCGTTCCCTATTGGGTCACTTATAAGGATGTAGTCAATTACGCGGGCGGCGTCTGCGTCTTTGTGGACACCGACGAGCAGAAGGGCTTCGCCGTGACCGCGGCGATGATCGAGCCCCACCTCACCGCGCGCACCCGCATGGTGATTGTCAATTCGCCGAGCAATCCCAGCGGCGCCGTGGTGGATCGCACGGAGTTCGAGAAAATCTACCGGCTTACCTCCGCCCGCGGCATCTACCTGATGACCGACGAATGCTACTGCAAGTTTCTCTACGATAGCGAGCCCTTCTCCATCGCCTCTCTGCCGGGCTCCAAGGAAACCGTGCTGGTGGCCGGATCGCTCTCCAAGACGTATGCCATGACGGGTTGGCGCATCGGCTTCGGACTGGTGCCCGCGCCCATCGTCACCGCCATGACCAAGTTGCAGAGCCACTCCACGTCGAACCCCAATTCCATCGCTCAGAAGGCCGCGGCGGAAGCGCTGCGCGGTCCGCAGGAATCGGTGTCCGTGATGCTGGCTGAATATCGCAAGCGCCGCGATTTCGTGATCGAGCGGCTGCGCGCCATTCCCGGCGTGACCTGCGCGGAACCGAGGGGCGCTTTTTACGCCTATCCCAATTTGGGAGTGGCCATCGGCAAGAGCGGCATCGCCAACACTACGCAACTGGCGGAACGGCTGCTGGCCGATGAGTACGTGGCGGTGGTGCCCGGCGAGGCATTCGGCACCAACCAGCACGTGCGCATCTCCTACGCCACCTCCATGAAGGACCTGGAGCGCGGCCTGGAACGCCTGCACCGGTTCGTCGTCAAGAATTCGTAGCTGCGCAGCGCAGTGGTGGGGCAGGGGGTGCCGCCTGCCGGCCCTGATCGTTCGAGCGGTTCGTAACAACTATGAATAAACCCATTCGCCTGGAGCCTTCCCTGCGGGAGAAGGTCTGGGGCAAGACGCACCTGGCGCCGTGGTTCCCCGACGCCGGCGAGCTGATCGGTGAAGCCTGGTATCTTACCGATCGCGAGTTGCCGCTGCTGGTCAAACTGATCTTCACCTCCGAGCGGCTTTCCGTGCAGGTGCACCCGGACGATGGCGAAGACGGGCCACGCGGAAAGACCGAAATGTGGCACATTCTGGCGGCCGACGCGGGAGCCACCATCGCCCTGGGATTTCGCGAGCCCCTGACGCGCCAGCGCCTGCGCGAGGCCACGCTGTCGGGCGAGATCGAAAACCTGGTCAACTGGCTGCCGGTGAAAGCCGGCGAGACGTATTTTACGCCAGCCCACACGGTCCACGCCATCGGAGCAGGCATCGTGCTGTGCGAGATTCAGCAGAACTCCGACGTCACTTACCGCCTCTGGGACTACGGCCGGCCGCGCCCCATCCACGTGGAGCAGGCCGTGCCGATCTGCGACCTGACGGTACACCCCGGCGCATCGCAGCCCGTGGCCATCGGCAAGGGCCACGATACACTGGTCTGGTCGAAACATTTCGTCACTGAAATGGTGCGGATCGAGCCGGGCGAGGAATTCCTCCCGTCGGCGGAGAAGTGCCAGCTTTGGATTTGCATCGCGGGCGCCGGCGCCATCGGCGGCGAACCGGTGCGCGCGGGCGAAGTGTGGCTGCTGCCGGAATCCGGCGACCAGCCACAGATTAGTGGAGCAGGCGCAAGCTTCTTACGAACTTACGTGCCGCGATAGTAGGGCAAAATGGCAAGTGCGGCGCCGGCACTCATGCCGAGGAATCGGACTGAGCCACCGCTCCGCACAAACGAATTCAGCCACCGATGAACACCGATGAACACAGATAAGAAAAATCCTTTTTGGTCTTTTTATCTGTGTTCATCGGTGTTTATCGGCGGCCAATAATGTTTTTGCCCGGACTCGAAGAGATCACTCTCATTCCACGACATTAGAAGTTCGGAGTCTCGGCGCGGCAGTCTGGAGAGTCTGCAACTTCAAGCGTCGCCCGCCTCGAACCGGTACCCGATATCGCGAATCGTCTGAATATAGGTAGGATTATGCGGGTCGGGCTCGATCTTCGCCCGCAGGGTAGTCACGCACCGGTCGATACTGCGCTGCGTCACCATCACGGAATTGCCCCACACGGCGTCCAGAATATCGTTGCGCGCTAATGCCCGCCCGGCGCGCGCGGCGAAGTGCGCGAGCAATCGAAATTCCCTCGCGGTCAGCTCCACCTCCCGCCCGCCGCGGAACAGCTTGTGCGCCGCCACATCCAGTTCGAACTCCCCGAAGCGCGTGACCGATTCCTGGCCCGCCTGCCGCCGGCGCAGGAACGCGTTCACGCGCGCTACCAGTTCGCGGATCTTGAAAGGCTTGGTGACATAATCGTCGGCGCCCAGATTCAGCCCGAGCACAACGTCTTCTTCCTGCCCGCGCGCGGTCAACATGACGATGGGATACTCCAGCCGATGCTCGCGGACCGCGCGGCAGATTTCGTAGCCGTTTACCTTGGGGAGCATGATGTCCAGTAGCATCAGGTCGGGCTCGGCCGTGAGCGCCAGTTGCAGGCCGGTCTCGCCATCCGCGGCGATGCGGACGTCGCAGCCCTGGGCCACGAACGTGTCCTTGAGCCCGCGCAGCAGCGCCGGTTCGTCTTCCACAATCAGGATGCGGCGGCCGTTCATACCACCCCCGGAATCGCCACCGAGAACGTGCTGCCGCGGCCCGGCTGGCTTTTCACATCGATGGAGCCGCCGTGCGCGCGTACGATGAACTCCACGATGCTGAGCCCCAGCCCCACGCCGCCGGCCTCGCGCGCCAGCCGGCGGTCCACCTGGTAGAAGCGGCGGAATATCTTCTTCCGCTCGCGCGCGGCGATGCCGATCCCGTTGTCTTCCACCGCGAACACGACGCGATCCCTTTCGCGATACGCGCGGATACCGATGCGCTTCTCGCCCGGCGTATATTTCCACGCGTTGTCGAGCAGGTTCAGCAGCACCGTCACCAGCGCGTCTTCATCGGCGCGCACCGCCGGCAAACCGTCCGCCACCGTCACTTCGAGATGGCAATCATGCAGACGCTCCCGCGCCGCCTCCAACGCGCATTGCACTACCGCGCACGGGCGCGCGGCGCCGAAATCGAATTTCTGCCGATTCCGTTCCAGCCGCGAGAAGGTCAGGAAGTTATCGATCACGCGGCTCAAACGCAGATTCTCGCGCGCGATCAGCTCCAGATACTCGCGCGTCCGGGTGGCGTCGGGCCGCTCCTCTTCGAGCAGGGTATCGACCAGCAGCCGCACCGACGAGATCGGCGTCTTCAACTCGTGCGACACCGCCGCGACGAGGTCGGTCTTCAAGCGCGCGATGCGCCACTGCCGCCGCAGCGCCTGTCCGGCGATCAGCGACGACACCGCCACCACCGCAATCGCCAGAAAGCCGACCCAAAGATACGGGAAGGTCCGCGGCTGGACGGCGGAAGTCGAATCGGGGCGGGGAACCGCGACCTGCCATTCGGGCGGCTGTCCCGGCGCAGCGCCCGGCTGCAGCACGGCTTCCACCGCGGAGCCTTCGGTCAGTTTGCGCGCCGCGGCAATCACCGTGCCAGTGCGGAATAGCGCGACCACGCGGCCGCCGCTCGTGCGCCACACGTCGGGGATGCCGGTGGCGCGCAGCGTGGGGTCGTCGTGGCTCACGGTTTCGGTTTCCAGAAACTGCGCCGCCAACGCTTCGGCGGCCATGGTGGGGAACGGCTGGCGTAGTTCGTTCATCAGAAAGAGGCGCTGTGCCGAGGGCATGCCGTTGCCGTAATCGCCGATCAGCGCGGGCAGCGGATTCGCGGCCTTCGGCGCTAGTCGGAATGCCAGAAGGTACGCGTCGGCGGCGATGAGGCGGCCTTGCGGATCGCGGGCTTGTGCCAGGCGGCCATTGCCAAACTGCGCTCCGACGATGGCGAGCGCCGCGGCCTTTTCGCCGGCGCGCATCAGGCAGCGGACTTCGGCCTGTACCGCGCGCGCCGCCAGATCGGCAGCCGGCTCCGCTGCGGCGATCCGTCCATAGGCGGTCGCCGCTTCGTGGAGCGTTGCGGGACCGCTCTCCAGGCGCTGGGCGTCGGCCCAATCGGCGCGCTGCCCGACGGAATCCGCGGATGGCGGCGTGAGCGGCGCCGGATAGGCGGGCGCGCCCTCGCGGGTGAGCACGATGACGGAATCGGCGGCGCCGTCGCGGATGGCCGCCTCGAACGCACGCGGTGCTGGAAGGTCGGCCGCTTGCCGGTCGAGCGCGCCCACGCGGTCCTTCCACCAGGCGCGAAAGCCTTCGCCGAAGAGCTTGCGTTGCGCGGCGAGATCCGCCTGGTAGGCCTCTTCGGTGCGGCGCTTGGTCAGCTCTTTCTGGCTGGTGAGGGCATCGCTCATGAACCAGAGCACGCACGCCGTGGGCGCCAGAACGCCCACTAACAGACAAAGCAGCACGAGCCAGCGACTGCTATCGCGGCGCGCGCTGCCGAATTGTGCGGGAAGCTTCACGGCGGTCCTTATGGAAGCTTGAAGGTGGCGATGACGGGGTCGAAGGCCCAGAGGTAAACCCCCACTTCCGGCAAGTATGACGGCGAGAAGCGCAGGATCAGGCCTTCGGTGAAGATCCAGATAGAGTAGTCGGTCTTGGCCGGGGAGTCGATGACGCAGCTTACGGACCTGTACCCTCCGACAATGCGAGTCTGGATACCTTGCGGACGGATCTTCAAGTCGGTAACCCCTTTCCCGCCTATTTCCGCGGCCCTGTCGGAGCATGCGTGCTGCACGGCCTGATCGAGCTCCGATGGCGGCGTGTAGATCCGCCGCATCCAGATACTGGTGCCGTACTGAGTAAACTGAGCAAAGGGGGCAACCTTCGACAGGGAGGTGAATGCGAAGCCATTTAGGCCATCCGAATTGAGGTCCGTCGTTACGTTATCTACGGACCAGCCGGCCATCTTAAGGAAGGCCACTCCGTCTTCGAAGGCCGATGGCCCCCACATCTTCACCAACTCCGCTTCCACGTTGCCGGATTGAAACTTCACCAGCGGACGCGCGCCGTCCACGCCGATCCAAAAGGTCTGCTCCAGAGGGGCAAGAGAAACCTTGTAGCACTTGAAACTGCCCGCTACCGTCTTGACCGTTTCCACGGCGGCAACGGCCAGTTCGACGGTACGCGGGACACCGTAGCCTAGCAGGAACGGCAGGGTGGTCAGAGTGGTTTTGTACCCCGCGGCCAGCGGCAGCACCCGCATGCGGAAAACCAGAGGTTCGGCGTCGATGGCGGGGCCCGCGAAAGGCGCGGCCGAGAGATCTCCCAGCAGATCGTCGGAATGCATCCGGGGATTTTCACCAGGCTGTTCCATGTGGCGAAGGGTGTCGCGATCGACCTTGGTCATGACGCTGCGGGTGGAGGTCTTGGTAACCAGCTTCCATCCCAGGTAGACGGCCTGTGCGTTCGCGACGGCATCCCGCGAACGGGTAGGATCGCGCTCGCTGTCGGGGACCGTCTTCCGCCATGGGGTGGCCGAGTAGTAGAGGTATTCGCCCGTGAAGGCGCCGTCGCGCTTGATGTTCAACTGGCTGGCCTC
>Ga0182030_10024016_pt1 | contig 11231 bp, 19 predicted proteins | sample 812S3MmetaG_FD_121299 | JGI IMG/M metagenome (GOLD analysis project Ga0182030, IMG submission 121299) | Permafrost microbial communities from Stordalen Mire, Sweden - 812S3M metaG (Illumina Assembly) | ecosystem: Environmental > Terrestrial > Soil > Wetlands > Permafrost | place: Sweden...
CGCTTGAACGGCAATGAAATCGCCCGCTCGGAGTGGTATCTGCAGGGCCGACTGCCGCTGCACACGCTGCGCGCGGATATCGACTATGGGTTCACGGAAGCGCACACGACGTATGGTGTGATTGGTGTCAAGACCTGGATCTATCGCGGCGACATCTACGAGCAGAAGCGCCGCCAGACGCCGGCAGTCGGCACGAGCGTGTTTTAACGGCAGTTTTCAGTTGCCAGTTGTCAGGGATCAGTTTTTGCAGATGTGAATTTTGAGATGGTTGGTTGTTTGAATCATGTTGTGAGTAGCCGAAACGCCCCATGGGCACCGGCAAACTGACAACTGAAGACTGACAACTGACAACTCGGTCGAGGTTTTCGCTATGTTGATGCCAAAGAAGGTGAAGTTTCGCAAGCAGCAGAAGGGCAAGCGCCGCGGCAAGGCCTGGCGCGGTTCTTCGCTGTCGTTCGGTGAGTACGGGCTCAAGGTTCTGGAGTGCGGCTACATCACCGACCGGCAGATCGAGGCCAGCCGTATCGCCATGACGCGTTTCATCAAGCGCGGCGGCAAGATCTGGCTGCGCCTGTTTCCGGACAAGCCGATCACCAAGAAGCCGGCCGAAGTTCGAATGGGCTCGGGCAAGGGCGCGCTCGACCACTGGGTCGCGGTGGTCAGGCCGGGCAAGATCCTGTTCGAGATGGAGGGCGTGGCTCCGGAGATTGCCCAGGAGGCCATGCGCCTGGCGTCGAACAAGCTGCCGCTGAAGACCAAGTTCGTGATGCGCCCCGGCGCCGAAAAAATTGTAGCTGCGGCCAATTAGGATGGCTTCCCACCCTTCTCCGCCGCGGCGGACGGAAGGGATGGGGCACCCACGCTGTTAGCTGACGGTTGGAGAGAGACAAGAGATGGAACTGGCAAAGATTCGCAACTTGAGCGACGAAGAACTGGCTAATCAGGTCAAGACGACCGCAGAGCAATTGTTCCGGCTGCGCTTTCAGGTCTCGCTGGGGCAGAACGACGGGGTGAAGAAGCTCCGCGAGCTGCGCAAGGAGATCGCACAGATCAAGACCGTGGCCAAGGAGCGGCAGCTGGGCATCCGCGGCGCGGCCCTGGACACACCGAAGGACGCCGCCGTGGAAACAACAGCGGCCGGCAGCAAGAAGGGAGCCCGCTAAATGACGGTGACTCAAGAGGCAGTGCAGGCGCCGGCGACAACGGGCGCCCGGCGTAATGAGAAGGTTGGCGAAGTAGTTTCGACCAAGATGCAGAAGACCATTGTGGTCGAGGTCGAGATGCGCAAGCCGCATATCAAGTACAAGAAGATCATGCGCACCACCAAGAAGTTCTATGCTCACGACGAGCAGAGCTCGGCGCGCATGGGTGACGTGGTTCGCATCCGCGAAACGCGTCCGCTGAGCAAGCTGAAGCGGTGGGCGCTGGAAGAAATCGTTCGGCGTTCGACGCTGGGCCAGATTGAAGACGCGGCGGTGGCCAAGACGGCCGCTGCGGCCAAGTAACAAGGACTAGGGATCAGGGGGCAGGGATCAGGGATCAGTTGGCGTCGAGCCTGGGGAACGGCTTAGTTTGCAGCTGAGATCTGAACACTGGCCGCCAAGGAGAAGAGCACATGGCAGTGCAAATGAGAACCATGCTCACGGTGGCCGACAACTCCGGCGCCCGCAAGCTGCAAGTGATTCTGCCCCTGGGGGGCGGATTGGGCAAGAAGGCTGGCCTCGGCGACATTGTGACCGCCGCGGTCAAGGAATCTTCGCCGGATGGCACCGTGAAAAAGGGCAAAGTGGTGAAGGCGGTCATCGTTCGCACGCGCCTTGCGCATCGTCGGAAGGACGGCAGCTATATCCGCTTCGACGAGAATGCGGCCGTGGTGATCGACGATGCGCACGAGCCGGTGGGCACGCGCGTGTTCGGGCCGGTAGCCCGCGAGCTGCGCGAGAAGAAGTTTTTGAAGATTGTTTCGCTGGCGCCCGAAGTTGTCTAGCAGTTGTCAGTGATCAGTTGTCAGTGATCAGTTTTTGGCAGTGGCTTGGAAATAGTGATTGTTTGAATCAGTTGAAATGCCTGTATCGGCAAGAAAAGCTGACTACTGATCACTGATAGCTGACCACTGCAGGAGAGAAGATGCCGAGTTTACATATTCATCGCAACGATACGGTCAAGGTCCTCACCGGCTCTGACCGCGGCAAGACGGGCCGTGTGCTGCGCGTGTTTCCCGACAAGGGCACGTTGCTTGTGGAGCACGTGCGGGTGGTCAAGAAGACGGTCTCGAGCAAGCAGGGCCAGCGCACCAAGGGCGGCATCGCGGAGCAGGAATCCCCCATTCAGGTTTCCAACGTGATGGTCGTGTGCCCCAACTGCGGGCCGGTGCGTGTCGGCTACAAGGTCGAGGGCACCAGCAAGGTTCGGGTCTGCAAGAAGTGCGGGCAGGCGCTCGTGACCAAGAAGTAAACCCGGCCTTCGGGCAGGATTCCCGGAAAGAATCCCGCCTGGACGGCCAGTTCCTTCCGAAGCCGTATACGGTCTCCACGGCGACCACTCCGGGCGCCGGAAGAAAGAGAGCAAAGCACCATGGCAGCACGACTGAGAGAGAAGTATCACAAGGAGATCAAGCAGGCTCTTCAAAAGGAGCTGGGTCTCGACAACCCGATGGCCGTTCCGCATCTGGACAAGATCGTCATCAACATGGGCCTGGGCGAGGCCACAGGCAACACCAAGCTGCTCGACCCGCTGGTGGCCGATCTGGCGAATATCGCCGGGCAGAAGCCGGTGACCACCAAGGCCAAGAAGTCGATTGCGGCCTTCAAGGTGCGGGCCGGCATGTCGATCGGCGCCATGGTCACGCTGCGCTCGGACAAGGCCTACGAGTTTCTGGACCGCCTGATCTCGACCGCGCTGCCCAGGGTGCGCGACTTCCGCGGCGTCTCCACAAAAAGCTTCGATGGGCGCGGCAACTACACGCTCGGCCTGCGCGACCAGCTGATTTTCCCGGAGATCGACTACTCGAAGGTGGAGAAGATGAAGGGAATGAACATCACCATTGTGACCACGGCTAAGGACGACAACCAGGCGAAAGCGCTCTTGAAGCACTTCGGGATGCCGTTCCGCCAGGGCGCGTAGGGGATTAAGAGGATTTATGGCAACTACTGCAAAGAGAGTGAAAGACGCGCGGAAGCCGAAGTTCAGCAGCCGCAAGCACAACCGCTGCCAGCTGTGCGGACGGCCGCGCGGTTTTCTGCGCAAGTTCGGCATCTGCCGCTTGTGTTTCCGGTCGCTGGCGCTCAAGGGAGAGATCCCCGGCGTGGTGAAGTCGAGCTGGTAAGAAAGACAGGGAACAGGGATTAGGGATCAGGGGTCAGTAAGACCCGGAACTGACCCCTGATCCCTGACCCCTGACAACTGTTTCAAGGCATTCCCGCTGGTTCTCGCCGCGGCGAGCGAACGGGGAATGAAGGAGAAGGAATGAGTCTGACCGACCCAGTAGCAGATTTTCTGGCGCGGATCCGGAATGCGATCCGGGCGCGTCATCAGAAGCTGGATGTGCCGGCTTCGAAGCTGAAGACCGAGATTGCCCGCATCCTCAAGGAAGAGGGCTACATCTCGAACTACAAGACGCAGGAAGAGGAAGGCAAGCAGGTCCTCCGCGTGTACCTCAAGTACGGCGGAACGGAAGCGGCTATCCGCGATCTGGCGCGCATCTCGCGTCCCGGCTGCCGCGTCTACATCGGCCGCGACGAGATCAAGCGCGTGCAGGGCGGTCTTGGCATCTCCATCATGACCACGCCCAAGGGCGTGATGACCGGCCGCCAGGCGCGCCGCGAAGGCGTGGGCGGGGAACTGCTCTGCGAAGTGTGGTAAGGGCAGTTGTCAGTGATCAGTTATCAGTTGTCAGGGAAGGACTGAAGATTGATAGCTGGAGACTGAAAAACGGCTTTACGGGCTGCAGTGGAACGATGGCGTGTTGAAACTGATCACTGATAACTGATCACTGACAACTGCTTTTTCGGGACTCGCAAGCCAACTCAAGAAGGACTGAATCGATGTCGCGTATTGGAAAGAAGCTGATCCCGCTTCCGGCGGGCGTGAAGTATACGGTCGAGGGCAACACGGTTCTGGTTGAAGGGCCCAAAGGCAAGGTCTCGGCGCTGATCGCCGAGGGCATCTCGCTTGAGACCAAGGACGGCGTGCTGCATGTGAATCGGGATACCGACAAGCATGCCGCAGTGCACGGGTTGACCCGCGCCTTGGTCTTCAACGCCGTGCACGGCGTGACGGCCGGCTGGAAGAAGGAATTGGATATTGTCGGCATCGGCTACCGCGCCGAGCTGAAGGGCAAGACCATGGTGGTGTTCACCCTGGGCTACTCCCACCAGATCGAATTTCCGCTGCCCACGGGCATTGAAGTTGCGATCGACCCCAAGCAGACGCACCTGACCATTAGCGGCATTGACCGCCAGAAGGTGGGCCAGGTGGCGGCGGACATGCGCTCGCTGCGCAAGCCCGACCCCTACAAGAACAAGGGCGTGCGCTACTCGGACGAGAAGCTGAAGAAGAAGGCCGGCAAGACGGGAAGCAAGTAAAGCAGCGAACAGGGATCAGTGGTCAGGGATCAGGAAAAGCAGCCCTAAGCGGCACAAACAACTGACCCCTGATCTCTGATCCCTGACCCCTACCCCAACCGAACGGCGCCGCAGGGCGGCGCCGCTGATAGGAAAAGAGAAGACCATGATTACGCAGACCAAGAGGAACGCAATCCGGCAGCGCATCCACGACCGTATCCGGCGCAAGCTGGCCGGCACGGGCGAGCGCCCGCGGCTGAACGTCTACCGCTCGCTGAACCACATCTACGCGCAGGTGGTCGACGATCAAAAGGGCGAGACGCTGGTTTCGGCTTCTACGCTGGCGCTGAAGACCAAGACCGGCGGCAATATTGCGGCGGCCAAGGAGATCGGCAAGGCGGTGGCTGAGCTGGCTGTCAAGCAGGGCATCAAGAAGGTGGTCTTCGATCGCGGCGGCTACCTCTATCACGGGCGGATCAAGGCGCTGGCCGACGCGGCCCGCGAAGCCGGCCTCGAATTCTAGCAGGGACTAGGGACCAAGGGACCAGGGACTCGGAGCGATCAGCTCAAGAAGAGACGAGAGAGCAATGACGATACTGAAGAAGAAACTCGATGCCAACCAGTACAACCTGAAGGACCAGGTGGTCGCCATCAACCGCGTGACCAAGGTGGTGAAGGGCGGCAAGAACATGTCGTTTGCCGCGCTGGTGGTGGTGGGCGACGCCTCTGCCGGAGTGGTGGGCCACGGATCGGGCAAGGCCAAGGAAGTTCCCCAGGCCATTCGCAAGGGGATTGAAGCGGCCAAGAAGAACCTGGTGCGCGTCAACCTGACCGAGACCTCGATTCCGCACTTGGTGCTGGGCCGTTTCGGTTCGGGCCAAGTGCTGCTCAAGCCAGCGCCGGAAGGCACGGGGGTGATTGCCGGCGGCGCGGTGCGCGCGGTGATGACCTCGGCCGGGGTGCAGAACGTGCTGACCAAGAGCCTGGGCTCGCCCAACCCGCACAACGTGGTCAAGGCGACCTTTGACGCGCTGGTGCAGCTGCGCGACAAGGCCGATGTGGCCGCCTTGCGCGGCAAGTCCATAGAGGAGCTCTAGTCATGGCGGAAACGAAGATGATTCGCATACAGTACTACCGCTCCAAGAACTCCACGCCCGCCAAGCACAAGGCCGTGGTCAAGGGGCTGGGCTTTACGCGCCTCAACCAGATCGTCGAGCGCGTCGATACCGATTCCACGCGCGGCATGGTCAAGGCCATTCCGCACCTGGTGCGGATTCTGGAGAACTAGAGAGCAGGGATCAGGTTTCAGAGATCAGTTGAAGCAGCCGGCATCGGCAAGATCAATCTGACCCCTGAAACCTGCTCTCTGATCTCTGTCTTACAACGCGAGTCGGTGAGGATCAACCTCCCCGGCGCTACAGCGAGGAACACAATGGCGAAGAATCTATCCAATTTACGTGCGCCCCGGAAAGCAAACACCGGGCGCAAGCGTGTCGGCCGCGGTATGGGTTCCGGCATGGGCAAGACCTCAACCCGGGGCCACAAGGGCCAGGGATCGCGCACCGGCACCAGCCTGATGCGCGGCTTTGAGGGCGGCCAGATGCCGCTGCACCGCCGCCTGCCCAAGCGCGGCTTCACCAACATCTTCCGCACCGAGTACACGGTGGTGAACCTGGACCGCATCGCCCAGCAGACCGAAGGCCTGACGGTGACCGAGATCGGTCTGGACGATTACAAGAAGCTCGGCCTGGCCTCCAGCAAGAGGACTCTGATCAAGATCCTCGGCTCCGGCGAAATCAGTACCGCCATCACCATCCACGCCCACAAGTTTTCCAAGTCCGCCGTCGAGAAGATCGAAAAGGCGGGCGGCAAGGCTGTGGTTGCGGGCGTGGTCGTGTCCACGGCGTAGTTAGGCGAGCCAGTTTTCCCAGGTCTCAAAATCGAGATTCTTCGGCAGGTTCGGGACAGGCCCTGGGGCACCCGGCGTGCAACTGAGTGGGGTTTGAGGTTTCCCACCCTTGCGACAGGAAAAAGTCGCAAGGATGGGGCACGGAAGGCGTGTTGCTCCGGTGTCTTGGATCCGGACAATCGAGGCCGGACGGCACCTGGTCCGATTCGGACGGGTGCCGGACCCATACGTGTGACGGCCCGCATATACTGAACTTCGCCGCTCCGGTAAGGTCGACGAAGATCGGGAATGCTCTAAGATGAAGTAGGTCCAAAAAACATTCGATTGGCGCGAGACGCCTGAAGCGGATAAACTGACATGCTTGAGAAATTCCTCAATATCTTCCGGATTCCCGACCTGCGCAAGCGCGTACTGTTCACCCTTGGCATTCTGGCCGTCTACCGCCTGGGCTCGCACATCCCCACGCCCGGCGTGAACACCCACCAGCTGGAGCTGTTGTTCAGCCAGCAGAGCGGATCGGCGCTGGGGCTGATGGACCTTTTCGGCGGAGGCAATCTGCGCCGCATGACGGTCTTCGCCCTGGGCATCATGCCCTACATCACGGCTTCGATCATCTTCCAGCTGCTGACGGTGGTCTACGAGCCGCTGGCGCGCATCCAGAAGGAAGGCGAACTGGGCCGGCGCAAGATTACCCAGTGGACCCGCTACATGACTGTTATTCTGGGCGCCTTGCAGTCGATCGGCATCGCCGCCATCCTCACCAAGCAGGGCCTGGTTCTGCACCCCGGCATCGGCTTCAGCCTGATGACGGTGCTCACGCTGACCACCGGCACGGCCTTCATCATGTGGCTGGGCGAGCAGATCACCGACCGCGGCATCGGCAACGGCATGAGCCTGCTGATCTTTGCCGGAATCGTGGCCGGCCTGCCCCGCGGCGTGGCCGAGTTGTATCAAAAGGTCCAGACCAACGCCTGGGGCTCGTTCACCATCCTCGCGGTGGCCTTGTTGCTGGTGGGCATGATCGCGGTGGTGGCGTTCATTGTGTTCGTTGAGCGCTCCGAGCGCCGCATCCCCATCCAGAGCGCGCGGCGCATCGTCGGCCGGCGCATGATGGGCGGCAACTCCAGCCATCTGCCCCTCAAGGTCAACTCGGGTGGCGTCATGCCGGTCATCTTCGCTAGCTCCATCCTCTCCGCGCCCATGCTGCTGAGCCAGATGGACTGGATCCAGAACCCGCAGACGCAGTTTGCGCACCTGGTCAAGAGCGCCATGGAAGCGCTGACTCCGGGCTATCCGTGGTATGTGTTCCTCAACATGCTGGGGATCATCTTCTTCGCCTACTTCTACATCTCGATCGTGATGAAGCCGGACGACATCGCCGACAACTTCCGCAAGTCGGGCTCCTTCATTCCGGGCATTCGTCCCGGCAAGCGCACCTCGGACTTCATCAACGACATCCTGACCCGCATCACGCTGGTCGGCGCCATTTACCTGATCCTGATCCAGCTGGTGCCCACGTTCCTGATCTCCGGCATCCGCTTTGACAAGCTCTTCCTGGTCGGCCGGTTTTTTGAGAGCCTGCCCACCTGGACGACCCACGGACTGAATGTCAACTTCTACTTTGGCGGCACTTCACTTCTTATCGTCGTCGGCGTCGCCATGGATACCGTCAACCAGATCGAATCGCAGCTGATCATGCGTCATTATGATGGCTTTTCCCCTCGTTCCGGTCGCATACGCGGAAGGAAAACCTGGTAATGTCTTCATCTATGGTTGCAGTTGAACAGGGCCGGGAGACGGGTTCCAAACCCGTTCCCGGCCCGATTCTTTTGCTCGGCGCGCCGGGCTCTGGCAAGGGGACGCAATCGGAGCAACTGGTCAAGCTGTGGGGTATTCCGCATATCTCGACCGGCGACCTGCTGCGCGCCAACATGGCCCGGGGCACGGCGTTGGGCAAGATCGCCCAGCAGTCGGTCAACCGCGGGGAGTTTGTGCACGACTCGCTGGTGAATGAGATGGTGGCTGCCCGGCTGCGTGAGCCGGACACTGCCAACGGCTACATCCTGGACGGCTTTCCCCGCACGCTGGGCCAGGCTACGTGGCTGGACGGCCGCCTTGCCGCCGAGGGCCAGACGCTGCCGGTGATTGCCGTAAGCATCCATGTGGACTATAATCAATTACTGCGCCGGATTACGGGGCGCAGGAACTGTCCTGTCTGCGCGACCATCTATAACGTCTACATGAATCCGTCCAAGAGGGATGGATTCTGCGATGTAGAAGGTGCGGCGCTGGTCCAGCGAGCCGATGACACGGAAGCGGTCTTCAAGGAGCGCATGCGCGCTTACTCGGGGCTGACTGCGCCGGTGATCGAGCACTACCGGACCCAGGGGCGTTTTGCGGAAGTGGATGGAGACCGGCCGATTAGCGAGATCGCGGCCGGCATCGTCGCCGCCGTCGAGCGGTTACGCAGCGAAGCGTAGCCGAACGGCGACTTTGTGCGTGAGAGACGAGTTATCAGTCGTCAGTTTTCAGTCGTCAGTTCCGCCGGTAGCAGCGGGGCTCAAAACTGATCACTGACAACTGACTACTGAAAGCTGGTTTTGTGGCTGTTGTACTGAAGTCGTCGCAGGAGATCGAGAAGATGCGCCGCGCGGGCCAGGTGGTTCGCGAGGTGCTGGAGCTGGTGCGCGCCCAGGTCAAGCCCGGCGCCACCACCCTGGATCTGGAAAAGGCGGCGCAGGCGCGGTTGGACGAGCTGGGCGTGAAGGCGGCCTTCAAGGGCTATCACGGTTTTCCCTGCGTGCTGTGCACCTCGGTCAACAGCGAGGTGGTGCACGGCATCCCCTCGGCCAAGCGGGTTCTCAAGGAAGGCGACATTGTTTCAGTCGACTTTGGCGCGGTGGTTGACGGCTACTACGGAGACGCGGCCATTACCGTTCCGGTGGGCTCGATCGACGCCGACGCGGCGCGGCTTTTGGAAGTGACGGAGAAGTCTCTGCACGCCGGCATTGCGGCGGTCCGGCCGGGCGCGACCCTGGGCGATGTGGGTGCGGCGGTGCAGGATGTGGTCGAGGCCGAAGGGTTCTCGGTAGTGCGCGACTTTGTGGGCCATGGCATCGGTGTGCACATGCATGAAGATCCGCAGGTGCCGAACTTCGGCGAGCGGGGTCGCGGCATGAAGCTGAAGACCGGCATGGTGATCGCCATCGAGCCGATGGTGAACGCCGGCAAGGCGGATGTGAAGGTGCTCGGCGACGGCTGGACGGCGGTTGCCGCCGATGGAAGCATGAGCGCTCATTTTGAGCACACGGTAGCGGTCACCGCGACCGGAGCGAGAGTGTTGACCGATTAGTTTGAGTCACAACAGGCCGGAAAGCGAGCGAGTGCGCCGGCGGAATTGGATGCGGTTTGTCGAAGGAAGACGCGATTGAGGTCATGGCGGTGGTCACAGAGACCCTGCCCAATGCGATGTTCAAGGTCAAGCTCGAGAACAATCACGAGGTGCTGACCCATGTTTCGGGAAGAATGCGCAAGAACTTCATCCGCATTTTGCCCGGCGACCGCGTGGCCGTGGAGCTGAGTCCATACGACCTGAACCGCGGACGAATCGTTTATCGGTACAAATAGGCCGCTAGCTTCCAGCTGCCAGCTTCGAGCCAAACAGTTGGCCAATGAAGCGGGTAGCTGAACGGCGGGCTAAGAGCTAGAAGCTAGCAGCTACGAGCTGCGCTTCGAGGAAGGGCAGCAGACAATGAAGGTCCGTGCATCGGTAAAAAAGATTTGCGTCAAGTGCAAGGTCATCACCCGCAAGGGAGTGGTCCGGGTAATCTGCGAAAACGCAAAGCACAAGCAGCGCCAGGGCTAAGGCAGTCTGGCATACGTGGAAGCTTCCACGAAGAGATCAGGGAACAGAGATCAGAGATCAGTTGAATGTGCTAGTGCAGACTGAATCAAACTGATCTCTGACACCTGAAAGCTGATCTCTGGCAAGAGGCGAGTTAGCTTGAGTCAAGGCTTGCGATGAACCTCTGGAAGCTTCAGACACACACCGTGCGAACCGGTTAAGGCCGGGGGCACACAACCCGCAGCAGCAAAGGAACCAACATGGCACGTATTGCTGGCGTCGATCTGCCCCGCAACAAGCAGGCACGGATCGCGCTCACATACATCTTCGGCATCGGAGATCCGCGTGCGGCGAAGATTCTGGCGAAGGCGAATGTCGATCCCTTCAAGAAGATCCAGGATCTCGGCGAAGACGAGGTCAACCGCATCCGTCAGGTGATCGAGGACGAAGGGAACGTCGAAGGCGACCTGCGCAAGGACGTCTCGATGCACATCAAGCGCCTGATCGACATTCAGAGCTACCGCGGCACGCGTCACCGGCGTTCGTTGCCGGTTCGCGGCCAGCGCACCCATACCAACGCCCGCACTCGCAAGGGCCCGCGCAAGGGCACAGTTGCCGGCAAGAAGAAAGCGACGGGTAAAACCTAAATGGCGAAACCAGAGCAGAAGTCCGGGGCGGGCAAGCCGGCCGCCGGCAAGGCAGCCAAGAACAAGAAGTTCAAGAAGCGCGAGCGCAAGAATGTGCCGTTTGGCATTGCGCACGTTCAGGCCACGTTCAACAACACCATCGTCACCATCACCGATCCTGTGGGCAACACGCTGAGCTGGAAGAGCTCGGGCTCCCTGGGGTTCCGCGGTTCGCGCAAGGGCACGCCGTTCGCGGCGCAGCAGGCAGCGCAAAACGCCGCCAGCGCTGC
>Ga0182030_10024017_pt1 | contig 11231 bp, 8 predicted proteins | sample 812S3MmetaG_FD_121299 | JGI IMG/M metagenome (GOLD analysis project Ga0182030, IMG submission 121299) | Permafrost microbial communities from Stordalen Mire, Sweden - 812S3M metaG (Illumina Assembly) | ecosystem: Environmental > Terrestrial > Soil > Wetlands > Permafrost | place: Sweden...
CGACTTCAAACCCACCTCCAACTACTCCGGCGGCGCCAGCGTCCCCGTCTGGTACGACGCCGCCGGCATCGCCTGGTCCTCCCCTTGGGATCTCGGCTCAGCTCGCCCTTGAGCGCCGAGAATCAAGAGCGGACATGCTCGGAATTACTGGGTTAAGAGGGTGTCGACAGTCGGAAAAGTCGGGCGAGTTTTGCGGCCTCGATGTCAATCGAATGATATTCGATCACTCTCTTGAATCCAGCATCGCCCATCTGCTGAATCTCCTCGCCCGATCGCGATAGGCAATCTTCCATGGCGGCGACAAGGTCGTCGAGCGATCCAGCCGGAAACAACCAGCCCGTTTCGCCGGTACGCACCAGTTCGGGGATTCCGGCCACGAAGGTGCTGAGCACGGGCCTTCTGAGCGCCATCGCCTCCATGATGACAACGGGCAGGCCCTCCGCGAAGCTTGGCAGAACCAATGCGCGGGCTGCTAAGATTTCATCGCGTACGCTGTCGCTGCTGATCCACCCAGTGATGCGCACGGCGTCCTTTATGTCGAGGCGCTCAAGGGCCGCCTCAATATCGGCGCGCAGCGGGCCATCGCCGGCAAGAACGAGTTCGAATTCGACGCCTTTTGCCCGCAGGCGTGCCGCTGCCTCCACCAGCAAAAGCTGGCCCTTGGCTTCGCAGAGTCGACCGACGCAGATAAAGCGGTTCGATGAAGGCGAATTCACCGCGGTCGTGCCATGAAAAGTAGGTTCGATTCCGCACCGCACAACGTGGATCTTCGGCCAATCCACCGCTTTACAGCGCATGTACAGTTGGCTTCGACTATACGAACTGATGGCCGCCACGAACGCCGCCTCGCGGACTTTCTCGGCTATTCCCATGAGCGATTCGAACTCTTCGGGACCGTGGACGGTAAAGCTGAAGGGAGGCCCACCGAGGCAGTGCCCGTACATCGCCACTTCGGCCGAGTTGGTGCCGAAATGAGCGTGAAGCCGCACCGCTCCAGACTCGCGCAACCACGGCACGAGGCGGCAGGCTTCAGCTACGCGGACGACGTGACGGAGCAGCCGCCGGTCGGATCGGCGAGATATCCGCCATGCGAGACGAAGCCCCAGGAATAGCCGAATAGGCGATGTGAAAACGGCTCTTAAAATCGGAAGTAAGAGACCCATTGCGCCCTCCCGCAATATATACCGGGTCCTCGCTTGTTCCTCCCGATCTTGGGGATCCGGCGGTGTCTCGGACCAGCCGCTCAAGGCGATGCGTTGAACGACGAAGCCCTGCCGCTCCAGCGCCAAGATTTCGCGACGAATGAACGTGTGGCTGACTTTGGGATACTGATTGATGAAATAAGCGATTTTCAAGATCGATGTCCGCGTAGCTTCGGGAAAGTAGCTGGATTATTGGTGCATTGAATGCATGTGGAAAGCCTAATGTGTGAAGCTTACCCTAAGGGGATTGCGCCAAACTCCGACGCGCGTCGCGTAGTTTCTGGACACCTTTCGGTAGTCTGCGCACACTGGGCACCTGGTATTGATCGGCGGTACGATGCATCGAGAAGATCGCGGTTAAAGAAATGAAGAACGCCAACATACACACGGATTCGTCTCTCGCGAGCCGAAACGGCACTGCGCAGCCTTTCTACTTCAAATCGGGCGAACAGCACCTGTTCGCATGGCTGCATCTGCCTTCGCAGCCGATCGAATCCAAGCTCGGAGTCGTCATTTGCAGCCCCTTTGGCTACGAATCGATATGCGCGCACCGAAGCGTGCGTGAGTTCGCCGAGGCGATCAACGCCGCGGGGATTCCGGCCCTGCGATTTGACTATGTGGGGACAGGCGATTCCGCGGAAGCTGATGAAAATGCCGATCATATCAAGCTTTGGTCGCGGGACGTTGTAGCCGCTATTCGAGAGCTGCGCCGCCTGACGAGAGTCGATCGCGTCTGTTTATTGGGAATTCGACTAGGTGCATTGCTCGCGGCGCTCGCCGCGGCGGAATGCCCTTGGGTCGAATCCTTGATTATGGTGGGGCCTGTCGTCAGCGGACGCCGCTATGTGCGTGAGCTGCGCATGACTCAACTCGCAGGGATTGCAATGGCCGGAAGCTCGAGTGCCAACGGTGAACCGGAAGCCAAGCGGGTAAATTCGAACAGGCTCGAGGCCGGCGGCTTTTCCTTATCCGCCGCGACTCTGGAGTCGCTGGCGCGGGTGGATCTTGCGATTGTAAGCGCACCCGCGGTGGGGTCGATGCTCATCCTCGACAACGACAAACTTCCTACCGCTAGACGCTGGGCCGAATCACTTTCCGACTCCGGTATCGAACTTGAATATAGAGCAATGCCCGGGCTCATCGAAATGGCGATGACCGCACCGCAGTTTGCGACCGTGCCCCACACGATGATTGACTCCGCCCGGCGCTGGTTGACCGCAGCCGCTGCGCTGACCCAAGCCGGCTCGTCAACTGGTCTTTCGTCGTCCGATCCACCGGCGGCTGAACCCGCAACTCCGCTGATCGCTTCCCTATCCCTCGCGGACGACGGAGAGTCGCCAGCGGCATCGATTACCGAACGGCCGATTTTCATACCGGCCTGCGCCGCGCTGTTCGGAATCGTCACCGAACCGCGCTCTGACGAGGTACGCCGCCGCGCCGTTATATTGTTGAACCCGGGAGCCGATTCTCACATCGGCGCCAGCCGGATGTATGTCTCACTGGCACGGCGTTGGGCGCGTTTCGGATACTTCGTCCTTCGCCTGGATATTGCCGGAATCGGCGACAGCGCCACCCGCCCTGGGAACGCCGACGATGAAGTGTTCCCCGATGCCGCCCTCGACGACATTCGCAGCGCATCTGCATTCCTGCGATCCCGGTATGCCATCCTCGATATGACAATTGCAGGGCTCTGCTCGGGCGCTTATCACGCACTGCGCGCCGCCGCGGACGGCATAAAGGTCAACCGCATCCTGATGGTCAACCCGCAAAATTACTATTGGAAGAAGGGTATGACTCTTGAACAGGTACAGTTGTCCGAGGTTGTCCATAATCCCAGCATATATCGTCAACGGATATTTTCGCTGAGAGCATGGTCCAGGATATTCACGGGCAAAGTCGATATTATTCGCATCGCAGTCATTTACCTGCAGCGCCTTCGTCTCGCGGGCGAAGCTATTTTCAGAGATACTGCGCGTCGGCTCCGTATCAGATTGCCGCATGACCTCGGCTGGGAGCTGGAAAAGATCGTGGCAGGCGGCATTCGCGTCGCGTTCGTCTTCGCTCGCGGCGAGCCGGGAATCGACCTGTTAAAAATTCAGGCCGGTTCGTCAATATCGCGGCTTGGGGACCGGTGTCGACTGCGTATCATCGATAGCGGCGATCACATCTTCAGCCGGTGGGAAGCCCGGTCAATCATGGAAAACGTTTTGAGCGAAGAATTGTATGCGCGCGCTCACGATACGGATGAGACCAGCGGGCCTCGCCCAACGCGTTCGCTCCAACAGGCCTCGGCGAAATGACCGGAATTCCAACCGCGGATCGCGCCTTCAGACGGGCGGAAAGTAAGATTTCAACGGCGCTATGACGCGGTTCTTGCACAGCAATACGCTGTGGCTCCAAAGATCGCGAACATAGAGGGGAGTGCAGGGACGTCCCAGCAATTTGCGCTTCAACAAGCCGAACACGCCGGCAGTGATCACGGCAACATCGATGAGCGCCGCAATTGGCAGGCCGCGAGTTATGGCGAAATAGCGCATCCGCGAGTCGAACCAATATCCCGGAAGGCGGCGCCGGAAGCGCGTGTTTTCATCGATGTTCGTGCTCTTGCCTATCATATGCATGACGCGACTTTCCGGAACGTACCATGTCGGAAAGCCAGCCCGGCGCGCCCGCCAGCAAAATTCGGTCTCCTCGAAGTACAGGAAAAAATTCTCGTCGAGGCAGCCCACCGTGGCCAGAACCGAGGGACGGATCATCATCGCCGCTCCGGAGATCCAATCCACCGGTTGAGCAATCGGAATCATCGGTCTGGCCGCAATCCAGCGCGAAAGACAGCGCGTAGCCAGCCCGGACTGCAACTCATGCTCGATTTCACTGAACACCGTCGGAAACCGAAATGCATACGGCCAGTCTTTGCCATCCTCGGTTTCAAAGCTGCTGCCGGCGATGCCGACGTTGGGGCGCCTTTCCAAAAATTCCACGAGCGCCGAAATAGACCTGGGACGCAATTGCGTATCAGGATTCAGCAAATAGATGTAGTGGGGACGGCTCGCCTCATACGCTTTGCGGATGCCGACGTTGTTGCCGTAGGCGAAGCCGCCGTTCTTCGGTGCAAGGACCGTCGTCACCCAGGACGACCAGCCGTTGCGATTCACCGCGTCGCCGACCTGTGGCAGATCTCCCGACGCGTTATCAACCAAGACTGCGCGTATTTTGAGCTTTTGCATCTCTCGTTCCGCTTGAATGGAGCCGAGGCACTCAATGGCAAGTTCCGCCGACTTGTAGGTCACGATCACCACAGCAATTTCGATGTCACTCATCCCGTCTTCCTTCCCATGATTCACAGATCGTCGGCGCCCTTATATGGACAAAAGACCTTTGAGTCCCTCGATCGGTCGTCGCATTGAAAAACTGTGTGCTGGTTGGGTGAAAAATCCCCCACGTTGTTGACATAAGCGGCTAATATTCCTAAAGATGCGTGAGAATGAGTTCACGCCGGTTTCGACCCGGCTGCCTCGGGAAATGGCCGGCGTCTGTCCGAAATCGTTCGGCGTCGATCGTTATATTCCTCCCCGCACCGGATAGCCTTGCAGCGGGGATTGTAAGCCGAGATGGACGAGGATTGAATCGAAGAGTGGATTCCACTGCAGCGACGGAATTCGGATATGCCAGTATGACTGAAATCGTGTCGGGCGCGGGCTTCGAGAGTCTCGGCTTGGTCGTCATTGGTCGTAATGAGGGAGAACGCCTCGTGCGGTGTCTCGCGTCGGTGCGCTCCGTACCCAAACGTGTTTACGTGGATTCGGGCTCCACGGACGGCAGCGTCGAACATGCCGTCCGTCAAGGTGTTTCGGTCATCGAGCTGGAGGTTCCACCGAATTTCACTGCCGCCCGCGCCCGAAATACCGGACTGGTAAAATTGCTCGCCGAAAGCCCGGGCCTCGAATTTGTCCAAATGATCGACGGGGATTGCGAAATCCATCCTGACTGGATTCAGACGGCTTTGGCAGCCCTGCAGCACGAACCGGACCTCGCGGCGGTTTATGGCAGACTTCGCGAGCGCTTTCCGTCGCGCTCCGTCTACAATGCCCTATGCGACGACGATTGGAATGCGCCGATAGGCGAAGCGATGATCGTCGGAGGAATTGCTCTTTTTCGCGTAGCTGCCCTGCGCCAGGTAAACTTCTATGACGCGACGATCATCGCCGGAGAGGAGCCGGAATTGGCGATGCGCATGCGAACGATCGGATGGCGGCTAAGCCGCATCGATGCGGAGATGGGACTTCACGATGCGGATATTACGCGATTCGCTCAGTGGTGGAATCGTACTCGGCGAACGGGACACGCCTACGCCGAGCTTGCGCACCGCCATCCGGACGCGCGGAATCCGAACTGGCTGCAAACGACGCATAGCATCATGTTTTGGGGCGGCGCGGTTCCGCTCGTCTTGGCCGCTTCGGCGGCGCTGGCGATCTTTATCGGCCGCTCTTGGTGGCTCCTTGCCGGGCTGGTCCTTTTGCCTTGGCTGCTGCGCGTAGTCCAGATTACGCTGCGAAAGCTACGCGCAGGTTTGAATTTGAAAGTTGCCGCCGCTGCGGGCGCGTTGCTGATGATCGGCAAGATGCCGCAGCTCCTAGGATTCATGGAGTATCACCGCAATCGCTTCATGGGACGAGCTTCACGGCTGATCGAGTATAAGGGTCCTGCGGGAACTTGAGGCGGTTTAGATCGCCGTCTCGACCGGTGTTTGGCGGCAATGCAATCCATGGTGTAAGGTCTTATACTTGAATTTCTATTATTCATGGGTGACCCTTCATGACGTTGAGATCTACAATCACCGAGCAATTCAAACAGGTTGCGATGGAACAAAAGCGAAAACTCGCGCGTCTGTCGGATGATTTGAAGCTTCTGGAGTCCGGCCTCGATTCTCTGAGTTTTGCGCTGATAGTTGCTCGTCTGGAAGATGCTGTGGGGTTCGATCCCTTCGATTCGGACCAGGAAATGAAATTTCCGGTCACATTCGGCGATTTCGTACGACTCTACGAAAGCAATTCGAAGTAAGCGCTTGCTTAATGGCTCTGGCGGCTTATTGCAGCTGCGCCTTTGCAATGTCCGCAGGCGCCGCAACGCCGTTCAAGGCTTTGGATCAGGGCGATTCCACGTCCTGGCCGGCGGATATCCTGGACTGGAATACTTCACCGGTCGATCTTTCCTTTCTGAATGCTCCTGAAATACCGGCCGGCAGGCGCGGTTTTCTAAAAGCACGCGGGGATAAGTTGCTTTTCGGCGACGGTACATTCGCGCGTTTTTGGGGAACCAATCTAACGGCGTCCTCGCTGTTCGGTACCTCTCCGGAAAACGTCAAAAGACAGGCACATCGACTGTCCCAGTTGGGCTTCAATCTGGTTCGCCTGCATCACCATGACTCGGAATGGGTCAGTCCGAATATCTTTGGCGACCGGAAAGTCGCGGAGACTTCAACACTCGATCTGGGCATGCTTGAAAAGCTGGATTGGTGGATAAAATGCCTCAAAGACGAGGGCATTTATGTGTGGCTCGATCTTCACGTTGGACGTCGGGTAAAGGCGGCCGACGAGATCGATGGCTTCGCCGAAATCAGCCAAGGCAAATCATCGGCGAGTTTATTCGGGTACAACTACGTCAACGAAAGTATCCGCAGAGCCATGAAGCGGTTCAATGAAAGTTATCTGAATCATCTAAATCGATATACCGGACTGCGCTATAGGGACGATCCCGCAATCGCCGCCCTGTTGATCACGAATGAGAACGATCTCACCCACCATTTCGGAAACGCGCTGCTGGCCGACAAGGGCGTTCCGGCACACACTGCAAGCTATATGAGGGAGGCCGAGCGTTTCGCCGCCAAATATGCTCTCCCGAAAGACAAGGTTTGGCGCGCGTGGGAAGAGGGCCCTTCGAAATTGTTCCTCAACGATCTCGAACGGCGTTTCGACATCGATATGATTGCCCACCTGCGCGCGTTGGGTGCGAAGTGCCCTATTGTCACTACCAGCAGTTGGGGAGCGAATCCGTTGAGTTCCCTTCCCGCTCTGACTGCAGGCGACATCATAGATGTACATTCGTACGGAGGTGCGAGGGAGTTGGACGTGAACCCCATCTACGGCGCAAACCTCGTGCACTGGATCGCGGCTGCTCACGTTATCGGCAAGCCGCTCACGGTGACGGAATGGGGCATCGATGATCATGGCGCTCTGGCTCCGGACCGGCAAGACATGCCGCTCTACATCGCGAGTTCCGCGGCGATGCAGGGCTGGGATGCGGTGATGTTTTATGCCTATTCACAGGAACGGTTGTCTGAAGGCCGCAGCGAGCCATCGATCTATCAGGCATACAACGACCCGGCGCTAATGGCGACCCTGCCCGCGGCGGGCCTGCTTTTCCGGCAGGGCCACGTCAAGGAAGCGGACACTGAGTATGTGTTTGCGCCGGAACCTGAGATGCTGTTCGATCAGGGAATATCCGCCGGTAACGCTGTCGCGTTGCGTACTGCTTCCGAGCGGGGGAAATTGCTGATAGCCATGCCGCTGGTTTCCGAACTGCCGTGGGTCCAAAAAAGTGACGTTCCCTCGGGCGCCAGGCTTATGTACGATCCGCACGAATCCCAAATCCCGCCGAACGGCTCTCAGGTGGTTTCCGACTCTGGCGAATTGAAGCGTAATTGGGTTCAGGGGGTGTTCACGATCGAGACGCCGCGCACCGAGGCAGCGATGGGTAGGATTGGAGGGAAAACAATCAGCCTGGCGAAGATCGAAATGACAATGGGCACCGAAGATGCGGCCATCGCCGTCCAAAGTTTGGACGGGAACCCGATCGGCCAATCGCGTAAAATCATGGTCTCTCTCGGCGCCCGTTCTGTCCCCAAGGCAAGCGACTCGCTGCCGTTCTACTCGGAGCCGGTCGAAGGCAAAATCTTGATCAGCGCCCCTCCGGGCCTCAGCATGCGTGCTTGGGATGCACGGACGCGGAAACTGCGGCGGGTGTCTACAGCCTACAGAAATGGTCACTACCTCCTGACGGTAGATCGCACTCTTAGAAGTTCATGGTTGCTCCTCGGGCCGCCGCGTGACCCTGGGTGGTAGCACAATGCCCATTAACATAAAATCGTGTTTTACTCGCGCGGGTATGCATTTATCGATATATTACTTTAGATGCACGCGTTAACTTATTGTTTTTAATAGATAAATATATTTCGGCGACGATGCGACGATAAGCATGGACAGTTCACCGCGTTCGACCGAAACTAGCGACGATGACTTAAACTCTAAGCGAGTCGCTGCGCAATTTGAATTGCATCAAATCGAGATAGATCGCTCAAATTAATCCCGCGCGGGCGGATATACTTTGGTCAATACTCAGTTTGCGAAAAGCAAGACGTAATTGCTGAAGCTGCGGTTATTCGGAACCATGACTAACATCCTTAATATCGACAACTACGACTTGGACGAGACTCTCAAGATCGTGGGAGAGTTCGGACACGACCGCTACGGATACGTGGTAACGCCCAACGTCGACCATGTAATTCGCCACTACGAAGATTTGCAATTTCGTGCGCTCTATGCAAACGCGTCCTACGTGCTGCTCGACAGCCGATTTCTTGCGCATATGGTGGCCGTTTTCAAACGGCAGATACTTCGCGTTTGCTTGGGCAGCGATCTGACGAGCGCGGTATTCAGCTCGGTCCTTAAACCATTCGATGTCGCAGTTATGGTTGGCGGGACCGTGGCACAGGCCGCGATATTGCGGGAGCGATTCGGACTACGGGCGCTTCATCATATCGATCCGCCGATGAACTTCATTCGCGACCCTATCGCGGTCGAGGCATGCCTGCGCGACATAGAGGCCGCAAGCCCGTTTCGTTTTTGTTTTTTGGCGATCGGTTCTCCTCAGCAGGAGATCATCGCGCAGAAGCTGAAGGAACGCGGTATCGCGCGTGGATTGGCATTGTGCATCGGCGCGGCAATCAATTTCATGACCGGAATCGAACGGCGCGCGCCTGTCTGGGTGCAGAATTCGGGACTCGAATGGCTGTATCGACTCTTGCAAAATCCGAGACGGATGGCGAAGCGCTACCTGGTTCGCGGCCCGCGTATATTTTGGCTGTTGCCGCGAATCGAATTGAAACCGCGCAGACCGACGGCGCTCCCCGCACCCAGCTTAACGATTTCGGTGCCGAACACTCAAATTATCGGCAGCCCGGGGCGAGCCGCGTAAACGGTAGCCGGCCGTAACCTATATTGTGCCAAGACTCCGCCTTGGACTGGCCGCTCGCGCCGCGATTCTGTGCGCGCTATTCTTCCTAGAAAAACTCCTGCTGAACGAGTTTGTGGATTTCGACCGCGCTCAAGCCGCTAAAGGACTGGGCGCCTTGCTGCGCTCCGCGCAGCACTCTGGTTTCCGCTTTCTGGTCGCCTTCACCGCCGTCACGGCACTTTTCGCCCACGTCCGTGGAGGAGAAAGACTGAAAATTGCGGACGCGGCTTTTCGATCGGCCACGGTGCGCGTTCGCTGGATCCCAGTGCATGCCGGGCTTGTACTTAGCCTGATTCCGCTGACCTATTGGTTGTACAGAGACGAGGTGCCTTGGCTGCCGCTGGCCACGAATGTGATTCTGTGGATGGCGATTGCCATCGCAGCCGGACTGAGCGCATTACTGGCCATGGCACCATGGCGATTATGGCGCCAAGCCGCAGCCGCACTTGGAAATACGTGGTTGTACGCGGCGATCACGGCATTGCTCAGCGCCGGCGCAATGCAGTTGAGTCAACGGCTGTGGTCCTACACGGCGAATCTAACCTTCGATTTGGTGCGCAGAGTGCTGCTGCCCGTTATTCCTTCGCTGAATGCCGATGCGACTAGCCGGGTCCTCAGCACTCCAAACTTCGGCGTCGAAGTCTCGGAAATATGTTCCGGACTCGAGGGTGTCGGATTGATGCTGGCGTTCTCGGGCGCGTGGCTTCTATATTTCCGGCGCGAATACATTTTTCCGCGTGCTCTGCTACTCATTCCGGCCGGTGTCGCCGGGGTTTTTTTTCTCAATGTCGTGCGCATAGCCACCCTCTTCTTGATCGGGAACTCAGGGTTCCCGGATGTCGCCGTCTACGGCTTCCATTCCCAGGCCGGGTGGATTGCATTTATCGCGGTGGCTTGCAGCTTGGTCCTTTTGAGCCGGCGCAGTCCGTGGCTGAATCGCACTGCAGTGCACCCGGACGCGGCGCCGGCGATGCACAATCCCACAGCTGCATATCTAATGCCCTTATTGGCAATTTTGGCGGCTGGCGCTGTGTCCCATGCTTTATCGAGCGATTTTGAATTCTTCTATCCACTGCGATTGATCGCGGGTTTGTGGATGCTTTTCCGCTATCGATGGAAGTTATCGGCCTTGGATTGGCGGTTAAGCTGGCGAGGACCCGCGGTCGGCGCGGCTGTATTCTTGATGTGGATTGTTGCTGCACGTTTTACGCTGCCCGCCGCACACATGCCCGAAAAGCTCGCTTTGCTGCCTGGGGCGCTACGCGGAATGTGGATATTGAGCCGCATCGCAGGAGCAGTGCTGATCGTGCCCATCGCCGAAGAACTCGCGTATCGCGGCTTTCTGATGCGCAGACTAAGCCGTTCCGACTTCGAATCGGTTGCGTTCAAGTCCGTTCGTTGGACGGCCCTGACAGCCGCCGCAATCGTTTTCGGCGCCGCGCACGGCTCTTTGTGGCTGCCTGCGACTGCCGCTGGCCTCGCTTATGGCCTCATTGTCGTGCGTCGCGGGCTGCTAGGCGAAGCCATTGCAGCCCATGCGACGACCAATGTTCTGATCACGGTGACTGTGCTTGCCGGGAATCAATGGCAACTATGGTAAACGGCAGTCGTGAAAACACTTAACATATTGTTTCTTAGAGTGTTATTTCGCTTGATCTTTGAGGTTTTGCTGTTGCCAATCGGAGACGGTCTAGATACTATTTTTATGCCCTCTCACGTTCTAGCTCGAGGATCTCA
>Ga0182030_10024018_pt1 | contig 11231 bp, 6 predicted proteins | sample 812S3MmetaG_FD_121299 | JGI IMG/M metagenome (GOLD analysis project Ga0182030, IMG submission 121299) | Permafrost microbial communities from Stordalen Mire, Sweden - 812S3M metaG (Illumina Assembly) | ecosystem: Environmental > Terrestrial > Soil > Wetlands > Permafrost | place: Sweden...
AGCGTGGGCACAGCGATTCCTTTTCAACCAATCCATGGAACCTGTCCTGGCTTCAATTTGAATGCAGTAACCTCAACCCGGCTCCCGCTTGCATGCAAGCCTGACGCTGGCTGTTGAATGGAGGAAACCAGTGTCGAATGTTTTAGAGCAGCTAGCCGTTTCACGACGCGATGGCCATGCCAAGGGAATTTACTCAGTCTGTTCCGCGCATCCCTGGGTGCTTGAAGCAGCCATTGACCAGGCTCTTGAAGATGGGTCGGATATTCTCATCGAGGCCACCTCCAACCAGGTGAATCACCAGGGAGGCTACACGGGCATGCTGCCCGAGGATTTCCGGCTGCGCGTAGCCGAGATTGCCGCCAGCAAGGGACTGAACGAGTCGAGGCTGATCCTCGGCGGAGATCATCTGGGGCCGAATCCATGGCAGAATCAGCCGGCGCGTGAGGCGATGCGCGAAGCAGAGCGCACGGTAGAAGCCTATGTGCGGGCGGGATTTCAGAAGATCCACCTTGATGCAAGCATGTCTTGTGCGGATGATCGCGGCCCGCTCTCCGGCGAGACCATCGCACGCCGCGCCGCGGCTCTTTGCGCCGTCGCAGAGCGCGTGAGCGGCGAGCAGAAGCCTGTCTATGTGATTGGCACCGAAGTGCCCATTCCGGGCGGCGCGACGGAGAGCTTCACAGAGCTTGCGGTGACCAGCCGCGAAGCCGCGGCCGAAACTTTGGCTACTCACCGGCGAGTCTTCAATGAGGCCGGCCTGGCCCGCGTCTGGCCGCGCGTGATTGCTTTGGTGGTGCAGCCGGGTGTCGAATTCAACCATGACAGCGTGGTCGATTACGATCCCGCGCGCGCCGTGCATCTCACCGGACTGCTCAAAGAGGAGCCGGGGCTGGTCTATGAAGCGCACTCCACGGACTACCAGCGGCCCGAGGCCTATCGCAATCTGGTGCGCGACGGGTTTGCCATTCTGAAGGTTGGTCCGGCGCTTACCTTTGCCATGCGTGAGGCTTTGGCCGCGCTCGCGACGATTGAGACAGAGCTGGTGGGCCCGGCGCGTTCTTCACTCCTCATGGAGGTGCTGGAGCGCGTCATGATTCAGGACCGTCGCCATTGGGAACACCATTACACCGGGGACGATCAAGCTACCCATCTGCTGCGGCGCTACAGTTATAGCGACCGGGTCCGCTACTACTGGAACGCTCCGCTGGTGAAGGAAGCGGTGCAGACGCTGCTCGCGAATCTGCGGCAGACAGCCATTCCGGAAACGGTGCTCAGCGCCTTCCTTCCCGAGGAGTATCTCGCTGTCCGTGCCGGCGCACCGCTTCCCGATGCACAGGCCATCATCCTTCATCGCATCCGGAAGGTGCTGCGTGGTTACGCGGAGGCCTGTGGCGCATAAACAGCTCGGAGCAATCACACCGCGCGTGCGGAAATCCAGAGCTTTGACCGCATGATTTTGTGGCTTCCCACCCATTCCGCGGTGAAGCTGCGGAATGGATGGGGCACCCAAGTTGCACAACTTCAAGCGGTCAGAGCCGTAGCGCTTCCGACCCATACAAGGGTGCTTTTTGACCCCGGCGGTGTGATTGCCTTTTAGACGCGGATCACTTCGATCCCTGTCGATTTCAGCGCTTCCGCCTCTTCGTCGCCGAGCTGGTCGTCGGTAATGACAGTGTGGATTGCTGCCGGGGCCACGATTAACGCCAGGCTGCGGCGGCTGAATTTTGTAGAGTCGCAAACGGCCACAACGCGAGTGGCTGCGCCGACCATGGCGCGGTTCACGCGCGATTCGAGCAAGTTCGGCGTTGAAAGCCCGACTTTTGTATCGAATCCATCGACGCCGAGAAAGAGAATGTCCGCATGCATCGCGCTCAGCACTTCCTCGGCCAGAGGACCCACCAAGGAGAATGAGTTCTTGCGCAGCGTTCCGCCGGTCAGGATGACTTCAAAGTCCGTACCCGCCAATTCGCTGGCAATGTTTACGGCATTGGTGATGACCGTCAGGCGCGAAAAGCGGCGCAATTCCCTGGCGATGGCCGTGGTTGTGGTGCCGGAGTCGAGCAGCACGCACATGCCGTCTTCCACCAGCAACGCGGCTGCCTCGGCAATTCGCTGCTTCTCCTTGAGCTGCTTTTGCTCCTTCTCCCCCAGAGAAGGGTCCAGCAACGCGCTGCCCTGTGCGGAGAGCGCTCCTCCGTGGGTCCGCCGCACCAGGCCCCTCGACTCAAGATAGTCGAGGTCTTTGCGAATCGTGATGCGCGAGATGCCGAGGGCCTCAGAGAGTTCCGAGACCAGAACGCGGCCCTCGCGCTGAATCTTGACGATCATGTGTTGACGGCGCTCATCGATCAGCATGTTGCTTCCGTCTCTCGTATTAGGTTCCATGTTTCTTATCCCTGTGAATTGTTTCCTATCATACCTGCAGACGCTGCTGAACGGCGCAGCGGTGCGGCACAAAAGAATTACCGGAACAATCCAAGGCACCGCGGAGGGTCGAGCCATCTCGGGGGCGCGCACCCGATGTTGCGCACAGAAGTCGATTGCGAAGCGCGAAACGGCGATCGCTGGCGGCATAGGTGCTTGTATCGATTGAAGCCAATGCCTTCCGACCCATAGGCGGATGGCCAGGCACAGATGCGCGTGATGGAGCGCGGCTGACGCCATGGCCCCTGCGGAGCTTGAAGAGAAGGCCCAAGAAAAGGCCAAATTGATGGTATTGGCGTCGCGGGCCCATGGCGGCTCTCGGACGACTCATCGTGCTCATTGATCGGGGCCAATCGGAAAACAGATTGCAGTCGTGCGAAGACCCTTTGCCAGGTTGCGATCACTTCCGAACGGGAGTCGTCAACTTTTTTGACGTTTCCGAGCCTCCGGGCATTATATCGGAAGCTGCATCAGGAGCCAATGGGAATACTATTATTTCCTTTTATCTCATCCCTTTGTGTTTACTTTCTTATTTTGCTTGACTTTTTCTTTCTTTTATTTTACTTTTCATCCAATCTAAACGCTTTCCAAAAGCGTCTCTCTAAAAACGGCGTAGAGGTAAACGCGAGGGCGGAAGCAAGCAGCAGAGCTGATCCATGCGGCTCAACCTGCTCCTCGAACAACATTCAAAAGGGGGAAGTACGCATGAAATCCAAATCCGAGCAGTGGCACTTGTCCTGTCTACCCGGTCTTGGGCAACATTGGTCATTCAAAAGACTCAAAGCATTCTTGCTGATGGCATCCCTGGCGGCGTTCTGCATGTCTGCGTCCTTGCTGGCTCAGCGGTCGGCGTCGAGCCTGTCCGGGACGGTGACCGATCAGAGCGGAGCGGTGATTCCCGGCGCCCTGGTTACGGTGACTGAAATCAATACCGGAGTGACAACAGCAGCGGAGGCCAACGGCCAAGGCTTCTTTGTGGTCTCAAACCTGCAAGCTGGGACCTACAAAATCCATGTGCGCGCCACCGGTTTCGAGGGATATGAGCGGGCCGGAATCGAAATCCAGGTGGGGCAGCCCAGAACCGTGGATGTGGCGATGAAGGTGGGTGCGGCGAGTCAGCAGGTCACCGTCACCGGTGCGCCGCCGCTGGTGGACACCACCAACCAGACAGTCAGCTATGCCATCACTCCGGAATTCACGGACGACATTCCCCTCAATGGACGCAATATCACTCAACTGCTGGCGCTGGCGCCGGATTCGAGCGATCACAATACAGCGGCGAACACCTACTCCAGCCAGACGGCGACGCGGCCGGAAACGGCCCAGGTGGGATTCGCTACGGCAAGTGGCGAGGCTCGCGAGAACTCCACCACCTTTTACCTGGACGGCGGACTCGATGAGGATACCTACACCAACGTCGCCAACGTGTTTCCCAATCCCGACGCAGTTGAAGAGTTTACCGTTGACACCAACTCCTATAACGCCAAGTTCGGAGGCCGGGGCGGCGCCGTGGTCAACGCGGTCACGCGGGGCGGCACCAACAGCATTCATGGCAGCGCGTTCGAATATGTGCGCAACGGAGATATGAATGCGGACAACTACTTTTCCACCTCTCAAGACACCCTCAAGCGGAATCAGTTTGGTTTCAGCCTGGGCGGTCCGCTGAAGAGGGACAAGACCTTCTGGTTCGGTTCGTTTCAGCGCACGACATTTCGCTACGGCAGTACCTCCAATATCGCCTTTGGCCCCACTGCGGCGGAGCTGAACGGAGACTGGTCTTCCTCTTTGGCGGCGGCGGGCGGCAAGTTGACCAATCCTATGACCGGCGAAGTCTATAAGGATGGCCAGGTTCCCACCACCGAGTTCAACCCCATTTCGCTCAAGGTGCTTGCCCAGGTTCCCACGGGAGACGCGACTACGGGCCAGTTCAATTACCTCGCGCAAGAGGTGCAGAACGACAATCAATACGTGGCTCGTGTGGACCATCACCTGGGCGATAAGATCACCCTATCCGCCAGCTATTTGTGGGACCAGCTGAGCCAGCCAAATATCGCCGACCCCAAGGACATTGTGACCGGCGGCATGAGCAACGTGTGGACCAGTCAACACGCTGCTCTCAATCTTGTCTATCGGTTCAACAACAATCTGTTGACCACGGTGGGCGCTACGCTGAGCCGGGCAGTTCTGGATTCCACCGGAGCCTCGCAATTCAAGAGCCTGGCAGACCTTGGCGCCAACTATCCTGTCTGGGATCCCAAAGGTGTCCATGAAGTGGGCCTCGACATCGGCGGCTGGTTCCAGGCGTATTGGATTGGAGCCCAGAACGTCAAGAGGAATCAGGAGGACTTCACCAACAACTGGACCTACCTCAAGGGGCGTCATACCCTGGACTTCGGCGCGGAGATTCCGTTTTCTCAAAGCGTGCTTTACCAGGCGTACGTTTCTTCCGGCTATGAGGGTTGGTGGTGCGCCAACTCCGGCTCCGCGCCCCTTGATTTCATGTTGGGCGACAATTGCTTCTTCGAGCAGTACGCGCCATCGTATGTAGCGCCCCGTGGATATGGGGTGGGCGCGTATGCCAATGATGCCTGGCGCATTTCGTCTCGCCTGACCGTGAACCTTGGGGTGCGCTGGGAACCATGGACACCCTGGGCGGATAGCAGCAGCGGCAAAATCGGTGGACAGATCAATCTGACCGACTATACCAACGGAGTTCATTCCACGCGTTATCCCGGCCTGCCGGCAGGGTTCCTGGTGCGCGGCGACAAGGGCGTTCCGGACGGACTTTCGCCGTCGGATATGTCCATCGTCGATCCTCGTGTCGGACTCGCCTGGGATGTGTTCGGCGACGGAAAGACCAGCCTGCGCGCGGGCTTCGGCATCTATCATGACCAGCCGTTTGGCCGCATGTATAACGAAATGACCAGCACGGAGCCATTCACGGAGGGCGATTCCATCACCGACACCACGGTGAGCGCCTACGATCCGTATTCTGCCTCTCCCTACAACGGATCCATACCGGTTCTGCAAAACCCGCCGGCATCGAACACGGTGTTTGCCTTGCCGTTGACCATGGCAATCGGCTTTTCGCCGAGCTACAAGCCACCGGCCACCATGCAGTGGAACCTCACCGTGGAGCGCCAATTGCCGTGGGGCGTCCTGCTGCGTACCGGATATGAGGCCTCGGAAAGCTACCACATGTTCGACTCCCGGGATATTAACTCCGGGATCAACGGAGTTCGCCCCATGACCGACGGCGGCTACGGTGGCAAGGTCATCCTGAACGAAAGCAGCAACACGGCCAGTTATAACGCCCTGTCTGTCTCAGCGGAGAAGCGCATGACGGGAGATCTCTCCTTCCTGGGCGGATTCCGGTGGGCAAAATGCCTCGATGAAGCAGGCTCGAATGCGAGCTTTGCCTTCAATGAGTTCACCGATCCGCGCCGGCCATGGCTTGACCGGGGACGTTGCGATTCCGACGTTGCCGGGCAATTCAAAATGGCGGCGGTATGGCGGGCTCCCAAGTTTCAGAGCATGGGCTTTGCCGGCCGCGAGTTCATCGGAGGATGGACGATGAGTGGCGTTCTGACCAGGTCCGGCGGCTTCCCGTTCTCTGTCATGGCCACCGGCGACACCAACCAAACCGGCGATGACTTCAATCGCGCGGATTTGGTCGGCGATCCTCACGCGGCGGGCAAGTCGGGAACGATTCAGGAGTGGTTCAACACTGCGGCGTTTGCTCCGCCGGTCGATGCAGACGGCAACTCGGCTCGGAACTTTCTCCGCGGGCCGGAATCGGTCAACCTGGACGCAGCGATGATCAAGTCCTTTGCCATACCCTTCGGACCCTTCCGCGATTCGCAAAAGATCGATTTCCGGGCCGAAGCTTTCAACCTGTTGAATCATCCCAATTTCGGCTCTCCAGACAACGCAACGGGAGACTCGAGCTTCGGGAAGATTCTGTCTGCCGGGTCGCCGCGCATCCTGCAACTTGCGCTGAAGTACGTTTTTTAAGAGGTTGATTGGATTTGACGATTGCCCGTGTCACAGTCCCGGATGAGTGATCCAACGCGGGTTTGTTGCACGGTTTTACAGGAGGCATGGAGGAGCGGAGACGCTGCTCCATGCCTCATTTGCTTTTTGGAATGAAAGGTTATGCTGCTCCTTATGGCGCAGTTGCGTTCGCGTATGTCGCGGCCTTCCATCTCCGCGGCGAAATCAGAGTTGCTCTATCGGGGAAGCACGGCTTGGTGTGGCTTTTCGTTTTGAGAAAGAGTCATCTCGCACGCTCTTCTGTCAGCGCAGGCCTGGCCGCGCTCAACTCTCAACGCGAGGATCCGCGGTACACCGTGCGACGAAGTCATCGTAGCCCATCGGGGCAGGTCCGACTTGCTCCCATACGATAGAAAAATCGAAGGTCGCAGGTGCGGGAAGCACGGGCGCTTGTACCCGCAGGCGATCAGTGTGGAGTGTGATGCCGGAAGCCGATTGATCGCCCGCAAAGCCCATGGAGAGTGATCACCCTCTCAGCGAACAGCAGCCAGCAGACCCTGAACCAGGTTGGAATCGCGGAAGGACTCGGTGCCTCCTGGGCGCAGCGTCGAGAGGGCTGCGGTGCGGTTGCCGAAAGCTGCGCAGGAGTCGGGCGTCTCGCCGCGCAGGTATGCGGCCAGGAAGCCCGCATTGAAACTGTCGCCGGCGCCGATGGTATCGACAGGAGTGACGACTTCCGTGGGGACGTGCCAGCGTTGCTTTCCCGCCTGCACCAGCGAACCCCGCTTGCCACACTTGACGGCGACCAGTGGGACGCGCTTTGCCAAGGATTCAATGGCGCTCTCGGCGTCGGCCGTACCGCTGATGCGGCAAGCCTCATCCTCATTGGGCAGGAAGATATCGACGATGCCCAGCAGTTCGTCGAGCCCGCCGCCCCACCTGTCATCGGGATCGTCGTTGGTGTCGAGCGAAAGCGTGAGGCCATCGGACTTCAGTTGCCGGCAAATTCCGGGCAGGTCGGGCTGAAGCGCCTTGTGGAGAAAGAGCGAGGAGAGATGGAAGTGGCGGCCCGAAGCCAGATACGCCATATCCAGGTCCGGCGCGGCCATCTCGAACATGGCGCCGGGATAGGTGAGAATATGGCGCTTGCCATCGTGGTCCAGCAAGACCGTGACGCCGGTGGAGGCGCCGCCGGAGGTGCGCTTGACCCGCGTCAGGTCGACCCCTGTCTCCGCCAGCCGTTCCAGGGCGATGCTGCCCAGCGCATCGTCCCCGAGCCGGGTGATGAAGCCGACCGAAACACCAAGGGCAGCCAGGTTATGCGCAAGAATCGCCGAGGAACTGCCCAGGGTCAGCCGAAAGTTGCTGGCCAGCAATTCCCGCTCCACCGGCATCACTTCAGGGAACCCATAGAGGATGAGATCCAGGTTGATCTCACCCGCAATCGTTACATCGAAGCGCTTCTTCATATTGCCCTATCCTGCCAGTGTCATAACGCGGCTGAGATGACGAAGTGCGTTGGGATTCAGCCCCTTCCGCATGAGCAAGAGATTTCTGCGAGACCTTGCCAATAAAAGAAATAATAGCATATCAAACGAAAAACATAACGCAACAAAAGCGCATCCGAGATGCTAGTATGTTTCCAAATCGAAATTCTGCGCAAGTAGTCTCGGAGAGTGAAGCTCCGCGCAATTGAACCCACTTCCAAGTCGTCTTCCTGGGGAGGCGGTACGCGGAATCGTTCGTGGGATACCGCGGTGTTGGCAGCAGGATATTGCCTACGGGCAGCGTTTATCTGGATTGGCTACGTTTGAGCAACTCTAACCCAAGCAGAACAAGTGAAGGGAATCAGAAACCGTGATGGTCATCGCAAACTGTCCTACGGCCGAGCAGGTCTCCGCTGACGTCTCCACTCAACGCCGTTACAACCTCTTCCTGTTGCTGGTTGCCGGCCTGGGGGGCTTGCTCTACGGGGTCGACGTGGGCATCATTGGCGGCGCACTGCCCTACCTTGAAGCGACCTCGCGCCTCACCGCGGCGCAGCTCTCCGTCATCGTGGCCGCGGTACTGCTGGGCAGTGTCTTCTCCACCCTGTTTGCGGGGATACTCGCTGACTGGATGGGCCGCAAGCCCCTGATGGTCCTCAGCGGCATCGCGTTCGTCGTCAGCATCCCGGTGATTGCCTGCTCGCACGGATATGAGCCGCTGTTTTTCGGCCGTCTCTTGCAAGGCATCAGCGGCGGGCTCATCGGAGTGGTGGTACCGCTCTATCTGGCCGAATGCCTGGCGGCATCGAATCGAGGCAAAGGGACCGGCATCTTTCAGTGGCTGCTCACGCTGGGCATCGTTGTTGCCGCCGTGGTCGGCATCTATTACAGCTATCGCGTCCAGGCGGCGTCCATGACCGCCGACGCCGCAACCCTTTTTGGTTTCAAGGACCAGGCCTGGCGGCGCATCTTCTGGGTTTCGCTGCCTCCCGGCGTGCTTTTTGTCCTGGGAAGCCTGCTGGTTACGGAGTCTCCGCGCTGGCTGTTCCGGAAGGGCAAGAAAGGGCTCGCGTTTACGGCACTGCTTCGCTCCCGCACTCTGGATCAAGCAAACGTTGAGTTCCGGGAGATGGAAGAGACGGCTCACATCGCCCAACAGGAGCTCTCGACCGGAGGGAAAGTCCAGGATTCCATCTTGCGCCGCAAGTATGTGATTCCCTTTTTCCTGGCCTGCGTCATCCTCTTCTGCAATACCGCCACCGGCATCAACTCGATCATCGGATACAACGCCAGCATCCTGATGCAAAGCGGTCTTTCCGATCTTCACGCCCACTGGGGCTATGTCATTTTTACGGCCGTGAACTTTCTCATGACCATGATCGGCATGGTGCTGGTTGATCGCAAGGGGCGCAGGTTCCTGCTGGTTCTGGGCACCAGCGGAATTATTGTTTCCCTTATTGGCGTGGGCATCCTGTTTCTGCGCACAGAGAGAGTCAGCCTGGACTCACGCGACCAGGTCCAAGCCCTGGTCAGCCCGAACCAGGAACTGACCCTGCGCTTCGATCAAGCCGAGGCAAGCCGACTTCTGGCCGCAAACGGTCCAGCCAGCGGGCAGATCGAGAGCCGGCGCGCCTCCCTGGCTATCACCTATTCCTACGGCGACTTCACCGCGGCTACGCGATTTGTGCGCTCCGACGACCCGGACGCCGCTCCCCTTCAGATTACCCGCGCAAGTTGCGTTCCCGCGAACAGAGTCGAGGCCATTTTCAAGAATCCATTCGCCAACCTGGAGGAGGCCCGATCGGCTCCGCTCACGATCCAGAAAGCCCTCATCGGCCGCGTGCCGGACGCCGGCCACGGCTGGCTGGTGGCCTTCGGACTGTACATCTTCATGGCCTGCTATGCGCTCGGCCCCGGCGTGTGCGTGTGGCTAGCCCTGTCCGAACTGATGCCGACCCGCATTCGCTCCAACGGCATGAGCATTGCTCTCGTCATCAATCAGCTGGTTTCCACCACTCTGGCCGGCATTTTTCTGCCCTTCGTCAGTAACCACGGCTACTCATCCATGTTCTTTCTCTTCTCCGGGTTTACCGTGATCTACTTCCTCGTCGCGGCATTCTTCCTGCCTGAAACCAAAGGCAAGACCCTGGAGGAAATCGAAGCTCATTTCGAAGCGCGTGGCTAGTACGACCGCGCAGTGCGCCGTCGTCGACCAAGAATGAGATGAAAGAGCGCGATCCCGAGATGCATCAGACCAAGAAGGGCAACCAATACTGCTTCGGCGCCAAGGCGCAGGACATGGCCAACCGGCGAGCAAAAACCGAACGGGGTGTGGAGGAAGAAAAGACGCGCAAGAGCCGGACCAAGTCGAGAGTACGCGCCAAAGTGGAGAGGGCCTTTTGCATTTCGAAGCGTATTTTTGGCTATACCAAGGTCCGCTATCGCGGCATCAAGAAGAATCACGAGTGGCTGCTGACGGCCTTGGCGCCGGTCAATCTCTACCAGCACTGCAAGCGGTTGGTCCTTCTGGGGGCGTAGTGTGTCTGGAGGCCGGAAATGGCCTCCAGACACGCCCAACGGAACCACTCAAATCCCTCTTCTCAGCGTCTTCTTTCAACCACGGACAGAAATCTTGCTGGAGATATGCCGTGATTGCTTCCTGCGCGTAGAGACGCCGGCTTAATCAGAGGCCCCCTAGACAGTCTCGCCTTGTGCGTCCGTCAAAGCGAATTCCACCGAGCACGATCCAAGATGCGGATGCTTGGCAGTGAGACGAACCTTGCCCGCCTGCTCTCCGGCGCGAATCCAGACTGCGCCTGTTCCGCCAACCAATGAAAACGGATTGTCGCCAATCAGCTTTGCAGGACCTTCCAGCGTGAAAACCACCGGATCGTCCGCATAGGTTCGCACGGCGCCGAACTCGTCCGTCACACGCAGCACAACGCGTGTGGTATCGCTGCCGTCCGCTACAAGCGTACGATCGTCCGCCAACAAAACGAACTTGCGATCCACTCCACGGCCCGACATCGACTTGGAAATAACCAGCTTCCCATTCAAGTACCCGTCAATGCGGAGATCGCCCCATTTGGCGGATAGTTTGTCCACCTCGACAACGAAGGGCGGATATTGCAGATGACTGAACTCGGTCCGATCGGGATCAACTTCGATGCAAGGCGTCCACGGATTCTCTTCGGCGCTACCGGCGCGCGTGAAGATCTTCAGGTGATCGCAGTTGGAGCAGATCACCGCCTTGGTGAAAGCGATGGACTCATCGCTATTTGCCCAATGAAACGCGGGCTCAAGCACAATCTCTTCGGACGGGTCGCA
>Ga0182030_10024019_pt1 | contig 11231 bp, 10 predicted proteins | sample 812S3MmetaG_FD_121299 | JGI IMG/M metagenome (GOLD analysis project Ga0182030, IMG submission 121299) | Permafrost microbial communities from Stordalen Mire, Sweden - 812S3M metaG (Illumina Assembly) | ecosystem: Environmental > Terrestrial > Soil > Wetlands > Permafrost | place: Sweden...
AACTGCAATGCTTGATGCGACGCATCGAAGCCGCGATCGAGCGGCGCGTACCGCGCGTGGGGTTGTCGGCCACCTTGGGCGATATGGACCTTGCAGCAACGTTTCTACGGCCCGAGGGTCCGCCGGCACAGATCATCGAATCGACGGCCGCCGGGCAAGAGCTCAAAGTGCAGGTACGCGGCTATGTCCTCCAAGGGTTGCAGAGCGAGGGCGCGGAGGATGAGGCCGCGCACGCCTCGATGGCCGATCACCTATTCAAAGTCCTGCACGGCTCCAACAATCTGTTGTTCCCCAATAGCCGCAGCAAGGTTGAGCAGTACTCGGACCTGCTGCGCCGGCGGTGCGAGGCGGAAGGAATTCCCAACGAATTTTGGCCGCATCATGGCAGTCTCTCGCGCGAGATCCGCGAAGACACCGAGGCCGCCTTAAAAGCCGGCGACCGGCCTGCGACCGCGGTTTGCACGACGACTTTGGAACTCGGAATCGATATTGGTGCGGTCAAAAGCGTGGCCCAGATCGGTCCGCCGCCCTCGGTAGCGGCCCTACGGCAGCGGCTGGGCCGATCGGGACGCCGGCCGGGCGAGGTGGCCATCCTACGCGCGTATGCGACGGAGCATAAGATCACCGCCGATTCGCCGTTGTCGGACCGCTTGCGCGAGGGGTTGCTACAGACCGCAGCGAGCGTGCGTTTATTGATCGAGAAGTGGTGTGAGCCACCCCGCACGGGTGGTATGCATTTATCGACGTTAGTGCAGCAAGTCCTGTCGATGATAGCGGAACGGGGAGGTGTGAGTGCGGCGGAGGTTTCGCAGACCTTGATCGTGGGAGGTCCGTTTGCGGGATTGACGCCCGCGCACCTCAAAGCGCTATTGCGCGAGCTCGCGCGGCGGGAGCTCGTGGTGCAGGATTCGTCGGGGGCTTTGCTATTGGGACCCTTGGGTGAACGGATCGTTGGCTCGTATGACTTTTACGCAGCGTTCACCTCTGGCGAAGAGTGGGAAATCGTTCAGGACGGGCGGGGGCTGGGGACCTTGCCCATTGATAGTCCGGTCTACGAGGGTCAGTGCATCATCTTCGGCGGGAGGCGGTGGAAGATTTTAAGTGTGTCGACAGATCCCGCGGTGCTGCTGGTCGCTCCCGATCCCAGCGGGCGGCCGCCGCAGTTCGATAGCGGACGGGCGATGGTGCACGAGCGGATTCACCTTGAGATGCGCAGGGTTCTGGAAGAAGACACTGAGCTCGTCTTTCTGGATGTGGTCGCGCAGGGATTGTTGCGGGAGGCACGGAGTTTTTATCGCGATGCGCGCTTGGCGCAGCGCCTGGTAGTGCGGGACGGCGATGCGGTGCTGCTGTTGCCCTGGGCGGGGGACCTTGCGCACACCGCGTTGGTATTGTTATTGCGGTCGCTGGGTCTTGAAAAGGGATCCAACGAAGGGTTGATCGTGCGCTGCGAGGGCTGGGACTTGGATCGGCTAACCGATGCGTGTTCCGACATCGTCAATATCAATCATGTGAATTTACTCGCGATGCTTGAGGGTGTGGAGAATTTGGGGCAGAGCAAATGGGACTGGACGCTGCCGCGAGACCTCATGGTGCAATCGTACGCATCGATGCATTTGGATATTGCCGGTGCAAAGGCGGTGGCGGCACGAGTTATTCAGGGAGTGGGCGTTGAGTGACGCAATTGCTCAATTGAAGCACGTGCTGTTCATCTGTAGCCGCAATCAATGGCGAAGTCCAACGGCGGAGCAGGTCTTTTCAACGTGGCCAGGTATCGCGGTGACCTCGGCCGGACTCGATCCATCCGCGGCAGAACCGGTCACGCCGGAACTGTTGGCATGGGCGGACATCATTTTTGTATGGCGTTCGAAACCACATGATTTTCGGCATGAACGTGAGCGAGCGTGCTTGGGCCACTTGGAGCAGGCCAAAAGACTGGGCGTGAGCTTTCACGGTACTGCCGGGACCAGGAGCTGAGCCTGCACCAGTGGGCGTGGGCTAAGCGGGTCTTGGTCCGCAAAGGGGTGATCAGTGAGCGTCGCCGGGCGGAAAGGCCCAAGGCGGTGGTGGGGTTTGCGCCGGTGCGCGTTGCCCCGGCCGCAGCGACGATGACGACGACAGCGGCGACGACGGGGTGTCGGATTCGCGATCCCTCGGGTTGGACGATCGAGTGCGCGGGTTATCCGGAAGTGTCATGGCTGTCGGCATTGATCTCGGGAGAGGGGAGAGCCACGTCGGCTGCGTCGCGGGCCAATGATGCTCCTTGAGCGCGAGGTGAAGCCCGTACAAGGCCCACCCTTGCACCACGGCCGCGAGCAGGATGAGCGGTAGTCCCGGTTTTGCTGACGGCGAGCGCGATGTATTTTCCATGCAAGTAGTATCGCACTATCGCAAAGAATGCCGACGTACCATGATTCGGCTTGGGGCTTGAGGGCCGCGCACCCGCAGACCGCTGGGCCACGCGGTTCGACTGTGAACAGGGCGGCGTATTTGGACGCCCGCCGGTTTCGTAACATCTTGATTTATTGTCCGGCATGCGCCACAAGATGGCCAATATTCGGCGCCGGTTCACAATCAAAGGAATACAACCTGGTACGGGATTCCAGCCTACAATTAGACGGGATCAGTTTTTCACGAGCTTACGCATCAGATCCACGAGAGCGATTGCCGTGACGCCCTCCGCCATCGGCCAAGTTTCAATCCCGCCATGCACGAGATAGGTACTGCGCGGCTTTAGTACCTCGCGTGCCAAGTTAAAGCCACGCGACAATGTAGGCGAGGTGGAGCGCTTGATTTCGACCGCCATCTCGATCGTGCCACCGCGCTCGAATACCAGGTCGACCTCGGCGCCGTCCTCAGTGCGGTAGTAATACGGAATGCGCCGATCGCCTGCAGCGGCGATGAGGTTATCGATCACGAATGCCTCCCAACTCGCGCCTGCAGCGGGATGGCCGAGTACGTCTTCCCAAGTCTCGAGCTCCAGCAGCGCATGCGTAAGGCCGCTATCGCGGATGTAGACTTTGGGCGCACGCACGAGACGTTTGCCGACGTTCCCGCTCCACGGGCGCAGACGCCGAACAAGCAGTAGATCCACGAGCAAATCGATGTAACGAGTAACGGCGGGCGTAGACACCGCAAGGCTCGAAGCAAGTCGCGATTGGTTGAGCGGCGTCGCCTGTGCGTGGGCTAGCATGGTCCAGAGCCGTCCGATCGTCTCCGCGGGCAACCGCGGCGCAAACATCGGTACGTCGCGCTCCAAATAGCTGCGAATGAACGAGCGCCGCCAGTTCATGCTGGCCGCGTCGTCCGGCGCAAGCAGGCTTTCGGGAAAGCCGCCGCGGATCCAAAGGCGGCTGATATCACCCACTTGCGTTGGAAGTTCAAGGGCGTCAATTGGAGAGAGGTCGACGTAGTCGACACGACCGGCAAGGGTTTCGGACGCCTGTCGCATGAGATCGATAGCTGCTGACCCAAGAAGTAGAAAGTGTCCGGTTCGATCTCCCGCTGCACGTCGGTCATCGATGATTCCGCGCAAAGTCTCGAAGAGTGCGGGAGCGCGGTGAATCTCGTCTATCACGACTAACTTGCCGGTCTGACCGCGAAGGAAAGCATCCGCGTCTTGGAGCCGACGTCGATCGACCGGACGCTCAAGATCCAGGTAAATTGCCCGGGCCTTTCTTCGCGCGGCTATCTGTTTGGCCAGTGTCGTCTTGCCGACTTGGCGGGGTCCGAGCAGAACCACGCCGGGCATGTGATGGAGGCGATCCTCGATGAGTGGTCGAACTCGGCGTGCCAGCATATTATTACCGGAAATATAACGTCTAACGTTAATATTCCGGGGTATGAAGGTCAAGCCCTAATGCGAGGGATGACTGCAAAGCGCTCAGGCCAGCACTCCGCCTTCTGAAAATCCGCGTGTCGGGGGTTCAATTCACTCCCTTGAAACAATTTAACTTATTGATTTTATTATATATTTTACCAGAACGCTGCTTGAATTGCAATACGCGCGGCCTTGGTAATTTGCGCCTCGTAGCCGCTCCGGCGTGTTCCGAAGGTATTTTTACGCGATAATTTCCCTACTTCGGTGCGCGGTGCTTAGGTCGGATTCTTGCACAAGCTTATTGCCGGTCGAGCTGCTCTTTGGTAAGCACTCCAGCAACCCCGTACTTTCCGCCGTGAGCTGACCCGGCGAAGCTTTCCAGCAGTTCAGACTCGTCACGTTCGATCTTCGTGGCCATGGGGAATCCGACAAGCCAGCGGAAATTGCCGCCTATGCGGACAACCTGACGTGGTCCAATGATCTGCACGGGGTGATCGAGGGTTTGAATATCGATCGCGCAATCCTGGTGGGCTGGTCCATGGGAGGGCGCGTCGCGGCAAATTACCTGCATACCCATGGGGCAGGTCGGGTCGGCGGAGTGAATTTCGTGAGCTCGACCGCCTTCGTCAACGCGACCATGAACGTGCGCGGCCCCGATGCAGGCATGGCCCAGGAGACCGTTTCGCCGGTACGAGAAGAATTCATTCGAGGCACAGCGCGCTTCATTCGGAGCTGCACGTCGGTACCCATGCACGGGGAAGAATTCGAAATGATGTACGGCGCGGCGATGGCGGTCCCGCTGCCTGCGCGAAAGGGAAGCTTCATGTGGCACGTGGAGTATCCTGAGTCCATGCGCGACATCGATATTCCCGTGCTTGCCACGCACGGCCTAGGCGATCGCTTCTGCTCATCGGCGGCTGCCCACGCCATTGCTGCGCGCCTTCAGAGGGTGGCGTTGTCGTTGATTCCCGAGGTAGGCCCACATGCCATTTTGGGAGAATGCGCCAAGATTCAATCAAGAGTTGAGCGGTTTCGCGGACCGCTGCTTCGAGTCGAACCGAACGAGTGTAGGGAGAGCGCTGAATGGATGAAAACCAAAGGGCTTTGATCGAGCAAGCTTGCTTGCGGCTTCTTGCTCAATACACCGTGGCGACCGATTCGAACGACCGCGACCTTTGGCTGGATGTGTTTTCGGATGACGCCATTTGGGAGGCGCCGAGTCTGCGATTGGCTGGACGGGAAGAGTTCGACCGGTTTTTCGGCAATCGCTCGAATGGAAAGACCACGCTCGCCAAGCACATATCCGCCAACGAGTTTGTACAAGTCATCGACCTCAATACCGCGACCGCCGTCTCCTCGATGTTGGTCTTCCGGCAGGGCGATTATCCCGGGTCGGGCATCGGCAAGCTCCTGGGCCCGAGTGCGATCATCGACAACGCCGATTCATTCGTCCGCGTCGATTCGAAATGGAAGATCAAACACCGGGTCACCACGGTCAAATTCGCGCCGCCGCAGCCTTAAAAGCGGAGCGCCGTCGACGCCGGTCGTAATGCCAGGGGGCACCTCTGCGGAGGTGTCCTATGCGTGACTGTCAGAACCGTAGACCTCTTGGCCGCGTCGTTGACGTTACCCTGTCAAGTCAATGGCCGGCCAGCGAAGCGTCCGCCTTGCGGGAACTGGGTACGCCATGCGGAAGGGCCGAAATTGGGCCGATCCCGGACAAATGCTTCCGCGCCGACCACCACCAGAGGTCCTCGGGTAAGAAGCCCCATGCCTGTGGGGCTTTACATACCTTTGTTGGAATTTAACGCATCGCCTCGATTTTAGCCCAGATCGCTTCCGCGAGATTGACGCCGTCGAAGCGGGCGATCTGCTGCAGGCCGGTAGGCGAGGTGACGTTGATTTCGGTGAGGTAGCCGCCGATGACATCGATGCCGGCAAACAGTAGGCCTTCTCTCTTCAAGGTCGGACCGATGGCGGCGCAGATTTCGCGTTCGCGCGTGGTGAGTACCGTGGGCTCGGGCCGGCCGCCGGCGTGCATGTTGGAGCGGCTGTCGCCCGCGGCAGGGACTCGGTTGAGCGCGCCCAAGGGTTCGCCGTCGATTAGGATGATGCGTTTGTCGCCCAGGCGGACGGTGGGTTCGTAGCGCTGCACCATCAACGGCTCGCGCGAGGCGGCAAAGAACATATCGAGCAGGGAGCCAAGGTTTTCGTCATCGGGCTTGATGCGGAACACGCCGATGCCGCCATTGCCGAACAGCGGCTTGACGATGATATCGCGATGAATGTCGCGAAAATCCCGGATCGCGCCGCGGTCCCAGGCGATGAGCGTGGGCGGCATGAGGTCGGGGAAATGGGTGACGAGGATTTTTTCCGGCGCGTTGCGCACGGCGGCGGGGTTATTCACCACCAGGGTTTTCGGGTGGATACGTTCGAGCAGATGAGTGGCGGTGATATAGGCCATGTCGAAGGGCGGATCCTGGCGCATCAGCACGACGTCCATTTCCGCCAGATTCACGACCGCCTCGGGGCCGAATTCATAATGTTTTTCAGGGTTGTTTTGCACCGTTACCGGCCGCACGCGGGCTTGAAGCGAGGCACCGTTCAGCCACATATGGCGGACTTCGTAATGCCAGAGCGCGTGGCGGCGTTTTTGCGCCTCCAGCATCAGGGCGAAGGTGGAGTCGCCCGTGATGTCAATGTCGTGCATCGGATCCATCTGCACTGCGATTTTCAAGCCGGCCATGTAATCCTCAATTGCGTTTAGGGCCCACGCTACCAGGAGACGACGGGCGGCTCCAGTGCCGCGGCGTCGGTGCCCATGCTACAGGCTCAGGGCGCAGCGCGCGGCATCACCGTTACCGGGCATTGTTTGAGGCTGGCAATCGCCGGGACGATCCATCGCATGGGCGGGGTCTCTTTTTGTTGGTGGAAGTCCTGATAACCAACTGTGCAGTGAGGAACTTTCCTATATTCTGCGCCCATGAACTTGGGTGTCAGCACGGACTGGAGCTTGCACGGCCTTCGCGCCGTGATCTTGGAGAATCACTCGCTGCGTGTCGTCGTCCTGCCCGAGGCCGGCGCCAAAATTTGGCAAATCACCCACAAGCCGACCGATACCGATCTCCTTTGGAACAATCCACGCACGCAGCCGTCGCGGCTGCCCATGAACTCGCGCTATGACGATGTCTGGAGTGGCGGCTGGGACGAGCTCTTTCCGAACGACGAGGTTACGCTGATCGACGGCGAGGCGTATCCCGACCATGGAGAGTTGTGGACGGGACAATGGCACGCCGAGCCATTCGACCGCGGCGACGAAGTCGGTGTACACCTCAGGTACATCACGCCCATCAGTGCGATCGCGATTGAAAAGACGATCGTGCTGAAGCGCGATTCGGCGAAAATCGAATTCCGGCACGTGTTCCGGAATGCTGGGACCGCGCCGTTTCCGTTCATGTGGAAACTTCACCCGGCACTGGCCGTGAGCGAGCACCATCGGATCGACTTTCCGGCAATGAAAGTGATCCTGGAGCCCAACTTTCCAGGGACGCTCGTGGGCGCCCCCCCGAGCTTCGATTGGCCTCATCTGCGAAGAGAGGATGGCAGCACGGTCGATTTACGGCAGATTCCGGCTCGCGAAGCCCGTCAGCTGTATTTTTTCTACGGCACCGGGATTCAGGCCGGCTGGTGCGCGCTAACCAACACGGCGACCCGCCTGTCCTGCGCCCTGGTGTTCGACCCCGCGATCTTTTCGCATTGCTGGTTGTTCGCGAGCTACGGTGGCTGGCGCAACCACAATGTTGCCGTTTTGGAGCCCTGCACCGGCTATCCGGTGAATTTCGATGCCATGCGGGCCGCAGGCCGACACCGAACGCTGGCGCCGGGGCAGAGTCTTGCGACGGACGTAGCGTTCGTCGTACAAAACGGAATCGACTCCGCCGCTCACGTCGGTCGCGACGGCATCATACGGCCGGCCTAGCTTTTCTTCAGCTCGACGGCGGTCGTCGAGGGCTCCAGAGACAGCAAAATCGCCGCGATGATCCTGGTGAACGGTCGCCGCCTCTTCGAGAGTCATGGCTGACCCTGCTGAAACGCAGGGCGGTCGGCACCGCCCCCAAGTTCCCTAGAACGTCACCGTCAATCCGCCATCGACGATCAATGTTTGTCCCGTCATATAACTGGCATCGGCAGAGGCGAGAAACGCCGCCACGCCGGCCACTTCCGCGGGCGGCCCCGCCCTCGCCAGGGGTATCTTGCGTCGACGCACGTACCAGTCCTGAAACTCATCCGTCGAGGTTTCGTCGACCCCCTCCGCGTTCAGCGACATGCGGGTCTGGATGAACCCCGGCGCGATCGCGTTCACCCGAATCCCGGCTGAAGCCAAGTCCACCGCCAGCCCTCGCGTAAATGCCGCGATCGCGCCTTTGGAGGCGCCATAGGAGCTGCCGCACGGCTCGCTCAGCATCGCCTGAATCGAGGCGATGTTGATTATCACGCCGCCTTGCCTGGCCTGCATGCGGGCGGCGATTGCACGGCTGACCAGGAACTGGGCGTCCAGATTGATCGAAAACACCCGCCGCCAATGCTCATAGTCGGCCGCGAGGATGTGCCGGCTCTGGCCGATTCCCGCGTTGTTCACGAGAATATCGACGTGCCCGTAAGCCTGCTCCACGTGCTGCATCGCTTTCGCGATTTCCGAGGGCTGCGCCAGATCACAAACGACCGGCTCGACGCCGACGAGCCCGGCCGCCAGCCTGTCGAGAGCCGTCTTGTCCACGTCCAACGCCACGAGTCGCGCGCCCTCCGAGTGAAAGCGGCGCGCGATCGCCTCCCCGATTCCATTCGCGGCGCCGGTGACCAGCCACGGCGGGCTGGGGCCGTCGGCTCGCAGGGCCGCATGGCGCATCGCGCACTCAGCCTGTGAGTTTCACCAGTTGCCGTCCAATCCTTTCAATTATTCGTGTCGGTGACACGATTAAATGAAAGTGACATTGAGTTAGTGGCGTATCCACCCCGGGCGCCGCCAACGCGGGTCATGCCATGGGGGTGGTTAGTACTTGCCTTGGGGCTGCATAATCACGCAGCAGATAGCCGGGAAAGTGCGAGCTACAAGCCATGACGTGGGAGATCGCCTCGCGATCGTACTGGTCCCCGGAACGGTAGGTCTCAAAATACGCATTCAAGCTCGATACCCGCCGCGGCATGGCGCCGACGGCCTGCAACCCCACGGAGACGCCATAGTTTGTGAAGGCGAACCTCACGCGGCGCGCCCCGGGCTCCCGGCAGAAATAGCCTTCTTCGACCCACATTCCGTCGAGCGTCTCGAGGCAGCGCGCTTTTTGCGTCGCCGCCCAGTCCTCGGCGGGAAAAAACTGCGTCATCCACAACATCATACCGAGTCCCAAATCCTGAGTGATGTGCAAACCTGGCGCCGATTGCGTGATGAGGAGTCTCATATCGGCGATCTGAGCGCGGAGCGCGGTCTCATCCAGCAGACGATACGACACGTAGCCGTCGAACGCGTCGAGCGCGCCGAGGCCGTAGCCTGGGTATGGGCCGCTCAGGTCCTCTTTCATCTTCCAGATCACGCCGCGTCCCGGCAGTACGAAGGCCGAATGAATCTGCAGCGCCAGTTCAACGCCTATGCGCCGGTAATCGGCGATGTGCCGGCCCAGGACAGCCAGGGCATAGAGCCACATGGCCAGGTAGTGAAAGTACTGGCCGTCGCGGTCCGGCGCCTGCCCGATGCGAATGCCGCGGGGTCGTCCGAGCACGCGTCCGACCTCCGCCACCAGTGACTCCGCCTCATCGAGGTATTTGCGCTCGCCCGACTCGGCGTAGAGCGACACGAGCAGGACTACCCCGAATGCGTCGGTCCATAGGTAGCGCAGGCCGTTCGGCCAGATTCCCTGCGCGCGCATCCACGACAGCTTGTCGATGACATAGCGAGTTTCTTTGAGGGCCGTCATGGCCTGGTCACGAGATCTTGCGGTACAGTTTTGCGACATCCACGATGCACATCTCCTTCGCACTGAACGGTCGTATCCCATCCCGGCGCGGGTGCTTCACTGCAGTGAGAGTCGATTCTCGACGGCAATGACGCCGGGCGCGGCCCAAGCCGCCCGGGAGGCCTCCTCACGCTCCTGCCACGTGTGCACGAAGCCTTTCAAGGTAACCGTGGAGTTGTTGACGCTCACCTCGATATCCTTGGCGTCGAGCACCGCCTGACGCGTCTTCAATTTTCTGTTTCACATCGGTGGGCTTGATGCTCGAGGCCACGTGAATTTCGTTGGAAACCCCTTTTACGCCCATCAAGTTCCGTACGGCCGTTTCGGCCGCGATTCTCTGGTATCCCCAGCTCACCTGTCCGTCCAATGTGATCCAGCCGTCCTTCACGACCGGTTTGACCGAGGTACCGCTCAACGACACGCTCCAGCGCAGTGAATTCGCCGCCGCCTCCGCGAGGTCGGTATCGGTACGTACACCGGCCGCCGGCAGCTTGATCCCTATATCGTTCGCAAGGGCTCGCACGCCGCTCACGCGTTTGGCGGTATCTTCAGCGAGCCAACGCTGCGAATAAATGGGCACATCGCCGGTCAATGTCACCACCCCATCACGAACGGCGACCCCAATTCGTTTGTCGTCGATGCTGGGATCCCACTGCAACTCACCTTCAACGTCGCGACGAATTTCTGCATCGGTTTTCATTTGGCGTCTCCGTAACTTGATTCAAGAAAAAAAAACAGGTACATCTGCGTGGAATACGCGGCTTCACCTCGATGTCGATCATCATCGTCCAAGACCGAAGACGGCACCATCGGTGATTTCCAGGATCGATTGCGCGCTCTACCTATCAATAATGGGCCGCCCCTGCAGGAAGGACCTTCGCGGCCCGTAACAACGGTGCCAGATCGAGGGCCGACAGGGGTCTGGAGAAGTAGTAGCCCTGCATTTTACGGCAACCCCATGATCTCACTTGCTCGAGCTGTTCGGCGCTTTCCACACCTTCCACCACCACGTCCAGATTCAACTCGTGCGCAAGCCCGATGGCGGCCTTGACGATCACCGAGTTGCCGGTGGCGTTCGTCAAATCGACGATGAAGCTCTCTGCGATCTTGATGCGATCCACCGGGAAGCGGCCGAGATATTCGAGCGAGGAGTACCCCGTGCCGAAATCGTCGATCGCAATACGATGTCCGGCTTTGCGCAGCCGCAAAAGAGCATCATTGTGTTCTCGAGATGTGTCCATAAGGACGCTTTCCGTGACTTCGAGTTCGAGACACTGCGGCGGTAGGGCAGTCTCCTTCAAAATAGCCGCGATCTCATTTTCCAGTTCGAACGGCGTCTTGAACTGCAGCGCCGACACGTTCACCGAGATCAGCGGCGGGGCGATGCCCGCATCGATCCATTC
>Ga0182030_10024020_pt1 | contig 11230 bp, 10 predicted proteins | sample 812S3MmetaG_FD_121299 | JGI IMG/M metagenome (GOLD analysis project Ga0182030, IMG submission 121299) | Permafrost microbial communities from Stordalen Mire, Sweden - 812S3M metaG (Illumina Assembly) | ecosystem: Environmental > Terrestrial > Soil > Wetlands > Permafrost | place: Sweden...
GAATATAATATATTGAAGAACTTGATAGCTATCTAGAGAGGGACATAGACCCTCTATATATACTAGTTGAAATATATCTAGAAGCTTCTATAGTAGTGGCAAAGTCACGTGACTTTGCCGCTTAGAAATGTCTAGAGGGTTCTAGCATTTACTAATACTATAGCTATAGTAGCATATAGATATTTCTAGAATGTACTAATTATAAATCAAGCAACAATCCTCACATTACTTTCCACTGGATCTTGTTGGTGAATCATATAATTTCGAACTGTTAACCACCAGCACGGCTTCAACAGGAAGTCTCGAGGAAACTCGAGTATTTCATGTTCGCTTCACTTCATCGCTGATGGAAAGCATCAACCATCCTGCCGATTTATTTTCCAGACCGATGTGGGAGGCCGAGAAAGAGACCTTTCATACCAAGGCGTTCTGCGGAGTAGATGCAGAATTCATGTTAGCTTTCCCTTGAAGTTGAAGATATTTTGGGATGAGACATTGGGATGGATTAGGATGGCGTGGGTTCTATATAGCCTTCCGCAAACAGCTTAATGAGACGACTAACGTTTAATATTTTCTGTTGGAGGGGGTTTTGCACGTAGGGGGTCAGAAAATGAATGATAAGTTGTCTAATTGTCTATGAAGGGGGGGGAGAGCTCTATATATACATGAAGCTGTAGGCTAGTTGGCCTTGCACGTGATCCGTCTATCACATGATCACTTCAACATTTTCTGGTCTCATCTGCCTGGAACCTTCATCCTGGATCTTTATGAGGCTGGACCCACTAAATTTCCATTGAAGATCTCTATGCTCTAGGGACTGTAATCAATTCATCGTATTTACACACGGTGCAGACTCGCCGAGCGTGACCATGCTCTCGCAAATGCAAATGAGATTAAGGCTACCGCTCGTGGTAAAACGGTCCTCGGCGATGTCAAGATGCCAGAAATTATCTTTGCTAGTATGCTATGTTGTCCTACATTGTATTTCCCCTCGGATGCTAACTCAATAAGATCAACAACGGCTCTGTTCTAGTATACAAGAGATTTCTTGGAGTAGCAGTTTGTGTCGCTTGGCTGGACCTCTCACAATCACAAAGCCTTCCTTCAAGAGCAGGCACGCGCCATACTGCGACAACTAGATACCATGAAGTAAGCCCACAATCAAGGTAGCGGCTACATCTGCCAATATAACTAGACGCGTCATTTGGCAGAATTTCTCGTGCATTGAAAAGTTCGTCCTCCCACCCGTTGCTTCATGATTGGAGAATCAAACTGACATGAAATATCGGGAGAAATAAAAAAAAAACTAGAATTGGGAAGGAAAGAAATTTGCGCTTTTACCCCCGATATATTACAACCAGGGTATCTCAAATGAACCTCGAGCCCCATTAAACACCGGACGAAACTTAACTACCAACATTACGCCAGCGTCCTTCCTGAAATGAAACCCAAATTTGCCTAGTGAAAGCTCACAAGCAGATTGCTCCACCTTCAAACAGGGGACCGCGACGTATGGAACTCAAATTCGACCGTTTTGCTGATCCCACCCTCCTTTCCCTCGATAACAAACTCATCGCTATGGTTGTTCGGATGATTTGTCTCGCGTCCAGCGCCGACAATATGTTCCTGCGAGCTTGAACGCTCACCGACATTGACCCACGTTTCAACATGCGTCATGGGGAAGATCCCTTGCCCAACCGCCTGGCTGTTTCGGCCGTATTTTGAACCGGGAGTGCGGGCTTGTGCTTCGGTTTGTACGCCGCTTCGGGAGGAACTGCTGTGATAATCTCCATGAGCCAGAGACTTGGCAGCGAGGATGTCGATGCTGGGGTAATTAGCTGAATTCTGCTGGAGGGAGCCGAGATACGCACAACATGATGATTGGGAATATACATTCTAGCGTCGTTACGAATCGATCAACTTGTCCTGAGGCCTTCGTTGCAGCTTGTGCCGTGGTTTGGAAGCTGTAGGTAATTGTTCGAGTAATGCCAATAAGCATCAATAGCGTTAGACGGATTTCGGTGCTTCGCATGAGATAACTGAAGAGTCCGACTTTTGAATCGATATCCCTGGAGGTTGATCGAGCGGAGAAGAACTTGCGAAGGAGGAAGTAAGAGGATAGTCCTTCGACGCTGGCAATTCCGAGGAAATAGCCAATATGTAGGTGATCAATTAGATTGACGCGACTCAATGTTCCCTGGAGAATGTCCTGCACCCGGTGAACCAGAATTTGAAGTTTGAAAGACGACACAACTGCGATCAATAGCCAATAGCAGCAGATGAACATGGTTCGCTCCCGCCTTCGAAGAATCCGGATGAGGATCTGGTAGCTATAGAAGGAGAGTCCAGCTTCTTGGATCTGGAGTTGAGGTTAGCACGATACGTTAGCAGCAAGTTGATACCGACCAGCCAGAAGAAGTCTGCAAACCCAGCAGCGACTGCCGTCTTCGTCGTCGCATGGTTTGCATAGAAAGCATAATAGCAAAGCCCGTCTGCAATGGCCGAAGCTGCTGAGACTACGATGGGCACAATGGTGATTGGAGAAAGACTGGTAATTCCAATCACGAGAAAGCCGATCAGCACGTTGATGAGGCCGATGCTACTCAGAATGCTCCAACTGGTTTCGAAATAAATTGGTATTGGAGTGGACGACATTTTCAATATGGATGAGCAATGTGATTAATAAAAATCTGATCGATCGATGATAAGTCCCCACTTTGTTAATCGAAACCTGGGGAAAGGATTTTACTTCCGTCAGATCGGGAAGAGATCCACTTGGCTGCTTATCATAGATTGGAGCATCTATCCCCACCCTGTACGCAGGAATAGGAAAGTAAGAAATGATAGTGCACGTTTGAAGTTTCCCCAGGGTTCCTGGAAGACAGGTAATATTTACTGGGAAGCGCAAACTTGGAACGAGCAAATTTTCAGCTCTGAGGAGCAGTACGGCAGCCTACCGAGCTTACCTGTGTTCAAAATTAGACGGTTTGAATCCGAGAGGTCGGGACAGAGGAGAAAGATTTTGGGGAACAAGACTGTGCCTCGTACCTGCAGCTCACCTGGGTTCACCTGACGCGATTGGTTTCGCCGAAAACATTTGATCCTGGTGATCCATCTGATAGGACTGTCAAGGCCTACTAGGACGACTAGCATATCATGCATTTCTAAAATCCGTGTGTTGATCGTTCTGGAATGCTCAAAGATGTTTCACACTTGCAGAGTTGCAGGTATTCTGTGCCGTCCCAAGACTCAGTTCGGGCCGTGATTGGGTGCTCACGCTTACAATATCAGGGGTCGCTAAGAAGCTGTGGGACAGTGGACGAGGTGCAGAATGGCGGGGACAAAGCGAAATTACCGAAAGGGAAGTTTGCGAGGAGCTGACATGGATTTACCACACTAGTTTGAGATGGGTCTCCACGAGGTCGCGAATGGGTACGGAAGGAGATTGCATTAATTATAAGCCACCGAAATCAGCATCAAGACGATAGGAATTATTATATCACAACTTGTGAGACATTTGCATTTGTCTTTAGTTGCTCATGAAATAATTTGAAACCAATAGGTCGCGGTCAGAGTCAAACTTGTGATCCTGAAATGGAAATGAGAAACATGAAATCCTGGGGTTGGTTGAGCCTAGCAAAATGGCTTCGAGGCCCCGCGAACGCTCTAAGAAGCCCTGCTTTCTTTTGGACCAGAATATTCAAAGCTCCCTATAGCGGATATGAAACAAGTATCTTTGACCAAAATCAAGCAATGAGGTTGAAGTAGAGTTTTGTATCACCCTTTGGATGAATTGTGAGTGTCGAGGGGGCAAAGGGCATAGCCGTGCATGATTAGCCTAAATACCAAAAGCCACGCCTTCCTGCGAGGCTGTAGAATTTTTTTTGAATCAGCCTTTGGAAAATCTCGTTCGATTTGCTATGCAAAACTGCGATGGGCCTGCATTAAGTGCTCACTTGGTGCGGTGAAATGGGGAAAGGGAGTTGAATAGTGCATGAACGCTCTACACGGCGTATGGTTTGCTAACTGGGCAAGGAAAGACCGAAGGAAGCTAATCCCCGCATACGAATTCCCTCATTCTATCCTGCAACTCTTGGATGTCAGGAAAGTCCCCATCGATCTCAAGTTGAAAGTTCCTCAAGCGGCCTTTAACATTAACCCGCAAAGGTTCGAGCATTCTATCTACGAATGCTCTCACCCGAACTTGATATTCATTATGCGACATCCAAAATTGAAGTTGAGAGTATTCAAGCTGCAGTTTCAAGTCCTTCAAACCAATCATCTGCGACCCAATAATGTCCCACATATTATCAAGGGTACCATTGTCATCTGGTGCATGGCCCATGTCGATTTCGGGATGGAGGAGAAGGTGGGGATGCAGAACACCTGTCCAATGGATCTGTAGACTCCGGATTGATTGGAGTCGTTGTGGACGGATGGTGCGAGCCAAGAATATTAGGGTTTGAGGATGATTGATATCGAAAGTGTTTGTAGTATACAATACATCGACAGCCTCGACGTAGAGCTGGTGACAGGTGAGGAGCAAGGCAAGACAGGTATCCGACACTGGCAGTGTTTGCGGCGGCTCATCGTAATGGTATCGTGGGGCTTGGTCCATATGGAAGCACCTCCTTGGGAGATCGTAGAAAGGATTCGACGCATATTCGTCTGCAGAGAGGTACGAACTTTTCTGGCAACGAACATGGCCCAGTCGTTTTGGCAGCTGTACAAGATGGATTACACTTGCGCCCAAAACCTCCACCAGTATCTGCCGACGGACTTCGAAGGGTAGGCGCAAGAATGCTGGTTTCGCTATCTTGTCGGCGCTGCGAGCTCGTGGTAAGGATAGGGCTCGACGTCGAGGAGGTAAAGCTCTGGGTTCATTAATCTTCCGCTCTTTGTGCCACTTTTTGATCTGCTCGGCCTCGCGCCTCCTTTTGGCTTCTTGAATCCGACCTGTACCACAGAGCTCCGGTCCTCTTGTGCAACAAACAGAGCAACACTGGCAACATCGAAAACAGTAATAAGGAATGAGGATGATAGTGACAACGATCTCGCATGTAGCAGAAAGGCAGTTTGCAAACTTCATTACTGCTGAAGCTGTAGATTGTTCTGAGAGAGGTTGTAGCAGAAGCTACCAAGAAATGTAAGGAGATATATTGCCCATATTTATAAACGCTCTGCAGTCAAGGAAAGTGGCGACCGTGTTGTGTTGTTTGAATAGGCAACGAATAAAAGGGATTCAGGACTTTGAAGCATTCCATTCCTGCAGACCAAGGTTTCGTGGTCACCGTAGAATTTCTAGCGCATACCATTTCAATTCAGGACTTCATCTCAATCACAATCTATTGAGCCCCAGCTCTCGACCATCCTATCAACATGTCGATGTTCCGAGCGAAGAAGCTTGACCTTGGTGGGTTCGTCAACATCAAGATCATTCGCGATCACACCAAGAGGAAGGTTTTCGCGGCGTACGAACCAGAGAGGTACGTTCAGAACCCGAAGACGCCAACACATTGCGCAAAAGCATTGCGACTCGGCGAATGCAATTCGGATGCTCAGAGCTATACTGACGAGATTCTTATTGATAGACAAGCTTTGCGATACATCATCCGCAATATGAGCCTTCCAGCACGAACCCGCGCGCAGGCACAACTCCAATTGACCCAAATGCATTGCTATACCCGACCGACGCAGATCCGAAATCGTTGTATAGAAGGAGGGAAGGGGAGGGGTGTATTGAGGGATTTCAAGATGTCAAGAGTACGTAGGATTGATGGTGGGAAAGGACGAAGCCGACGGAAGAATTGACCTTGGGGATGTACCGTTGCGGGCAGATGGGCTGACATTATTTGCGCGATAGTATAACTTCAGAATGAACGCTCTTGCTGGACTAATTCCGGGGGTCAAGAAGGCACAATGGTAGAACAATAGTTGGCAGGATCTGGAATGGAGTTCCGCGAGACGGGGAAGAATCAGGGCTGAGGTTGTACACGCTCTGAGCAAGGCAATGTGATCCTAAGAAGAGGTCAAATGTACAAATACTGGGCGGCGTTCGAGATGGTTCAAGAGCACTAGTAGAGTTAGGATTGAGAAATCCAAGCATACGATCAAGGAGTGCCCCCCGCATGTCATTCGATTGAGTGTGTCTCGACTTTCCACTTGAAGTTTCTCGTCGTTGGGACACAAAGAAAGGCAGTTGCTTGTCAAGACAATCGCTCTGATCCGTGGGACTGTGAATGCCTTCATTCGCGTGCTTCTTGCTCTCTCCATTATTTCCTGAGCTTGCTTTGCCTCTGTTGTCGGCAGCAGCTTCCCAGACAGGTAGCAAACAAACGACTTCCGTCCAATCTTCTCCTCACCCATGTCTCCTCACAATCTGGGCGCAGCTTGATCTTCCTTTGATGATCCAAGATATTCACTCGCATGAGATTCGGCATCAACAGCTTCAGGTTCATAGAGCTTTAAAACTTATTCAGTCTCCTTTAGTCCTTCTATTTCTTGTCCCTCAACACACAGTATTCCTCAAATATCAAAACATAATCGCAACTCAATCTCGAGACCTTCTTACATGCCTACAACGTCTCCTTGTCTTCACCATGTTTCGCCGCCTTACTTCGGGTCTCCCAAAAGATCCAGTGTATCCTGCAGACCTTAAGGGCTTGGGGTGAATTTCCATTCCACGACCCGTTGAACCCCACTCTAACTTGCGGTAGCTACTTCATCAATGACAAGGACGAGATCAGAATGATTGGCAATTCCAAGGCATACTTCAAGTACTTCCTCACCAAGAATGAGCGCTACAATAACGTTCAGCGCGAGGCCATGAATGGTACGTCTTCCCCATATCCTCTCTCCTACAAACTAACACCCCCAGGCGCCATCCGCGAGATCATTTCCAACCGCCTTCTCAAACTCGGTCTCTGCAAGACCCGCCTCCCTCTCACCGCGTCGCCATCCGATCCCCACGTCCCCATCTTCGTCTCCTCCGGCCTCAAATCGGCAAAACGCATTATCATCCTCTTCTACGAAAATAACCAAGATCTCGGCGTCCTCGCTCATCGTATCATCGGCGGCAAAGGTGGTATTAATGAAGGTTCCGTTATCAACATGGTGAAACACATCCAAGGACGGGGATCTGAGGATGGAGACGAGGCACCAGGAATCATAATCGCGAATATGGGTCAATTGCGTTGGTGGAGAAAGGGTCAGAAGGCTGTTACGCAGATGACGTGGTTTGCGTTGCCGCAGAAGAGTGCTGTTGATCCGCCATACCGATTTGATCCCATCGCCAACACTATCCCTGGCAATAGAACTACTGACGAGCATGTTGAGTACATCTTCAATCATGTTGTGAAGGATTTGGCTGGAAAGGATGCGAAGTTAGATATCATTGGTGTTTCGGAGGGAGCGGTTAAGGTTGCGGCTTTCTTGGAGAAAGATGAGAACTTCACGAGGTGGGGCGCGAGAGTTGAGGCGTTTGCGGCGCTGGGTACTTATTATCATGCGAATGAGATTGAGAATGAGGCGTTTGGGAAGTGGTTGAAGGATGTATGCCTCTTCATTCCCCTTTTACTCCCTTTTTACTGACGTTGAATGCGAGCGTGGACGCGCTTACTTGACCTCTCAAGAGCCATGCGGAACATTCATCTGTGGTCCTGAGGGTGGACGTCGTATCGCAGCCCATGGTTGTCCGGTCTTCAGCCTAGGAGTCCCATATTACAGCGAGATGCTGTTGCCAACCGGGTACAAGACGATCATAGATTGGTTCGAGGAGGTTGCTCCTGATCCGCATTATGCAAATCCAGAACTTGTTAGATTTGACGATGAGGAGAGTGAGGAAGAGGATTGGGAAGAGCCAGGAATTCCGATGGAGGAGAGAATTAAGGAGATTCATGATGAAGATGATGAGTTCGCTCCTGAGCCAGATCAATAAGGGCGAGGAGCGAGAGGATGGAGAATTGCTGGGATGAACTCCAGAATTCATATGAAATAGGGAATAAAGAGCATAGTAGAAATGTAAAGACTTTCTGCAATGGGATATGCATTTCGTGCTAACATTGAGACTTGGCCCAACCATTGAGAGCCGCATCATGGAAACAAGAATGATCCACCGCCCCCACCATCTTGTGAAGGACCGCCCAAGATTTCACTCGCCCTTCGTTGTCTTTCTCGAACAACTTGCTCTTCACTCTCCCACCTCCCCACCACCTCCTTCTGATCTTCACCTCCAAATCCCAACCATGACCCAACCCTCGTCCTATTCGCCTTATCCTCCTTCTCTTCCCTCGCCAACTTCGCAACCATCGTAGCCCAATTCCTCAACCCCACCTCCAAACATTGCGTGCAGGTCTTCTTCCCCTCCTTCCCAACGCTTTTCCCTCTCAATTCTTCCTCCGCAATATCAACAGCTTCCCTCGTCCAAGCTAAGCCGTCCTCTTTACTTGTCCTACTTGTTTTCGAAGCATATAGTATTTCCCCAATATATGTCATGATCCCCGCCTCTTCACAGCGTTCCTTCGAACTTCGTGATGGTGGGGATGTACCGTCATCGGGTGGAGGAGGATATTTGGGTGCTACAAGCGCGGATTTAAGCAGTGATGTGACTGCTTTCAGGATCGTATTTTCGTCTTCGTCAGGGTTTAGTGTTTCCCGCATTGTTTGGGGTCGCTCGGGGAGGGATCTTCGTGCACGGAGGATGGAGAGAAAGATTGGGAGGGCGGTGTTGAGATCGTTGTTTACGGCGTGATGGATGGCGAGGGAGGTTGTGGCGGATAGGATGTTGGCTGAGGGGATTCCTGCGTTGGTTTTTAGGGTTCCGGTTGCGGGATCGACGATCGCTTTGGGGGCGTTCGAGGTCGCGATGTCAAGAGCCCATTTATACATCTCGGATGCTGCTGCTGGCGTTTTCTTGAAATCTAACCATGCTGCGTATGCCAGCGCCGCGTCGAGCCTCTGCTTCTCTGTAAAACCTTGTGTGGTAAGAATCCGCATGTAGTATACCTCTGGTGCCTCGAAAGCAGCTCCGCAGTTCTCTTCATTCGGGGCCGACTTAGCTCCTGGTGGAACAGGCCGAGGCCTGGGATTCGAAGGCCCAATCACCACTTCTTTGGGAAACGCAATATTCCGTGTTCTGTCTCTCATCCAACCATCGAGATGTTCTGCGGCTCTGGCTGCCCCCATCAACATCTCGTGGTACCCTCTCTTCCACGGCTCCGACTTCTTTGAGATGTCAAATCCTGTCTTCCCAATACCCGCGACCAGAATTCCCCCCTCGTCCTGCTCCTCCAAATCTCGGCCGTCAATATCTGGATTCTCAAGCCGCCGTATTAATCGCCTGTATGTAGCACCCGTGTTGACCCAGTCCACAGGCCTCTTCCCATCTTCGTCGTCCTCCGCCCATCTTGCACTCCTAAAATCCTTTCTCGTCACCCAAGACCATTCCGGCGGACTTGGAAATTTGCGCTCCAGCCATTCCTGCTGTACTCCAAATGCCATGACCAAGAACAGTCCAGTCAAGGTCCATGCTACTACTGTATATTTTGCTGCTTTCTTGATCTCGGATTTGACCCATTGTTTCCGTTCTGTGGAGAGGAATCGAGCTATGGGTCTTCGGGCAGGGGAGGAGAGGAAGGGGAGTTGAGGTCGTGATCGCGGACCTAGGGGGGAGAGCGCGAGGGTGTTCTGGGTGAAGAGTCGGGGAGAATTGGGAGGGCGGAAAGGGCGTAGGAGGAGTATTCTTCGCATGGGGAGTCGGGGGCGCATTGCTGGTGGTGGTGGTGTTGGTGTTAGTTGAGGTTTGGATGTTTACTTGCGGTTGACACTTTTTTGCGGAGGCTCTGAAGCTCAGCTTAAGCTCAAGCGAGCGCAGCCTGTAGAACACCCTCCCACCTCTATTTCTTCCTTCATATGTTTCACACGCGAACGAACAGAAGTCTCCTCCCCCGTTTTCGCCAAAGTCATGGTCTGCTAAGGAGTGTTCGAGGATCATTGAAAGGTCTTGAAACAGGGCTACTGCGGCGAAATGCCCAGACTTTTGCCGCTCGTCTAGGTCTCGTATTAATTTTCTGATTATACAAGTTGCTTTTATACCAATCTGACTCTACTTTGCCTTCATCTGCCCCATTAATCTCATTTCTCTGTCAAAGAATCACTTTCGTTAAGAATCTATATACTGTCTTTCCAGTCGCAAGTTCTTGTACAATACCGTTCATTCTCGACCTTCTATCGCAAGCAGACAATGCTTTCCTCCACCATCTTCTCTGGTCTCGCCTTTGCAGGTCTATCAGTAGCGCAAAGTGTGGTCTCCTTATACGTCCCAGGGGCAGATACTCAACCTCTCGTTGCCTCCCTCATTGGATCCGTGAGCTCCATCTTCTCGGTGGTACCTTGACGCAATGATTAACGTCGACAGGACACCATCGCGACCACATGGTTCGTCCAATGCAAAGCCGGCACCGATGCCAGCGATTGCGGCATTGCCGATGGAATAACCCTCACGAATGGCCCTTCTACCGCAGCTTATACTATGTCTCAGGGATACGAGAATAGCTCGAGCAGTGTGCTCGCATTGTATGATCCCACCCCACCGTTAATACTGCGATGTTGATGTCCTGACAGCACCGGATATTTTGATTGCTCTCTCGCCGGGACAGCGTCCGCCGTTTGCACTGAGTCTTTCGGAGGTGATGAAGCGAACAACCCTGGAATGACAACAGAGACGTTGACGGGCACCGACTTTACATACATGCCAGCCACAATCACGACTGGCGCAGGGTCGAGTGATGGCTCTGCGGCTCCTTCTAGCACGACAACTGCTCCGACTGCGTCAAATACATCAGGAACAAAGAAGACGAGTTCGAGTACAAGCAATATCTCCAGTACGGCGGCGAAGACCGGGAGTACTTCCTCGCAAACGGCCAGCAGTTCATCGAAGTCTTCTACGAGTACAAGTACAGATGGCGCCCCAGGGGTTACGGGCCGTACAGGATTGGTTCTAGGTGGGGTTGCTCTTGCAGTAGTAGCTATGCTGTAAGCAGAAGTAGGTGGCAATGTTTGAGATAGGTGGGGAAATGAAATACATGGGAATGAGGATCATTTCCACAGGTTCCGTTTTGCCTAGTAAAGTGATTGTTCTACCCTGTACTCACTGATCGGAGGGGAGGGGCTCAATCAGAGATATCTAGACAATCCAGTGATGGTCTCGCAGATTCTTTGGCTCATGCTTTGA
>Ga0182030_10024021_pt1 | contig 11230 bp, 10 predicted proteins | sample 812S3MmetaG_FD_121299 | JGI IMG/M metagenome (GOLD analysis project Ga0182030, IMG submission 121299) | Permafrost microbial communities from Stordalen Mire, Sweden - 812S3M metaG (Illumina Assembly) | ecosystem: Environmental > Terrestrial > Soil > Wetlands > Permafrost | place: Sweden...
ACTTTTCTAGCAACAGCGGCCCGCGATTCTGGCACGAAACGAAGGGCGAGAACGACCGCGATGAGTCCAATCGGGATATTGATCCAAAAGATCGACCGCCAGCCCACTGAACCCACGAGCAGACCACCGATGATCGGACCCAGCGCCATCGAGAACCCCATGACCGCCGCCCACACGCCAATCGCCTGAGCGCGTTCCTTGGGATTGGTAAAGGTGTTCGTGATGATCGACATCGCCACGGGGTTGAGCATTGAGCCACCCAGCGCCTGGAGCATGCGAAAGACGATCAGCGCGGTCAAGTTGGGCGCCAAGCTGCAAAGCAGCGAACCCGAAATGAACATGACCAAACCGGTTATGAACGTGCGACGGCGCCCGAGACGGTCGGCGGTTGAACCGGACAGCATCAAGAAACTCGCCAGCACCAAGGTGTAGGCGTCCACCGTCCATTGCAGCCCCGACAGCGAGGCGTGAAAGTCTCGCCCGATGGAAGGAAGCGCCACGTTCACGATCGTCACGTCCAAACTGACCACGAGCAGACTCATGGAACAGATGAGCAGCACCCCGACACGACGACGGCTGAGCTCGCCGTCGTCCGAGAGAGCTGCTTGAGATGCTTCTACTGACATAATAGTATTATTACTATAACTAAATGGGTCGCGTCAAGAGAGATCGGCTTAATATTGGTCAATCGTCCGACCGTAGCGTTCGATATATCGAAGTGATATGATGCTTCGCGTGTTAGACATCGCCATCCTCGGACTACTGATGGACCGCGACCACCACGGTTACGAGATCCGCACGCAGTTGCGCGACCGTCTCGGGGTCTCGGCCAACGTTTCCTTTGGTTCGATCTACCCCGCCCTCGCGCGCCTCGAGCGACACGACTGCGTCGAGGCGGTCGCCACTCACGAACCTCGGATCAGCCCTCTTTCGACCGGTTCACTCTCGGGCGAACGCGCGTCGCTTCGCTCGTTGCGCACCAGCCAGGGCCTGGGCCGTCGTGGTCGCAAGGTCTATCGCATCACCGAGCGCGGACGTGAGGAGTTCGTCGCTCTCCTCGCCGATCCCGCCACGTTGGACGACAGCAAGAACTTTTCCTTGCGCATGGCCCTGGCGAAGTACCTGACCCCAAATCTCCGCGTTGGCCTGCTCGAGCGACGCCGCAATGATCTCGTTGGACGCCTCGCCGAAGTGCGCACCGGTGCCGATAACGAACAACTCGACGTCTACGCGCGCAGTGTGATGCGGCACGCGGCTCAAGGCGTCGAATTGGACCTCGCGTGGATTGACAGCCTGTTGGCCACCGAACGAAATAATCAAACGGCATTCGCCCAAGAGGCGAAGTAGGAAAGGAAAGCCATGGAAAAGATTCGCGTGGCCATTGCGGGCGTAGGAAACTGCGCCAGTTCATTGATTCAGGGCGTGACCTATTACCGTGACGCCAAGCAGGGCGACAACGTGCCGGGGTTGATGCACGTCGAGCTCGGCGGCTACCACGTCAGTGACCTCGAGTTCGTCGCCGCATTTGACGTTGACGCCTCAAAGGTGGGCAGTGATCTCGGCAAGGCGATCGAAGGCGGCATGAACAACACGATCAAGTTCGCCGACGTCCCTTCACTCGGGGTGACCGTACAGCGTGGTCCGACGATGGACGGACTCAACAAGTACTACCGGGCCGTCATCGAAGAGTCGCCCTACGAACCCGTGGACGTCGCCCAGGTGCTTCGTGACACGAAAGCCCAGGTCTTCGTTTCCTACTTACCCGTCGGATCCGAGAACGCCCAGAAGTACTACGCCCAGGCCGCCCTCGACGCGGGCGTTGCCTTCGTGAACGCCATCCCCGTCTTCATTGCTTCGGACCCGGTCTGGGCGAAGAAGTTCGCCGACGCCGGCGTTCCGATCATCGGCGATGACATCAAGAGCCAGCTCGGTGCGACGATCGTGCACCGCGTGCTCGCGCGTCTCTTCGAAGACCGTGGACTGACCCTCGACCACACCTATCAGCTCAACGTAGGCGGCAACATGGACTTCAAGAACATGCTCGACCGTGAGCGTCTGGAGTCCAAGAAGATCTCCAAGACCCGAGCCGTGACCTCCCAACTGGAGATCAGCAACATGGATCCCGACGACGTCCACATCGGACCGAGTGACCACGTGCCGTGGTTGCACGACCGCAAGTGGGCCTACATCCGCATGGAAGGCCGCAACTTCGGCGACGTTCCCCTGAATGTCGAACTCAAACTCGAGGTATGGGACTCACCCAACTCAGCGGGCGTCATCATCGACGCCGTTCGCTGCGCCAAGTTGGCCCTCGACCGTGGCATTGGTGGACCCGTCGTGGGCCCTTCGGCGTACTTCATGAAGTCGCCTCCGCTGCAGTACCACGACGACGTAGCCCACGCGATGGTCGAGGAATTCGCCAACGACACCGCCGAAAACCTCGTCTGGCCATAGTCGACTGGTCGCCAACGCGACCAGCGCCATGAACTTCAGGCCGTCGCAGTAGCGGTCGCCGGTTACTGCGGTTGGCTTTGCCACCAAGCGCGTAGGCGCGACGCAGCGTCTTCGGGGCTTATCTCACCCTCGTCGAGACGTATCTCCATGAGGAAATCGAGCGCTCGTCCGACTGAACGCCCCGGCGCGATACCCAAGATCTCCATGACCGCGTCACCGTCGAGCGCGGGACGAAGCCGGCTGAGGTCCTCGAGTTCGCGAAGTTCCGCGATCCGTCGCTCCAGTTCGTCCATGCGCTCTGCGAGGACCGCAGCCTTTCTCATGTTCCTCGTCGTACAATCGCACCTCGTCAGTTCGTTGAGCTCGTCGAGAAGAGGTCCCGCGTCACGCACGTAGCGACGCACCGCCCGGTCGCTCCAACCCATCTTGTAGGTGTGGAATCGCAAGTGGAGTTCGACCAACGTCGCGACGTCATCGATTACCTCCTGGGAGTACTTCAGAGAGGTCATTCGTTTACGCGTGATCTTTGCGCCAACGACTTCGTGGAAACGAAAAGTCACGCCTTCTTCGGTGATGGCCCTCGTCAGCGGTTTACCAATGTCGTGAAAAAGAGCCGCGAGGCGCAACACCAGGGTCGGCGACGTCTTATCCACGACCGCCCAGGTGTGCTTGAGCACGTCCTTGTGCTGGTGAATCGGATCCTGTTCTAACTGGAGCTTCGGAAGTTCAGGAAAGAAGTGGTCGGCGAGACCGGTGCGCACGATGAAGTCGAGTCCGATCGAGGGTTGCTCGGTCACCATCAATAGGTCAAGTTCGCCACGTATCCGTTCGGCGGACACGATGGTGAGTTTCTCGGCCATCGCGGTGGCCGCGAGTTCGATCGAGGGGTCGATGCTGAGGTTGAATCGCGCAGCAAAACGAGCTGCGCGCAGCATCCGAAGTGGATCGTCACTAAAGAGGATCTCAGGATTGATGGGCGTACGCAGTCGTCGTTCGTGTAAGTCATCAAAACCGTTGTAGTAGTCAAAGAGCGTTTGAACCCCGGGAGTCTGCGCTTCGAGCGCAATCACGTCCAGGGCTAAGGCGTTGATGGTGAAATCGCGACGACTGAGATCTGATTGAAGAGAGTCGCCCCACGTCACCGAGGGCTTGCGCGAATGGTCAACGTACTCCTCAGAGCGAAACGTGGTGATCTCGGCCTTCACCCCGTTCTCTCGCATCACGCCGCCAATGGTCCCAAATGCCCGACCCTGCTCCCACAGCGACAAGCACGCGGGCTTCATCAACCGAGCAATATCGTCGGGACGAGCGTTCGTGGTGAAGTCAATCTCGTAGTCCTCACCTGGCACGTCTCCGAGGACAGCGTCGCGCACCGAACCTCCTACGGCGTACAGCGAAAACCCCTCCGCCGAAAACGCGCGCGCGAGGGGGGTCGACAGACGTGCTATTTCACTCAGCCGCTCGTGGACTTGTTCAAAAGAAGTCATTGCGAATGAGGGTAGTGGGCGACGGACTTGTCGGGGAACCGAAGGTAGCCTGTACCAGCATGTTCCACCGATTTTCGACCTGGTGGCGGGCGCTCAGCGTCGTACTCCTCAGCCTCGCAACGGTGACGTGGCCCTCGGCCGCGCACGCTGAAACGACGGCCTCATTCATCTTGGTCCACCAGAATCCAGTCGTACTGCTGTCCTCGCAAAGTTCCGGTCGCTTCGACACCACCCTGCATTTCAAGAATCCCGGCAAGAGGATCACCGCTCAGGTTTCGCTGTACCCACGAATCATCGCAAGGTCTCAACTCACCCCCATCATCAACGACTCCGGCGATACCAGCCCTTCGATCGCGACCACCGGAAACTTCACTATCACCTGTCTCACCCATGACAGTGCCACGTTCGACGTCGCACTGTACTCCTCGCGAGCGAGCAGGTCCCACACCAATTGTGAGAATCGTGCGGCTCGACTCCACCTCAATTGCACGGGCGCTAGTTGCGACGGGGTCTATCCCATCAGCTACTCACTCAGTACCCTCAACAGCACCCAGACCACGTGGTCCTTGCTGAGCGTTCAGTCCGGCGCGGTGGCACGCCCACTTCACCTTGATATCATCGAAAATCTCGATCCCCAGTCGCTGCAACACGCCGCCGCGGCCACGAACGTGCTCAAGGTCATTGCCCACCACCCCCAGGCACCGTTCACGATAACGGCGGATTATCGGACTCTCGAGGCACTCCAGTCATCTGGGTCCAGTGTCGACCTCGCGTTTCGCACTGCGTACAACAAAGCGCTCGTGAGTCCCTTGCATCGCGCGGTGTCGGCGCCTCCGGCCGACATCGACTACGCGGGGCTCGTGAGCAATGGACTCGCCACCCAGGTCAATCAGCAACTCTCGCTCTCGACCACCCTCCTTCGACAAGTCACCGGCCGCTACGCCGACAGCCCGGTCGTGCTCAATGGCACCGTCTCACCCGCGGACCTAGAGGCGCTCGCCGACGCGCACGTCAGTGACGTCGTCGTGCCCGAATCCTCGCTCTCAGTCGCCCCTTCCACGACCCTCGAATGGGGCGCCCCTTTTCACGTGGCGAACTCGCCGTCGCTGAGCGTTCTGGCCACCGACGGACCGCTCAACCAACTCGTCAATGACGTTGCCATAAAGCCAGGCCGACGCACGGTGCTCGCGCTCGACACTCTGGCGTTTCTGCACTTCGAAGAACCGAATGCGCCGACACAACGGTCAGTCGTCGTCGAGATGTCGCCGACGCGAACTTCCGCCGCGTTCGTCAATGATTTTCTCGGCGGGCTCAACTCGAGTCCCTTCGCCGTTACTTCGAGCCTGGCTCCGTCGTTCAGTTCATCACTCGTGGGCACGAACGGCGCACCGAGCACGCGAAGTCTGCCGACTTCGAATCCCTCGACGTGGTCAGCGAACAACGTGAGCTCGCTCCTGTTCACGATCGGCCAGGTCAATTCTTTCAACCAAGCCATCACTGCAGCGCCGGTCGCGAATGCACTGAGCGTCGCCGTGGCCGAGTCCGAGGTGATCGGCGGCCCTACGACTCGGCAAAACGCCATCAACGAGGCCGAGTCGGCACTCACCAACCAGCTAGAGAACTTCTCGGTTGATGAGAGTTCCATCACCTTCACCGGTGCGGGCAGTTCTCTACCAATTACGTTGCTCAGCAAAGCCAACTACTCGGTCACCGCCGTCGTGCATCTCATCACCGATCGACTCAGTTTTCCCAAAGGAGACGACCAGGTCGTGACGCTGGACTCATCGACCAAGTCGCTAAGTATTCCGACTTCAAACCACCGAGGCAGCGACCTCACGCTTCAAATCGTCGTCACCACCCCGAACAACCAGGTCGTTCTCGCTCGCGCCGCCATCCAGGTGCGGATCGCCGGTAATTCGATTGTTGGCTATCTCCTCACGGTGGCTTCGCTTCTCGTGCTCGCATTTTGGTGGATCCGCACGTATCGCAGAACTTCCAAGGGCCGCCACGCCCGATGAGCGAGATCTCGACGCACAATTCGCGCGCTCTCTCCATGGCGAGCGGGACACTCATCTCACGACTCACCGGTCTCTTGCGGGTTCTCGTGCTCGCCTGGGTGCTCGGCTTCACGCCGATCGCTGACTCGTTCAACCTCGCCAACACCATCCCCAACATGCTCTTTGACCTCGTGCTCGGCGGCATCGCGAGCGCGACGTTCATCCCGGTGTTCGTTGAACGCCTCGCACTCGACGGTGAGCGCAAGGCATGGAAGTCGATCTCCAGTGTCGTCACCGGCGCCCTTGTCGTGCTCTTGTTCGCCTCGGCGCTCGCGTGGTTCGCCGCGCCGTGGATCATCGACGGTTTCACCTTCTTACAGCATCCCGACACCCAGCGTTCCCTCGCCACCTTTCACCAACAGCGCATCGTGGCGACCTCCCTTCTGCGCTGGTTCGTACCTCAGATCTTCTTCTACGGCGTCATCGGCGTCGCCACTGCCTTGCTCAACGTTCGCCACCGCTTCGGGGCGCCCTCGTGGGTGCCGGTCGCCAACAACGTGGTGTGCATCGGGGTCCTCATCTGGTTCCACGTGATCGACCCGACCCCGACGCTCAACGCCCTCGAGGGATCGAGGGATCTCCTGTGGCTCGGACTCGGCACGACCCTGGGGGTCGCGATCCAGTTCCTCTGTCTCCTCCCCTCGCTCGCGCGAAGCGACCTCTGGCGTCTCTCGTTTCGCTTCGATCGACGTGACCCGGCGGTTCGCGCCGTGGGTCGCCTGGGCAGTTGGACCCTGATGGTCGTGCTAGCAAACCAGCTGTCGCTCTACGTCGTGCTCGCCTACGCCTTTGGCATCGGAGGAAACGGTCCGGTGAGCGCCTACACCTACGGCTGGTCGTTCATGCAAATGCCCTACGCCGTGGTCGTCGTGTCGGTCCTCGGCTCACTCACGCCCCAGCTCGCCGGACTCGCCACCGCCGAAGATTTCTCCGGGCTCAGCGAACGACTGCGGTTCGCTCTGCGCCAATCACTCGTGATCATCATCCCCTGCACTCTCGTGCTCGTGATCCTCGCTCAGCCCATCGCGGGAATCCTGCTCAATCACGCCAACGCGGTGCACCGACTCCCGGCGGGAACGGTGCTCGCGATCCTCGCCGCCGGACTGCCTGGATTCACCCTGTTCCAACTCTGCGCGCGGGGCCTTCAAGCAATGCAGCGCGCGCGCGAGGTCTTCTACCTCTACGTGCTTCAGAATGGATTGACGATCGCACTGTGCATCGTGCTCGGTCGTCACTCACTCGCCGGGCTCACCTCAAGCGTGTCAATCGCCTATACCGGTGCCGCCGTGGCGGCGGTGATGACCCTCGCCCGCCACCACGTCAACATCACCTCGACTATCTGGTCGATCCACGTTCGGCGCAGCCTGCGCGCTTCCCTGGTCGCCGCCCTCGTCATGGCGCTCGTGTACGCCGCACCCACCTGGGACCATGGAATTCGCTTAATCGCGCGTTTTAGCCTTTCACTCGTCTTGGGCCTCGTCTCCTACGCGGCGGTCGTGCTGATATCGAACTACGGCCTTTCGCGCCGCGGGTCGAAAGATGCAAGGCTTAAGCAGTTCTAGGGAGGGTCGTGACTCGGATTCGCGTATTGACTGACAGTGCCTGTGACCTGCCCGAGGACGTCATACAGCGTCTCGACATCGACGTCGTGTCGCTCACCATCCGCTTCGGCGATCAGGAGTACGTCGATAGGGTCGATCTCACGCCTTCGGCGTTTTGGGCCAAGTGCAAGAGTTCAAAGACGCTGCCCGAAACCGCCGCCCCGTCCCCGGGCGCGTTCCAAGCGGGTTACGAGCGCGCCAAGGCCGATGGCTGTGACGGCGTACTCGTGCTCACCCTCTCGGCGGCACTTTCGGCGACCCACCAATCCGCCACGCTCGCCGCGGAGGCGGTTTCGAGCACCATCGCGGTTCGCGTCATCGACACCCGGGCAGTTTCGATGGCTCAGGGTCTGCTCTGCATCGAGGTCGCCGAGCTCGCCCAAACCGGTGCCTCGATTGACGAGTTGGTCGAGCACCTCGACTCGCTCACCAACAAGGTCGGCGTGGTGGCGATGTTGGACACGCTCGAGCACCTCGTCAAGGGCGGGCGCGTCGGCGGAGCCCGCGCACTCCTTGGTCAAGTCCTTTCGATTAAGCCACTGCTCGAACTCAAAGATGGCGTGGTCGCCGAAGCCGGTCGACAGCGCACCAGGGCCAAGGCCCTCGCCGCCATCGCCGAGGTTGCCAAGTCCCACGCGCCACTTCGCCGTTTCGCCTTGGTGCACGGCGACTCGCCCGAGGTGAAGCATCTCGAGGAACTCGTCGCCGGTATCCCCACCGAGTTCGCGATGATCGTCACCGACATGGGTCCCGTCGTCGGTACTCACGGAGGTCCCGGAATCATCGCGCTGTGCTGGATTGAATCCTGAGCTCGCAACACCAGTAAGTTCTAAGCGTGACTGAACAGAACGAGCAGCGAGACCCCGACTTGGTCGATAAGGCCTTCGGCCAGTTAGACCACGCGCTCGATATCGTGCACGACCGAGTACTTCGACCCATCTTCATCGCAGGTCGTGCCGTCGCCTTCGGTTTCATCGTGGCGCTTATGGCGATTGTGCTTGTCGTGGCGCTCGTTATTGCCCTCGTGAGGCTCTTTGACGTTTACGTCTTCGCGAGTCACCAGTGGCTCACGTACGTGTGCCTTGGCGCAGTCTTCGTGGCGGCGGGCTTGGTCATCTGGCGCTATCGCCGCCCGGAGAACGTAAGGAAATAACCATGCCCGAGCACACGCGTGTTCTCATAGTCGGCTCGGGACCGGCTGGTCTCACCGCGGCAATCTACGTCGCGCGCGCACAGCTTCGTCCCATCGTCATCGAAGGCGAACCTTCCTCGACGACCGATCAGCCCGGTGGGCAACTGATGCTCACTACCGACATCGAGAACTTCCCGGGTTTCCCCCAAGGAATAACGGGTCCCGAACTGATGGCGAACATGCGCGCTCAAGCTGACCGCTTCGGTGCGGATCTGCGGGCGACCAAGGTTCAGCGCCTTGACGTCGAGTCGCGCCCCTTCCGGGCCTGGGTCACTGATGACGTTGAGCCGAGCATCAGCGCCGACGCCGTCATTCTCGCCACGGGCGCACAATCGCTGATGATGGGGGTTCCCGGCGAAGAGCGACTTCTCAGTCACGGGCTCTCAACGTGCGCGACTTGTGACGGATTCTTCTTTCGCGGTCAGGAAATCGCCGTGGTTGGCGGCGGTGACTCGGCGCTGGAAGAGGCGACATTCCTTACGCGTTTCGCCTCCAGCGTGACTATCGTGCATCGACGCGGCACACTTCGCGCCTCAAAAATCATGCAACAGCGGGCATTCGCCAACGAGAAGATCCACTTCGCCTGGAACACCGAAGTGCTCGAGGTACTGGGCGAAGACCGGGTCCTGGGTCTAAAGGTACGTGACACGCTCACCGGCGACGAGAACATCCTGGACGTTACGGGCGTCTTCGTCGCCATTGGCCACGTGCCCAACACCACGCTCGTGACCCACCAGCTTGACCTTGAGGACAATGGCTACGTGCGCACCGGACTCGGATCATTCACGAACGTGGAGGGACTCTTCGCCGCTGGCGACGTGCAAGACCACGTCTACCGCCAGGCGGTGACGGCGGCGGGCTCGGGGTGCATTGCCGCGATCGACGCCGAACGCTGGCTCGAGGCGCAAGGTTTCTGATTCCTGGTCGCTAAGGTAGTACCTGCGTCACCGCGACGGTGACGTCCTTTGGAGGTTTTTATGAGCGACCAGATCACCACTCTTACTGACGCCACCTTCGACGAAGTCATAGGGGCGGCTGACAAGCCGATTCTCGTTGACTTCTGGGCCGAGTGGTGCGGGCCATGCAAAGTGATCGCCCCCATCCTCGAGGAACTCGCCGTCGAACAGTCCGAGAAGTTCACGATTGGCAAATTGGACGTCGACGTCAACGTCGCGACCGCGACCAAATTCTCAGTGATGAGCATTCCCACGCTTCTCCTGTTCAAGAACGGTGAGGTGGTTGCTCGCCTCGTCGGCGCCAAGCCCAAGGGCGCCCTCTTGCAAGAGATCGCCGCGAGCCTCTAAGACACCTGACGTTCACCACCATCAGACGTGGCGACACGGGGCAGCGTGTGCGCGATCTTCACGAACGTCTCCGTGAACTCGGTCACACGTCCATGGCCGACCCGCCCGATCTCTTTGGCGACGAGACCATCGCGCTGGTCGAAGCGTTCCAGCGCGCGAGAGGCCTCTCGATCACCGGCGAAATTGACGACGTCACCTGGACCAGACTCGTCGAAGCCGGTTGGCGGCTCGGCCAACGCCTGTTGTATCTCGTGCATCCCTACCTGCGCGGCGACGACGTGGCTGAACTCCAGGTTCGCCTCGCCCAACTCGGCTTCAACCACGGACGAATCGACGGGATCTTCGGTCCCCTGCTCGAGGCTGCCCTTGGCGACTTTCAAGGTAACTGTGGACTTGAAGTGAACGGAACCCTCACTCGGCGCACGTTGCTTGAGTTGACCCGAGTCACACCTTCTACATCAACTCGAAACCTTGTCAACGAAGCGCGCGACGTAGCTGGTTTTTCAGAGGAAGCTTCGGGTCCGATCGTGCTCTGCGGAACAAGCCCGTTGCGAGACTTGCTCGAAGTGGCTCTTCGCGCTGAGCGCCAGGTGAATGCCTTGGGCGATTCAACCAGTGTCGAAGTGGCGACGTTCGCCAACGATCACCAGGCCATCATCGTGCTCTCTCTCGAGCAGGTCCAGCACGGACCTAGCGATGGTTTTCGTCTCAACTACTGGGCCGGCTATCGTTCTCACTCGCGACGAGGAGAAATGCTCGCGAGCGCGCTCGCCTCGGCGCTCTCAAAGAGTCACGTTGCGTCGCGGGTCGAAGTCGCGGGGATGGCGCTACCAATCCTGCGCGAGACCAAGATGACGACGTTGCACGTTGAGCACGGTCCACGTGAAATCGAGGATCTACGAGCAGTCGCCGACACGTTCGCGTCGGTTTTGGTCGAGGTTTTCCACAGGCAGAGGGATTAAATAGTCCCTTTTCGAGACCCTCGGCACCCCTACAGGCCTTATATACCAAGGGATTACAAGTAACCCACAACTTCTTCCACAACTTGGGGATAACTTCAACTTGAACGTTACGTTGAGAGTTGAGCCTTACTTGCTCTGAGAAATCGCGATATAAATTCGTTCGAGGTCATCCA
>Ga0182030_10024023_pt1 | contig 11230 bp, 8 predicted proteins | sample 812S3MmetaG_FD_121299 | JGI IMG/M metagenome (GOLD analysis project Ga0182030, IMG submission 121299) | Permafrost microbial communities from Stordalen Mire, Sweden - 812S3M metaG (Illumina Assembly) | ecosystem: Environmental > Terrestrial > Soil > Wetlands > Permafrost | place: Sweden...
CGTAACCGTTTCGCTGGCCGGCGCCTCGGGGTCGGCCGCGCCCCAGTGCATCGTGTCGCTCTCGCCCACGGCGACCGAGACGCTGTTCGCGATCGGCGCCGGCCCCCAGGTGCAGGCGGTCGATACCGATTCGGACTACCCCACGACGGGCCTGCCGTCCAAACGGATCAACGCGTTCAATCCGAGCGTCGAGGCGATACTCGCGATCTGCAAGTCGACGGCGACGCACCCCTCGACGAAGCCCGACCTCGTGGTGATCTCCTATGACGCCAACTCCATTCAGCAGAAGCTGGCGAACGTGGGGGTGAAGGTCGTCGACCAGGACGCCGCCACCTCGGTCGCCAATGCGCTCGAGCAGATACGCCAACTCGGGACGCTGACCGGTCATGTGGCGAAGGCTGACGCCCTGTCTGTGTCGCTCGACGCGACCATTAGGGCCGACATCAAGTCGATCCCGCCGCATCCGAGCAAGAAGATCACCGTCTACTACGAGACCGGGACGAACCCTTACTACTCGCTGACGAGTCAGACCTTCGTCGGTTCGCTCATGAAGTCGCTGGGACTGGTCAACATCGCCGACGCCGACTCGACGACGGCCGACGCCGGCTACCCCGAGTTGAGCGCGGAGTACATCATCAGCGCCAATCCGAAGTTGATCTTCCTGGCCGGTACGGCCTCGCCGGCGAGCGTCGCCAAGCGCCCGGGCTTCTCCAAGGTGAGCGCGGTTGAGTATCACAACGTGGTCGAACTCAACGCGGACATCTCGTCACGCTGGGGGCCACGCCTGGGACTGCTGATGAACCAGCTGACGTCGGTCGTGAAGACGACGCTCGCAGAGTCCAAGCTCTGGAAGAAGTAGTGCCGGAGGCCAACCCGCCAACCAGCCGTCGTGTGGCGGCGGTGACGATACTGACCCTCATCGGTCTGTGTCTCGCCGTGGTGTGCGGGTTGGCTATCGGGCCAACGCCCATCGGCACCATGAGGATCCTGGGGTCCGTTCTGAGCCGCGTCGGCATCGGCCACAGCACGCTCGACACGCTGCAGTCGACGATCATCTGGCAGCTTCGGGCCCCGCGTCTCGTGCTCGGCCTGCTCGCGGGGGCCATGCTCTCGGTGGCCGGCGGCACGTACCAGGGGGTGTTTCGCAACCCTCTGGCCGATCCCTACCTGCTGGGCGTTGCCGCCGGTGCCGGTCTCGGCGCGACGTTCGCGATCATGGACATCGGTGGAGGAACCTACACCCCCACGTGGACGCCGTTGATGGCCTTCGCGGGCGCCATGATGGCGGTGGCGATCACGTGGATCATCGGCGGGCGCGGACTGCGTTCGAACGCCGCGACGTTGATCCTGGCGGGCGTGGCCGTCTCGGCCCTGCTCACGAGCATGCAGACGTTCCTGCAGCAGCAGGCCTCGGCGCAGTCAATCGCCCGGGTCTACGTATGGCTGCTCGGGTCCCTCGCGAGCGCCAGCTGGAGTTCGGTCGACCTGGTGCTGCCCTACGTGCTGGTGTGCACCGCGATCTGTGTTGTGGCCGGCCGGGCGCTCGACGTCATGAGCGTGGGCGAGGACGAGTCGCGCTCGCTCGGGGTGCCCGTTCGTCGCGTGCGCTTCATCGTCATCGCGGCCTCGTCGCTCGGAACGGCCGCCATCGTGTCGGCTGTGGGCCTCATTGGCTTCGTGGGCATCATCGTGCCGCACATCGTGAGGCTCCTGGTGGGCACTTCGTATCGCAGGATCCTGCCGATCTCGGTGGCTTTCGGTGCCGCGTTCCTCGTCTTTGCGGACACCATCGCGCGCACCGTCATCGCCCCGTCGGAACTGCCGCTCGGCGTTGTGACCGCCCTCGTGGGCGCGCCGGTCTTCGTCCTGATCCTGAGCCTGCGTCGAAGGATGGTCCGATGAGCATCGTCGAGATCGAGCACCTGACGGTGCGCGCCGGCTCCAAGGTCCTGGTCTCGGACGTGAGCCTCGACATCGAGGCGGGCACGTGGTGCACGATCATCGGGCCCAACGGTGCGGGCAAGACGTCGCTCGTCGAGACCGTGGCCGGACTTCGAAAGGCCTCGAGCGGATCGGTGCGCATCAACGGCACGAAACTCGCCACGATGAACGAGCGCTCGCGTGCTCGGGTCGTCTCGCTCGTCCCCCAGCACCCCGAGGTGCCCGCGGGCATGACGGTGAAGGAGTACGTGTCCCTCGGGCGCTCCGCCTACCATGGCCTGCTGCACGCGCCGAGCGCGCAGGACCGACGGATCGTGGAGTCGGTCTTTGAACGTCTGGCGCTGGAGGAGTTCGCGCTGCGCGACGTCGTCACGCTGTCCGGGGGCGAACGCCAGCGCATGGTCTTAGGACGCGCCCTCGCCCAGTCGACCATGGTGATCGTGCTCGACGAGCCCATCACGGGTCTGGACATGCGCCATCAGATGGAGCTTCTGGAACTCCTGAAGACCCAGGTCGAGGAGTGCGGCCTCACCGTTATCGCGACGATGCACGACCTCACGCTCGCCGGGCAGTTCGCCGACCGGCTGGTGCTGATCAACCGTGGTGGCGTCGTCATCGACGGACCGGCCGGCGAAGTCGTTCGCAGCGCAGAGCTGGCCCAGTGCTACGGCATGACCCTTCGGGTCGTTGACGTCGACGGCGCCGACGTGGTGGTACCCGTTCGCTCGTAGCGTCGATTCGCCGAACCCGGCGACGAGGAAACTCGAACGGAGCCCCGCCATTCACGGTCTCGTAACAAGCCGGTAAGGCAAATCCCGTAGACTGGATGAAAAACGGGGGATAAAAGTGCGTCGCACGAGAATTGTTGCCACTATCGGGCCGGCATCCGAGAGCGATCAGGTCATCAAGGACCTGATCACGGCGGGGGTCGACGTCTTTCGCCTCTCCTTCGCCCACGGTGACATCCCCTCAGGAATCGAGCGACTGCGCCGGATCCGGGCGCTCGCGCCCGATCTGGCCATCATGGTCGACATTCCCGGCCCGAAGATACGCGCCGGTTCCTTCGGCTCCTCGCCGGTCGAGCTGCTCCTCGGCTCCGAGATCGAGCTCGTGGAGGGTTTCGACGTCGAGTCGACCGATCAGCGTATCTCGGTGCAGCGTGAAGGCGTCCTGCCCATGCTCAAGATCGGCGACAAGATCCACATCGGCGACGGCGGCGTATCCCTCGACGTCATCTCCACCGGCAAGAACCTTCGCTCCGTCGTGAGCTCGGGCGGCGTCGTGCAAGGCAAGCCCGGCCTTTCGCTGCCGTCGTCGATACTCGACGGACGTCTGCCCACCGACGACGACCGCCAGCGCTTGGAGGCGTTGCGGGGCGAGTCCTTCGACATCCTCGCGATATCGTTCGTGCGCTCGGCCTTCGACGTCGTCTCGGTACGCACGGTCCTCTCGCGCAGCGACGTGATGATGATGGCCAAGATCGAAACGAGCGAGGGCATCGAGAACCTCAAGGAGATCATTGAGGTGTCCGATGCGATAATGGTGGCGCGCGGCGACCTCGGCGTGCGTATGCCCATCGAGGAGGTTCCCCACCTGCAGAAGGAGATCGTCCTTCAGGGAATCCGTTACGCGCGTCCGGTGGTAGTGGCGACACAGATGCTCGAGTCGATGACGCACGCGCAGGTCCCCACCCGCGCCGAGGTCACCGACGTGGCCAACGCGGTCTTAGACGGCGCGAGCGTCGTCATGCTGAGCGGTGAGACGGCCATCGGTGACGACCCGGTAGGAGTCGTCGTCACGATGGACCGCATCATCCGTCGCGCCGAGAAGTCCTTTGACTACCTGGCGTGGGGCGCGAACCTCGGCGTCCAGCACATCACCGATACCGCCTCGCACGCGATTCGAATTACGGGAGCGATCACCGGCGCCGCGTGGCGTGCCGCCATGGAAGAAGACGCGGTGGCGATCGTGGCGTGCACGCGATCGGGCATGACCGCGCGGGCAATCTCGCGTTTCCGCCCGCCCATGCCGATCGTGGCCATCACGCCGAGTGAGGCCACGGCTCGTCAGATGCGCAGTTCGTGGGGCGTCCAAGAGATCTATCTTTCCCCGGCGACCGATATTGGCGACCTCTGTGACTTTGCCGTCACCCAGATCAAGTTGTCCGGGCTGGCCAAGGCGGGTGACACTGTGGTGGTCATGGCCGGCTCGGCGTCCGGCGGCGCGGCGATCACCGACACCGTGCGCATGATCATTGTGCCGTGAAGCCTCCCGTCGCCGGCCGCCGACCGGGCGGGGCAACGTCACTTGCCCGATTGTGGCAAAGCTGACGACTCGGTGCTTTCGGCGCCGGCTGGAACGCGCGGGCTGACGGTTTTGTCCCTGTTCGCGGTGATTAAGCGCCTTACCGCCCTCACCCACGTGCTTGCTGCGCCGAATCCGCACCGACGCCGCTTGCAGAGTGTTAGCCCTTCAGGTCTTCGAAGGGCCGAATAAATCAATTTGAGGAGTGTAGATCTCGACTCTTGGACCTTCACCGCCTCTCAGGTCTCTTGGCCCGAGCCGTGAGGAGCTGCTACCGGCGCCACAAGCCCTGTAATTGACGAAATGTCAGGAACTGCACCAAGGTTCGTTCGCCACTCCAGAGTGTCCTCCAGGTCGGAAGTCCGGTTCCTCTACTAAATGCGGCCAATGACCGCGCCTTTAGACTGATCAAGCGCTTGGCGATTCCGTGTCAAAACCGGGTTATGACGCGGCGTAAGAACCCTGGTACACTTAATTACTGACGAAAGTTAGAATTGTCTAACTGGAGGACGTATGGCACAGCACATTCGGGAAAAGATTGCACACAACCGCAAGAGGATTGTGCCGGGCCTCGTCGCACTTTCGCTGTTATCGGGAGTCGTCGTCAGCCTCATGTCCACGCCCAACGCCCAAGCTGACTTCTACACCGGTTGCGGGTATGGTTATAACTCCGGCGGTCATACGGGGTTCGGCACGGGGTTCGGCTATGGGTATGGGCTAACTGGTGTAGGTGGAACAACTGGCGTATTTGGATACGGTTTCGGTAATCAGGTTTGCCCACCCACAACGACGACCACCACTGGCGGTGGCAGCGGCGGTGGTGGGACAACCACGACCATAGCCGGTACAACTACGACTACGACCGGGTCGACTACAACCACAACGCTACCTTCGCACAAGCTGAAGAGGTTCTTCGCCATCAAGGTTCACGGCTATGCAGTGGTGGGTAGGAGCGTAAGGCTCGCCATCACCGGAGAGGGATTCTACGGTCGACCGACGATCACCAGCAATGAGGTCGGTACGAGCATTGTCGTCCAACACGACTACGGCAACCTGCTCATAGTGCGTGTGACGGTTCCTGCTGGTTCGCGCAAGGGTGAGCACATTTTTACAATCACTCTCGCTAATGGCAGGTCCTGCAAGGTTAATTACCTGGTGAAGTAGTTGTAGTTTCTTCCATTCGTTCTTTCGCGAAGCCCCCTCTATTGAGGGGGTTTCGCATTTCGTTATGTCTTCTCCTACTTCGACAAAGACCGAGATGCTCATGCCTCAACTTCGTTCTTCCATCAATGCGATCTGCAATGGGCGTTTCGATCGTCTCGGCCGGTAGTGCCCTCATCCTCTTCCCGACGGCAAGATATGTTTCGTTGAGAATCAACGTCCGAGGAGCTTCAGCGGGTGTCGTGCACTCGTGTAGTCACTTCTCGCCTCCGTTCCCTCTCACGCCTATGCCACGCGGCAATCATCGAGTTCTGTATCGGCAACTTCAAGTTCTGCGTCCAGCTGGTGCGATGCCTTAGTTTCATGCCTCCGCCTCGCTCCATTTTGGAGCATCTGGACCGGCACTAATAGTGGCTCAGTTCAAGGGGGTCTTTCCATTACGAATTACTTCATTGACTGAGAAATGACAGAGAAGGAGGTTGCGAGAATTCTCTATTGTCGAAGTCGCGTTGGGTGATCTTGTTTTCCGCGCAGCACACGGCTGACGCCGCTCTATGGCTCAGTCAACTGCTCTCGAAACCAGTTCACTGTACGCTCGAGCCCGTCCTCCAGCGACACTCGGGGGGACCATCCAAGTTTTTCGCCTGCGAGAGTGATGTCTGGCCGACGTCGTGCGGGGTCCTGCTCGGGAGCAGGGGAGTATATGACTTCGGACGCCGTCCCGGTTGTGTCGAGCACTCGTTGAGCGAGCTCGGCGACCGTGATCTCTTTTGGGTTGCCAATGTTCACTGGGCCGACAAAACCACACTCATCAATCATTGCTACCAATCCAGCAACCAGGTCATCGACGTAGCAGAAACTTCTTGTCTGCATGCCGTCTCCGTATATCGTTAGCGGCACTCCAGAAAGCGCTTGATGCACAAAGTTCGAAACGACGCGTCCGTCACCTCGCCGAAGACGCGGACCGTAAGTGTTAAAGATTCGTACGATGCCTACGTCGACGTTCTCATAACGTGAGTAAGCCATCGAGACCGCTTCGCTAAAGCGCTTTGCTTCGTCGTAGACGCTGCGCGGTCCTGTGGAACTCACATTGCCCCAATATGATTCGTGTTGGGGATGTACTAGAGGGTTGCCGTAGATCTCGCTGGTTGACGCAAGAAGGAAACGCGCGCCTTGGCGCTTTGCCAGATCAAGACAGGCTTCTGTGCCGCGGCTCCCAACAGCGAGTGTCTCAAACGGCAGGCGCAGGTACTCGGGAGGAGAAGCGGGGCTGGCTAGATGCGCAACTACGTCGAACTGACCATCCACGGATATGCCTTGAGAGACATCAGCGCGTGAGAATGTAAATCCAGGCAATTCTTCGAGAATCCTGATGTTCTTTCCGTCTGAAGTTGAAAGGTTGTCAACGCAGACAACCTGGTCACCCCGTTTGAGCAGAGCTTCGCAAAAGTGAGATCCAAGGAAACCAGCGCCTCCAGTTACCAGAACGCGACTCATTAGTGAAGTGTCGTCATATGATGCCGATGCCTTCATACGAAAAACCAGCACGGCGTACTGCGGCGGGATCGAGCAAGTTCCGAGCATCCACTACCGCACGTCGCTCCATGAGGCTTCCCACCTTCTCGAAGTCCAGCCAACGGAACTCGTCCCACTCTGTCGCAACTAAAAGTACTGAGGCGTCGGTACACGCGGCATAGGGATCGTCCACAACCTCGAGTCCGTCGAGGTGATCGCTGACCGTCGGGTCGTAGGCGACGACGATGGCGCCCAACTCGCTCAGGCGCCGTGCGATCTCCAGCGCCGGGGAGTCGCGAATGTCATCCGTTCGCGCTTTAAAGGTCACTCCCCAGAGCGCCACTCGTTTGCCTTGAACATCTCCACCAGCTTGCCGAAGAACCTTCTCCACTACTCGCTCGTATTGTCCAACATTGACGGTTACGACACCCTTCAGCAATGCGAAGTCGTAGCCAGCGTCTTCTGCAAGGCCAATCAGCGCTGATACGTCCTTTGGAAAGCATGAGCCTCCCCACCCTGGACCGGGCTTCAGGAAAGAAGATCCGACGCGTGGGTCGTAACCCATTCCAAGCGAAACCTGGCGTACGTCAGCTCCGATGGCTTCGCACAGTGCTGCAATGGCGTTGATGAAGCTCAACTTGGTGGCCAGAAATGCATTTGACGCGTACTTGATGGTCTCAGCAGTTGCTGGATCGGTTACGACTACGGGGGCGCCAAGTCGCAGAAAGAGGGTGGAGAGGCGGATTGCCGTCTCCTCGTCATCAGCACCGATCACGATTCGATCCGGGTGCAAAAAGTCCTGAACCGCCGATCCCTCGCGGAGGAACTCTGGATTCGAGACAACTTGAACGTCCTGGCGCCCTAAGGCCCGTTCAACGATGTGGGTGGACCCTATCGGAACGGTTGACTTGTTCACGACAATTGATTCCGGAGTTAGGTGGGGGCCGATCTCCGTAGCGACCCGTTCGATGATTGATATGTTGGCCCGGCCGTTCGGACCTTGCGGAGTTGGTACGCAAAGAAAGACGAACTCGGCGTCCTCGACGCCCCACGCGTTATCGGTCGAGAAGGCGAGCGCGCCGGAACCGAGTCCCTGCTTCATCATCTCAGCCAGTCCGTCTTCCATGATGGGCACAGTGCCTACCGAAAGTCCGCGAATCCGCTCGCTATTGACGTCGCTGCAGCGAACCTCGTTGCCTAAGTGAGCAAGACAAACCGCGGTCGTTAATCCCACGTAGCCTGCACCTATTACGCTGACTCGACTCACGTAGGCATGGTAGCCCTTCACCAGGCTCTCTACTCGAAGATCGGGTGAAGGATCCTGTGCCACTTGGGTGCTGACCCTCACCAATAGCTGAGTGAATCTGACGTCCATGTGAGGAGTAGCGTTTTGCTTAACTTATAGGTCGAAGGTGAGTTCAATGATGGCAACAATCAGTGTTGTAGTGCCAACATTTAACTCTGCACCAGTCATTGAGAAGTGTCTGGTCAGTCTTAAGAATCAGAGTCGGCCCCCGGAGAACATTGTTGTTTGTGACGGTGGAAGCACCGATGAAACGGTTTCCATTGCGGGTGCGCTTGGTGCGACGGTGGTTCACGCTGAGGCAAATCGCTCGCATCAGCGCAACGCAGGTGCAATACGAGCCATTGGCGAGTACATAGTGTTTATTGACTCGGACATGCGGCTGACCCCTCGCGTTCTTGAGGATTGCCTTGCCAACTTTGAGAGTTCCGATGCGGCACTTGTTATACCTGAGGTTGACACTGGAGAGAGTTATTGGGCGAAAGTCCGGGGATTTGAGCGATCCTTCTACAAAGGTGCATGGTGGCTGCACGCTGCTCGATGTTACCGAAAGTCGCAATTCCTCGAGATTGGCGGATTCGACGTTGGGATGGTTGGGCCAGAGGACTGGGACCTCGATGAACGCATTCGGAACTTTGGAGATGTTAGGGAAATATCAGCGCCTATCGAACACTACGAAGGTCATATCGGTTTTCGCAGACTGATGGAGAAGAAGGCGCATTATGCGCCGAGCTTTGAGACCTTTAGAGTGCGCCACCCAACGAGGGCCGCACTTTGTCTCTCTGGACGGCGGCGCGTATTATTAATAGTGAGGCGACCGGACAAACTTGCTGGTCATCCGATCCTGGCGGCTGGGTTGGTGAGTCTAGGAGTCGCAGAGTTGATCGTCGCTCATAGCCGGTCAAATCGTTGGTCCAGTAGCTCCAAAGAGCGGCCTCTGGATCCAGACAGGAACCCAGCTCCGGATAGTGAGGTGAAGTGATCTGGAAGCACTCAAGCCGTCCGGCGGAATCATAGACATTGTGACGATGAAGTGCCAAGAAAGCGAAGGCCCGTCCGCAGTCTCGCCTGTGTTGAAGCGTTGGCAAACGCATGCGGCATTGCTGGAGTTCCTCCCAACGTCAGGTGAGGCTAGGGACAACTTGAGGACCAGTTGGTCGTTCCCGAGTTCTCCAATCGCGGCGGGAAGAGAGGAGAGAGATGATTCTAATTTCTTATGATGGTCTATGAACGAAGCCGGACCAGATGTGAGTGATATGGCGCCTCTGGCGCCTCGTTGGATCATTGCGACCCATACGTTGCTCCCAAACGGTCCGGCGCACCGACTCCTCGCCGCGCTTCGCCGTCAAGACCGACGTGTCGGGCTCTGTGCGGTGCCGATGCCGGGTGGCGTTCGAACTCGTGCCGAATGGCATCTTCCGGGAAAGGCCGAACCCGAACTGTTTATCGACCGCCAACATCGTGTGCCGATTTGGCGCGAACCACTCAGCGCCTGCGATATCGTCAGGTTCGCGTGGCGAGTTCGGTCGGCAGGTCGTGACCCGGTGGTCATTGTCGGCTGCGACCCGGTCGCCTATCTTGAGGCAAAAACCGCATTTGGCGTCTGCGCCGTTGACGTCCTTTCTGACGCTGCATGGTTTGTTGATTGGTCGGCGCAACGCCTAGACGGAAGCTTGTCTAGATTCGCGTACAAGAACGTCGCTCGTATAGTTGCTCGGCGCGCCACGGTCGTAGGAGCAATTTCATCACCGGCCGCCGAAGCAGTTGCCGGACTTGGCTGGTCGCGGCGCGCAGAAGACATCCTTATTTTGCCAAACCTACCGATATCCTTTCTTGATGACGATATTCCAGCATGGGATGATCGGCCTCGAGGGGTCGTATACGTTGGTGGGCTTTCACCAGAACAGGGAGTGGAATTGTTGCTTCAGGCCGCCGTCACGCTCACGGATGCCGGTTGCACATTCGACATTGCGGGTGATGGACCGTCCGTAGCTGATGTCGCAGTTGCTGCGCGTCGCATACGGGGGCTGCGCTTCCATGGTGTGGTTCACGGACAACGTGAACTCGCGGCGATCATGAGCGGAGCTCGCGTCGGGCTCGCCCCTTACGATCCCGAGTTCCCGATGAATGCCTTCAATGACCCACTTAAGGTGAAGGATTACCTGAGCGCAGGTCTCCGTGTGGTGACAACTTCTCCGAGGGTTATCGAGGACGGTGTGGTTCTTCGGGTACCCTACAACGCAGACTCGATTGCAGCTGCCGCACTAGCCGCAATCGATAGTCGACCTCCGCGCGATCCTCGGCATCACGTGCTCCTCAATGAGGCCGATCAGTCACTGATTGAACTCATTGCTCAACTTGAAGGAAATATCCAAAGCGGGTAAACAAGACGATTACTTCGACCGCATTTTGGATGATGCGGGAAAGTGTCCCGTGAACTGAGCGACGTTGACCAGAAGCTAGTCACGGGACTTCGACCCCCAAACAACTATGACATTCCCATCGTGCGTCTTGGGCGTTTCGGGGAGCACCAGAGCACCCGGAATTTTCTCTGCAAACTCATATGCCGTGAGCGATTGAAACCCGGGCGGCGTGAGGTGGTTGTACGTCACGTAGCCTCGGGAAGCGCGCTTGATGACTTGCTCGAAATACTGTTCTTGTACTTCCCTTCGTAACTCAGAAAACGCATAGTTACTGATTATGAGATCGACATCGTCCGATTGTGGGTTACGACCGTCTCGTTCAGAAATCGCAGAACGGTCGACGTCAGATTCCTCAAGGAAGCGGTGGGAAAGGGCGAGAACCTCAGGTAAATCGAACAAGACATAGGTTCTTACCGGCCAGACGGTGCAAACTACTCGACACTGTCCTCCGTAACCAACTCCAATTTCAGCGATCTTTAGGCCATCAAGAGGTCCGAAGAGATTACCCAAGTCGGTGGCGACTTTTATGTAGCGAAGAGTTGAGGGCGAGACAAAACCGTAGCTTCTGTATTGATACCTTATC
>Ga0182030_10024024_pt1 | contig 11230 bp, 11 predicted proteins | sample 812S3MmetaG_FD_121299 | JGI IMG/M metagenome (GOLD analysis project Ga0182030, IMG submission 121299) | Permafrost microbial communities from Stordalen Mire, Sweden - 812S3M metaG (Illumina Assembly) | ecosystem: Environmental > Terrestrial > Soil > Wetlands > Permafrost | place: Sweden...
GGCTGACGTGGGCGCGGCGTTTAATAGCGAAGACTCCGATCCAATTTCTCTCACCGGCGTCGGCACGGTGCCCGACAACGTCGCCGAGATCTGCTTACTGACGTGGATGTGTCAAACCGCACCGTACGGGCCGAACATCCATCCCAACGACGCGGGCTACGAGGCGATTGCGAACGCCATCGCGGCGCAACTACCCGCGCCGTGGTGAGTTTCTCCAAGTAAGGGGCGCACTTCTGGTGAAGTTGTCCGTACGGACGGGCTTTCGTCGTCACCTACTCTGTACCTGATGCGTGACCAACATTCGGCGAATAATTTCATTGTCCTGTTGCGCCACGGAGAGAGCACGTGGAATCAGTCACATCTCATCCAAGGCCAGAACGACGAGGCCACGCTCACCGAAAAGGGTCGAGAGCAAGCCCGACTTGCTGGCGTGACGCTGCGTGAGCACCACTTTGACGCAATAATTTCAAGCGACCTCGCTCGTACCTTCGAGACCGCGCAGATAGCGGGCAATGAGTTGGGCCTCACGTTCGATGTTGCTCTGGGCCTGCGCGAGCGAAACTACGGCGTCCTCGAGGGCCGTCCCGCGTCCGAGTTGACGACGGCGCAGTCGGGCATTGAGGGCTACCGGGTGGTGGACGAGGACGCGAGCCCACCCGAAGGTGAATCGCTTCGCCAACTGCATCGCCGGGCGGGAAACTTCATGGAAGAGTTGCGCGATCGAGACGGTCAGCGTCTCTTGCTTGTCACCCATGGCGGCACAATCCGGGCGATTCGCGCCTACTGCGACGGCGTCTCGATGATGAATCTGGAATGGGACCGGGTACGCAACTGCAGTATCTGGAATGTGCGCCTGCCGCCCCCTGCGCCCAGGCCGTTGTAGCGTCGCGAAGCGCTCGCTATTCGTTCACGACGTCGAGTGGGCCGTCACCCAGGTCGCCGTGAAGCATGGCGGGGGTCTCGTGGCGCTTGGGCATTAGCGAGCGCCAGGTTGCCTGACTGCGACCGGTGAGCGCCTTAGCCAGTACCGTGCGTGCCGCGAGGGCCGTGAAGATGAAGCCGACGAAGTACACCACGAAAAGTGCCAACGGGACACCGAGTTCCCACGGAATATGCCAGCCAAAGTGATTGCGGATTCGCAGCAGGAACGGAATCCAGATCATCTGGGAGAGATAGACGCCGTAGGAATTGTCCGAACCGGATTGCACCATTGCTCGCGTGCGAATACGACGCTGCGGTGCGACGAGGTACACGCCGAGCAGGTAGACGCACAGTATGGCACCAACGTTGAAGGGGATCATCGCCGGCGCGAAGACTAACGTGCCGGTGCGCAGGTAGGAGGGCAACCAGTGGTAGTGGTTCAAGTAGCTGAGAACCTCAGCAACGACGGCGCTCAGGATCGTGAGCGCGATGATCCAGCGGGCCTTGGCCACGATCCAGTCGTGGACTTCTTCGAGGTGCAGCGCGACGACCATGCCACCGATGAGGTAGACAACGTAGGCAAAGACGAAGCGAGTCTGTACGACTTCGGTCCACTGAATGCCGAAGGGTCCCGAATCGACGATCCAACCAAAGACGACCTGCCAGATGAGGGCCACGACCATCATGTGCACGTGCCACTTGGAGAACTTGCGCACGAATTTAAGGAGCAATGGGAAAATCAGATAGAACTCGATGATAACGATGAGGTAGTACAGGTGGTAGTAGCCCACGCGAAGCAACTTAAGGAAATAGTGCAGCCCGACCGAACCAAAGACGCCAGTGTGGCTGAATGAGTAATAGGGGAAGCCCTGGATCTGGTGGGCCGTCGTGTAGAAAAAGTAGATCACTGTCCACGCGAGGTAGGGCACACCCACGGAAATGAAGCGTCGCTTCCAGTAGTGATTCAGCTTCATCTTGTCGACGTCGCGATAGCTAAAGGTCAGCATGCACGCGGACACGAAGAGGAAAGCCTCCCGCGAGAAGCGAGTCAGCATGATGAGGCCAATAACCGTGGTGTTGGTCGCGATCGGGGCGAAGAAGATCAGGGTGTGAGTTGAAATGACGGCGGCCTGTTTGACCGGCCGCATGGCGTCAATGTGATCGAGCCGCTTGCGGGTCCCTGGCGAGGCGGGCGCGGTGCTCATCGCGCGAGGCGTTGTTTGATGACGCTCGACCCCGCGAAAACCTCTTCAGGTTTCCTCAACTTCACGAGACGTGTTCTTGGAAAAGCACGGGCACCGATCCGGTCCCGAGAACCTTCTTTTGCACTTTGCCCGTGGCGTGCGCCGGGAGCTGGGCCACTACGTTGATACTGACCGGGCGACGCGCTCGAGAAAAGGCCGCCACGAGGGCGTCGTGGATCTCCTTGGTGGCAATTTGCACGTCCTCGATTGGCGAAGCCTCCGAGATTCCTTCTAACTGCACGTAGGAACTCGGTACCTGGCCGAAGACGTCGTCGGACACCCCGATGACGGCGGCTCCGACCACACCGCGCACGCCGAGGATGACATCCTCGATTTCGCGTGGGAATATTTTCTCGCCGCCGCGATTGATGACGTCGTCGCTACGGCCCACCAGGAAGACAAAGTGGTCAGTGTCCAGGTACCCCAGGTCCCCGGTGTCGAGCCAGCCCTCATGGTCGAATCGATCGTCGTAACCCGCGCCTTCGTAATGACGAATTACCGAGTCACCTCGAATCTGCACCCTGCCCACTTCATTGGGTGCGGCCAACGCGTCGCTCGACGTTTTCTCGAGGGGCACCACTCGTAGTTCCACGCCAATGGCCTGGCCCACCGAGCCTGCCTTGCGCGGTCCAGTTAAGGGGTTGACGCATATTTGGCTGGCCGCTTCGGTCATGCCGTAGGACTCGATGATCGGCACTCCCATTTCGTCTTCGAACTGGCGCAGCAACGTGGGAGAAAGGGGAGCGGAGGCCGATCGAATGAACCGCACGCGCTCGGGCACCGTCTCGGTGTCCTGCAGCACGGAGAGGCGTGAAATGATCGCGGGCACGGCGTTGATCCACGTAACGTCGTGGCGATCAACCAGGGTCCAGAATCCCGTGCGGTGAAAACGATCGTCGAGTGCCAGTGACGCCCCGGCCAGCAGCGTGGCGAGCAGGCCAACCACTTCGGCATTGATATGCCACAGTGGCAGCGGGTTAAACCCGCGATCGGCTGGCGACAACTGGTTGTGTTGCGCCACGAGTTGGGCCGTGTACAACAGCTGCGCTGTAGGCAACGCCATGATCTTTGGTGTCCCCGTCGTGCCCGACGACGCGAGAATGACGCCGCCCGCATTGCTGTCGTTGCTCGGCGTCGTGTGGTGATCCTCGGGTGCGGACGGCCAGTGCGAAGTGAGTTCTCGCCACTGGACTTTGGTATTTTCGGGTACCGGTCGATCGCTCAATACGTAACGTAACTTCATGTTCGTGATGCGCTCGTTGAGTTGCGCGCCCGACACATAGTTAACGGTCGGGTCGATCGGCGCCACCCAAATGCCGGCGGCGAGTAGGGAGAGAAAGCAAAGCGAGAACTCCAGTGGATCCTCAATTAAGAGGCCCACTCGGTCGTCAGGTTCGAGGCGCAACGCGCCGAGGCGCTTGCGCCACAGATCTACCTGCTCTTCGAGTTGGCGGAAACTGACCACGCGTGATGAACGCACCGCCAGGAGGTACGTTGACTCAGGCTGTGAGCGCGCGTGGCTTTCGACGACCGCTCGAACTGACCTAAAGCCGTCGGAGCGGAGGCTTGACACGGACACGAATCAATCCGTCAGTACATCATTCGTGAGTCGGCGTAATGCTTGAACTCGAGCAGGTTCGAAGAGGGATCGCAGATGACGAACGTTCGGTGCACTTCAACCAAGCCCTCGAAGCGGGTGCTTACGTCACTGAAGAAAGCCACGTCGCGCTGGCGACAGAGTTGATAGAACTTCTCGAACTCCGCTTCTTCGCGAAAGGTGACACCAAAGTGTCGCGGGTACATTTCGAGTTCCGCTATTGGTGTACGCGTGGCTGGAGCCTCGGACAAGTGACAGACCAACTGGTCGCCGAAAAAATCCAAGGTCACGCGGTCGTCGTAGCGTCGGGCTAATTTGCAACCCAACTTTGTGACGTAGAAGCCCACGGTCTCGTCGAGGTCGTAGACCGGAATGGCGAGATGGAAGACATCGCGGCTCTCTCTCATAGTTCGTCTCGCATCGACGTGGCACCCTCCGGCTCAAAGTCCATCAGCGTCTCGCTGCGCAGACCGAGGCGAATTGTTTCCAGCGCCACGATGTCCGAAGGCGCAATGTTGCCGAGGTTGACGTCGGTGCCTACCCGGCGCACGAAGTAACTCTGCAATTCCATTGACGGCGCCTCGAACAAGAGGATATTGCTGTCGATGCCGCAGGTGAGAATCTCTTCAATGAGTCCGTAGCGAAGTTCGCCATCGGCCCGGCAGATGCCGCCGTGGCCGCTTTCTCTGGTCTCCAGAGTGACCAGGATCGCACCGGCGTCGACGTCGTCTTTTATGTAGTCGATCCACTTGTTGGGCGCCATATTCTCCGAATGCACCCGGTCCTTGGAGCCGACCTCGGAGATCACCTTAAAGTCCTTGGAAAGTTCAGCCACGTACTCGGACTTCCTGGCGTCACTGAGGTCAATCGTGCCGTTGGACACCTCCACGTACTCACAGCCGTAGTTCTGGCACAACTCACGGAATTGATCGAAGCGGTTCTGCACGATGTATTTCTCGAAGAGTGTTCCGCCGAGATAAAAGTTGACGTTTTCGTCCTGGAGCACCTTTATCTTTTCTTTCATGTCCAGCGCCACGACCGATGTTCCCCAACCAAACTTGATGAAGTCCACGTAGTCGCTGCCGCTCTGGACGAGGTCGGCGAAGTACCGGTGGGGGAGTCCTTTGTCGATCACCATGGTGAATCCGGACTGGCGAGGTTTCACGCTGCGACTAGGCAGTTGAAGGTGGGTTGGTTCCATGGAGAGTTGGGCCCTATCGATATGTCACTGCTGAAGGAAGCCCGACAGAAGTGTTATTGCGTCGTGTTTAAGAATAGTAAGTGACTTTTCAGTAAGGACCATTGCGTCTTAGAGAAGGGTAAGATTTCTTAGGGAAAATGCCGAGAATGGACGTTCGGCTGGTCGCAGCGATCGACTTTTTGTCACGTTTCAAACCATGGCGGAGCACGGCGTTATGCCGCATGAACGTGCTGAGGTCGGTGTGTTTCACAATGCGGGCGAGCGTCACGCTTGATCCGTTAGTCCGCCTCGTCTTGCAGTGAGATCCTCAGATTTTCGCCGCGTCACAGGCAAGCGACCGGTACGCGCACTTCGCTACCACTTGGTCGGCAACGTCTCGACAATTGATTTTGCGATGATCATGTAGCCGGCGTTATTGGGGTGATCATCCGGGCCAAAGGGCGCGGGCGTACACATCCACGTCCACTGACAAGTAATCGCTACGTTTTGAGGGATAGTGCCCACGTTGGCGAGCGTGTACGGGCTGTTGTTGTCACTCTGGTACGCCCCGGGCACGTTGGCGACCGGAATGCCCGCCGCGCCGTAAGCCGCGGCCAGCGTGGTGTTCATGAGCGTCATGTCGGTGAGTGTTTCACTGGCAAGGGTTGGGCCGTCAGCGTTGTCGAGGTAGTAGCCGAGGAAGGGGTCGCTGTATTCGAGACCCACAAAATGCACGTTGGGGCCGGCCGCGCCCTGGAGGATCTTCAAAATCTTGGGCATATCCTGACGAACGTAATTAATGCCTTGGTTGACGCAAAACTGCGAGATTCCCTTGGGTAGCAGGCAGGGTCGAATGTTGTTAAATCCAAGGTCAATCGTGACCAGACCCTCCTCGTCGCCGTCGGCGATAAGAGCGTCAACGGACCTCGAGAGTTGTGTTGTCGGCAGGTGATAACAGTGATTGGGGACGAGACCAAGCATTGATTGCACCGTCTCTCCGGGACATCCCACTTGGCGCAGGCTGAAAGAGATGTTCTTAGCTTCGAGGGCCTTCACGTCGTTCGCATAGCCCTCGTTCGTGCGATGGCCATTGTGGTGAAGCACGCCGTCTGGCTGGAATCCGAGGGACGCCGACCCGCCAATGTCCAAATAAAAGCCTGTCGCCGGGGAGGTGCTAGCGACCGTCGTACTCGTGGTGGCGAGCGTCGTACTCGTGCCAGCGAGCGTCGTACTGGTGCTAGCGAGTGTGGTACTCGTGGAGGCGAGCGTCGTGCTCGTGGTAGCGGCGCTGGCGGGCGGGGTGGATGTCGAGCGACCTAGCAAGTAGACACCTGTGAACAGGGCAACAACGACCACGGCCAGTGCCGAATACGCCAGTCGCCGATACATGTAATCCCCCGTGTTTTGCCAATAACTTATCGCCCCGCTCGAAGGCCGACACGCGAGCTAGGTCGCGCGTACATCCTCTTCGAACGTCGGGACGTGACCGTGAAGACTACTCTGACGCCAAGATCATGGTGGGCCACGATGACAGTGCGATGCGAGTTCGCGACGTGCTTCCTCTCCTTTTTCAAGGAATTGCGGGTCGCAATGAGTACTCTAACCAGTAGGAATTGCCCGTCGCGGGTGCTCTTGGTGGGAGCTTTCATTGAACATTCGTCGCTTCGCCATCCTTATTGTGGGAATCTGTCTCGCGACGATGGCGCCGACCCTGTCGTCGGATGCAACTGGTAAAGCGCACGATTCGACCACCACCACGACGAGTTCGACCACCACTACTACGACAACACTCGTTACCAGCACCACCACTACCACGATTGCGCCCAGAGACGTCAACCCATTCACGGTTCGACAGGTGGCCGGGTACCTCAAAAAACGTTCCAACCTAGTGACCGCAGCCGTCTATGACGTTCGCTCCGGGCAGACCTATCTCTACAACCCCGGCGTGCACGAGCGCACCGCGTCCATGGTCAAGATTGACATCCTGGCTGATCTTCTCTGGGAGACCCAACAGGCGCATCGGTCAATGACGACCAGGGAGATTTCCCTCTCGGCCAAGATGATCGACGCCTCCAATAATGGCGCGGCGAATCTGCTCTGGACCGACATTGGTGGGCGCGACGCCCTTGACTCGTTCAACACGATGATTGGCTTCAAGCAGACCTTTCCCAATTACGATTGGGGCACCATCGAAACAACCCCGCGCGATCAGCTGGAGTTGCTCAAGATCATCGTGCTGCCCAACGCTGTACTGACCACCGCCTCACGTAACTACGAGATGGCGTTGATGGAAGATGTGCTGCCCAGTGAGCGATTCGGTCTCGGTTGGGGATCACCGCCGCGAGTAACGGTGGGGCTCAAGGACGGGTACTACCCCGAGACTGATACTGGCTGGCAGATCAATACCTCGGGCTTCGTTCAGTACAAGGGTCGTCTGTATTTAGCCACCATCATGTGCACCAATAATCCCGATGAGACGTACGGCATTGGAACGGTGACGACCTTGTCTCGACTCATCTGGGAGAATCTCAAACCGTAGGCGCTCGTACCGAGAAAAATTTTGCAATATTGGTAAAAGTTGTCGATTTGGCGTTACCTCATTCGTCGATGTAAATGAAGTCCGAGATTCGGGCTCACATGTAAGGAGCAAGGACATGTCCGAATACTTAGTACTTATCTATGATGACGAGACCAAATGGCTCAATGCTGACGAAAAGACATTGAACAAGTTGAGGGCGGAGCACGACGAGTTTGCTCAGAAGAATGGCGCCTCCCTTCGCGGTGGCAACGCTCTGCACCCGACGGCTTCGGCGACCTCAATTCGACGTGACGCGTCGGGAGATGTGCTCATCACTGACGGCGTCTTTATCGAATCCAAGGAAGCCCTTGGCGGTTACTACGTGATCGAGGCGGCAGACCTCGACGCAGCGATTGCCATCGCCAAACAAGTGCCCGCCCAGTTCGGTGGTGTTGAAGTGCGTCCGATCAGGGTCATGGACTGACCGACGATCCTGGGTTTCTTGGCGTCGACGCGGCCGTCGCCGACGCGTACCGTCGCGAGTGGGCCTACGTGCTCGCGGCGACGGTACGCGTGGCGGGCGGTATTGACCTCGCCGAAGAATGTGCGCAAGACGCGTTTTCTCGAGCCCTCACCACGTGGTCGAAGACGGGCATTCCCAACAACAAGGGGGCCTGGTTGACCACGGTCGCGCGGCGACGAGCGATCGACGTGTTGCGACGTCAATCTACCCAGGAACGAGTCCTCGCCATGTGGGACGAACCCGACGCACCGTCGCTGGACGGCGAAAAGTACGAAGAGTTTGCTGACGAACGACTGCGGCTCATTTTCACATGCTGTCACCCGGCACTCGCGATCGAGACGCAGGTTGCGTTGACATTGCGGCTGCTCTGTGGGCTCACCACGCCAGAAGTTGCCCGGGCCTTCCTGGTCAGCGAAACGACGATGGCCGCGCGCATCACGAGGGCCAAAAAGAAAATTGCACTCTCACACATTCCCTATCGCGTGCCCACAGCCGGCGATCTGCCCGAACGCACCGCTGCGGTGTTGGCGGTGATTCATCTCGTCTTTGCGACGGGTCACACCGCGCCCGTGGGTGCTGACCTGATGCGGCGAGATCTCGTCGAACGATCCTTGGAACTCGCGCGCATGCTGCGCGAGTTATTGCCGGATGACGCCGGCGTCGCAGGCCTGCTCGCGTTGATCCTTCTTAACGACGCCCGTCAGGAAACTCGAGTGGGACCCGACGGGGGATTGCTCCTACTTTCGGAGCAGGACCGTAGCCGGTGGGACCGTGTGGCTATTGCCGAGGGTGTTGCGTTGGTTCAAGAGGCACTTCGCGAACGACCCGCAGGACGCTTTGCCCTCATGGCCGCGGTCGCCGCACTGCACGCGGAGGCGCCCTCGTGGGGAGCCACCGATTGGCACGAGATTGTTGATCTCTATGATCTCCTGCTTGTCGCCTGGCCGTCGCCGGTGGTCGCGCTCAATCGAGCGGTCGCCGTGGGGCTTGCAGAAGGACCCGAAGCTGGGCTTGTCGCACTCGCACATTTAGAGATCGATCCCTATCTTTCTTCGTATAACTACCTGGCGAGCGCTCGAGCGGATTTTCGGCGGCGCTTGGGTCGCAATGAGGAAGCGCGCCAAGCGTACGAGCTCGCGTTAGAGCTTTGCGAGAACGACGTCGAACGCACTTTCCTCCTTGGACGCCTGCGCGGAGTCACTGAATAATCTCCGCTGACGAGTTGTTAGTACGTGCAATGTCGCTAGCGGCGCGCTCCAGTCGCCGGCGTCAGTTCGAAGTGGCGCTTCAGCTCATTGGCGTATGTAAGGCCGAGGGTGGGTCCGTTAATCACCAACCACTCCGATAGTGCGGTCGGACCGGTGGCGGGACCTTCAGTGTCGGCAAGGCCGTCAGCCATCGCGTGGTACTCGTCACTCGTGAGCAACACGTCGCCGAGAGCCGCGCCCACCACACGCGAAAAGATTGCCACAGTGAATCCGGGCACGTGGACGAGGCGAGAATGGCTACCCACCGCGGCCTTGATTGAATTGACCAGTTCGACAAACGATGGTCGGTCGGGACCCACCGCGTCAGTCACGCTGTTGTCGTTCTCGTTGCCTTTTTGCAGACACAGTTGGGCGAGATCGTCGACGTGGATACCCCTAATTCGGTACTCGCCGCGGCCGCCCACGGCGAAAACGGGGAAGCGGCGTAATAGCCAGGCAATGTTGTTGAGCAATACGCCGTCACCGCCAAACAAGATGGCGGGACGCAGTATCGCGTAGGGAACGCCCGTCTCGGCCAATGCTCGTTCGACCAGCGCCTTGCCCCGGAAATAGGGCAGCGGCGAATCAGCGCTGGGGTGCGTAATGCTGACGTGCACGATTCGCTTCACCCCGGCTCGTCGCGCCGCCTGAAAAAGCGCGCGCGAGTTGGCCACAGCGAGATCGTGGTCTATCTGTCGGTGTGCGAATCGCACCCAGTACGTGTTGTACAACGTGCTCACGCCTTCGAGGGACTGCACCAGACCGATCTGGTCGTCAAAGTCAAGCGCTCGAATTTCGATGGGGGAGCTTTCAGGGGCTCGGCCGGGATGTCCGGTGAGCGTGCGAACCCGGTGACCTGCGTCGAGCAGCGTCTGGGCAATTGCTTTTCCGGAATAGCTGAAGGCGCCCGTGACGGCGTCAAGTTCGTCACTCATGAAATGGTTTTCGTTGGGGTGAACGCACTGAGCGCTCCGAGCAAGTTCACCATTTGTTGTCCGTGAGCGAAGAGCCGTAGAGCGGGCTCGCGATCGCCATTGAGGTGGGTGAGCATCTCGAGGCCCAAATAGAGGGCCACCACCATGTAAGCCACATCGCTCGAGGGCAGTAGTGAGGCGATTGGCGTGTCGCCAAAAGTTTTATCTAACGCGTCCTTGGCAAAGGTAAACCAGGGCCCGATTCTCGTTGCGACTTCGGCACCCAGTCCTGGGGTCGAGGATGCTCCCGCAATCATCTCGACGAGCACGGTGACGTAGCCCGTATCGAGATCGTCTTGAAATATTTGCGTCGCGATATTCAAGATCTCGCTGGCTGAAGCGACTTGTGCAATAGCCGCGCTGTACTTCTCCATGCGAATCTCGCTCACTGCGTCGAGGGCGGCCAGTAGGAGATTGACCACGGAACCAAAGTGATAGAAGACGAGGCCCTGATTCAGTCCCGCTCGGTCCGCGATCGCTCGGGCGCTCGCACCGGTAAAGCCCTCTTCCCTGAGGGTCTCGATTGTCGCGTCGATGAGAGCGCGTCGGGTCGTTGCTGAACGTTTCGTCCCTGGTACGTCGACATTGCTTGTTGCGCCTGCCTTTGCCACTTCACTCCTCAATTTAAGCGATTGCTCAAAGTATACGCTCAAAAACGAAAACTGTGAGTTTATTAGTGGTTTTTCCGCACATAGTCCTGGAAAGAAGAGTTTTCGAAAGAACCACGAACCTTTCAAGCCCTTGGAGCGTCTTTATGGATATGCGGACAATTTTGTGGTGTTGCTTTTCGGGCGAGGCTTAATTCGTGGGCGGCACTTCGGAAGTGGACGATCTTGAGGCGTGGCTCGCTGACGGTTACCCGCAATCCGTTCGAACGGCGTATCTCATTTTGGGCAACCGACTCGATGCCGAAGACGCCGTGCAAGAAGCCTTCCTTCGTGCTTGGAAGTTTCGCGATTCGTTGTCGAAGGAAACGAGTTTCAAGCCCTGGCTTTATCGCGTAGTAGTCAATACGTGTAATTCAAA
>Ga0182030_10024025_pt1 | contig 11229 bp, 8 predicted proteins | sample 812S3MmetaG_FD_121299 | JGI IMG/M metagenome (GOLD analysis project Ga0182030, IMG submission 121299) | Permafrost microbial communities from Stordalen Mire, Sweden - 812S3M metaG (Illumina Assembly) | ecosystem: Environmental > Terrestrial > Soil > Wetlands > Permafrost | place: Sweden...
AAAGTCCGACCATGAATTAGTACCGTTGAGCCGTCAAGTTATGTGTTCACTTTTGGGACTGGAATCCAGCTCTGTTTGAGTTTGCTGGATTCACACCACATAACTGAACAAACAACATAACCTTTATTATGTAACCGGTTACATAACAGAGGAGTCTGAAGGAAGCTAATGCCTTCTGTTTAGGAAAACCTCGGCGCTTAACGCTGGGAATATCGATTCGGTAAGACAAATGCTGAATGGCAGGCAGCCATTTAGCTTATATTTCAATTCAGCTATTGAGGATCTTGCGCTTGGGGTCGATAATAGGCTGCCTGGCTTTAGCACCAAGGTTCGCGGAACAGAAATCGGTATGTTGATAAAATGACGTATTCTCTTTTGAAGTCTCACATGAAGGCTCTCTCAGTTTCTCTGTTGTGTTTACTGTATTTGTGGCAAGTTTTTGGTGTGGCTGCAAAAGCAGCGGTAGACCCGACCGAATTTGTAAATGTCTTCATCGGTACCCGCGGCGATGGACAAACATATCCAGGTGCAACTGTACCCTTTGGGATGGTTCAGTTAAGCCCGGATACAGACTGTGGCGGAGCAAACCAGCCTCCTTTTTCCGGCTATTCTTACGACCATGAATCGCTGATGGGTTTCAGCCATAACCATTTGTCTGGCACGGGAGCGGGCGATCTCGGCGACATTCTCTTAGTACCTACCGAAGGCAAAATTGAGATTATTCCGGGCACATTGCAGAATCCGCAATCTGGATACCGCCAGCATTTTAACCACAAGAATGAATCAGCATTACCTGGATATTACTCAGTTAAACTGGACGGCTCCAATATTAGGACCGAACTGACAGCGACTACGCATGTTGGTTGGCATCGCTACACTTTTCCAGACTCAGTTCAATCAAACATTATTATCGACCTCGGTCATGGCATTGGTCTCAGTCGCCCGCTTGATACATCCATCGATATTGTAAATGACCACACTGTGACAGGTAAATGCAAGGTCGCCGGCTGGGCGGCTCGTAGCGTTTTCTTTGTTGCTGAATTTTCGCAACCATTTCATTCCTTTGGGACCTCTCCGGATGGCATCCAGCAAGATTCAAGTCGTCGCCATGCTGAAGGAAAAAAGGTAAAGGCCTGGCTGCAATTTCGAACCTCTTCCGCTAGTCCTATCATAGTGAAAGTCGCCCTCTCAACAACAAGTATCGATGGCGCAAGGGCTAATTTGACTTGCGAAGCTGGAGATTGGAATTTCGATGCTGCACGCCAACATGCCCACGATGAATGGCAAAAAGCTTTAAGCGTCATAGAAATAGACGGCCCGCCAGAAAAGAAGAAAATTTTCTATTCTGCATTGTATCATGTATTGCAGGCACCAAATGTGATATCAGATGTGGATGGGCGATTTCGCGGCGCAGACGAGCAGGTTCACACAGCCACAGGTCATGTGGTCTACTCTACATTCTCACTCTGGGATACTTTCAGAGCCGAACATCCATTGCTCACGATCATTCAACCTGCTCGAGTCAATGACTTTATCAGTTCGTTTCAGGATCAAGCCACTTACGATAAAGACCAGATCTTACCGATATGGTCACTTTATGGTATGGAAACCTACACAATGATCGGATATCACTCCTGGCCTGTGATTGCTGAAGCGTACCTTAAAGGAATTCGTAAGTGGGACAGCAACAAACTTTTTGACTCAATGTTGGCCAACAGCCACAATCAGGATTCATGGAAAGAGCAGGGCTATATTCCCTCCGATCGGGTTACGGAATCCGTCTCCAAAACTCTGGAATTTTCATACGATTTTTATGCGCTGTCCAAGTTCGCTAGGGCGCTGGGTAATCCAAAGGTGGCAGATGAATTTCAAAATCGAGCTCAGTCATACCGAAACGTGTTCGATGAGTCTTGCGGATTCGCGCGGGGAAAGATGGACGATGGTAGCTGGCGCACACCATTTGACCCCGAGCGCCACACAATGCTCAACCGGGACAAAGTATGTGATTTTACAGAGGCTAACAGCTGGATTTACAGCTTCTTTGTGCCGCATGACATACGCGGAATCACGAATTTGATGGGCGGGCAAGAACGGTTTGCTAACAAGCTGGACGAACTGTTCGTTTGGGGTAAGGATCGAACGAATTCGCTCAAAGATGGGCGTATAGGCAAATGCCAGCTTGACAACGAGCCGAGCCATCACCTGCCTTATTTGTATTGTTTTGCTGGGCAGCCGTGGAAATGCCAGGAAATTGTGGAAGATTTTTGCAACAAAGCATACAGCAATTCACCTGAAGGGCTGTGTGGGAATGATGACTGCGGCCAGATGTCGGCCTGGTATGTGTTCAGCTGCTTGGGGTTCTATCCGGTTGATCCGGTGCAGTGTTCATATATTCTGGGAGCGCCTATGTTTTCGCATTCTTCAATCAAACTACCGAACGGGAAGATCTTTACGATTAACGCCATGAATTTAACAGCGGGGAATCGCTATGTAGAGAAGGTTCTTTTGAATGGAAAAATACTACAGCGAATCTATATCAATCATTCAGAGCTGCTAGATGGAGGTAATCTCGAATTTGTGATGTCAGCAAAACCTGGTTCAAGTTGGGGCACTCAGGCATCGAGTCTGCCTCCCTAATTTCCTTTTGTTTCTTCGAGTACATAAACCAACTCAACACATAGGTTGTGGTTCTAGTTGGCCCGACCTTCACTGAAATTTTCGGCCAAGTTGTATTTTGGGCTGATACAAAGCACCCCGGATTTGTCGATGAAGCCCCATTCGCCCGGTGTTTCGGCTCCGATTGCACCATTGTAGACTTACATCATCTGTTGCTCGAACATCTCGAATCGCCGGATCAGATACAAGCAATCCAATTATGCTACCGCCTACAAAAACGCACTGCTGGCAAAGCTCGCCTAAAGCTTCGGCAACTATTTCTATGAGCTCAAGATTCGCTTGCTTTCTTTTCATCGCTCATTCCGTTTAGGCGTTGTGAAACTAGCTCTTGGGCTAACTTTCGTTCCCTTGCTTTGCCAATGCGCAAAGCATCAATCATGGCAAGGAGTTCGTAAAGCCCTGGGTCCAGTTTTGCTGCTTTTGGCGCTGACGGGTAAAGCGATCTGCGCAACAGCAAGTACTACAGAACCATGGAATCCTCTGGTGATAAGGTTTTCCTGGTCCACTGCGATGAATGGTTCAAAGATCAAGATTATGTGCAATATAGAACATTCATGAACAGTGTTGATGGACACTTGACTTTGAAATCTGATGGCTGTCCTGAAATTCAGTGTACATTCCTGTCCTCTGCCTACACTGACCGCGACAAATGGCGAGAAATTGCCTTTAAGGTACCACGCGAGTCCTGTGTGAAATTAGTCAGTGGGAGAAGCTACAATCTCCACTTCGCCAATGGTACTCCCGAGCGCCATTGGCTGGTCGCGCCCAACGTGAGCTTGCTCTGCAAGTAGCTTGCAAATTCTGTTTGATGACTGCACAATTCCACCACAGATAGTCGCTAAATCTACACATTTGCTCAGGTGAATTATCACACCTAACTCACGCGCTTTTCTTTATGCTGATGCTTTGAGGAATCTAGGCGCAGGAGTTAGGCAGTGTCAGACCGAAACAACCTGCCGGACAAACGGCCAATTACCGAGGAAGACAACGAGTCGCAGCTTGCAGCGGCGACAGCACTTTGGCTGATGACCCCCGACGTCAACAACTCTACTCTGGCAAATCTGTCTCATAAAGACGAAGTCGCAGCGCTAACCGTTGGCTCAGCTACAGAGGTTAACGACGAGGGACTGACAGCCCTGGCCAAGTTACCAAATCTAGTCTCACTTCATCTGGACTCTGCGCATGTTTCTGGACGAACTCTTAACGCCTTGTCGCAAACGAAATCACTGAGGGATCTGAGCTTAGCTGTGACCGAAGCAGATGATCAAAGCATGACAGCTGTAGCAACCCTGCATTTAACTCAGCTCAGCCTCTACAACACACACGTAGGTGATCGCGGCATTAATACGCTCACGCAAGGGGCTGCAGCAGGAGAGCTCGAGCGGCTCGACCTGGGAGCTAGCCAGGTTACAGACGCTGCTGTAACGACTTTAGCCAATAGCGATAGCAGCCACCACTTGCAGTGGCTTAACCTGAGCCTAACAGCTACCACTGACGCTAGCATCGACAACTTGCTGAGCATGAAGGGTCTGCACTATCTGGATATCAGGGACACGAAGATTTCGCCGCGCGGCGCCACTAAATTGAGATTCACGCTGCCTGAATGTGAAATCATGGTTGGAGACAGGTACGACCCGCTGTCCGTACAGGCAGATGGGCATATGTTCTTCATTAACGGAGCTGTCCATCGAGATTCAGCAAGCACCCTGGTTCATCAGGGAGAAACGTTGCGTTCGATCATAGAAGGCGCCCAGCAATTCGCTTATCGCTTTCATCGTGACAGGCTTAAACCTGAGATCATAGACAAGGCAGTCTTAGAGGCCAAAGCAAAAGATGCAAGCTTGCCGGACAAATTCGACCACGACGAAACAATTTACTTACCGTCAACCCTGTTTAGACAACCCCCCGATCAATTGAGCCCATTGGAAGGAAGCAAGCTAACACTTAAGGGCGATGTCTCAGCCAAGTTCGCTCGTACGATCGCCGACTACGAAAAAGAGCTTCCACCGGGGCTGATTACCCGGTTGAGCAAAGCAGGCATCCAAATCAGAGCCACATCTGAGTCGACCACTGCGGGCTGCGATATTAAGGATTGGGACCATGCGCGCGGTCACTCAGCCAATGACCACGTCGAGCTCGTAAATGGATTCTTTGATCCGACATGCAAAGCAGTGATCATCGCCGAGCGCTGGGCGCGCAATCAAGCAGACACAGATCACACCTACTTTCACGAAGTCGGGCATGCCACTGATTCAGCCCTCGGTAACATTTCCATGAGTTCTGACTTTCAGAATGCCTATGAACAAGACATCAGTAAAATAAACGACAAAGACAAAGTCCGACTAGATTACTTCCTGCAATCCGGTTTTGCTGGTCGAGAAGAAACAGCTGCCGAGGCCTTCGCCATAGTCAGCGGGCACGCTGACGCAAAGGATGAGGTCTTCAGTCGAGCGTTTCCGAATGTACTAGGGCAAATGGCAACCTTGTATATGAAACTCATGTTTGAGCAAAACAGTGATAAATGACTAAAAGGAGCGGTGGCAGAATCACATTTGTGGATGTTGGACACAAGCAGAGGCGATCTTCACGAGTTTACGTTCTCCTCGAAAAGCGACAAATCGCTCGATTGGAGACTTCGATCCTCATCAATGGTGGCTCAGTCATACTCACCGCCAGCGGTGGCGCACTTCAGGTAGGTACTAACGCTGCCACACAAGCTAATCATTCGATCATTACAGCACGGCAGTTAAACAACCTCGGCGGCGTCGTGACGATGAGCGGGCTGGCCGGATTATCGCTTGCGCCAGACGGCTACGACCGCCGGAGGCACGCTCAGCCTCACTTCCATATTCAACCTGGCAAATCTTAGCACTGCACATTCACTAGGTTCCAATTCGAGTACAATTGCCCACAGCACTACTTGTGCGCCGCCTTCTAGTGTTGTCGTTCCGGCACAAAGCTCGATCGCTTCTAATACCACCCTGGGCGTTCTGGCGATCAATGATAATTTGCAGGGCGTCATCAAAGTAGATAGATGATCAAGGCATTACATTAAGTAATGTTTGCTTTCCTGTCGTGTTGGGTGACAGTGATCTGAGCAAACTTTACGGTTGATTTGCCGCTTTCCTAAGATCCATTCTCTCTTTTATAATCGCTAGCTCTAAATTGCCCAGCTGAGTCATTTCAGGTGTATGCATAGCTTGGTCTGTGGCTTTTCTAATTTCTGCCCGAGTTGGTCCTGCGTGACTTTCTGCGTCTGCAATTAACCGTGACGAAAGCGCTACGGAAATGTAAGTTAGCATGTCCTGGGACAAATCGAGCTTATCCTCCACTGCATTTCCGTTGCTTACCTTTGCAAACTCAGTATTGAACACCCTATCCGCAACCTTAGCATCCGAACAGGAATTCGCGTTCCAGGAATTACACTCTTGCAACATCTTATCAACTGCAGCTTTGGCATGGGCTGCCGACTCTGGCGAACTTGAAATCCTTGCTGCGTCCCCTTCGGCGCCGGTTAAACTAGACGGCTCTTCTTTTCCATTAATTGATCTATCATTAGCCATTTCATCCCCTCTGCCTGAATGCGGTGTGTCTCACCTCATCCTAGCGTTCAGAGTAATCACTAAAACGTGAAAATCACGTGAATCTCCACACGGTGAATTGCGCATGGTTTTAGCTTGTCCCCGAAATTGGCACGGCGATAGCAAAGCTAGCACCAGGGAGCAACCGCCTGCGGAAAGTGGCTCAGACTGGGAATTCTCGAATTGCCTGATCGTAATTTTCCTGTACCACAGCCTCGGCATACTTTGGAAACAACTGAATCGCGTGAGAGAGGCTTTTCCCGCGGATTGTATTCGCCCAATCAGGTGTCAAAGTCCCACTAACATATTTGGAGGAGTTCTAAGCCATGAGTATAAAGGAAGAAAAAGGTTGATTTGCCAGGCTTCAAAAGAAACTAGCGTCTCAACCAAGATGCACACCAGAAGAACGAGAAGAATTCGCCGCAGAAAGAAAAGCAAGCGAGGGTACCATGTGGGAATGGGCGCAAATGCAGGACAATGGTGACATAGCTATACGTGTGACTCAGCATGGGATAGGCGGGGCCCATGGTATCGGCGATTATGTTGTATCTTCAAACGATGAAAGCTATGACAAATGTCGGACTGAATACGGTCTAGAGCAGCCTGGGGATACAAGGCACATAACCAAGCGCTGGAAAAATGATGAATGGGTGTTGGAAAAGACTGAAAAGACAAATGCAACTTTGGCTGCGCCCCAGCAGTCTGCAGATGGAAAGCATAGCCAAGCTTCGTAAGTTCATGTAGGTAGCATATTCTGTTGGACAATTGAGCTTCTGATTACTGACACACCACCAGCAGTGGCATTGGATCATTTAGATATTGAGCCTCTGTCGACATTGTCATGCCAGCGTATTGAAGTGATAACTAATTGTCGGCAAGAACTTCCTTACTCGCCCTCAATTGGTTTGAAGCCTAGTTCTTTGACCTTCGCATCATCTTGTTTGTTATTATTGATGTCACCTAAAAGCTTGTACACTTTCGCCCGATAATAATACGCTGCTCCGTCAAAGCCATCAGGCTGCAACTCGATTGCCTTTGAAAGGTCCTTTAGTGCTTCATGTAATTTTCCCTGCTTAAATTGGGCTTTGCCTCGATTGCAATAGCCAATTGCCAACTCGGGATCAATTTTAATTGCTTTGTCTGCATCGGCATAAGCACGCTGGTAATCGTGCAGAAATAAATAAGACCATGCTCGGTCTCCCAATGCCAGCGCACTGTTAGGATTGAGCGCAAGCGTCTGGGTAAAATCAGCGACGGCACGTTCATGGAGCCCCTGTCCGCCGAAAGCCAGCCCCCTCATCAGGTAGGCGGTAGCACTGCGCGGATCGAGAGACAACGCATGATCCAGATCTTCTATCGCCCGCTGATAATCCTTCTGATTGTAATACGCACAGCCGCGGTTGATGTATGCCTCAGCGCATTTGGGATCGATCTCAATGGCGAAAGAGAAATCTTCGATGGCACGCCCATATTGCTTTTGTCTCAAGTAAGCCACACCACGATCGTTGCGAAGATCACTGTCATTGGGAGCAATCTCAATACCCTTGTCGTAGTCTTTGATGGCGTTTTCGTACTGCTTCAAATGCAGGTATGCGAAGCCAATGTTCTTGTAAATATGGGCACCGGACGGATTTACCTTCAGAGCCTGATTAAAATAGGCAATTGCTTTAGTGTATTCTTTGCTGTCAAAATAGGTCGTGCCGTAACAGTTGTAGACTCGGTCTGACTGAGGATTGATCCTCAATGCTTGGGCAAACTCGTGTTTGGCAGCTCCGTCATTCTTCTGAGCGTGGTACGTCAGTCCTCGATCGAGATAAGCATCAGCGTCATTGGGGTTCCACTTAAGAGCGGTAGCGAAATCACGCATGGCCATACTAAATTGCCGTTGGTCTCGGTATGCGATACCTCGTCCCCGATAAGCACTGGCATTATGCGGGTTGAATTGAATTGCCCGATCATAATCGTTCACCGCTTGCCCGTATTGTTTATCGGCAAGAAGTATATTACCTCGACTAACATAAGCTTCTGCAAACTGCGGGTAAATGACAATTGCCTGGTCTAGATCGTGCAGAGCATTCACCTTCTGCTTTAATTGATTGTAATCAGTAGCTCGATTGCGGTAAGCGAAGGCGTATTGCGGATTGAGTCTTATCGCTTGATTAAAATCTTGCAGTGCTCGTTCGTATTCTTTGTTTTTACAATACGCGTCTGCCCTGTTCAAGTAATTTACGGCGTCACCAGGGTTGACGGTAATTTCTGCCGTGCAGTCCTCGACCGATAGCTGGCGCTTTTTTGCATTCGGTCCGGCTGGCTTGCCTGAATCAGGATTTTGCAGCAAAACCTGTCGCACCTGCTTGAGCTTATCCTCAACGTCTTTCTCGTCTTTCAATGCAAGGGCAGCTTCATATTCAACTATTGCACCAATGTAATCGTTGCTTGCGAAAGCCTCTTCAGCGAGAGCAAGCCGGTCTTTGTACGAACTGGGAGTTCGGCCAACTTCCAGAAGCGCTCCATTAAGGTTGGTCTGATTAGTAGAATGTTCCGGTTCATAAAAGTATGCTCTGTGAAAATAATACAGAGCGGCCTTAGGATTAGCGATATATTCGCAGCCAATAATTCTGTCCAGTTGCCCCAAAAACTTGGCAGCCGGCTTGTAATTGGGATCAACCTGTAAGGCCTTCTCCAGATCTGTAATAGCGCCATCTCTATCGGCATTTTGCATTGCTCGCGCTGCCTGGCTCGTCCGGGCGGAAGCACTGATAATATTTGGAGAAACATTTGATAAAGCCGGTCGAGCCCAAAAGATAAGCGCAGTAGCGACTAAAGCTACGCCAGCCAGTTCGGCAGAGAAAAGATCATTGAGCCTCATTTGAAGCATTATAACTTAGCCTCTCAAGTAGTGGCTAAAAAAATTCCTGGAAGTCGGACTCTAGTTTTCTTTCCATCTCGCTAATTTCCATCATTAGCGGATGGCTGGGGCAAATCCGGTGCGCCAGGCGAAAGGACTGCCATCCAGTAGCTGTTTTGTAGTCAGCAATATACATCATGCCGAGATCGTGGTAGGCGCCCGTAATCAATGGGTTGAGCGATTCAACCGAAAGAGCACCAACCACTGTTTTCCAATTATGCGCTTTTGATCCAGGAAGACCCAACTGTTACTGTCGTCGGTGCTCTCACGATCGTCAAACAGCATAAATACCTGTCCTGGCGGTATGACAATAGGCTTACGCGAATCGGTCCCCAAATCAAAATTTGGACTTGTGGGAGTGTAGGATGATTCATCAAGGAACTCTCCATTGATAAACACTCCCTCATCTTTCCGTACTTCAACCGTCTCGCCGGGCAGGGCTATCACGCGGCAGACAGAAGCCGGTTCAAAAGGCAGAAGTCCGAACCCGGTTAACGTGCCGAGAACTTTTAGTAATGAGAAACGCCGGTACTCTCCGTCGTCTGTCGATGGTGGCGGATAATAGAGCAGTACGTCTCCTCGCTGCAAGGGTGCGTGCAGAAGCTTTGAGACACTTTCAAATAAAACTTTAGTGTCTGGTCGCAGAGCCGGACCCATCCAATTCCCTTCTATATGTCGTGGCTGGACAAGCTGACGGCAACCTATCTCAAGCAACGTCTGACTGAAACATGAAACCAGAAGCATCATTGTTATTACTGCGGACTTCGTGACAAAATTCTGATCGCAACTACCTGCATGATCCACTTGCTCTTCATTGAGTCGCAAATACAATACGCATATTGATGTCCAGAACAGTGCGTTTATGAACATGAAAGGGAACAGCGGAAATATAGCAATCAATGCAGCAACAGCAAAGACTGTGACCAGACAGGCAATGCCCCAGACGGCATCCTTGGTAAGGCGCATGCTCTCTGATAAGGACTGACGAATTCCGCGCTGTGTTTCGACAACAACTACAGGGGCAAGGCAAAGTCGACTGAATAACCAGATACCCGGAATGATCAAGAACGCGGCGCCCAGCATACTAGCAAGATAGAGACAAAATACAACAACTGAGAAGCCAAATAGAATCGCCGGGCTGATAAACATTTCAAGCAGACCAACGTCCTGATTACGGCATACTTTCAGTACCAGCCGTACATAACCTGCCTGCAACCATAACCAGCCGACACTGAATACGGTGGCACCCAGACCTATGCAGGCAACCTTATTTTGATAGGAAAAAAGAAAGACTAAAGCCGCAGCCGTGACAGGTAGCAGTTGCTGTACAAATGCTCCGGCAAGAAGAAGCCGCCAGTGCCGGCAAAAGACATCTGTAGTTTCGCCAAACCATCCTTGTTTTGATTGATCTTCAGACTTCAAAGGATTTCCTTATTTTATTGACTTCGATGGCACGAGAGCATCCAATGTGGCCCTTCCGCATCCACACTTTGGAAAGCTCACATATGTTACAGGTAAGAACATAAGGGGCGAAAAATATGAACACTGGGAGGGTGAGCTTTTGACCCCGATGGAGAGTCACCCAATGCTTAGCTTATCATTATTGAAGCTGATATTCAGGGACCAACGGATGAACACAAAGCCAGGATGGAAAATTTCCTCAAGGAATTTCCAAAGGTAAAAAGCAAAATTCTGCATGTTCTCTATCAGCAGTGGACGGAATTGACGGCTGGCTTTGAAGATGATGAACGAGTCCAGAAATTCGATAAACCAGAAAAGATGGATGAGCTGTATGAACTAGGTTCAATTGAGCTTGTTGAAGATGCAAAATACAACTACGAGTTGCAGTATTCATATCGAGGCGACTTGGGTGAATACGATACAACGGCGTTGTTCATAGCAATTGACAAAGACTGGACTGTTTCTTTCAGCGGAGGTGCTGATTAATAGACGTCCGGTATAAAGCCAAAGCGTTCTGCTGAATTGCTGAAGCTAGCAACAGTATTAAAGCCGTGTAACTTCACATAATCTGGCGCTCGGCTCTTGGTGGATCAATTCTGATCT
>Ga0182030_10024026_pt1 | contig 11229 bp, 8 predicted proteins | sample 812S3MmetaG_FD_121299 | JGI IMG/M metagenome (GOLD analysis project Ga0182030, IMG submission 121299) | Permafrost microbial communities from Stordalen Mire, Sweden - 812S3M metaG (Illumina Assembly) | ecosystem: Environmental > Terrestrial > Soil > Wetlands > Permafrost | place: Sweden...
TCAACCTTGCCAAGCGCCGCAGCTACAGGCCAAAGCATGGCTGGTGAACCAGCGATCATGTACTATGCTAAGAGCAACCGTACATGGTGGCAGCGGCCAATAGCTTGGAGGTACTCTAGCAACCCAGCTTTAGTAGCTTTGTCCTTCTTGGCCTATCAACCAGCACTGCTTCAAGTAACGGTAGTCAATGATGCAGGACAAGCGGTGCTTAAGACTGGCAGCTTTGATGAACTTGGGCTAACAATAGGTACTAAGATCTCAGCTGCACGCTATACCAGCAGCTTAAAGACTGATGTATACCTGAAAGAGATCTTTGGGCTAGCCACGATCACCTCAAGCTCAACCATCGTAGTTGGTAGCTCAGCTGGATTTGCTGATAATCCTACCTTTGTCTCAGGTTCAAGTGGTACTTACAATGTCGAGCTTGATGTCAACACGATCTTGTTTACTACCAGCTACCTTGGAGAATACACGTTTACCAGCTTGACAGTTTCTGGTAGCCCTAATGTCTATTATGCAGTGCTAACTCAAGTTGCCACTGGTAAGACCCAGCAGATCTTACTGTCTACCTCATTAAACTCGATCGGCCAAAGCATTACCTACAACTTTGACACCTTTGGTGTGAAGCTGGTCTTCTTGTTGAATGTAAATCAGCCAACTGATGCAGTTCAGGCTTCAGCTATTACAGCTGCTAATGTGTCCTTCTACCTACGCTCGGCAGTCTCTATCTTCTCTCCAATCCCATTTGTAGAGAATGGTGTTACCTATGTTGAGTTGACTGACCCTATAGATCCGTATTATGGTAATGACACTTTAGGCTGGATCACATGGAATGATCCTACTAGCAATCCTAATGTCAACGCTGCTCCACCATTGAACCAATGGCAGCCTTATGCTGGCAGCTGGTCTCAAGTTGGAAGCTACCTGCTCGACGTTTCAAGCGACATCAAAGCTCGTATTGCTGATCCGTGGACTTGGTTTGATGGCTCAGATTATACACCTTATAAGTCTTCATGGTCACCATGGAACCGATTAACACCTACGATTATTGAAGCTCGTTACTTACTGCTAGCAACTGATACAAATGTAGAGTTCAACCAGCTCTTTACCTTTGTAGGGTTTGCTTCAACTGATGTGTTAAGCCGTGGTTCAGTTTATGTGAATGAGAAACGTTTGTCAAGCACCAATTGGAGCGTTCAGTTGAATGGAAGTGACCCAATGGTTGTGATCAGTTCTCCATTGCTGCAAGGTGATGTCGTTCGTGTTAAGGTAAACCCTTATGTTCCTACTGCTGCTGATCTTGCCTTTAACCCATCTGTAAGTGACATTGACCCGCTGCTACTTGTCAAGTACCAGTTGGACTATCCTTACGTGACTGAGATACTACGTGATGATTATGACAACCTTACCGTCACCAACTATTACTACTGGGTCAAGAACAAGACCACAAAAGGCGCGACCAATCAACTGCCAATTTCTGCGATCAGTAACTTGTTGATTGAGCATGACGGTCTCTATGGTGTGCCACAAAACACCAAGGCTTACAATCAACTTGATGGTCGTCCAAACAGGTACTCAAATTTGTCGATCAGAAATTTAGGTCTCTATGTCAGAGGTGAGAACCAGTTTAAGCTACGCTTGACTAAAGATCCAACGCTTCGTGATCGTGATGACAACCTTAACCTAAAGCCAGCATTTCAGGAATGGACTTTACTAAGACCAGGCCAGCTTAACCTGATACCAATAGAGCTGTGGAACACATTGACTGACACTCTTGCTGGCAGCACTTCTATTGGTCAACAGCTTCCTTCAACCGTCTTATCGTTGTATGATCTTCAATATGGAACGTCCGCTAGCTATGGGGTTGATGTAGGTCAGGTGATGACTGGCGTTGCGGATGCTGCTGCAACTGTTAAGTACACGATCCTTAACACAAAGGTTGTTATCTACGTGAATGGAGTTGCCACACCAGATTACATCTCTTATTCAGGCTTTGACATAACTCAACTTGACGTCTACCTGGCGCCTGCTAACGTGAGGAAGTTCATGACTGACCTGTGGAGAAATGCTAAGACCTCACAGGTAAACGAGATCTTCTTTGTAGTTCTACAAGATCTTGCTGCAAATCAACTTGAGCTTGACATGTTGTTTAAGACTAGCTTGATATCGCTAAATGATGTCAAGACTACTACCATCTCGGGATAGTTCTAAGTGCTGATAAATATACCATGAAAACTGCCGACATACTCACACAATCACTGATAGACTACATCACTGACGTGAAGCCATATCACACGAAGTTTCGTGATGTGACTTCACAGATCTTCTTTAGTGACAGCTTGAATGTGAACTTTCAAGAAGACCACTCATTTCAGGTTTACCTCCAAAACATTTGGACTAAAGATGATGTTGGAGGCTTCTTGCTGTCAAATATCTCAGAAGGTCAGCCAGTAGATCAGACTTATATCATCCCAGCTACAATCTTCCCAAGGTTTAGCTTAAATGATTGGCTAAACTATGCGCAGTCTCCAAACGGAGACGACCCAAGCCTAACAAGCTTGACAAGCACCATCACTGCAGGAATTCCAGATCTTGACAATCCATGGGCTGGGCAGACAAGCATAAGTTCTTCTCATCAATTAGGGTCTGATCAAGTACCAGTGTCAGCCAACGTTATCTCCGTCACCCAAGAGATTGTATCACAGTCGGCTGGTATAGGAAATTGGCAGGTTACCTCTAACTTTACCATCGTAATTGACATCAGTGGAGAAGCGTTATACGGATTTGAACCTTCGAGCTTACACATAGTCATCGGTGGCATCCCATATCTTAGTGCTTATGTCAAGGTTGGTAGTGTCATCACCATAACAGGTTATGTACAGGTGTTTGCTTCACAAGCTGCTTATGTAGCCGCAGCCAGCAAGTTTCAACAGTTGTTAGCTTCTAACCTTCCTACACCTTATGCTGGTCCGGCACCAAGCTTATTGGATGGGTCACTTGATCCTGTTCAAGTTCTTTACTTGACCACTGGCCGCTACGCGGTGCCTTACCACCAAGGTTGTAGAGTTCGTGTTAATGACGTACCCCAGACTTTCAGGACAAATTATGTAGTAGACAAAACAAGAAGCTTTATTCAGTTTCTACCAGGTTTTCATCCAGCTTCAACAGACCTACTTTACTTTAACCTTTTCCGGTCGGACAAGATCTTCGTCAGCTGGCAAGATCCATTTGCTTATGGAACTTCTCCAGATGTCTTCACAATCACAGTAAATGCTGATCGAAGCTTAAGCATCATCTTCACAAATGCTCAGCCAGGCACCAATAAAGCGACCATACAGAATGCGTCAATCACAAGTGCGGCAAACGTAGGTGATGTTTGGTCAGTGACTGCTAGCTCAGCTTGGTCCTTTGTTGTGCAAAAGATCACACCTCTGTCATCTACTGTAAAGCCAGCTTTGTTCAAGACACCTTATGATGATGGTGTCCTCTCTTTCACGGTAGACCGTGTTTGGACCAACCCTTATGCTATACCAGGATCTGTTATAGTTCCAGCTAATGCTCTTGTGTCTGGAGAGCTCTATACCATAGTTTCAGTTGGGACCACTGACTTTACCTTGTTGGGAGCTTCAAGTAACACCATAGGTCTTCAATTTGTAGCAATTGCTCCAGCCAGCTCGTCAGCTGGCACTGGTACCGGTACTGCTCAAGCTGACTTTAACTCTTACTATATTCAACAAGATCGAGACATTGATGCAACAACACCATCAGGATATTTCTTGATAGGATCAACCTATACCATTGCTTCGATAGGTACCACAGACTTTACGTTGATCGGAGCTTCAAGCAACACTATAGGTCTTCAATTTGTAGCAACTGGACCAGGTATTGGGACTGGCTCCGCTTTCCTAAAGCATGACAGCTACATCACCATCCCAGCTACTTTGCTTATGCTTGGGGCTACCTACACTATTGCATCATTTGGTGATCTTAGCCCAACTGACTTTACTCTATATGGAGCTTCAAGCAACACAATTGGTCTGAAGTTCATCGCGGCCTTGACAGCATCTGCTGGTTCGTTCATAGTTGGACAAGCTTACAAGATCACCTCGATTGGAACAACCAACTTTACATTGATCGGAGCCGCTAGCAACACGCTTGGCGTCACCTTTATCGCTACTGGTAATGGAACAGGTAATGGAACCGCAACCACACAATTACTAAACATCACTGCTGGTTCATTGGTGCCTGGTGTTACTTATGTCATCTTTTCCATCGGTACCACTGACTTTACCTTGATTGGAGCGTCAAGCAATACAGTTGGTGTTACATTTACGGCTACAGGAGTAGGTTCAGGCACAGGTTCCGTCACGACCAGAACCTACATTGGTTCAGGTTCCGGTTCAGTCTTCATCAATCATGATCAGTCAGAATTCTTCTCAGACCTTAACATCGTAACTGAGCATGGTGGTCTTGATCCATCTCCTCCACTTCACCAACCAGTTCATTATACACCGTTTGGAGTAGTGCAGAAGGTAGGTAAGGTAACAGCTTTTGGGACTGAGTATTACTACACCTTTAAGTTTGACGCCATCCCACCAAGTGGAACTTACATTGAGCTTAGAGTAGAACAAGAAGGTCAGTATAACCCATGGGTAAGTGCTTCGATAACTGAGCAAGTTAACTTCTTTGACTTGTTGACCTTCACTGATGACCTTTGTTCAACTGGAGCCCACTTCGATGGTCAGTTCGTGCTAGTCACTTTTACCGCTGGCTCTTTTGTCATAGGTTCAACTTATGTCATCGTGATGCTTGGCACCACTGACTTTACCTTGATAGGAGCATCGAGTAACACGGTAGGATTGATCTTTGTAGCAACGGGAGCCGGTTCAGGTACTGGCACCGCTGATGAGCTACCAATCAATGCAGCTATGCTAGCAAACTCTGCTGGCTTATTCATAACTCAACCTAATGTCTATCCACCAGTACCGACAGTCACTTGGTTTGCCAACACGGTCAACTTTGACTATGGTGGCTTCGACGAAGATGCCTATGACACGACCTTTATACCTTATATCGACCTACAGTTGTTTACACCTGGGTGCTTGAATGTCAGCACAGATGGTTTCTACTCTTCTATTAGAGATGACAGCTACCTGACAACTACCTATCAAGGATATACAGTGTCAGCAGGATCATTTGTCATTGGAACAACCTACACGATTGGGCTGATTGGCTCAACAGACTTTACCTTGATTGGAGCATCAAGCAATACAGTTGGTGTTACATTCACGGCTGCAGGAGTAGGTTCAGGTACTGGTGAGGCTTATGTACCACTGTCGCCAATAGCAGCTGGTGCTTTCATAGTTGGGATGAACTATACGATTGCCTCTCTTGGCACCACTGACTTTACCTTGATCGGTGCTTCAACAAACATCGTTGGCTTGACCTTCACAGCTCAATCATCAAGAGATGTTGTTGCTGGTTCATTTGTGGTAGGTTCTTACTATACGATCAAGAAGCTTGGCACCACTGACTTCACGACGATAGGTGCAAACGCTAATGTCTTAGGTCTTGTCTTTGAGGCAACTGGAACGGGAACTGGTACTGGAACCGCGATCCCTAAAGACTATATCAATGCTGGTTCATTTGTGATCGGTACTAACTACATCATTGCTTCAATCGGATCGGTTGAAAACCCTACTGACTTTACTCTTTCAGGAGCTGCTAATAACAATGTAGGTACGATCTTCGCCGCTTCCAATGTAGGAACAGGCTCAGGAACTGTAACACCAGCTTATACTGGAAATGGGACTGGAACTGCTTACCATGCAAGAGTAAGGCATAACGTTGAGCTGATCTCAGATGCTACCTTCTATCAAGAGCCAGGCTTTGTGATCGTTCCACCAGCGACTGCCTATGATACATGCTGGGTTGGTAGCTCAACTGTAAATGATTTAGTGATCTACCGAGCTGGGGTTATCACAAGCGCCACGGCATTGTCAGCTGGCAAGACCTACATGATCCAGTCAGTTGGAACCACTGACTTTACCTTGGTAGGTTCTGCTACTAACCTGGTAGGAGATACCTTTGTTGCGACTGGTCCAGGTTCTGGGACTGGTACCGCCTCACCAACCATCCAATCTGCTACGGTCTGGTTCGAAGGTAACATCATCACCCCAGACAGCATGATCATCAGTGGAAATCTTGCCACCATTAGCTTCGATATTGGCAAGTCGATTGCGGTCCAGCTCACTTAGGCTATAAATACACAAAGAGGAAACGACAGATGAAAGATGCATTTAAGGTCAAGGTAGATGGACATGTGCTGGTCAAGGACATTGACACCAATGAGGTGATCATTGACCAATGTAACGCCATTCACCCACAAAACATGGCAAGGTTGATCTCGAAAGGGTTTGCCCATGAGGCCGACTCATGGGTCTTTAACTTGGTCTTTGGTAATGGTGGAACCTTCATCAACTCATCAGGACAGATCGTGTACCGTCCACCAAACATAGTTGGAGCCTCAACGCTCTATAACCAGACCTATAGTGTACAAGTTGATGAACAGTCAGTAGGAACACCATCTACAAACTCAGTGGTATCCTCACCATCGCCAAGTCCAGCACTTACGTCGATCGTGACCATCACAGCTCAGCTCAATGCTAATGAACCAGCTGGACAAGCTGTCGCTGACAACTTGACCACTAACACCAGCGCCCCATATATGTTTGATGAGATTGGGCTACAATCAACTGATGGTTTGTTGTTATCGCACTTGATCTTTTCACCGTTCGAAAAGACGGCTAACAGAGCATTTTTGCTGATCTACACGCTAACCATCTCAGTAAGTTAACAGAAGGAAAATGGAGAACTAAATGGACGAATTTCGCACCCAAGATATAGTGCTAGCAGCTACCCTTAAGGTAAAAGGCTACAAGCTGGTAGAGCTGCTGAAGAATGGAAACAAAGGGACCTTCGTGTTCGAGGATGTGCCTGATGACATCATCAATGACTATGATTTAGGAAATTGTCTCATAGAACCTCGCCAGTTAAATGCTGAAATTAAGGCACTTACAACCTCAGCTCGCCGTTAAGAGGATTAACTATGTACTCGTTAAATTGGACTGACCCTACGCTAAAAGCTTCCTTTACGCTGCCGGATAGCGTCATTGATACTACCTCTACCTCACTTGAGCTCACAGGTAAGTCATCAGTAAACTGGGGTCAACCAGAGATTGAGAACTTCTTACAGCTGCTTGAGAACTTTGCGTCCAATGGCGCAGTTCCATTACACCCAACCATCGGACAGTCTTGGTATAACAACACCACCGGTAGGATGAACATCTACATCGGGTCAGCAGACACCTATCATAGTAACGTGTTTTGGAGAGAGTTGGCTAACCGTCGTATTGATTTTCCAAACACTGGAGCTATCACTGGACCAACTTACCCTGGTGATCTTTGGTTTCAGACACAACCAACACCTGTGTTGGCAGGTAGCTTTGTCGTTGGGAACACGTATGTAATCGCGTCAGTTGGCACCACTGACTTTACCACGATTGGAGCTTCAGCTAACACGGTTGGTATCACCTTTATCGCTACTGGAGCTGGTACTGGGACAGGCACCGCTACTGCTCAATATTTCTTGAACATTACCACTGATGGGATCAATTGGAGTGGTGTTGCCCCGATCGAATCACCAAACTTTACAGGAATTCCTGCAGCTCCAACTGCAGCACAAGGAACAAACACTAAACAGCTTGCAACTACCGCTTTTGTGACATCTTCACCGAAGTTTACAGGAATTCCTATTGCTCCAACAGCAGTGCTTAACACAAATACCACACAGTTAGCAACTACAGCTTTTGTGGTAACTCAGATCTCTGGCACGTCAGCAGCTTCTTTTTCTGCCGGCACGAGAATAGCGTTCAATATGACAACTCCACCAGCTGGTTGGACCAAGGATACCTCAGTAAGTAATGACGCAGTGATGAGGTTAGTTACAGGTACAGTAGGTTCTGGCGGTTCTAACGCATTTAGTACTTGGAATGGTTATTCTTCAACTGGAGGTCATACTTTAGTGACATCAGAGATGCCAAGTCACGCTCATAGTATCACAGACCCTCACCATTATCACATTCTTGTTGATAATGGCCATGCTCACCCATTACCTAATGTATTCTATTCTAGTGGCCCGTACGGCGGGACAGGTGGTGGCGCCCTCGGTGGCACGATTTCAACTACTAATACCGCACCAACTGGTATTACGATGAACGCTGCAAGCACTGGTATCACTGGTACTAACTCTGCTGGTTCTGATGGTTCACACAATCACCCATTGACCAATAACGTGTTGTACTACGACTTTATCATCGCTCACAACTAAGCAATACATCATACTATAGGAGAGCCTAGCCATGGCCACAGAAAAGAAGATCATCTGCCCCCTCATGCAGAAAGAATGTATAGAAGGTGGTTCACTATCAACTAATGCTGAAGGTAAACCTGAAATAGTAGCTTGTAGATTTTGGGTCACCGTGCAAGGTAAGAACCCTCAGAATGGTGAAATCATCAACACGTCAGACTGTGCTTTCTGCTGGACCCCAATGCTCATGATTGAGAATAGCAAGGTAAATCGAGAGACTGGTGCCGCGGTTGAGAGCTTCAGGAATGAGATGGTAAAGGCCAATGAGAGCAGCCAACAGCTGCTGCTTGCTACGCTGCATGTGCCACCAATGATCACACTAAAAGACCTATAAGGAGAGTAAACATGAAGAAGTTTGTAACTGATTTGCTGACAGAAGATGACGCGAAAAGCTGGTGCTGGGCAAGAGTTGCCGCAAGCATTGGGCTCATAGCTTACTTGTTTAATGCTTGCTTCATCTTGTATCACACTGGGGTGCTATCACTGACAGACTTTGCTAATGGCTTTGCTACGTTGATAGCTGCCTCAGGCGCCGCAATAGCGATGAAGCAATTTTCTACTGCAAAACCTACTGACACACAACCTATCGCTGTAAAAGCTGCTACAGTAGCATCAGTAGCATCAGTAGCATCAGGAACACCTGTAATTCCTGCTCCGATAACAGTAGAACCTGCTGAACAGTTGGAGTAAGCTAATCAGTCATTAAGCCTAAACATTGCCGAATGTGATTGAACTGAACAGTAAATAAGCAGAAACTACAAGGGAGACCCTGAAAAGTCTCCCTTATGATTGCCTGGCTAAGAAATACTGCATTATTTCTTAGGTAAAAGTTCTGGCAAATATCGTTCTAACCAATTAGTGAACTAGTGCTACGCTAAAGACGTAGCATCTTCTTGGCGACTTACGCCTCGAAGACCTTTTACAGACCTTCTCGCTTCAACGACCTCTGCTCTCACCGCCGAAGCGTTCAAGTCTAATAAGGTCTCTGCGAGCGTTAATTCGGGCCGTCCCAGCCCTAATATTTTATTCTTTGACATAGCAATCATATTTTTAGCTGCGTGTATATCTCTATCTTCTGGTGGAACCCCACAATCACAGGTGAATGTTCTGTCGGCTAAGGTCAGCTTATGTAGCTGACCACACTCTACACACAACTTGGTTGTCGGCTCCCACCTGGACAAGACATATCTTGCCTTCGGTTTCAACTTGGCCTTTATCCGGCCTAACACCGAGTGCTGAACCTGTTTCCCAAACCTAATCTTCCACCCGGTTAAGTTCTCATCTTGCAGATAGATGTCTTCATATTTCATTATTTCTGCCACTAACTTGTTGGCTATGTCATTTTTTCGATTACTCATCTTTTGATATTCCTGCTTAATAAGACATAAGGTTTTATACCGGCGCTTTGACCCCTTCTTCTGCCTTGCCAGCTTGCGCTGTAGCTTCTTCAATCGGTCAGTTTCTTGCACAGATGCGTTAAACTTACGTCCATCACTCAAGGTGATGGTAGTAGAAATACCAAAATCAATGCCTATTTCTCCATTACATTTTCTCTCCTTCTTTTTTGAATAACAGGTGATGGCTAAATAAAATCCACGCGGAGTATTTAACAGCTTAGCATTTGCCAACTCATATTTAGGCTTGCCCTTGTGAGATAAAATTTGGTCCAGCCCATTTACCCGGATCTCACCTGGGGCATTTTGTATCTTAATCTTCCGCTTTCCAACAATCTTGTAGGTGGTTCCATACTGCTTCAAGTTGATGGACTTAACTTGTTTCTTGAACTTTAACTTACCTACCTTTTTTCCTACTTTCTTTAAGGAAGACAAGGTCTTCACATTTGACCTCAGCTCATCCACCACGGCTTGTTTCATCTGGGAGCCCAGATGCTTTATCTCAGAGACGACTTCATTTCCGTCTTTATCTCTATGAACTACCGTCTTGCCAGCTTCATACTTAAATACATCACCTGACCCAATTGCTTCATTGACCAACCACTTGGCTTCCACAAATTGCATCTTCAGCGCTTCTTCTTGCTCTTTCTTCAGGGAGGAAGCATCAATCTTAATCTTGAACACACGACAGTCCTGCGAGAGCCGTTTTTCTCGGGTCTTCTTTAAGCTCTGGCTGATGGCGGCATTTTTAGCGGAGGTCATTAAAAGGTCTTCAGGTAAGATTTGATAAATATATTTATAGATTTTTACTTGAGGTTTGTGAAAAATGGATGAAAGATTTCAATCAATTGGGCATGCCAAGACCAGACTTAGGTATCACGTTATATTTTCAACTAAATACCGGCGAAAGTGTTTGGGAGCAGTGAAGGAAGACGTGTTAGCTTCATTTAAGTATGCGGAAGAAAAGTCAGATTTCAAAATCTTGATTATGAACTTAGAAGACGACCACATCCACTTTCTGCTCAAATTTAAGCCGGCGCTGTCAATAACTCAGGTGGTGAGCCGTATGAAACAGCTAAGCACTTGGTATCTGTGGCAGAAACAGGAAGCTCATTTTAGAAACTATTTTTGGAAGAAGAACAAGATTTGGACTGGTGGGTATTTTGTATCCACTATAGGTGAGGTATCAGAAGCAAATATCTTAGAATACATCAAAAATCAAGGTTAGCAAGCGACCATTCATATACCACACTAAAGATGTGGTATCTTTCTGGCGCGATTTTTGTAAAAGTTTCTTCATGATGGTTCCCTTCTATTAGGTGAGTTGAGTGTTTTTATTTACACTTGTGATAGTTCCGTTGAAGCAGCTTGTACTATCTTGAAGATCTGATGATAACTGTAAGGTGA
>Ga0182030_10024027_pt1 | contig 11229 bp, 4 predicted proteins | sample 812S3MmetaG_FD_121299 | JGI IMG/M metagenome (GOLD analysis project Ga0182030, IMG submission 121299) | Permafrost microbial communities from Stordalen Mire, Sweden - 812S3M metaG (Illumina Assembly) | ecosystem: Environmental > Terrestrial > Soil > Wetlands > Permafrost | place: Sweden...
ATGCAGGGATAGATAATATTAATGGTGCTATCGAAAAGGGTTGGATAAGAGCATGTAAATATGGTGATAAGAGTTCAATTTATTTAGAATCACTGCAGAATATACCTGATTTTATTACTGATTTTATTTTAAAATTGAATGACAAAAGTATTTTTATTGAAGATTTGAATAGGAATTATATTAACGTATTGAGGAAAGATGTTATTGAACAGGGTGTTCAAAAAGCTGTGAATATAGCACTTCAACAAAAGAGATTGGGATCATTAGAAGTTAAATCAGAATTACGTGGTTGGCTTTCTCCAGAAGGTAAATTCTATAAAGTAAATAATCACGCAGATTGGGCTTTAGAACATGCAGAAGAAGTTGGCCTTGATGTTAAATCTCTATTTGATTCTGATCCAGAAACTGAGGAACAATACGAGGAACAAGATTGGGAAAATATTGGAGTTGGGTTACAAAATGAATTGATCGGAAAGGGGTGGTCCCGAATTGGGGATATATATGGTGGAAAAGGATATGGCATCGAGATATCTGATCTCTACAATATTCCAAGTGTTTTGTTTAATTTCCTTTTACAGCATCCATTAGGGGATAATGTTGTATTGGAAAATACAGATAATCAATGGGTTCGTCTTCTTCAGGAAGATATAGTTGAGGGTCAAAAAGCAGTTAATAAAGCTCTATCTCATAAAAGACTTCAAACAGCTTCATTAAATAAGATATACACACGAGATGAATTAGAACGTATGGATATTGATGATTTAGATCGTATGGCATATGGTCACGCATCGGGTGAAATTATTCAATTAAAGCCTTCACAGATTCGAATTCAATATCCTGTGGATCTTTCAAATCCCGAATATAAATTTGAACAACAAGGAATGGCTTGGGTTAATTCAGTTGATCTTTCCGAACCTGTCAAAGTAAGTATTAAACAAAATGGAAAATTCTATTTAGAAGATGGTCATCATAGATGGTTTGCTGCAAAGAAACTAGGACTCCCTTTAATGGCTGAGATTGAAGTGAAAGCTAAACCTATTGAAACAATTTTACAGAGACAGGAAGCTGCTAATAGTGAACAAAATTTACATGCTTCATTAAAACAAGCTTTTCTAAAAGAAGCCTTTGGAGAGCCTAAAGAAGCTGAAACCGATATCTGTGTTGATCTAGACAAAATAATCGCACAGAAGGCCCCTTTCCCTGCCATTGGCGAGCCTATAGAAGGGGCTAAGGAAGCTTCTTTGTGTATTACAGCCTATCGCCAACAAAAGCTTTGGATCGATCCTTCTGGCAAAGAATATAAAGTAGAAACAGTTCATGCAGATTGGATATTAGAACATGCAGATACACTAAAAAAGCAGTATGGATGGAAGAATACAAAACCTTGGAAGTTTGAGGATGATGGCGAAATCTATGATTATGAAGGTTTAGACTCTTCTCTTATCTCTATGGGGTGGTCCCGAATTGGAGATATTGATTCAGGATGGGGGATAGAAGTTGCTGATTTACGACACATACCCGAATGTCTTATGAATAAATTAGTTGGGAGTAGGGGTGAGGTTACTTTTGAGGATGTTAATAGGCATTACGTTATTGTGGATGTGAATGAGTTTGTTACTAATGGTCAAAAGGCTGTAAATAGAGCTTTGCAGAAAAGACGATTGCAGCCAGCTTTCAGTAAAAAGGATTTAAATAAGATAGCTTATGAACGTCATGGAGCATACTGGGTTGATCCTTCGGGCAAAGTATATCCAGTTAAAACTACTCATGAAGATTGGTTCTTTGAGAATGAACAATTACTTCGTAAGCAGTATCGTTATGATCAGGATGAGATAGGTCAGGATTGGTGGGATATTAAGACTGGCAATCTGCTTAAACAACTCCTTGAGGATGGATGGCTCAGGGTTGGAGATTTGTTTGCCGCAGGACGAAAATCTATAGGTACTGGAATTGAGATAGCTAACTTGAGCAGTATTCCACCTACTTTGATTGACTTCGTTGCCAATTGGGGTAAGGATAAATATTTTCAAATAGAAGATCTACAGCGAAGGGTGGTTGAGCTGTCCGTTGAGGAGCTAGTAGCTGATGGTCAGGAAGCTATCAATAAGGCTCTACAACAAGAGAGAATGCTATCTAGACGTGGCTCTTTTGATCTCCCTGTGATTGATCCTAAAACCTATCCTCGTAAAGAATCTTACGCTTTATTTATTGGAACACAGTGGGATACTAAACATACTGTTGGAGTAGATTTGTTTAATATCTACCCGATGATTAATGCAGATAATGGTGTGCCCACTGTTGGATTACAAACTCTTGTTGATAAGAATATTCCTATAATTGGTAAAGAGTCTCGTGCAGGAGATAAACAGCCAGCACAAGATATTTCTGGATTGTATAAACAGGCTAAAGCTTTCTCAAAGAAAGAGATTACAGCCGAGAAGAGCAGCCTCATAGAATATGCCTGTGTCATGGCTGATATTCCTAAAGAGATTTCACAAGAGATTGTGGAATTTGGTGTGAGAAATATCAAAGATGAAGATATTTACATGAAGGATGGATTATTGGGCAGAGAGCTTGATAGTCACATCACTATTAAGTATGGAATTATTTCTGATGATTCAAAACAAGTAGAGAAACTATTCAAAGGTATTAAACAATTTAAAGCAACTCTTGGAGAAGTGAAACACTTTTCTCCAGAGGGGCGAGAGTTTGACGTTCTCATCGTTTCAGTAGAGAGCAAGGATTTATCTGATATGAATGAGGAGATTACTAAAGAGCTTAAGTGTGCTACAGGGCTTCCTTCAGATGAGTATCATCCTCATATCACTATTGCTTATATTAAGAAAGATACTTGCAAGGATTTATATGGGAATAAAGAGTTTGTAGGTAAAGAGATTACAATTGATAGTGTAGAATTTAGTCCTGTAGAAGGTGATAAAACTTCAATTGAATTAGGTAATAAGAAAGAAGCAGCCTATCGTGGTAATATGTCTTTATGGCTTGCTCCAGATGGGCAAGAGTATCAAATAAAAAGCTCTCATGATACGTGGCTTATGAAGAATAGGACAATGATATTTGATAAATACAAAATAGATATTGATGCTCGTGATGAGCATGACAAAGTAGGATGGATGATTCAGCAAGGATGGGTACGTATTGATGGATATCTTCCTGTTGAGGTAGATTTAAATGTAGCAGACATTAATAATATTTCACAAGCAGCAGAACAATTTGTTTGGAAATATAAACCTGAAATGGTTATTGTAGAAGATTTAAATCATAAGGATACTTCATTTGATAGGGAAGAATATTCTAAAGGGATGATGAAACATGCAAAGATATGTTATACTTATAAGATAGGGGATAAGGTCAGAGATAGGTCTAATGGGAAAATGGGAATTATAAAAGAGATTAATGGAAAAGAGGTTATTTTAGAGGAATTAGTATAATGGCAGCTAGAAGAGCTAAAAAGCAATTCTGTATTCATGGTCATGACACATTTAAATGTGGCAGAGATAAATCTAATGGGACCTGTAAGGATTGTGGCAAAGTAAGAAATGCAAATAAGCCCAAAAATCCAAAGGTTAAACAACAATTTTGTAAACGGGGACATGATACTTTTCTTCCTGGTGGAAGAAATAAATGGGGTAATTGCCAAAAATGTAAAGACGATTATAATGCAAAATTAAGAAAAGGTAGACCTCCAAAGCAATTTTGTAAGTATGGCCACGATACCTTTGTATGTGGTAGAACTAAGAATCATTATTGTAATGACTGTGCTACTTTACGTCATAAAGCATATGTGGAAAAACATAAGAAAAGAATGCAAAAATACGAAAGAGAATATAAAGTTAAGCATAAAGCTAGAATTAAGAAACAAAAAAGAAAATGGAGAGAAGATAACAAAGAAGTGATTAAAATTTGGACTAAAAATTATTATCTTGAACATGAAGAAAAAATTAAACAACAGAGGATACAAAGGGATAAAGAAAATAGTAAAGAATTACTAAGACGCACTAGAGTATATAGAAAAAATCATCCCGAAAAAGTTAAACTATGGGAATTAAGACACCATAAAAAACGTGGGTTAAGACTTCCTCAATGGGGTCAAGATGGGATGGATGAATTTTATAAGAATATGCCTAAAGATATGAGTGAGGATCATATAATTCCTTTATGTGGCAAGAAAGTATCTGGTCTGCATGTTAGATGGAATCTGCAATATATGCCTCTGTGGGATAATCAAAAAAAGAGTAACAAAGTGAATTTAATTATAGTATCTGAAGATTATGGTAAATTATTAGAGAAATTAGGATTAAAATAATATGGGAAATATTTGGAAAACATCTATTGAAAATTTAATTAAATTACAGAAGAAATCTGAATTTCTTCCGTCGTTATTTAATGCCCCTGACAACCATTGGACTTCAGAATCAGATAAAGAAATAGCGGTTAATAATGATCCCATATCAGATGATACTACGCTGTATGGAGAATGGTGGCAAGACAAACCAAGGAACCCAGACACATGGAGAGCCTTCATTAGCATGTTCTCGAAGCCTCTGAGTAAGAAGGATGAGATGACTGTTGATAGTGCTTATGATCCTGAGATGGAAGACGCTGAATCTAAAGCCATGGGTGAAGAACCATTGATAGAATATCAGAAGGGATTTTATGATCCTAAGAAACATGATTTCCCAAAAAATACAACCTGGGATGCACCAGATAAAATGCCCAATCAGCATGAACCATATTCCCCCCTACCCGTTACTTTGGACATGGTTCAAAATCCTGAAAATAATGACCAGAATTCGCCTGGAGGTTTCCCTGGGAGATTCTGTCAAAAGCCAAAAAGTATTTGGTTTTCTAATTCTGGGGAAATAACTGATGCCCTTCAAAATATGTTTAAGAATAGAAAAGCAGCTATTAATTCTTTAACACGAGATATTACTGCTGATTACACCCATGCTTATTGGATAGATCCAAATGGTAAAGTATTTCAAGTAAGAGGATCTGATGCAGACGCAATTATGAAGGATTTAGATAGATCAAATGAAAGTACTCACGGTGGATGGGTATTGAAGAATTTGGATATGTTGCAAAAAGATTATGGAATAGACCCCCATAGTATTTCTGGCACAGCCAATTCTTTGGTTGAACTTGGATGGACTAGGATTGGTGATGCCTTTGGAACTGATTGGGGTATAACAGTAAATGATACAAATAATATTCCCTCTTTTATTGATGATGTTATTGCCCAATTTGCTCCTGAAGGTTCTATAATTACTGTAGCAACTCCTGGATCTTATGGTGCAAATTATACATTTGAATGGCCCGTTAAGTCTATTCAACAAACGGTTAATAGAATTAAGCAGATGAGAGGACGAGTACAAAAGCAACCAGTAATGGCTAAAAAGGCTGAACTCATTAACTTTCAATCACGCAATGGACTTACTTTTCCAGTACTATTTAATCCCTCTAAACAAGAGTTTGCAGGTTTTATTAAGAGATACGGAGTTGTTAGATTCCTAAAGAATGGAAATGACATATATTTATGGGATTCTAATGAACAGACACATTTTGGAATGATTAAAGCTTTAAGAGCATTGGGTTATGAAGACGCAGAGAATTATTCCCCTAAGAAAGGCTATGCTTCTAAGTCTGTAGGAGATAAGGTCACTGTTGAAGATATGGATGGGCATTGGATGGATGTCTCTATTGATGAATTACTTTCTAGTCAACTCGTAATGGCAAAGAAAGCAGAGATTATTGAAATTGGTCTTCCCTATGTTGGTGCTCCTCTCCGAGTTATTGTAAATCCTACTTACAATGAAGCAATTGGGGCATTTAAAAGAACTGAACATGGTCTTCGATATTTAGTAGATGATGAAGTCAATACATTTATTTGGAATTCTTGGAATGCTACACATACTGAGGTAGCTGAGAAGTTGGTTGAAAGTGGATATAAAGTTTCTAATACTGATGTTGCAGGATTTTTAGAAGATGAAAGCTCCGTGGAAGATATGTTTAGAGCATTGGCTAAGCAAGCAGCAATTACAAAACAGTATGCCTTATATATTGGTGGGCGATTAGCTATTAGAACACTTACTCGTCAAAAGGCTTTGAAGACTTGTCAAGAGAGATTTCCTGCTCAATTTGCAGCAGGAGATTACGAAATTAAAGAAGAAGCTTACACATTGGCTAAGCAAGCTTCTATTGAAGAAGTTAATGGAGTTAAAGTCCTCGTTAATCCCTCTTGGAATGAGTTGGCAAATGTCGCTCGTAAATTAAGTGGTGGTAAGATGTTTAGAGGATTGATTGATCCCCATACTGGTAATATGTTTGTTTGGGATGGCTATTTAGCTACGCATACAGATATTATCCCAGCATTAGGACTTGACATAAAATATAGTGATGAATCTCCTTATTGCTTATACTTTAATCCAACTCCTCTTTCTATTACTGATGCTTTGGAAAGACAGCAAGAGGTAAAACAAGGGAAAATACCACGAGCTTCTTCATTGAAGAGGCAAGCAGGTTCCTACTCTAGTACTTATACAGATGAACAGGGTGAACAATTCTTTAATGAGCAGCATTATAATAACGACGATGAAGAACCTTATGTTAATCATGATCAGCGCGATTTTTCGCAGGGTTTTAATGATAGTCCTGAGAACACGGATAGCGGAATTGGCTGGAATAAAGATGAAACCAGTTCTGTTTGCCTACTTGATCAATTACAGAATCCTGCAGATAGAAATTATCCACCAGGGATGCCAGACTATTCAATTACATTCTATGAGGCTATGCCAGCTGATGACGGAATTATAAAAGGGAATCCAGATTAAGAGTAGATAACAATCACAAGTAGCTAAGAAAGTATAATATTTCTGCGTTATTATAGGAGTCCTGCGTCCTCCATAATTTTTATTATACAAAATCACCTAAAAGGAAGTAATTAACAATGATTAACAAATTTGAAGAGGCTAAAAATAAACTAGTCCTTAAGGCAGTAAATTATGCTGCCAAATATCTTCTGAGCAAGCATGGTTCTGCCCATATAGTTGGAGAACCACGGATTGAATTGACTTCCACAATTGATCCCAATAACTCTAGCTTCATGTTTAGTGGTTCTATTTCTGTAACGGCAGACTCTGGGGCTCTTTTGAATCCAGTAGTGGGGGTTAACATGACTGTTAATAGTAATGATATCGAAGTCACTTCCGAAGATATTCCAGCGAATATTAATTCAGCACTTAATGCTGCTGAAGAGCATAGCACAGAAACAGTTACAGCTTCTTTAGATGCCTTCAAATTGATTGATGATGGTTCTAAATATCTGAAGGTTAGCCATGCAGCTCTTCAAGATGCCAATCTTGGTATTGTTGGAAAACAAGAGTATGCAACCTCTCCTGATAAGTCTGCACTTTTACAGGGTATGTTGAAAGACGCAGTACTCAATACTCCAGTAACATTTACAGGTGAATTTAAAGAACCAGCTATTGAGAAAGCTGCACGATTAAAAGATTGTTGGAAATGTGGCGCAGAATATGATGATAAGAATAAGTACCAAGACGATTTATGTGATAAATGCCGTGGAGCTAAATCCGATAAGAAAGCATCTCTCGTCGAGGAAGTAAAGCCACAGTCTACAAAAACATGGCTTACAGCAGATCTAGATGTAGCTGCAGCAGCACCCTATTTCCAAGATTTGAGTGAAGAGGCTCAAGGAAAAATTATGGAATATGTCGCTGGTTATTTAGGTGGCGATATTCCACAAGAAGAATTATCTGAAGAAATTGACAATTTTATTAATATTCACAATGATGGTGCTTCTATTGGGGCTATGCTAAATAATGATTTTAGTTTTGATAAAGAATCAGCCCCAATAGGAATTAAAGAAGATATGCCACGAGCTTCCATGACGGATTCAATGGCTCATATGGCCCAAGCTGAGGAACAAGTTATCTCAGCTTCCCAGGAAAAAATTCGAACTGAAGCAGTTAATTCCCTAGTTGCCATGCTCCAAGGTATGGGATATGGGTCAGCCAAAGTTGCCGAGGTAACTGATTCCAAAGATGGTCTGGATATTATGGCAGCTATTGACGATTCAGGAGCTGTTAAGGCTGTCAGTATTCCAGTCACTATTAAAGATGCCAAAGTTGTTCTTCCAAAGAAATCATTGATATCAACTCTTATTTCTAAGGGTCTTGATATTCGAGCTAAACTGTCAGAACAGTTTGATTTAAACGTCCTAGAGAAAATGGCGGCTGCTGAAGAGAAAGCTGCTTATGAAGCACAAGAGGTAGTAGCTATTCTCACTGAGAAAATGGTTAAGACAGCTGGCGACGAACCTAAGACGCAATTCCTTGGAACTAACGAGCAAATTATCCTAAATAAGCATCTAATTTCTGCTGATATTTCTGATCTTGAAATTGGAAATACTGTTTATATAGATGGGATATCTTACCGACTTGTTTCTAAGCATAAAGACCAACTTAGCCGTGGAGAAGGTGACAGTTCACAGTGGACGTTTGAAAAAGTCACCCCAGTATCTAAATAAAATTATTTATGAAAGATAAGACAAAAAGAGCTTGGAATTTTACTGATTTAACTGGGCAAGTGTTCACTTATCTTACCGTTATTAAATATGTAGGCACAAAAAAGAAGAAAGCACATTGGTTATGTAAATGTGAATGTGGAAAAGAACTGATTGTGTCTACTGGGTCATTAAATACAGGATCAACAAAATCATGTGGATGTTGGAGATCTGAACGATCTTTTGAACAGTTGTTAAAACATGGTTTTACAACAGGCACTAAATTTCAAAAGCAATTTTATGGCGTTTATTATGGAATGAAAGCACGATGCTTTAATCTCAAACATAAAGATTATAAAAATTATGGAGGTAGAGGAATAAGCATCGACCCACTATGGCTAGGTGAGCATGGGTTTGACAATTTTGTAACCTCATTGTGGAATGAGTATGAAAAAAGACGTAAGAATGAGGAAAAGATTTCATTAGATCGTATTGATGTAAATGGTAACTATAGCCCCTTTAATTGTAAATGGTCTACAGGTAAAGAGCAAAGTCATAATACACGCATTAGTGTTGTTTCAGATAATTATGATGATCATTGCTATTGGAGAAATTATTTAGGCTCCACTTTAAGTAATTTGATAAGAACTAATTGTAAACGATCTAAAGTTATGGCACCCTATTTGGATTGCTCCCTGCTAGAATTTCGTAAACATATAGAATCCCTTTGGCTCCCTAGTATGTCATGGGATAATTATGGGTATGGCTATGGAAAATGGAATATAGATCATATTCGTGGATGTAATAATTTTGATTTAAGTTATGAGAAGGATAGATATATTTGTTTTAATTATTTAAATTTACAGCCCTTGTGGGCTGTTGAGCATATGAGTAAAAGTAAAATTTTAATTCCCGCTTAGGAGCCCCCAATGAATCCTTTTTACAAAATGATCCGTAACTTGATAGCAGAAGAAAATAGTTCTGGTCATTTTTCTTTTAAAATTGCTGATCCAACAGCCGTTGGAGAAAACCCTGTTAGAGAACTTTCTTTAGATGTAGTGCCAGTTGACGAAACTTCTTCCATTATCTCACTTGCATGGAAAGATTCTGCTGAGAAAATCTTGGAGAAAACTACCTCTACAGATGAGGCAAGTCATTTAGCTCAGTTAATAAGTACTGATCTCGCTCAAGTAGTGAAATTAACAGATGAAGATAATTATGATGAAGCTAAAGATGTTATGAAGAATGTTTTAAAGACCTATTTAGAAACAACAGATACTCCAATTGCTACAAATATGCCTAATCTCCATAATACACAAGCTTCTGTAGAAAAACAAGCTGCAGTTATTCCAGAGGCTGTAAAACGTGAGATTAAAAATGACATCTCTAATAGTATGTATCGTATGAATGCTCCTGGGGCTAAATGGTATCGATTTAGTTTAGATGGAAATAAGATCTATCGTGGAGAATATAATTGGGATGAGGATTTTGGACCTTATCAATTTATCTATAACATGGAAACAGGTGAGTATAAAGAAAATCCTAGTTATGAAGCAACTGCTTATGCCTCCAAGGATGCTGATAATCTTTTAAAACAAGCTAAAATAACGATGCAGAATTTGTGGTTCTCTACAACCGATGAACTAATGGATTATCAGGCCAAGCAAAAGGCTGCTGGGAAACCAGAAACTGATCAAGATCATATTCCTTTATGGGACAAAAATAAGAAAGCTCCAGCAGCTAAGGATCAGCTTGCACCAGCTTCTCTCTCGTATGAAGATGTTGAGAATCAGAAAGAGCAAGAGCATGAAGATATGCAGAAGCATATTGATGAAAAGATTAAGACTGAACTAGAATCAGCCTTGCAGGAAAAAGCTGCTTCCGTATTCGGTCCAGATCAAGTTGAGTTGGTTAAAGTTCTTAAAAAGAATGGGCGCAATTGGGATGAGATTAAAAAGATCCTAATCAAAGATTTTGGTTTCGATAAAGATGCTACTACTATCTTTGTTGATGAACAGCGTCAAGGATCTGATCCAGCAGGTATCGAAGTAGAGCCCATTAAAGAAGAGGAAAAGCCTCTTACTCCCCCAGAAGAGCTTGTTTCTCCTGAAACGCATGAGAAACTGCTTAAAGATCATGAAGATAAAAAGAAAGAAATCTCCCCAGTAAAAGAACCTGGATTCTCCCCCAAAGAAGTTATGGATATTCCTGAAGATGATGAGATTAAAGATGAATCATCTCAGCATGAGAAATGCTCCTCTTGTGGGCATATGAAACCTGTGAAGGGTGAATGTCCTTCCTGTAAACGCTGTGATTGTGAACAGGGACATGCCTCGTCCCTAGATAACGAAATCGCTCGTGCAGATAATGACGAGATCCATAAAGTAGCTGCAGATAACCCCCTAACTGAACCTATTCAAGAAAAACCTACCTCTTCTGTACCACAGCAAGATAAAGTTCCTTTTGGCCAATCTTCTGATCATCGGACACCAAAACCTGAATCTTGGGTTATTGTTAAATCAGATCTTAAAGGAGAATTGCCTTCCTTTAGGGGTAAATTCATTAGTGAAAAAACTGAGATTGATGGATCTAAATGGGGCATTGTAGATAAAGATGGAGAACTTCTTCAAGTTGAGATGAATAGAATTATCCCAGAGTCTGAAGGTGCTCAAGAAGCTGAACCAGCAATG
>Ga0182030_10024034_pt1 | contig 11227 bp, 6 predicted proteins | sample 812S3MmetaG_FD_121299 | JGI IMG/M metagenome (GOLD analysis project Ga0182030, IMG submission 121299) | Permafrost microbial communities from Stordalen Mire, Sweden - 812S3M metaG (Illumina Assembly) | ecosystem: Environmental > Terrestrial > Soil > Wetlands > Permafrost | place: Sweden...
ATAGGGGACGCCGGGGCCATGAGGAATGGCAATGGCCAGACCTCCGCCCACGTAGGAATACTCAATTCCGGCAAAAGAGTCGAAACGCTTGGTGAAGTGGTGATCCAAATAGAGCGACCCCTCGTTGAGGGAGCCTGCGCAGGAGGCACGGAAACCGGCTGCGGCCGAGCAGGTTGGCGGGCGACGGAAGTCGTTCTGTCGCTGTTGATACCAGGCGAAAGTGACGTCGGTCTTGCTGCGGTAGGTATACTTCGCGCCCGTCCACCAGATCTGCACCAACTTTTGAGAATCGAGATTGTTGTCTTCGACCCCGCTCATGATATAGCCGCCCTGGACCGAGGCGCCAACGCCCAACGGGTTCGCCGGGTTGTTCTGCCAGATGTATTCGTAGCCGGCAAAAAACTTGATCGCCTCCGACGAATACTTGGCAGCGGCCATAACTGCGTTGTTGTCGGTCACGATGCCATAGACGGTGTTGGTTGTTCCGATCAGGTTGACCCCATTGATCGGATTTGTATTGATGCTGTCGGTGGTCGACTGATAGGGCGCCGCCAGACTTTGAGGCCCCAGCAAGGGGTTCAATACGCTGATCGCCTGGTTGTAATGTTGATAGACGAGGTCGGCGGAGAACTTGTCGAGACCTCCGCCGAAGTCGAATCCGTAGGCGTTGTTATGGGCCTCTTCGGGCGTGCAGGTGGCTGCAGTCCAGGTTGCGGAGGCCGAGTAGCAGCCTGCAGATCCATCGGCGAATTTATACATCGCGCCGAAATGGGCCGGACCATAGGCGAGGCGATACTTCAGGGCGTCGTCCCACCGGCTGTCCTCGGTGTCGCCGCCGCCGGCCATCGTGCCGTTATATCCGATGTACGAAAAGGCATAGCCGCCGCCGGCCGGATCGTATTGGAGCATCGCATCGGTACCGAGAGAGCGCTGACGACCGAAGGTCAGCGTGCCGGCATACTTCGACGAGATGCCGGCGTAGTATTCGTCATTGAAGGGTTGGCCCGCGCGCGCGCCGTCGATGGCTTCCGAATAGCTGCTCCTGGGAAGGCCGTTGTTGATGGTCATGGTGGCTGACGCGTTGGCCAGCAGGCCGGACTGGGGATTGATGCCCGTTGAAGCGTTGAACACAACGGACCAGCCAGGCAGAAACTCTTCCTTGCCCCGGATGCCCAGACCCGTCTGCTGCAGGTTGTTCGGGGCGACGACGAACCGATGTTGATAGCCGTTTCGGTTCACCAGAGATTCGCCTTCGTAGTTATAGCCGTTTTCCGGTAAGCCGTGGCTGACCCAGCCGACACCGATGTCATACGCACCGTAGAGCGTGATGCCGTGCCAGGTCAGCGCGCAATCGGTGGTGGCGAACTCGTGGCTGCTCGCGCAGGGGTCGGGGGGCTTCGGCTGTGGCTGTGTCTTAGTGTCGACGGTGGTATCCTGGCCGAACGCCAGGGTCGATAAGAAGAAAAGAACCGCTGCCGCAAGAACCAACTTCGTCTTGTGCCCGCTTCCGCCAAAATGAAAATGCGTGAAACACCGGACCAGCGGTGTAATCCAGTGCGGCTGCTGGTTCTGGGCTGCCGTGGCGCACGCCTCCCACTTACCGACCCAGCTTTGGCGGTTGAACAAGGTTTGAGCAGAGAGCAAGACAGAGAAGGGAAGAAACAATCTGGGGAATCTCAATCGTTTATCCTCGAATCAATACGACTTAACATAATTTATATCGAGGAAAACAAAAAAAGCGAGTCTTTGCAGGGGATGCGGGCTGGGTCGCAGGGATTTGGCAGATTGGTGCAGCCGGACTGTTTCGGGCGTTCGCAGACAGATAGGATTGGGCAGCGGGCGCAAAGTCTACGGCCGGGCGATCATCACCTCGGTCGCCTTAATGAGAGCAAAAGCGGTGTCGCCGGGCTTCAAGGCAAGCTCGTGAGCCGCATCGGCCGTGATGATGGCAGTGACACGCTGGCTCCCGACCGCGAGCACGACCTTGGCGAGCAAACCATCGATGACGACTTCGGCAACCGTGCCCATGAGTTGATTGCGTCCGCTGATGCGTGGCGAAGGCCCCTTTGCGCCAACAGGCATGAACTCATCCAAAGATTCCAGTGGAATGCGGTGATGCCCACCGGGGGTCTTCACGGTGCGAATGCGGCCAGCGAGAATCCAGTGCTTGAGCGCAGGGTAGCTGATGCCGAGTTTTGCTGCGGCTTCGCGCGGAGTGAGCAACGGGGATGGCTTCATGGAAGGGCGGAATCTCCTTCGCAAGTACTCTATACGTCGGCGCTCGAATTGGGCGCGGAAAGTTGCGTAGGAAGACGCGCTGGACGCGGCTGGAACCGTGTGACTGCAATCACTCGACAGTGCCTGACCCGGATGTTAGGCTTCCGGTGACTTTTTTTGGGCTTTTTTGGGGTCGCGATTCTTCGAAACCTTTCTGAATACGGCTTCAAACCACATAGCTGGGAGGACATGTGACTGCAACGTATGGGGTGTGTTTTTTTCTGGGCGTGAGCATTTTTTCGCTCTTCATCGCCTTTCTCTTCGCGCGCCAGGTTATCGGCGCTGCGGCATTTCTAAAGCGGCAATACAAGGCCGTGGCGGCGCTGCTGGGCCTTCTGCTTCCCACATTCGCTTATGCGCAGCCGGAACATGCGGGCGGAGGCGAAGCCAATCTGGTGCTGCCGGATTTGTCGACTGTGAGTTTCTTCGGCATGAACGGGCATGCTCTGCTCATGATCGGATTGCTTTTCTGCGTAGGTGGCCTGTTGTTCGGTCTGACGATCTTCGTCCAGTTGAAGAATTCGCCGGTCCATCGCACGATGCTCGAAGTCTCCGAACTGATCTACGAAACCTGCAAAACCTATCTGATCACTCAGGGCAAGTTCATTATGCTGCTCTGGGTTTTCATCGCGGTCATCATCTCGCTGTACTTCGGCGTTCTGGCGCCGGTCCCCGGAAAATCGATCGGGGTTACGTTGCCCATCATCCTGTTGTTTTCGCTGGTGGGCATTGCCGGCAGCTACGGTGTAGCGTGGTTCGGAATCCGCGTCAACACCTTTGCCAACTCACGCACCGCCTTTGCCGGATTGCGCGGCAAACCGTATCCGATCATGGCGATTCCGCTGAAGGCCGGCATGAGCATCGGCATGTTGCTGATCTCGGTTGAACTGCTCATCATGCTGTTCATCCTTTTGTTCGTCCCGCGCGATTATGCGGGTCCGTGCTTCATCGGCTTCGCGATCGGCGAAAGCCTGGGCGCCGCGGCCCTGCGTATTGCCGGCGGCATCTTCACCAAGATCGCCGATATCGGCGCCGACCTGATGAAGATCGTCTTCAAGATCAAGGAAGACGATGCCCGCAACCCGGGAGTCATCGCAGACTGCACCGGCGACAACGCGGGCGATTCCGTTGGCCCCAGCGCCGACGGCTTCGAAACCTACGGCGTCACCGGCGTGGCCCTCATCACCTTCATCCTGCTGGCTGTCAAGGATCCCACCATCCAGGCGCAACTGCTGGTATGGATCTTCGTCATGCGCGTGGGAATGCTGCTCTCAAGCGCAGGTGCGTACTTCCTCAATACCGCCATTGCCAGCGCAAAGTACAAAGACTCCGACGATATGGACTTCGAGACGCCACTGACCTCGCTCGTATGGATCACGTCGATCATCTCCATCATCCTCACCTACATCGTCTCGTATCTCATGCTCCCCAATCTGGGCGACGGGACCCTCTGGTGGAAGCTGGCTTCCATCATCTCGTGCGGGACCCTGGCGGGCGCGGTCATACCCGAATTGGTCAAGGTCTTCACTTCAACCAAATCCACCCACGTGAAAGAGGTCGTCAAATCGGCGCAGGAAGGCGGAGCTTCCCTGGGAATCCTGTCGGGATTCGTGGCCGGCAATTTTTCTGCCTACTGGCTGGGATTGAGCATGGTCGCTCTCATGGGACTGGGCTATTACTTCAGCTTGGGCATACCGGATTCGCAGAATAATCCGGCGGGAATGATGCTGGCTCCAGCCGTCTTTGCCTTTGGCCTCGTCGCCTTCGGCTTCCTGGGTATGGGTCCCGTTACCATTGCCGTCGATTCCTACGGCCCGGTTACCGACAATGCTCAATCCGTTTACGAGTTGTCGCTGATCGAAGATGTTCCCAACATCGAAGCTGAGTTGAAGAAGGACTTCGGCATCGTCGCGAAATTTGAACGCGCAAAACACCTGCTCGAAGCCAATGATGGAGCCGGCAACACATTCAAGGCCACGGCAAAGCCGGTGCTCATCGGCACCGCCGTCGTCGGCGCAACCACGATGACCTTTTCGATCATCATGGCTCTGACCCACGGACTGACGGACAACGTGAATAAACTCTCCCTGCTGCACGCGCCCTTCATGCTCGGCTTGATCTGCGGTGGAGCAGTGATCTTCTGGTTCGCGGGTGCTTCCACACAGGCGGTTTCCACCGGTGCCTATCGCGCGGTTGAGTTCATCAAGGCAAACATCCACCTGGAGGGCGCCGAGAAGGCGTCGGTCAGTGACAGCAAGAAGGTTGTTGAAATCTGCACCAAGTACGCGCAGAAGGGCATGTTCAACATCTTCCTCGCCGTCTTCTTCTCGACCCTTGCATTCGCGTTCATGGAGCCGTTCTTGTTTATCGGCTACCTGTTCTCGATTGCGATCTTCGGTTTGTATGAGGCCATCTTCATGGCCAATGCCGGTGGCGCCTGGGATAATGCCAAGAAAATCGTAGAGGTCGACATGAAACAGAAAGGCACCCCTCTGCACGACGCAACCGTTATTGGAGACACCGTCGGCGATCCGTTCAAAGACACCTCGTCGGTGGCAATGAACCCGGTTATCAAGTTCACGACGTTGTTTGGATTACTTGCTGTCGAGCTTGCAGTGACGCTCAGTGCGAACAACCCGCTGCTGACACACGGGCTGGCCGTCGCATTCTTCCTGGTGTCGATGTTCTTCGTGCACAAATCGTTCTATGGCATGAGGATTGAGTCCAAGGGATAACAACTGATTCCTGTTTTGTGAATCGAAGGAAACGCCGCCTGGAAATGGGCGGCGTTTTTTTATGCCGGGTCACGCCAGTCCGGTTAAAGTCGAATAGCATCAATTGGTTGGTGGGGTATGTAATTCGTTTATGAAGCCGTCCCTCTGAAGTGCCTGTAGAATGGGCGTTTTCTCGAAGAAGGTAACACTGAAAATCTGTAGAAGTTGGTAGAGGCTGGCCTCAATTTCGAGGCGTTTGCGGATGATGGCCACCAGCACGTAGACAGAGACCGCGATCCAGATTTGCGTCTTGACCGCGTTCTGGCTGGTTTTATAGAAAGCCTTGATGCGTAAGTGCATTTTGATCCAGCGAAAGAATAGCTCCAGGGCCCAGCGCTTCTTGTAGATTTCGGCGATCACCAATGGCGGTAGGGTGAAGTTGTTGGTCATAAATTTCAACCGTTTGCCGTCTCCGGATCGCAGTAGGTCACGCGTCGCAGTGGGTCCGGATATACAGAAGCTGAACCCATCGAAGTCAGAATGACGGTATGGTCGCTGCGCAGGCCGGTTGTCTTGTCGACCGGATGCGAATAGCGTCGCTGAAGCAGCACGTTGGCCTTGGTGCGCACCACGAAGAAGGCGACGAGAGCCTGAAGCGATAAAGCCGCTGGAAGTCAATGTAGCCGCGATCCATCAACCGCCCCAGCGACGAAGACCTGTCGCTGGGGGCCCCGGACGTAGAACGCGCCGGCCTCGATGGCGACTTCATCGAGGATCTTGACGTCGTGCAGTTTGCCATCAGTGACGCGGATGAAGGTGGGGATCGAACCGCGCAGATCGAGCAAGGTATGCATCCTAACGGCGGCCTTGTGCTTGCGGAACTTGGCCCAGGGAAACAACGCCATGCAAAGGTCGATCGTGGTCGAATCCAACGCGTACAGATCGCGCACTTCAGCGATGCCGATCGAATCGTTGGCGTAGAGCTTGATCGCCGCATGGATCAACATATGAGCGAAGTCGGCAAAGATGCGCCAGTCGCGGTATTCGTTGGCGTTGGCCAAAGTAGAACGCGCAACGCCCGCGCCGAAGCCCATGTGGTAGAGTTTGGGTCCAACTGCGCCCAGACATGCTTCTATGTCGCGCAGACTCTCAAGATAAGTCAACTGGGCAAAGGCCAAGGCCAGAAACTGCTGCCAACAGGAAAGCCTTTTGGCGTAACGGTCGCCGCCATAAACAGCCACGCAGCGGCGAAACTCGCGGTCGGGAAGAAAATCGATCAATTGAGAGAAGATCTCCTCATCCTGGATCCGTCGAAAATCAGCGCTCGTGAGAAATCGCGGCTAGCCCGTTTCTATATAGCGGCGCAGCGAATACATTAAAAGCCGACGGCGCTTGATAGCATCGAGGCGGTGCGCGCTAACTAGCTCGGAGTATACTCAATGTTAGTTTAGCGCGGAAGTGAGTTAGATAACTCGCCGCCGCAGTCGGGGGAGAAGTGGTAAGCGGTCGTTGCTTTCCACCTTTCCATGCCCCGCATTGGAAATATCTTTGCTTTTTGCTGCTCGGCGCCCAGGAATTCGAATCTCCGGCCGAACTCCCGAGGCATTTTTGGCGCCCCCATATCTGCCGAGTATTCGCGTGTCAAAGACTGTTGTTTCACCGGATCAGATCAGTCCTCAGCGATCGATTGTGCGATCGCGCTTTCATCGCTTTGCTTACGAAGTCCTTGAGATCGCAATCGTGATCTCCCCCCAAACGAGATTCCTAGAATCAAGTGCTTCTACTCTACGAAGCGACGCAACCACCTCTACTTCCAACCGATGTCCAACGGCGTTCGTCGAGCGAGAAGATTTGCGTCTTAGGATTTATTCAATACTGCTAAGAGTACGCCGCACCATTCGAGCGAATTTGAACGGTCTGGCTGGCATCGATCGACACCCAGAAATATTCCACATCGACAATTGTTTTGTCATGATGAAAGCCATAGAAATCAGTAACGCAGTCGATCATTCGTCGTCGTTGTGCGCAGCGCAAACTATTCGTGTCACGCGACGGCGAAGAACAAGTCGACCGGACCGGCTCAATCATCAGATCAACCGGCCCTTCGATCCGGTTCCGATTCTTCGGCCCGGTTCGGATCAAATGTATGATCTCTCATTGTCAAATAAAATAATAATTCGACCCGATTGGATACGCCGAGCTTTTCAAATGCGCGAAAGAGATAATTCTTGACTGTGTGCTCACTGAGCCCCAATTCACCGGCAATCACCTTGTTCGTTTTTCCCCTCGCTGCGCACTTGACCACTTGCAGTTCGCGCACGGTCAAAGGCGAAGACTCGATTGACAGGGATACATTGGGGGAGGGAATCGAACATATTGCGTCCAACAAAAGGGTCGTCTCCTGCGCCCCAGCCCAAATGAATCCCTTGCGTACATGCTCTACACAATCGAGAAACTCAGCCATGGGCTGTTGACGGGAGAAGACGCCACGCGCACCGGAACGAAAGGCGTTAATCACTGAATCGTGCGTCGATTGGTTTAGAAGAATGACAACGGGTACGGCCGGATGCATGCGACGGACAGTGTGCGCCAATTCGAAGCCATTTTTCGTGTTGTGATTCACATCGGCTCCGATGACCACCAAATGTGCACTCTCCTCAGCCATGGAATCTAGCAGATCGCCTGCCTGAACCCCACAGGCTTGAAAATCCTTGTCTCGGGCGAGCACGTTCGCCAACAGGTCGCTGCCCATAGAATCCCGGTCGGCGATCAAAATCCGGAACGTAGATTCAGGATCGCCAAGTGTCCGCAATCCACTGTCATTTTTTCGCGGTTTCTGAGTGACCCAGCCGTTGGCATCCTGGGGTCTAAAGGAGACTTTTTGCGAATGCGACGAAGGGATGTGCAAGTATTGGACCTCCATGTTATCAGCATGTTGTTCGACAAACTACGACTTTCGAATCGTCGTGATTGGCCAAAGAAAGGTCCAAGGCAAAGTAACTTCTGTTGAACACACTTGCCTGGAGGTCGTTCCTCATACAGGCCTTTAGTGATTCGCTCAGAGAAGAGGAAGAAGGCACCCAGGAGGCATTTTTCAGATGCTCCGTTAATGCATTTATACAGCAATTCTAGAATTTCGCAAGCGTGCTGAAGGAATTTCAAACTTTTCTCTCTATTTGAATCAGAGACGATTCTCTTTCTCTCAGAAGGCCTCTATAAGATGCGATGGACTTTCTTTAGAGAATGATGGCACTGGTCCTCGCGCCGGTCATCTCCGAACAATTTTCAAACGTTCGGCCTCTTGTTGATCGTTGACAACCTTTCTATTCTGATCTTCGTATGCCCCAAGATTTTGCCCCCGAGCGGAGGGCCGCTGTGAGATACCGACTACGTCTGCCAGTAATATTCCATTGGAATGACGGCACGGAACGCACGGAGGGGGGATTCACCAGCGATGTTGCGTTGGACGGCGCATTGATTTTCAGTAGCAAATGTCCCCCGGTTGGAGCAGATGTTCGAATTGAGGTTCTGATTCCCGCGCCGGATCATTTTGACCAGGAAATTCGAATCGAGTGTGTTGGGAGAGTGACGCGAGTATGGGAACAGCCGGGCGCCGCTTATTTCGGAGTTCACGGTGTGTTCAATGACAATCAACTGACTCTCGTCGTCAATGGAATCGATCGTAGGAAGGTTGCTTCTTTGGGAGAACAGTCCTGGGACTGAAAGAGCGAAGCTACGTCCGACCACTGGATCGACAAACTGAACTGAATGATGTTCTGGAGCGGAGCGCATGGCATTGGACTACGAGATCGGGAGTTATCCAGAAGGCCCCCAATGGTTTGCACTATGGACAAGATCGCGACAGGAGAAGAGCGTGGCTTCCGTGCTTGAGACCCTGGGCATTCCTCATTTTCTACCGCTGATCAACGAGGAGCGGCAATGGAGCGATCGAAAGAAAGTGATTACCGTGCCGCTATTTCCTGGGTATCTTTTCGTTCAAATCGCAAGGACTTCAGAATTTCAACTATGCGGACGAAGGGTTCCCGGCGTCGTCAATCTCGTAGGTAATCATGAAGGGTTCTCAGGAGTTTCGGAGGACGAAATCAATAGTGTTCGCGCATTAATATCGCACGGTGCCGAATGCTCTCCGTATCCCTTTTTAAAGGCCGTCGACAGAGTGCGCGTAGTCCGCGGGGCTCTGGCAGGCATCGAGGGCTTGTTCATTCGTTCCGGATCGCGATCCAGAGTGGTAGTTTCCGTTGAGATAATTCAGCGATCAGTTTCGGTTGATGTCGCGGCATGCGATGGCGAGCCGGTGCGCGATTTTCCGCAACGACAGCTCTACAAGGCCTTTGCGCCTTTAACTGCTCGAATTAACCAACAAATGCCGCGAGTTAGCACCGCAAGCGATGATCCAAGTTTTGTGCCCATCAGAGCAAGTTTCAACCTGATCTCATCACGTTGACCATTTGTGGTTTGAGGAAGATCGATAATTTTGATCGCCCATTCGTTTAGTTTGTTATGTCAAGCAAGTTCGACCTTCCAATCGACCCAAAACTGAACAACGTTCGCAGCCGCGCCGAATAAACCTCGGCAGTCTTCACTTCTTAGGAAGGTGCCATGCCTCCAAATAGAAGAAGATTCATCAAATATCTGGCCAAGCTATTGTATTTGGAATTTTCGCATCAGCGGGGGCCTTTATCCTGCTGTCCCCACTTCATTTCTTCATTCTTCATTCCATACCGGGCTACGCTTACTAGAGGCGAAGGCCGTCTTCTTATCTCAGTGCGACTGCAGTCCAGCCCTACAAAACTGGCGTGGCCAATCCCCGGAAGTTTAGATCCTCGGATGCTGTGTTTCCCCGCCAAGCTCTTGGTTTGAAGAGCGAGAAAAACAAGTTTGGAGGCGCAATTATAGCCTATGGGACATTCCCCGACCGCCGGTTGGCTGTTTTGCGAGAGCGTGGGGAACAGCAAAGGAAGCAGCTGACATCGAATGTCGTTGGCACGATCTCCGGCACAGTGCGGCAAGTCGGATTGCCGCTGGTGGAGCTACTGACCAAACTCCCCAGGCATTGCTTGGATGGATGTCACCAAAAACGATTGAGAAGTACAGTCACGTTCGCGCAGAAGCAAAAAGGAAGGCTGTCAGTGTGTTCGACAACGCTGGCTCAATTCAATGAGAGACGCCGGGGCTCTTGACCTTTGTTGGTCGGTTTTTTTAGAGCCTCAATCTTCTTGGACATCTGACGGCTTGAATCAGACAAATTCTCAATCACATCGAGCGTACGGCCAAGCAGGCTGCCTGTTTGAAAGATAAAGACCGAACTCATATTCAAGAAACACATAACAATCGAAGCCACAAGGACGGAAATATCTAAAACCGACCGGCGAGTAAGGGGCGCGGTTTGGGCAAGTTCCAGAGAGAGTGTCCAGATGGCGAATGGGATAACGGCGAGTTGTCCAACGGAGAACCATCCTGACCTGAGAACGCGTTCGAGGGTACTAACTCTTCTTTGGATCTAATTTTTCGACTGGCTTGAGTCCGATATCGGTTTAGGTTGGCTAAAACGAGACTTGGCCCGTGCAGCTACAACCGGCGTGCTCAGGGTGGTGATGGAAGTGAAGACCACTGTACCTACCGTCAGCCACTGCCCCGGTGGTCATTTACGGCACCTCAAAGCAAAGGACTGTAAGTGTTCTCCAAATTGTGATGGCGGAAGTTGTTCCTACCCACAAAATCCACCCCAGTCAATCGTTTATCAGGCATCAACTATCATGTAAGACTTTTAGAATCATGGTCGGGGCGGAGGGATTCGAACCCCCGACCCTCTGCTCCCAAACCTAATCAAACGATTTATTGAAGCCTATTGAAATTTGTGGATTCTAAGTGCTTTGGAATGAATGCGCACGGCACTGCGATTCCTGTCTTGTTGATCCTTGTGGATCGCTTGTGCTTTGACCGCTACAAAATCGACTACATTGTTCTGATTCAACCCCGTTTTTCTGTTTTTCTCGATGAATCCCACTGGAATCACGTTGGCTTCCGACTGGCTCGCAGTGCTTGTCCGTTCGTTTCCATTCGAGCCGAATTGATGAGCGCCTCAGCGCTTCGGCCTTCCATGAGAAGTCCGGCCGATGTCAAGGCATTTTGTGGTTGGGCAAGTTCATATCCATGTTTTCCTTTTGTCCGGATATGTATTTTGTTTGGCTGGTTAGTCGGGCGGTCAAGGCCGA
>Ga0182030_10024035_pt1 | contig 11227 bp, 8 predicted proteins | sample 812S3MmetaG_FD_121299 | JGI IMG/M metagenome (GOLD analysis project Ga0182030, IMG submission 121299) | Permafrost microbial communities from Stordalen Mire, Sweden - 812S3M metaG (Illumina Assembly) | ecosystem: Environmental > Terrestrial > Soil > Wetlands > Permafrost | place: Sweden...
CTGTTTAAATAAAGGGATCCCTAAGATGGGCGGCGCATGCGCCGCGCCCTACGATTCGATGCGTCAGCTTTGTCCTAATTTGGTCTGTAGGGGCGACGCAGGCGTCGCCCCTCTACGTTCCTACGTGCGAGATCTGCGCTAGTTACTGACGAGATCTGCGCTAGTTACTGGCAAGATCCGCGCTAGTTACTGATCGGCAGGCGCGGATTAGTCTAAGGTCAAAGTATTTTGAGCAATTATCTCGCGCCAGCGCTTCTCTATATAGTCACGCTCCTGGCTCAGGGCGAAGTAGAGTATTTGCGAGCGGAAGGCGATGCTGGAATGCAAGTATTCAGCTAGGGGCTGGCTAGCGATATCGCTATGATTGCCGAAACCCAGGTCTTCCATGAGATTCTGTGCGGCGGTTCCATAAACTTCCTCACCGCCGACCCCGCTATAGCGGCTCATAATCGATTTGACTGGCGTTCCTTCGACAATTTGATCCATCGCGCGAACACTACTGGCAAGGAAATCAGCCAGCCATTCGGGGCTTTCCGACCCCTGTTCGAACGAAACCAGATACAAGATGATGCAAGTCAGGTGTTTTATACCATCCGCATATCTATCGTATGCGATTGGTTCCGAAGCCAGAGCCCTAATAGGCTCCCCATATTTCCCGGCGCGGCATTGCGCCAGACAATCAGAAAGACTGTCGGCCGAGAGCATTGAGAAAGTAGCAGTGAGATATGCGAGCCTGTAAGACCCATCCTCGCGCGTTTTAGGCTGAAGAGTGGCGGCAATTTTCACAAATTCGTCGTGCTGTGACAGCTTCGATGGACCAGGCAAAGTTCAAACCTCTGAGGTGCAGATAAATTATTGCAGGAAAGAAGAATAGTTAGGGAACAATCTGGGAATTAAGCTAATACGTCTTTATAACTATTTAAGTTTCACGGGAGCACTCTAATGGACGGCAATGTAACCGGAAAAGATTCCGAAAGAGCGAGCATGAATGCCGCAGACCTTACTAATGTTGGATTTTCCCTTGCCGACCAGCGTGAAATCGCGGCTACTGCAACGTTAATTCGAAACGAAAAAGTGGTCGGGCTCATTCTTGACAATGGCGAAACGGAACGCCAGGCAAAGTTCGATCAACCGCATAATTGGTACGCAAGTATATCCAAGAGCTATAGTTTACCAAACGAAACCATGCCAATTCTCGGAATGGAACCGACTATTAGGGCCGGTTGGAGAAATCAATACGAAAAGCGCGAGAGCTAAAGCCTTCTCGATAACAGTTTTGCAAAGGGCTGCCAGTCTTGGCGGCTCTTTTTGTTTTTAGGTGATGGAACCGAGATACGGACTTCCCTACGCCGACTTTCCCCAGTTGCCGGCTCTGGAAGCCGGCGCTCCCTCAGATTCACCGCGAAGCGCGCCGAGGAATCAATGGTGATGTTGACATTTCAAGTGTGCCAGGAGTTTTCGGTTCAGCAGATGACAAAAAATGATGACAGTATTACCAGCGGTGATAACGGAGGCTTCCACCACTTCGCCCCATTGTCGCGCCACGAAAGTTGCAAAAAATACTAGAGTGATTCCTAATCCGCCGAGCCAGAGCAAGCGAGCATCACGATGCTTCAAATAGCCTGGAATGAAAGCCATTAAACAAAAGGTGAAGACAAAGCCTGCCAGCCCGATATGTACCCAGTCATGCTTGAGCAGAGGCTTTGCCAGTACTGGCAAAATCAGGACCAAAAGCGGCAGCAATATGCAATGAACGGTGCAGAGGGTAGAGGCACAGACACCAGCAATATCCATCAGCCCCACGACTCTTGAAAACACCGTTTCAGGAATGTGGTTTCGCGGAACGGTTGCTATCGTTGGGGCAGAAGTCTCAGAGTCAAAATGATTTACAGGCTCCTGCAAGCAAGATTCACGATTTTCATGTTTGTGCTCGTGCTCGTGCTCGTGCGCAGCCTCTCCACAATTATTGTGGAAACAAGAATTTGACCGCTCGACAGGGCCGTCCATCTGAATACCTGTGCTGGCAACATTACTATTTTAGAGGAAATCCAAGTGCCGAGCCATTAGAGACAAGCTCTTGATACTTTGCCCACGATAGCAGAACGACAGCCCTGCTGGCGAAAAGCTGGACGGAGCGACGCTCCTTATTTTGAAAGGTTTTAACTAAGCAGCGTCAAATAATGCCAAATTTGGTGGCATCGGTTTGGCTCTTTAATTTCCTTATTGCAAAAGCAGAGCTATAATCCTGCAATGGACAAGCTCACGACACACCAAAGAGACGACGATAGCGAGGAGATAGCCGCAGCACTCGCCGCTGCATATGCGTTGTGCGCGAGCGAAGAAGCTTCGGCTTCTGTCAGCGACAGTTCTACGACGTCTGCTGCCTGGAGAAACGCTTCGTTACTGGAAGGCACCGTTAAGCAGAGATTTGTAAGCAGCAAACAAGTTGAGTTCAAAACGTCTGCCTGGAAAGAATCGTTCTCGAAAAAATGGACAGCATTTTCAGTATATTTGCTCTTTTTGGTTCTTTCGCAATCCAACTCCGCACAAGCGTTAGAGCGTATTCAATATCAGCCGGAGGCAAAACCTGGGTCAGCGAAAAAGCGAGCGGCATCTGACACAAGCGCAGCGCCCCAGGCATCAACAGATAATTCTGGCGATGCTTTGTCGATTTCGCCACTTTGTCCACTGGCACCACCCATAGTTTCATCTCAAGAGAAACTACCAGGCGATAGTCATGTTACCAAAGCGACTAATTACACATTTGCGGTAGACGAAAAGCGCATACCGAAAAAACAGAGACAAATCGTTTACGCTGCGCCTACGTCCAATCCAGACAACAAGAACACTCAAACTGCCAGTTTGGATAATCCTCTGCGCAGCTCAAGCAGCAGATTATCAACTAACAAACTGGGCGCAAATGTGGTCGGATCCAGTGCAGCTTCAACCAACGTAGCCGGAGCCAATTCGGGCGGAGCAAATTCCGCTGTGAAAAATATTGGCGCTGCAAACGTTCCAAGCGCAAACGTAAGCGCTGCAAGTACAGCCGCAAGTATACTCACAAGCGCGGCACCGCCGCTGACACCGTCATCGCGCACGACAGCAACAGATGGTTCAGCTAGCAGCGGCGATAGGAACCGTAACGGAGGCGAGCTCCGAAACGGCTCGAATCTGGCGCAGTCAGGCATTTACAGTTCTGCAAATCTCGTTTCTCAAATCAGGATCGCAATCAACACCAATACAAACACGACAGACATAATCGTGCCTGATGGTGCTCAAATTATCGATGAAAGTAATCAAAGTCTTTTGGCAGAGTTGCCCACGCAAAGCCGCTGGCTGTTTAGCTTAGACAATGGACCGGGCGGAAAGCGTTTGTCGGTTACAGGCAAGGTAGCAAATTCCTCGGCGGGCAAACTGCTTTTAGCAAGCTCAAGTCGCAATTACGATGATGGCACATATACAAGAAAGTTCAGAGCCACAGGCAAAGGCGGCTTTACCAGACAGCCGCACCAGATCGACTCCAGCAGCCCGATTTTTTATTTGCCTGTAAAAACTGCCCTGATCGCAGCGACAACTAAGCCAAGCGATTTCCGTCCTGTCGCTTATCAAGCCTCGCCCGGCGCGCTTGCGCCATTGCAGAAAGCGCAAACGACACCGCCAGTGGTGACAGGCTATATCATCAAGCCAAGCAATCCAAACGGCGTCATAACTTGTGATGGCAAAACCTATCGTGGCGCTATAGTGGTCAAACCGCGTAGCATCGACAATTCCTTCCTGACAATCAATGTAGTTGATCTTGAAGACTATTTACTCTCGGTGGTGCCATCAGAAATGCCATCAACCTGGAATATAGAAGCGCTGAAGGCGCAGACAATTGCGGCTCGCTCATACGCCCTGTCCAATTTAGGCAAGCACCAGTCTGAAGCTTATGATCTGAAGGCAACAACAGAAGACCAGGTCTATCTCGGCGTTCAAACCGAGTCGGACAACAGCAATCGAGCCATTGCTGAAACTAGCGGTCAGGTTCTGAAACACAAAGGCAAGGTCGTGACAGCGTTCTTCCACAGTGCTGGAGGCGGTTACACCGAGCAAGCCGAAAACGTATTCGGTGGAAAACTGCCCTATTTGAAAAGCGTGCCTGACTTTGACGACCAGTCGCCGCACTTTGCCTGGAATCGGAGCATTGCCATCAGCAACATCGAAGAGACTTTGAGTAAGCAGGGGCGAGATATAGGCGGTTTGCTTGGCATCTTCCCGCTCGAACGCAGCCAGTCGCAAAGAGTCACCGCCGTATTAGTTGCGGGCACATTGCAAACGATTATGTTAAGCGGCGAAGAACTGCGCAAGGTATTGAGCCTACCTAGCACGGTTTTTAATATCGGAGCCGGTCCTGAGACTTACCTGGTTGCAGGAAGAGGCTTCGGACATGGTCTTGGCATGTCACAATGGGGAGCAAAATACCTTTCCGAGCAAGGATATAATGCATCTCAGATATGTTCGTATTACTATAAAGATGTGACCGTAGAGCAGTTTTGAAGTCTAAGCCATCAAGATGACAAAACCTGATGCCTGTAGTGGCGAGCCGGAGAATTTTCAGTGTTGTTTAACGTCCTTTCAGTGCTTTTGATGCTTGGCATTTTAAGCGTGCTAATCATTGTTCACGAATTTGGTCATTTTTCGGTTGCCAGATTCTTTGGCTTTCAGACGCCGGTGTTTGGTATTGGACTACCTTTTGGTCCGTCCTGGACGATCGGCGAGAAGTGGGGCACCCAATTTAGAATTCATGCGCTTCTTTTGGGCGGCTATGTTGCCATTCCCGAGCTGGGCGATGAATCCAATCTCGCGCAAGAAGCTTATGGTGTGCCGCTAAAACCGTTCCGCAAGTTTCCGATTTGGCAGCGCGCCCTGGTCGCAGTCGCTGGCGTTACGATGAATGTTATCTTCGCGTTTATCGTCATGATCGCTATGGTCGCCACGCTCGGCGTGCCGGTTGATAAGGTCTATGTTGAAGATTTGCCTGAGAATATCACTGTAGCTAGAGATGCCGGTGTTCGCGTCGGCGACCGCATCGCCGCGATCGACTCTGTGAAAGTGAAAGCTACCGAGCAAGTTATCGACTACTTGTCTAAACGCAAATCGACCGATGTGACTTTGCATATTATGCGTGAACCAGAGGCTCTCAGACGCACGCCCGAAGGCGAAGCCAAAGCTACTCCCGTAGACATCAAGACAAAGACTAATGCTGATGGCAAGCTCGGCATGATGCTCATTCAACCGATTGAAAAGATCAACGGTTCGCCTTTAGAAATTGTAGGCCAGGCTTACTCAGAGCTTGCCGGTCTCACTTCGCAAATGGTATCAACACTTTGCCACATGACCCAGCAAATTTTGTTTGGCTGGATGGAACATCGTGCACCAGGCAGCCCGCCTGCCGCTGGTATTGGCGACCTTCACGGTGTGATAGTTGTGATCAAATGGGGCGCTGACATTGCCCAAACCGATTGGACAAAGTTATTTACTTTTACGGCTTTGATCAGCATGGACCTTGCCATCGTAAATCTCTTGCCTATCCCAGCGCTTGACGGCGGACACCTGTTCTTCATGCTTTTAGAAGCAATTCGTGGCAAACCCATGGAAGAAAAGATTCAGAGTGAGTTGGTCAAATGGGGCTTCATCAGCTTGATTGCCCTGATGGCAGTGATCATGGTCAACGATATTCGGGCTCTTGTTACCGGCGAGCTTGATTCCAAGCTGAAATCAAAGAAGCACCAGAAGGCTACAAACGGCACTGACAACAAATCTGAGGCAAAAGATGCGAAGGGCAGTACTGTCGTAGCTCCAGCTTCTGAGTCGCCTTCCTCGACAACGCCTTCGTCGACTATGCCATCCTCAACTACGCCAGCTAGGGAGACAGGCTCTAACGCAACTCCATCGACCGCAGCGCCCACGTCCTCCACGCCGAGTTCGACCCCAGTGAGCACTCCAGCCCATTAATCAGAAAGCAACTTCAATAATCAAAAGGAATCACGGTATGCCCAGCTACGATTATCGATGCAAAAACTGCGATCAAAAAATCACTCTCGAACGTTCCATGAAAGACGAGAGCACGCCTGTTTGTTGTGAGTGCGGCAGCGACAACATTAACCGCATCTGGTCAGTTGTGGCAATCGCCAGTGGCGGAAGCACCCCCGATGTAGGTCAAGGCACCTTCAGCGGTAGCAGCGCCCCTTCGAGAAAAAGCGGTTGCGGTTCATGCAGTAGCCATGCTTGCGGAACCTGCCATTAGGCAAATGCCTGACTTCAGTTTTGGCCGCGAACCGCATTAGCAGCTGATTTCAGTCTGCTCCAAAAGGGTATCGCGACGAAGTTCATCAAGCCTCGTTTCCTCGTCTTCGGACAAGGCGAACGATTCGGCTGCATTTGGGAACGCACCACTGCGCACATCTTGTGAATAATTCTCGATAGCCTGCTGGCAAGTTTCGCTAAGGTTGGCATAGCGACGCACAAAACGCGGCAGAAAATCCGTGAATTTACCGAGCAGATCGTCTGTAACTAAGATCTGTCCATCACATCCGGCGCCGGCACCTATGCCGATTGTTGGAATTTGCAATTCGCTTGAAATCAAGCTTGCCACCGTCGCTGGTACCATTTCCAAAACAAGTGCAAAGCAACCAACGTCTTGCAATTTCAAAGAGTTTTTAATAAGTTGTTCGGCTTCGGCAGCAGTGCGCCCCTGAACTCGATTGCCACCAAGGGCGTGAATGGATTGCGGTGTAAAACCAAGATGTCCGCAGACAGGAATGCCCATGCCGACCAGGCGTTCGATTACTTCAAGATTTAGCGCAGTTGCGCCCTCGAGTTTGACACCATGAGCTTGAGCTTCTTTGACAAAGCGCCCGGCGTTCGTAATTGCCTGGGTGACGTCGACCTGATAACTCATGAAAGGCAAGTCGGCAACGACAAAAGCTGATTGCACGCCACGAGTGACAGCTCTTGTGTGATGAATCATTTCATCCATAGTCACTGCATGCGTGGTCTGGTGCCCGAGTGCCACCATTGCCAAACTATCACCGACCAGAATGAAGTCAACGCCAGCTTTGTCGAGAATTTTAGCAGTCGAATAATCATATGCTGTAAGCGCAACTATCTTACGCCCTTCGCGTTTGTACTTTTGAAAGGTAAGCGTGGAAATAGATCTATTTGCACCTTGTTTACTCATATTTATTCCTAAGCATTGGCTTGCTTTGTGGCTGGACGACTCAGATGATACTAATTGCTAATTAAGCTGGGAAGTGGCGGTATCCAAATTGATATAAATTAGGTAGCGAACACCTGTTCAACTTAGCGGCAATGAAATATTGGGCGTAGTGATCTGCAGCAACTAAATTATAGCAGTAGCTTCAAGCCAAGCTGAAATAGCTGTTGGACTGCTGCTGTTAGCAAAAACTATTACCAATAAATATTCGTCGGCAGGCTAGTATCCGCGCGTTCGTTTGCTCTCCTCGACTTTCTGCTGCCTGATCAAATCTTGTTGCAATTTGATCACATGCTGCGGATCGTATGGGTATTTGCCCGATATCTTGTGAAAGCGGTCGTACATCATACCGGCGTCGGTCGGCAAGTTCATTTTCTCCAGCAAATAGGCGTAGTTATAAACGGCGCCATCGAATTCAGGCACAAGCGCAATGGCCTTTTGATTCGAGGCGGAGGCAGCGTTCAAATCACCTTCTGCCTCTTGCACAGCGCAAACGTTCATTGTAGCCTCGAGGCTGTTGGGATTAAGTTCCAGCCCGCGCTCAAATGAAGCTTTGGCACCATGTAGATCGCCATCCTCATATTGCTCAAGCCCCTTCGAAACAAACGCATCAACTTCTTCCGGGTCATAGGTTAGCGGTTTTTTCTTGCGTGTTTTCTCGATTAGCTTGATCTTCTTTTTTAGCTCTTCAATGTGAGCAAGATAGGCGGTTTCCGAACCGCGCACCCGAGCAAGTTCTGTGTAAGCGTCAATAGCCGCACCGAGCTTACCTTTGAATTCCAGACACCGCGCGTTGAGCGTCTTCATTGGTGGAACTTTCAAATTCGGATACTTTTTGTCTTGAGTGTAAGTCGGATTAACCTTAAGAGCCGCTGCGATTTCGGACTGGCAGCGATCGAGATCTCCGCGCAAATAGCGTAAGCGAGCCAGTTCCCAGTGCGCTGCTGCGAGCCGGTCGTCGCACATCAGGGCTTTGCGAAATTGCGCTTCTCCTGCGTCAAGGTCGCCGTTAGTTGAATAGATAAAACCGAGGTGGTAATGCACAATCGGGTTTTGAGGCGCATATTTGGCGCTTAATTCGAGGGCTTTCTGCGCCGAAAAAATGTCGTCCGATTGACAGCGTTCAAAGATACAGAGCCCCAATTCCTTGTATCCATCAGCATTATCGGGCTTCAGCCTTGTGAAGGTTTCAAAATTATTTATGGCGCTTTCAAGATCGCCTTTCTCATGATAGACCTGTCCCATAAAGAAATAAGGGAACGGATAGTTCGGGCGAAGCAATGTACATTGCTTCCATTGAGACATCGCGTCCTTTTCATTATCTTTGTTGAATTTGAGAAAGCAGGCATAATCGTTTCGCGCCTCAACAAAGTTGTTGTCGAGGTTGAGCGCTGTGCGAAATTCTCTCATAGCTTCGTCGTTGGCGCCGACCCGCGCGGCAGTCATAGCCTCTTTATAGTGGACATTTTTGTCACTGCGAAAGCTGCTGTTAGACTTGCGAAACCACTCTAAAGCTTGATTTAAGTCGCCCGCTTGTTCAGCGCGCAGACCTTCCTGGAACTGCTGCTGAGCTGTGCCTTTTAGCTTTTCGCCATAAGGGTCGGGAGCACGCTGCTGAGCCTGAACCATTGGCGAAATACTCAGCAAAGAACCTGCCAGTAATGAAAAAACGAATGCTCTTCTCATGCTCAACTATCCTTAGTCCCGAGAAATTGGTTTGCCCGAATTCATAATATAACTTCCACGCCACAGCCGGCATCACACGTGTCCACGATTTTATTAGACACACAAGATGCATTTGGAACTGAATTAATGGATCCCTTCACCGCTTAATGGACAGATCCAAACTTTAAGACAGGATCCCTATTACGCGGGCTGTGCAAGCCCTGCCCCTACAAGAGAATCTCAAAATTGCAGGACGCCCTGCGATAGGAGGGCGCGGCTTCGTGCGCCGCCCATTGACGGCCCTACCTTAAGACGGGATCTTAAAAGGAAAAGGGGGCTCTGCAAAAGAGCCCCCCTTCACCCTGCCTTTAGTCTTAAGTTTTAATGCCCGGGGAGCTGCTGCTGCTCCACGGCTTGCTGCATACGACGTTCATTTTCGAATATATTGTTCGTCAACGAAATTCCAGTGTAGACAGATGCTTTCGGTGCCCAATCGGCAAAGCCCTGGCGCATGTTCGGTTCAGCTTCGACCAGGCTGCCTACCCCGCGTCCAATAAAGCCGAGCGGCTTGGTCGCCAGCGAAGCAAAATTGAATGGTTTAGGCTGAATTGGCGGCGCTGGTGGCAAGTAATTGTCGCCACGATATTGCGCGGTCAAGCTGCGCGAAATTCCCTCAATGCGCTCAAGCAAAACTTCCGGCGGCACATAGCCTGGCTGACCGGCTTCCGGATTTTGCGCAATCGCTTTCATCCAGCCAGATAAACCTGCCGAATAGACATCTTCAATGCCATGGCCCGCTTTGTTGAAACCAGCCAGGGTAGCGTCACCAGCGTGTGCACTCTTAGCTAGCTGCTCCGCCAGTCCGTCAACGCGCGGAAAGCTCTTAGTTACATCAGGATAAACATCACGCAGCATCTTGTTATTCAGAGCCGGAAGCGGTGTTTCCAACTGCGCTTTCACAATTGCAGGAATGATCGCATCCCATTCCTTTATTGGAATGGAAACGAACTCGCCCTTCTTGTCCATTGAAGCCCAAACATAATTGTCTCCAGGACGGCGCAATTGCTCGGACAAACTATCCAACATATTTGAGTGAGCAGTCACAGCCGGATCGTAGTTTGACAATTGGCGCAAGACTTCGGCGCCGAGCTTGATTCTCCAGGCGTCTATGCCGTGTGGTTCAATACCGATCGGGTTGTCTGGTTTGGCAAATTCAGAACCGTACATACTACGCGTTTCGAGCAAGCCGCGCGAACCTTCCGCAGAGCCTTCAGCCGGCTTACGCAAAGATCCTAAAAGTGTAGCCAGTGACAGAGGAGTATTCGGGTCGATGGCTGTTCCAAAAATGTCGGCGGTGTTTTCGTTGGCTTCAGCTAAAAGCAGCTTGGTGTACAAGTCACTCTTTTTCAGCGTACCGAAACCTGGAACGTCGACATTTACGTCCTCAATACCTGCAGTCTTCATCGCATCAGCAACGACGTCCTGGCGCAACACTTTGTCGCGGAGGTTGTCTGGGAAGCGCAGCAAATCACCATATATGAGGTCGTGCCCAAGTTCATGCGGATAAACACCGGCAACATGAACGCCGAGCATATGTTGATATTCGCGAGGTAGAACAATTACAGCCGTATCGGTTACACCTTTGATAGCCGGAATCGTGTACGGTCCTGCGCCGTTCGAGTCGAAGATGAGGAAGACTGGTGAGTTGGTGCCACGCAATACGTCACCAGGATCGATACCTTCTTTGCGCAAGAGGTCCATCAAAGTTTTATGTACTGAACGTGAGTATTGATTCAGGTCAACGATTTCAGGCATCTGGTCTGGAATGCCCATTTGAATATTGGCGACTCTGTGGTGCTCGAGCAAGAAGCCAGCTTGCTTTACATGCTCAGGAGTTTCAATTTGTCCAGCCAGTTCAACAAGTGCTTTGTTGTTTTCGAAGTGGCCTTCATCTAATGGCGGTTTGCCCGTGCGCATTGTTTGTGTCAATGGTGATTGAACACTCTCGCGGAAATTGGCGATTTTCTTGTCTACGTCGGTGACAAGCGAAGCCATATCGCGCATGGCGACAGACATTTTGCCAACAGTGTCGGCATTGCGATCAAGCGGAGGAAGCGCTGGACCTTGCGGCTTGTCAGAAGCATCGCTGGTCTTGAGCGGTGTTTTGTCGTCAGCTTCGCTTGGCTTTTGCTCCCCGGGTTTCGCTGGTGTTTCGGGCTTGGACTCAGGGTTTTCCGATTTCGGGGCGCCTTCCGGTTTTGGTTCAGGACTACCTTCTGGTTTGCCCGAACCAGCTTCGCTGCCGTC
>Ga0182030_10024036_pt1 | contig 11227 bp, 12 predicted proteins | sample 812S3MmetaG_FD_121299 | JGI IMG/M metagenome (GOLD analysis project Ga0182030, IMG submission 121299) | Permafrost microbial communities from Stordalen Mire, Sweden - 812S3M metaG (Illumina Assembly) | ecosystem: Environmental > Terrestrial > Soil > Wetlands > Permafrost | place: Sweden...
CCGCGTTACGCTGATATATATGGCGTTTGACGGACTGCGCGTGCTATCGCTCGAGAGCCGCCGCGCCGTGGAGATCGAGCGCCTCATTCGCAATCAAGGCGGCGAGCCTCTGGTTGCGCCTTCTGTTCGCGAAGTCCCGCTCGAACAAAATCAGGAAGCGATGCGATTCGCCGAACGTTTGTTCGAGGGCGATTTCGACATGGTGATTTTTCTCACGGGTGTGGGGGCCAAACTGCTCGATCAAGTCATCGGCACGCGCTGGCCCGCGGGATCGCTGGCGGATGCTCTTAAGAAGGTCACCGTCGTTGTTCGTGGTCCCAAGCCGGCGGGCGTGATGCGCGAGTGGAATGTTCCGATCGCAGTTACGGTTCCCGAGCCAAACACGTGGCGCGAAGTTTTGGCCGCTACCGAAGGATGCACGGAAAAACGCATCGCTGTGCAGGAGTTCGGACGCACCAGCGCAGAACTGATTCGCGGCCTGGAATCGCGCGGCGCTGAAGTAACGAAGGTTCCGGTTTATCAATGGGAACTGCCCGAGGATATTGAGCCGTTGCGCGAAGCGGCGCGCAGGCTCGCGCTGGATGAGATCGACGTGGTGCTGTTCACCGCGAGCATTCAAGTGGAGAATCTGTTTCGCGTGGCCGAAGAAATTGGACTGGCGGAAGCCGCCCGCCGGGGGATGGCGCACGCCGTGGTTGCGTCCATCGGTCCCACGACGTCCGAAACCTTGCGCGAGATGAACCTCCCCGTGGATTTCGAGCCGTCGCATCCGAAGATGGGATTTTTGTTGAGTGAAGTGGCTGGCGCCGCTGCGGGGATTCTGAAAAACAAGCGAGGCGCCGTGGCACGCTCGAGCAGCGCAACTTCGGGAGATGTCAGTTCGAAGAGCCGGTTTGCGATGCGCTCGGCTCGCTACACCTCCATGGCGATGTCCTTGCCCGCGGGAATCCTGGCAGGATATTTAATTGGCTATGGGCTCGATGCCTGGCTGCACACCAGCTTTCTGAAGATCGTTTGCCTGATCCTGGGAGTGGTGGGTTCGTTCGCGCAAATCATACAATCGTTGAGTCGCGACATGAAGAGAGACGCGGCACTGAAAAAATGATCGAACTCTCCCTGCCAAGAATTACGCGCAATGCTCTGATTCTGGGAGCCGTCGGGATCGTCGTCACCTACGCGGGATGGGGCTTGCGTCCCGCCGGTGGATTCTTAATCGGCACCGCGATCTCGCTCATCAGCATCCGTTCGTGGTTTCGATTTTCGGAGATGATTACGGGGCACGGAGCGCGCCCCGGCATGCTTTCGATGCTGCTGCTGGTGCTGCGTTATTCGCTCATCGCGCTGGCCGCCTATGTTACTATTAGAGTTTTGGGAAGCTCTCCCATAGCCATGATTATCGGGCTATTGGTGGCGTTCGCGGCGGTCGTGGTCGATCTCGCCTCAGGACTCGCGGGAACCAAATCATAAGATATATGGAAGAACAACTCGGGCTGACCGCTCTGTTCAATCAATACCTCTCCGGAGTCGGCAACTCGCTGCTCGGGCTGGTAAATCTCACCGCGAAAGATCCGCGGCATCCTTGGGAAAACTGGATCGTGATGGAATTGCTGGTGGTGGCGATCCTGATGGTCACCGTCGCGATTCTGCGCGCCGGTTTGTCCGTGGAGAATCCGGGCAAGCTGCAGCACGTGTTCGAAATCATCCGCGATTTCTTGAAGACGTCGGCCGAGGAAGCGGGCGTGCATCACGCCGATCAATACGTTCCCTACGTCGGCACGATTTTTATTTTCATTCTGTCGATGAACCTCATCGGCATGATTCCCGCGTTTGAATCGCCGACCATGTCGCCGTGGGTTCCGGCGGGTCTGGCGATCGTGACGTTCTTCTATTACAACGCCATGGGATTCAAGGCCAACGGCATCGGGTACCTGAAACATTTCATGGGTCCCGTGCTGTGGCTCGCGCCGTTGATGGTCCTGATCGAAATCATGAGCCACTTCATCCGGCCGCTTTCGCTCACGGTTCGTCTCTTCGGCAACATGTTCGCGGGCGAGCAGATCACCAACGTCTTTTTGACGATGAACGTCCCGCTGTGGGCCATCCCGCTGGCGCGGCTCGTCGGTGTGCTGATTAGTTTGGGATTGCACGTGTTCGTCGCGCTGGTACAGGCGTACGTGTTCACGCTGCTGGCGATCATTTATATCGCCGGCGCGACGGACCACGGACACGAAGCGGCGTTAGCGGAGTAACCACGCAGTGTGAGCCCCCGGCCCCCCAGGGCACGGACGGAACCACCTCCTGTTTGGATTTCATTGAGAGAGAGGAAATTAAGAAGCATGCGTATCAAATTGTTGTTGGTCTTGTTTGTGTTCCTGCTGCTTGCGGCGATGCCCGTGTTCGCACAGGGAACCAGCTCCGGCGTCGGCGCCGGCGAACTGAAGTTCGTGGGTGCGGCGGTCGGCATGGCGATTGCGTCGGGACTTTGCGGTCTGGGTCAGGGCAAGGCGGTTGCGAGCGCGGCGGAAGCCGTGGCGCGGAACCCAGCGGCCGGTTCCAGCATTCAGACGCTGCTCGTGCTCGGTCTGGCGTTCATCGAATCGCTGGCTCTGTTCACGCTCGTCATCATTTTCGCGAAGTAGTTTTGGTTTTTCACCGGGGGCGGGCCGCGTGCCCGCCCTTTTCGCGTTTAGAGAACACAAATGTTTAAGCTGCAAGGTATTCTTCCTCCCATCGCCACACCTTTCGATCACAACGGCGACCTCTACAAAATCAAGGTTCAGCACAACGTCGAAAAATGGAATCGCACGGGGCTTGCCGGTTATGTCGTGTGCGGATCCACGGGCGAAAGTGTGTACCTGACGACGGAAGAGAAGTTGCAGTTGTGGGATTGGGTGGCCGAATACGCCGCGTCCGATAAAATCCTGCTGGCGGGAACGGGAGTGGAGAGCGTCCGCGAAACCGTTGCGCTCACCAATCTGGCCGCGGCTCGCGGATACAAAGCCGCGATGGTGCGCACGCCGCATTACTACAAGAGCCTGCTCAACCGCATCGACGCGCAGGTATTATATTTCCGCGCCGTGGCCGATCAAGTCAAGATTCCGATCATGATCTACAACTGGCCGCAGGCGACCGGTATCGACATTGCGCCCGAAGCGGTGGTTGCGCTCTCGCATCATCCGAACATTTTCGCGGTGAAGGAAAGCTCCGGCAGTTTGGAAAAGTGCATCCAGATGATGAAGGACGTGAAGCCCGGCTTTCAGGTGCTGACGGGCTCGGCGCCGATTCTCGCTCCTTCGCTCGCCGTGGGGTGCTCCGGTGGAGTGCTGGCGTTCTCCAACGCCGTGCCGCAAACCGTCGTCCATATTTGGGAGGCGCACCGCTCTCGTGAATTCGACGCCGCGATGGATTGGCAGCGCCGCATCCTGCGCGCCGCGCAGCTCGTCACGACGAAATACGGCATCCCTGGCTTGAAACACGCAATGGATATCAACGGGTATTACGGAGGCCCTCCGCGATTGCCGCTGACGCCGATAGGTCCCGAAGCGAAGAAAGAAATCGAGCACGCGTTTCATGGGTTAGAGGGCTAGGGCATTTTCGGAGTTTTTGCAGACTACGACAAGGGAACACCGGCGGTAAAACCCCGGGCGTGAGCCTGGGGATACATCCACGATTTGTCGCACCTGCAACTGTATCCCGCACTTACGTGCGAGGTTTTACGATTGCCCGGCCCGGGTGTTCGCGGTCCTCAGTAACGATGAAAATGGCCTAGAGCGGATTTTGAACATCGCCTGATCAAGTGACGGACCACAGCCGCACAAGGTCGTCTTCTTCCACGACGCTGTCGATGTCCACCACCCGCCGAGCGCGTCCAATACCGCGCAGGACGCCATTTCTCAAATCGCGCGAGCGATAGCGGATCACGTCGGCGACGCGGTCGGCAATGAAACCCGCCAGATGCCCGCCGCCTGTTTGCACGACGACGATCTTGCGTTGCAATCCCGGACTTGCGGCGGAAAGATGGAGCCTGGCGCGCAAGTCCACGATCACGACTGCACCGCCCATCACATTCACCACCCCGATCACGCCGGGGCGCGTGCTCGTAATCGGCGTCATTTCCTCAATGGGTATGATGGCGCGGACGAGCGAGGAATCCAGCGCCAGATCCTGCCGAGCGACGCGAAACGCCAGATATTGTTTTGACCCGTTCTCCACACCGGACCTTATCGGCCCGGGCTGCAGTCCTATTAGGAGACTACGTCACTGTCTCTTGGGAGGCCGCTGGCCGCCGGTACCCCCGGTGGGATTCCCGAACTTCATCTGCTCGTTGTACAGCATGTACTCGGAAATGGAGCACATCATCTCGATGGGCTCGCTCGACGCCGGCAGCAGTTTCATCCGGAATTTATCCAGCGGCTTCCATGGTGCCGTGTACATTGTGGGGTCATTGATCGTGACCGTGAATTCCAGCAGATCCTTGCTCACGCGGTGCCAGCGTTCTTCCACAACCATGTCTTCGCTGTGCGGGCGGCCGGATTTATCGAGCCACGTGCGTGCGTCCACTCCGTTCGTCAGCGCGACGAACGTCGCATCGTCGTCCCATTTGCCGACCGAATATCCCATCCATCGCGGATCGGGATCTTTCGGCAGCGCGCGCCCATCCGTCCAGATTTCCCGCCACGTGTGGTTGTATTGGTACATGATGAACGTCTTCTCTTTTTCCTGCGTGATATGCGTGTCGCGCAATTCATACAGATCGATGCGCGGGACGCCCTGGGGATCGCAATAGATGACGGCCGGATCGTTGATCAGCGGAGGAGCAACCTGATACAGTCCGTTGCCGGGCCGGTAGTCTTTCATCTTTTCGCGCGCGGCAGCCGTGTACGGAGGTTCGTGCTTGCCATCGGACGGCGCGCTATAGGGGCCGGGACCGCCGATGCCGGAGCCTTCTTTTTCCGGAGTCCACGTTCCGGAAATATCGTGACGCGGAAAGCCGGCCGGCGCAGCGCTCGCGGCAGTTTTCGCCGCGCCTGTTTGTGCCCATGCCGGCGGCGCAGCCACGATCCACGTCGCCACGATTCCGCAAATCCATACCGCAAGAGTTCTCGACATTCCTCGCTCCTTAGCTCTAACAATTCTATACGTTCCCGGCCCATAAATCGACGTCCGGCAGAATGGCCGTCATCCGCGCGAAGGCGTCGCGTCAGTAGTTGCGTCAATATTCGTCGAGCCGGACAAGTCTTGGAGTGCCACATATCCGCACGCAATCACGGCGAGTACCATCCCCAGCACTTCGCTATCGCCCAGGTTGAGCTCATACCATCCGCTCAACAGCACGCCGATCAGCGCCGCGATCGAGCCGTGCAGCACCCAGGCCTTTTCCGAGCGCTGACGCCAGCCTCCCGGAATGCCTCGGAGGCCGCGGAAAAAATCGAACAGCGACTGACCCAGCATCCACAGCAGAGCGAGCATCGCGGGCACGCCGCGCTCCGCCGCGTAGTGAATATAAATGTTGTGCAGATGCCCGTAATAGCCGGTCGGCAGCGGGAGTTTCACACTGGCCGGAACGTAGTTTTTATATTGCTTGAATACCTGTTCAGGCCCCACGCCAAACCACGGATGCGCCTTGATCATTTCCCAGCCGATCTTGCGCGTCACCACGCGATGCTCGTTGGAATCGACGTCGCCATGCGGTTGAAACGCGGAGAGCGCGCGCTCGCGCACCGCGAAGGGATTCGCCACCAGCACCAGCGCGATTCCCACGGGGATCGCCAGGATCATCCAGCGCCGCCACATCCAGATCAGATACGCGCCTCCGCCCATCGCGCCCAGCCACATGCTGCGCGTGTAAGCCGCGAGCAAACCAGCCGTCATGATCACGCTCGCCACGATCATCCACGCCGCACCACGCCGGTCCGCTGAGAAAAAATACAGCGCGCCGACCATCATGAGCGCCAAAATCATGTGGCCGCTGAAAGTCATCCAATGGCCCATGAATCCCGTGATTCTGGAGTCGATGTACGCGAAATAGAAATCCATGTGAGCGGCGTGCGCCGCCTGCACCTTGCGCCCCAGTTGGACGAAACTCCACAGAGCGGAAAGCGACGCGCCCAGGCCCCAGGCGATCACCAGGATCCGCACCTGCGCAACGGTGCGGAACAGCGCGAACACCACGAACAGCATGAGGAACACATAGAATTTCTTGAACTGCGGAAATGCCGCGTGCATGTGTCCGGACGCCGCGGCCGAGGCGAACGTGAGTCCGAACCACAGGCACACCGGTAGCGTGACCGGCGGCCAGCGCCAGGCCTCTCTGGTGGATTTGGTCAAAACCGCCGCCACCAACGCCGCGCCCAGCAGGATTTCGAACGCCGCAATGGAGACCACCGTTGTGGCCGCCGCCGCGCCCGCCAACCACAGAGGAAGTTGTTCTTTTTTCAAAGCGCCTTCTGCCGAACTCAAGCGCGGCCCACTAGATCGCGATATTCGCCTTCATCGAAGCCCAGCACGATCTTCGCTCCACGCACCAGCACCGGCCGGCGGATCAGGTTCGGATGTTTCGACATCAGCCGAATCGCTTCGGCGCGCGAGGGCGGATTCGCCTTCATCTTCTTCTCGCGATAAAGCTCATTGCGGAAGTTGAGAAACTTGAGGTAATCGCGCTCGCCAATCAGAGCGTCGAGCTCCGCTTCGGAGAGTCCCTGATTCAGATCGATTTCTTTCGCCTTGATGCCATTCTCCACCAGCCATTTTTTTGCCTTGCGGCAAGTGGAGCAGGTCGGCTTTTGATAGAAGTCCATCTGTTTCATGTTACTGTTTCGGACCTCGGCGAGGGGCGTGGGTTGAAGTCCCATGGCTCGCGCCAGGGGTTATAGCCCCATCCGTTAGGGCGGGGATTCGACTGCCAGGCGCATAGAGAAAAAATGGCGGGACTTCGAATTGCTCGAAGACCCGCCTTAGTTTGTAATTCGTGTGGAAAACGGAGAGGGATAATGCAGTTTGAAATAACGAGTGGGGCTATCGAGGCGCGTTGGGCCGCTTCCGCAGAAAGTATAGCCCTATGAATCCACTGCCGATCAGCAGGTAGGTCGATGGCTCCGGCGTAGCGCCGCCCGACTCGGTGCCGATCTCGAAGCTTTCGATTGCCAAATTGGAGGTGTTGTAGCTGGAGGCGATGAAGATCGAGCTGATCTGAGTGCTACTGATGATCCCGAAGAACTGCCCCGGCCCTCCCGCATTTATCGTCATGTTGTAGGGCGTGCCGTGAGAAGATTGTGTGCCCAGCCCAACCGTGGCGATCATGAACAGGAGACTTCCGCACGTTGGGCTGCAGCCCACGTCTGACATCGCGAAGGCGTATGTGTTCGCAGGTAGGTCAATTTCAAAACCGGTGTTGTCCCCATAGTTACCCTGATTCAAGTAAGTGTCACTGATGTGCGTCAGCGTGTCGACGCTGCCACCGCTCGTATAATTCGTAAACATAGTGTCCGTTCCACCCGTTCCCACTCCGAGGTCCGTGTAGACGCCTGTTGACGCGTTCAAGCCGGCCGCGACGAAGCCGTAAACGCCGCTGAACGACAGGCCGCTCGCTCCAGGTTCGGTCTGGAATGTTCCGTAGCCGCCGCTTGTGTCGCTACAACCGCTCGTGCATGCTGTATACGAGATCGTCGCCGATGCCGGGATCGCCGCCATCACGAGCCCCATCGCGAAAAGGAAAATCCGGTTCGTCCCCATAATCCTCCAGCAAAGCGAACTCGCAATGTTTCGCTTTGCTACATGGTACGGGAACGGACCGGATTATCTCTTATCCCAGACGGTCGGATTGCACCGTAGCCGACTTAACCCGGCGAGCAGTAAAACTCACCCAAGCGCGGGCATCGAACAAGTAGCGAAGAAGTCCGGCGAAGGAAGTTAGAGAAGTCGCTAAGGAAGATAAAAGAAGCCGCGAATTAGGCGCGCCACGAATGCGAAATCTATTTCGGCGCCGGAGGTGGCAGCTCGCGCGCGCCGCAGGTGGAATCGAAACCGGCCTTGCGATGCGCGCCATCGCAGAACGGTTTGTTTTCGGAGTGGCCGCAGCGGCACAGGCCGATGGTCGTGCGTCCTCCCAGGCCGAACGGCTTTCCGTCCATATCTTGAATTGTGAACTCGCCTTCCACTCGCAGCGAGCCGTTGTTGTTGACCGTGATTTTAGCTGACATTCTCCTTGATCGTAACAGAAGCATCGTGCGATCACGCGCCGGCGCGCGGGTTGCGCGCTCGGTAACCAAGCCACGCGAGTCCTATAATGAAAGGAATTGTGATCCATCTTTCGACCGATACCGGGGAACTTTTCGAGCAGTCTTATCAATTCGCGCAAAAGCAGTTGCGCAAGCTGATTGAAAAGCAGCCCATGATGTTCCCTTTGCACACCAAGGACGGACGTTGGGCGCACGAAGGCCAGGTCTGGACCCATTGGGCCGACGGTTTTCTGCCCGGCATGATGTGGATCTTCTACAAGCACGCTCCTCCGGAATCCGCCGAAGCCAAGTTTTGGTTCGAACACGCCGTGCGCTATTCCAAAGAGATTGAGCCGCGCAAGAAAGATCAGGACTCGCACGATCTCGGCTTCTTATTCTTATCCACCTACCATCGTTGGTATCGCCTGACGCACGAACCCGCGCAGCACGACGCGCTGATCGAGGCGGGCCGCACGCTGGCCACGCGCTTCCAGGAAAAAGGCAACTATCTGCGCTCGTTCGTTGCCGAAAATTCATTGTTCATCGATACCATGATGAACGTCGGGATCGTGTTCTACGCCGCGCGCGAAACGGGAGATCGCAAGTTGCGCGATATCGCCCTGCGCCACGCCATGACCACGCGCCGCGTGCTGGTTCGCGGCGATGGATCCACCGCGCACGAGGGATTGTTCGACACCGATAGCGGCGAATTCCTCCGCCAGACCACCCACCAGGGCTTCCGCGGGGATTCCTGCTGGTCGCGCGGCCTCGCGTGGGCCATGTACGGCTTCACGACGTGCTACGAATACAGCCGCGATCCCGCGTTCATCGAAACCGCGCAGGCGTGCGCGGACTATTACCTGATCCACGCGCCCGCCGATGGCGTCCCTTCGTGGGATTTCAACGCGCCTCCGGAGAATCGCATGCTGCTGGATACTTCGGCTGCCGCGATCTTCGCCGCCGGACTCCTGCGCTTGTGCCGCATGGTACCCGATACGATGAAAGGCCACCTGTATTGGTCCGCCGCCGTGCGCATCTTGCGTTCGTTGTGTGAAAAGCATCTGGCGAAATCCGATCCCAAATGGGAAGGCGTCCTCAAGGGCGGCGTGTATCACGTGCGCGAAGGATTGGGCATCGACGAATCCGTGATCTGGGGCGAGTACTTCTTCTGCGAAGCGCTGGAACGCGTGATGTGGAAATCGTAAAGAGCAGAATCTAGAAGATAGGAGTTAGAAGTTAGAATTTTGCAGAACGATCCGCATTCTAGCTCCTAACTCTTAATTGCGACTGGAAGGCGACCACCAGCACGGTACGGTTAGGGCCGTATAAAAGTGAGTATCCGGAATTTGCCGTCCGTCGTTTCTTGCGGGTTTGCATATCCGTCGAACGTCAGCTGATGGATGGTCCGCTGCCATTCTTCGGCGGTGCCGTCGGGAGAAATCGCCAGAACGACGCGTGGCGCTGCCGCCCAGCATGTCCGCTTTTTGAGCTCGGGCTCAAAAAAAGCATAATACCTGACGTGATCGTCGGGAACGCTGCGAAAACACCCGTCCGCTCCCACTTCTTTCTGTGCCGTCACGGAGGCCGCCTGCCAGTTTTCCGAAGGCGAAGTGAAATACTTGTAACTCTGCATGACGCAGATTCCAGCGAGCAGGCCCGCCACGACGAAGGCTCCCCTGCGACGAGTCTCAATCGCTGCGGCGCCCGTCAGTGCCAAAGCCGGTAACACCCACAGAAATTGCCGCACCGCGAAGACGTACCCGAACCACGCATCCGCCGCCAGTCCCACGATCAAAGGAAGCAAGATCAACAAGCCGAGCAGATTTCTTGTCCTCGCCTCTAGCGTACCTCGCATGACCGCAAAACAAGCCAAAATCAGGAGCATACCCGAACCCCAATAGCCCGCGCCTAGAATCTCCCGAAAGGTCATGGCCAGGAGATGAGGCGAAAATGAAAATTGCAAGCCCTGTTCGTGAATGACACGGGTCCACACCGATCTGGACCATAAGAACCAGGGAAGATAGGCCGCCCCTGCCGCAAACAAGCAGAGGACTCCCGCCGCGGTAGCCTTGCGGTCCTTCTCGGTGGCCGACCAAGCGACATGCGCCAATCCCACGGACAACGCGTAAGGTTGCGTATATACGGCTGCGACGAGCGCTAAGGTGTACGGCGTTGCAGTCCAGAGGCGTGGGCTCTTCGCCATTCGCAAATAAAGATAAGTGGCGAGCACGGAAAAAAACAAAGCGGGCGCGTAAATTCTCGATTCGTCCGCGTAGCGTAAGGTCAAGGGGAACAACGCGAACAGCGACGCGCTCACCCAGGGCCAACGCATGCCCAGCGCGTCGGCCAACAGAGCGACGATGAATACCGCGCCGCCCCCAAACAAAACTTCCGGAAGGCGCGCGTACGCCATGGAGAAGCCCGTCACGCGCAGAGTGGCCTGCTGGATCAGGTAACCCAACGGGGAGGCACCCAAATTTTTGGGAATTTCTCCCAGCATTTCTCCCGCGGAGGGCATGCGGGTCATCATCAGCTGCAAAATTTCGTCAAGCCAGAGAGGACGGGCTTCCACCAAGGCCGCTGCAACCAGCATAAAAACCAGGGCGACGGAGGCGCCGTCTTTGTAAGGACGCGGGATATTCACCTGTTCAGCGGAAGCGCGTTATGGGGGAGTATAACATGGCGGCAATCACCGCACGATGAATAGGTCCCTATAATTTGAACGCCACGACCGCCAGCGGGGGCAGCGTGATCACGATACTCGCGGGACGTCCATGGTGGCCGATTTCTTCCGCCATCACCGCGCCCGAGTTCCCCATATTCGAGCCTCCGAACATTTCGGCGTCCGTGTTGAGGATCTCGCGATACAGCCCGGCTTTCGGCACGCCCAATCGATAACCCGCTCGCGGCACCGGCGTGAAGTTGCACGCGAACACGATCATGTCGTCGCGATTTTGCGCAAACCGCGCGAACGAAATCACCGACGATTCGGCATCCTGAATATCGATCCA
>Ga0182030_10024038_pt1 | contig 11226 bp, 5 predicted proteins | sample 812S3MmetaG_FD_121299 | JGI IMG/M metagenome (GOLD analysis project Ga0182030, IMG submission 121299) | Permafrost microbial communities from Stordalen Mire, Sweden - 812S3M metaG (Illumina Assembly) | ecosystem: Environmental > Terrestrial > Soil > Wetlands > Permafrost | place: Sweden...
AAACCATGCCGGCGCGCTCCAGGAGACGCTTCGCGCACTCGGCCCACAAAGAGCCACGACCGCCCCCGCTTGCTTTCGGTGGAGAGTTGTTGTGAAAGACGGAGGCGTCGCGCAGCCCGCCTGGCATCGAATGAGAGGATACGCCGGTCCGGGTATCCGGTACGTCAGCTTCGATCAGCACAGTTACTTCGCGGTAGACCTCGAGCAACGCGAGGCGGTAAGTTCTTTGGCCATAGAACTGGTAAGGGACGATCTGGGCTATAGCAGCATTTTTCTGGCTACCCTCTTAGCGATGACGGCGGGCGCCCTTGGGCTGACGCCTCTTTCTGCCGCATGTGTTGGCGATGCAAGCCGAGGCATTCTGGTTTTTGGCCCTCCCCGCAGCGGCAAGACAAACTCCGCCTATCTCGCCGGGAAGTTGGGTTTACAAATGCTGGGTGACCAGAATACCTTCCTGGAATTGGCCCCTCGCGGTCTAGTCGCTTGGGGGCAGTTTTGGCCTCCTGCGTTTCGCCCGGACGCCGAAGAGTATCTGCCCGAGACCCGCTCCCTTACGCGGCCCTTCATTTGCGGCGATCTGTCGTTCCGATGCCTCCAACCCAATCCATTCCAGGCGGGCGGGTTCCCAAGTGTCACCCCCGTATGTTGCGTGTTTCTGGAGCGGGAAGCAGCACCGTCGCCGACTCTCCTTCGCCTCTCGCCCTCAGAGCTTATGGCACGGCTGGACCGAAGCCTGCCCTTCAAAGACGACGACATGTTCCGAAACCAGCAAGCCGCCGTCCTTCGTGCCCTCTGTGAATTGCCTTCCTACCGTCTTTGTTATGCAAGTGATCCAGGAACTGCCGCGACACAGTATCCGGGCTTGCTGGCCGCCCATTCCCCGCCGGAGGCTCGATGGTGAACCGAGCCTTTGCTCCCCTGAATGCAGGCCCGGAACCATGCCCAATGGGCGTTTCATTACTCGTGGGGGCTCGCCATGCAAGGGGGAATTCCCACGCCGACAGCGGATTAAGACGCGCGGGTTGATCCGGGGTCGAGCGTTTCCCCGTGCGACATGAACTGACTAAAGGAGCGAGTTCGTTGAGCAAAGCATTCACAGCAACGGTAGCTTACTCATCTGCTTATTTGGTGTTGGGGCTTGCCTGCCTTATCCAGTGGGGCTCGTCAGACCCATGGTCTCGCCTGAATTTGTTTGCGCTCAGCTACTTCGCGCTCAGGACAGTGGGGAGCATCCACTCTTTGGTCTCCAGTCGAGAGGTCTTCCGGTCAAAGCCCGTGAGGCGTGAATGGTGGGCGCTCAACTCCGACCCGAATGGCATCAAGTGGGTGGTCGGATTAATGCTGGCAGACCTTTTGGTCCTCCTCGACTACGGCCACTGGCATATCGCGTCCTTTCTTGCAAGGCCTCTATTGCAGAGCATCGGCATCGCGATTTATGTCGCCGTTGTGGCCTGCCAAATGTGGACGGATACCTACCTGGCTAGCTACTTCCGCCGGGCACAACGGGAGTTACGGCCCATGGACGAGGGCCCCTACAGCTTCGTTCGCCATCCTCGATACGCGGCAGCCATCGCCGGGAAAGTTGCCTTTGCCCTTATCTTTGCCAGTATTTTAGGCTGGGCCATGGTGCTAGCCTGGGGGGTGTTGAATCTGAGAAAAGTCGAGATAGAAGAAGCCCACCTCAGAAGGTTATTTGGTGAGAGTTATGAAGCCTACGAACAGAGAACAGCCAAACTGCTCCCGGGAGTCTATTGATTGCCGAGAGAAGAGCCCACCGTCCTCGGCGGAGGATTGGGCGCGCAGGGTGCGGGAGCAAACGATATGAACCGAGCCTTAGCCGCTGAGGTGGTAGATTGTCTTTCCGTCGCTGGCTCGTCACGAGAGCGGCTTCAACCGCTGACAAGATTTAGCCGGCGGGATTGGCAAGCAATTCTCGACTGGCTGAACCTCAGCGGCATCGCCTTGGTCTTCTGGGACCGTTTGCAGAAGCTTGGGGCAGAGGATGCCGTCCCACGCCAGGTGGGTGCCGCCCTGGCGACGAACCTTGCCCACCATCGCCTGCGCGTAGCGGCGATGACGCAAGAATTCGATTCCCTCAATCATCAATTTGAGCGGGCGGGGATTGAATACGCCGCCTGGAAAGGTTTCGCCCTGATTCCTGAGTACAGCCCCGATGCCTGCTTGCGGCCCACCTACGATTATGACTACCTGATTTCCCGGGACGCCTGGGACTGCGCGCAAAATGTCCTGCAGGCTGCCGGATATGCCGGCAAGACCGAACACGGCGGGCAGCCCCACCTCACGTTTGCACTTCGCAACCTTTCCTCACCTCTTCCGTATTTGCCGGGTGGCCTTTACGCGGCGACCCTTCCGCGGAAAGTGGAACTGCGCCTGAATCCCTGGGATGAAGAGGCGTTCGGCATTTGCCTAGGAGTTCCTGAGCGCCCGCTGGACCGAAGGGTGCGGCGAACCTGGCACGGTCTGAGGTTCTACTCCCTGGGAGAAGAAGATGCCTTCGTGTTCCAGGCGCTGCATACTTTTCAGCACATCCTGCATGACTGGTGCCGGCTCGGCTGGATCTTGGAGATAGCGCACTTCCTCCAGAGTCGATCGACGGACTCATCCTTCTGGAAAAGGCTCTACGCACATCTGGAAGGCAACGAACCCTTGACCGAGGTTGTGGCCCTGGTGATCTTGCTCGCCGCCCGTGTATTTCACGCGGCATTACCGGCGCTGCTGAATGACCAAATTCTTGGCGCGATGCGGGGCCAGATGGCCATTTGGGTGGAGCGTTACGGATTGCGCTCCGCCCTCGATAACTTTTCAGATAATAAATATGCGCTCTTTTTATACCGGGAGTATGTGCGGGATGAAGCAGTTTGGCGGCAGATTCGAAGAGCCCGGCTCTTGCCCCTGCATCGGCCGAATCGTGTAGCAGGGGCCGCTGCGTCTGCCACCTCCGTTCTGCTTCCAGCAAGTTGGAAGCAAGGCTGGTATATCGTGCAGCGGCTGATTCACCACTCGGTGCGCGGTGCTGATTATGCTTGGGAATCCGCCCGCTGGGATCGTTTGCGCCGCCGGAGCGCCGATCGGGACCGCCCATCAGGATGAAGATGACCTTTCAGATCAAAGCAGCGAAGAACGTCGTGGCATCCTGGGCGAGCCTGTTTACGCACCTGGCGGTCGGAGTGCTTCTTTCCCCTTACATCCTCCACCGCCTGGGGGATGAAGCCTTCGGCGTGTGGGTTCTGGTCTTTTCGCTGACCGGCTACTACGGGCTTTTGGATATTGGCATCCGCCAATCCGTAATCCGTTATGTGGCTAAGTTCGCAGCAACCCAAGACGATGAGCAGCTTTCCCGTTTCACCAATACCTGCCTTTTCACTTATGCCGCCATTGCCGTGCTCGTTCTCCTGGCCTCGGGAATTTGTGCATGGTATCTGCCCACGTGGTTCAAGATTCCTCACGGCCTGCTTCGCACCTCCCGGATTCTTGTGCTGCTCACGGGAGGAGGCGCGGCATTGAGCTTCCCCCTCAGCGTTTTTGCCGGGATCTTTGCGGGCTTGCAGGATTTCGTTCGGCCGCACGCCGCGCAAATTGGGATTAGCCTGCTCCGCGGCCTTCTGGTTTTGGTGGTGCTGCATAGGGGCGGAGGATTATTAGGACTGGCCTGCGTAACCGTAGGCATGGGGGCCCTGGGCAATGTCCTCCTCATTCTTATGGTGCCGTCCACACTGCATCTCCGCTGGGGTTGGGGATTTATCAATCTGCAATCGTGGCACGCGATGATCGGATACGGCTCGTTTGCCTTCCTGGTGGTTGTGGCGGAAAAACTTCGTTTTCAATCGGACGCCGTCGTGGTCGGCATGGTCCTTTCCTCCGGCGCCATCACCTATTTCTCGATCGGGGCAAAACTCGTTGATTATGCCACTGCGGTGGTTCAGGGGATGGCGCAGATCTTTACTCCCATGTCCAGCCAGTTTGCGGCTACCGGTGATTTGCCGCGGTTGCGGAAAGTGTTCGTCGTGGGCAACCGCGCGTGCGCGCTCACAATCTTCCCCCTTTGTTTACTCCTCATCATCTTCGGAAAGTCGATCATCACCGCCTGGGTCGGCGCAAAATATCTGGTGAGTTACCCCATACTTCTGGCGTTGCTGCTCCCAAAGTCCCTCTACCTGGCGCAAGCCAGCTCGATCAAGATTCTTCTCGGCATCGGCCGGCATCAGCGGTTGGCTACCGTGCTATTGATGGAGGGCGTCGCGAACCTGATTTTAAGTTTCCTCCTGATTCGGCCTCTGGGAATCATGGGTGTGGCGCTGGGGACCGCCCTTCCGCTCCTTTGCACCAGCTTGATCTTCCTGCCACGGCATCTTTGCAGCCTGTTAAACGTCCCGTTGCAGTCTTACTTGCGAGAAGCTTTTCTGCTACCGCTGGTACTCTTGGCGCCGCTGAGTGGGCTGCTCCTGGCTTTTCGTTTCCTTCTGCCCGCATACAACCGCGGCATGCTGTGTTTGCAAATCGGCGTGGCAGGAGTGGTCTATGCGGCCGGACTCGTCTGGCTTTTCTTTTCCGGAGGCACGCTAGGGAAAGCTCTTTGTGGAGCCGGGACTGCGCTACTTACAGTTCGAGTTGCACCGACTGCTGCGGCCACGGGGGAGATTGCACTTAGCGCTGGCAAAAGGCTCGGCCAGCCATCGGCCCGGGAGGCCGGTTATGAAGAGCACCCGGAATCTCGTCAAGCCGGTCCGGGTTCGCACCTCGAGGATGAAGAAATCCATGGCCACGACCACGTCCCGATGCTGGGATAGGAACGACTTCCAGCCGGGTGTTCTTCCAACGAAGGTCAACTCAATTTGTGGATTGACATGAGTTTTCCCGGCTGGGCAAGGAGCTAGAAATGTTACGCCTCCAAAATTTCCTCCGAGGGAGCGACGTGATTCGCATGGATGACCATCTGCCCGGCGCGTATGCACACCCCCGACGCGTCCTCATTGGCGTGTTCTTTACATTGCTACTTGGGTTCGCCGGCGCGACCACCGCGACCGCCCAAGAGCCGGAGCAGCCGGAAAGGCAGCAAGGGCAGCAACGGCAGGAACGTGCTCAACAGCGGGAACAGCCTGAACAGGAGGAACAGCCGGGGCAGCAGGAACGACAGGAACGGCACAAACAGGTCACGGATTGGGCCACGGACAACCTCGATATGGTTTCTGCCTCGCCCCTGCAAATCCGGGAGGTACTGACCAAAGCTCCCGGCCTGATGGTCGAGCTAAAGCGACTGATGGCTAAGCAGGCCATCGAGAAGGGACAAATCGTGGCGGAGCAGGACTTGGAGGATGACGCCATCATAGATCGCCTGACGGCCGACACACGCTTTCGTGCCCTGGCAACGCGCCTATTGCAGCGTTATGGCTACCTGTCACCACAGCTTAATCCTTTATCCCCTCTGGGTAAGGAACAGGACATGTTGATGAGAGCAAGGGCAGAGTGGTTGGCCCGCGGCGCAAATGACTTGGGGCAGGAGATGGAAACTCCTGAGGCGGCGTGCGGACGGGGAAAGGATGACCCCGGCTGCATGATGGAGGCAAGCAGGCCCACCACTGAATTAGGACCGGAATTGGGACCCTCCGAAGCTGCCTGCGAACCAGATGAAGTCAACGTGCCATGCCCAGCGCCGCCCAGTCGACCGACGACATACCCCTCCAACCCTGACCGGCCTCTGTCGCCGGGGACGGAGCCGCCACCCTCCAACATCCAGCAGCCCGACCGCGTGAACTCTTCGTTAATGATGGCCAGTGCCATTTCCTCGAGCGGCCAGACGCGGTCAAACGCGCAGCCCGGCACGCTTCGGTCCGAAGAATTCGTCGATGTTTCAGGTGGGATACCTGCGGTTCTTCCCGAAAATACCACGAGGCCGATGCCACGCCCCTTCGTATCACCGCGCCCACCGAAGGCAAGGTTAATCCCCGAGCCGGTCCAGATGGTCAGTTCACCCAATCCCTACGCTTATCTACCTTCGCTCTACGATCTTTACGTGCAAGCCGCGCCGAGTACCGGGCGTCTTGAGCGATTTGGCCTCGATGCATTTCGCCGCGACCCTGACAGCGTAGGAATTCCTATGGATCTTCCCGCAGGCCCGGAGTACGTTCTCGGTCCGGGTGACGGATTGACGATTGATCTTTGGGGCGGCGTTTCGCAGCGGCTGTTCCGAACTGTGGACCGCGAAGGGCGTCTGTCATTGCCGGAGGCGGGACCCCTGCTGGTGAGCGGCAAGACGCTTGGCGACGTTCAGGAGGTCGTGCAACGCATTCTGCGGACACAGTACCGGGACGTTTCCGCCGATCTTTCCCTGGGTCGCCTGCGCACGGTGCGCGTTTACGTGGTGGGTGAGGTGGTATCGCCGGGCGCTTACGACATCAGCTCACTTTCCACCCCGCTCAACGCCTTATTTGCCGCCGGAGGCGTCACCTCCCGCGGGTCGCTACGCCATCTGCGGCACTTTCGCGGCCGCCAGCTCGTCGAGGAGGTGGACGCCTATGACCTGCTACTGCACGGCATCCGCGGCGATCTGAAAAATCTTGAGAACGGCGACACGCTGCTGGTGCCTCCGGTCGGCCCGCAAGTGAGCATGGACGGCATGGTGCGTCGCCCGGCAATTTATGAACTACGGGGCGAGACAAATCTCGCGGAGGCGCTCGATCTGGCCGGGGGGGTCCTTCCCGCGGCAGCGCTGCGTCACGTCGAAGTCCAACGGCTTGAGGCCCACGATAAGCGCACCATGCTGGACGTTAACCTTGACGAGACCACCGATCCTCAAGTGGTTCGCCGCCAACTCGCCGCGCTGGGAGTGCGAGACGGCGACCAAGTACATGTTTTCCCCATCGGCCCTTACACCACGACCACCGTCTACCTTCAGGGACACGTCTTGCGGCCAGGGCGATACGCCTACACTCCCGGCATGCGACTCACTGACCTCCTGGCCTCCTACCAGGATCTTCTTCCCGAGCCCGCCGAGCACTATGCAGAGATTGTCAGCCTGCGCCTGCCAGACTGGCGGCCGGTAGTAGAAAGCTTTGATTTGGCGGCAGCGCTGGCGAACCCCCAGGCGTCGCCGAAGCTCGCTCCCCTCGATACGGTTCGCATCCTCGGCCGGTATGATGTGGAGTCCGCCCCCATATTCTGGCTGTCCGGTGAAGTGCGTAGTCCGGGGCAGTACCGTTCTTCGGGCCAGATGCATTTGCGCGATGCGATTTATCAGGGCGGGGGATTGTTGGCCGATGCGTCGCTTGATTCCGCGCAACTGTTCCGCACTCAGCCGGATGGCTCGCTCCGAATCTTGAATGTGAATCTGGCCGCTGCCCTCGATGCCGACCCGTTAGAGAACGTCCTGGTGCAGCCGCGCGACCGGATCATTGTGCACCGCAGCCTGTACCGTGTGGACCCGCCAAGTGTTTACATACGGGGGGAAGTGGCGAATCCGGGCCGGTATCCCCTCGGCGAGAGTATGCGAGTCTCGGATCTGCTTCACGCGGCCGGCGGCCCGAAGCGCAGCGCCGACCTTAGAAATGGCGACCTGACGCGGTACTTTCCGATGAACGGCGTAACGGCGGGAGGCGAGCACCAGAGTGTGAATCTAACGGCGGTATTCCATGATGAGAACCTGAACATTTCCCTTAAGGACGGTGACGTCCTCAGCGTGCCGCAACTGCCCGGATGGAAGGATCTGGGTGCGTCCATCACGGTGAAGGGAGAGGTCAGGAATCCCGGCGTATACGGCATCCGTCCGGGCGAGCGTTTGAGCAGTGTGTTGAAGCGCGCCGGCGGCCTGCTGCCGACCGCGTACCCCCAAGGCGCAATTTTTATGCGTCCTTCGGTCCGTGAACTCCAGGAAAAGAGCCGGCAAGAACTCATCCAGCGCGTCGAGCAGCAAGGCGCGGCGGTGAAGACCTCCCTGTCGACGACGGGCTCAGACCAAGCCCAGCTAGCGCAGCAAGCCGCGCAACAGCAACAGCGCGTTCTGGAAGCGTTGCGGCGCGCTCCCGCTTCCGGGCGGCTGGTGATTCAGATGCATCCGGGGCTGAAGGAATTTGAGAATTCATCGCAGGACATCGAGGTGCGTGATGGCGATGCGCTCGACATCCCCAAGCAACCGGGAATCGTCCTGGTCATCGGGCAGGTATACAACACCAATGCCATTACCTATGTGGCGGGTAAGAACGCCGGTTGGTATCTCTCTCAGGGCGGCGGCGCCACGCGACTGGCGGACAAGGGCGCCATCTTCATTGTGCGCGCGGACGGCGGGATTGCGAGCCGCCATCAAGGAGGGTGGTGGTCCACCAACGTACTCTCCGCGGCAGTTCGACCTGGCGACACCATTGTGGTTCCGGAGCGGCCGGTTATCGGCGACACCCGCTGGAAAAATGTCATAGCGATTGCGCAGATCGCGGAGGCAGCGGCTATTACGGCGGCAGTTATACCCTGAGTGGGATGAGGCTCGCGCTGGCGTTTGGGCGTTACCGGATGGGCTCCCCACGCCGAAAACACCTCGGCGGCATCCTCGCAGCGGAATTTCTATCCGATGTTGGGGGGATCGAGAAAATGCAACAGGAACGAAAACCATGAATGGATCAGATGTAAAAACCTCGGCCGGGATTTCGGACCTCGAAGCTCGGGTTTCGCTGAGCCAGGAATATGGCGATGCTATGGCGGGTGAGCAGGCCGCGCAGCGGGATTTCCGCGGGCCCGCGGCGTATTCTCAGACCGTTGCGAGCCTCCGCCTGCTCTGGGAGAGTCGTCGCTTCCTGAGGCGTGTTGCCGGTGCTGGCCTGGTACTTTCCCTGATCATAGCGCTTCTTATCCCTAGCCGTTATCAGTCTGTAGCGCGTTTGATGCCGCCCGATAATCAGTCCGGTTCCGGCCTCGCCATGGCCGCGGCGGCACTCACGGGAGGTGCGGCGGGACTCGGGGGGATGGCCAGCGAGCTTCTGGGTTTGAAGAGCACCAGCGACCTCCTGGTGGGCGTCCTCAGCAGCCGCACCGTGGAAGACAAGCTCATCCAGAAGTTTGACTTAAGAAAGGTCTATGGGGCCCGCCGGATGGAGGATGCGCGCAAGGCTTTGGCGGCCTCGACCGACGTTTCCGTCGATCGTAAGAGCCAGATCATCACCATTACCGTAACCGATGATAGCCCCCAGCGAGCGACGGCTATGGCCCAAGCCTACGTGGAGGAACTGAACCGCACTTTGGCCGAGGTAAGTGCGTCTTCCGCCCGCCGTGAGCGGATTTTCCTGGAAGGACGTTTGCAAGCCGTCAACCGGGATTTGGAGGCGGCGGAGAAGGACTTCAGCCAGTTTGCCAGCAAGAACACGGCGATTGATATCAAGGAACAGGGTAAGGCCATGGTGGAGGCGGCGGCGACTCTGCAGGGGGAACTTATTGCCGCGCGATCGGAGCTCGAAGGGCTCCGGCAGCTTTACGCCGACGGCAACGTCCGGGTACGCTCCGCGCAAGCGCGCGCTGCCGAACTGGAAGATCAACTTAGGAAAGTGGGCGGAAAAGAAGAGAGCACTTCTCTGGAGCAGGCGGCGCCGGGCGATTCGCTTTACCCCTCCATCCGGAAACTCCCCCTGCTCGGCGTCACTTACGCGGACCTGTACCGGAAGACGAAGGTTCAGGAGGCGGTGTTCGAGACGCTGACTCAGGAATATGAGCTCGCCAAGGTGCAAGAAGCCAAGGAAATCCCCAGCGTGAAGGTGCTCGATTCACCCAACGTTCCCGAAAAGAAATCATTTCCTCCCCGCACTCTCCTCACCTTGCTGGGAGCAACTCTGGCCTTTTCCTGCGGGGCAGCCTGGGTGTTTGGCCGCACGAGGTGGGCGCAAACGGACCCAGCCGATCCTCGGAAGGTGTTGGCGCAAGAAATCTTCGATACCACGAAGGCGGCAATGCCTTGGGCTGCACGAAATGGCCATCGGCTTCGTACCGAGGGCCCAAAAACCGGGGCGTCTATTGACCACCGGACCTTGAAACAGAAATAGGCGAGTAGTAGGGAATGGGCGGATGGCAACCATAGATACAACGGCACTTCATGACGGTCAGTCGGACGCGAAAGTGACGGCCGGGGCCCCGCAGTTTTCGGACACGATACTGCTTACGGGGTCGCAGGTGGTCAAGTGGTCGCTTCGACTGGTTTTCGTGCTTTGCGTGGCACGGGCCCTCGGGCCGGACAGGTTTGGTGTCTACGCGCTGCTTTTCGCGTTGGTTGAATTCCTTGCGGTGGTCTCGGGGTCAGGCTATGCCGATTATTTGACACGGGAGACGGCGAAAAACGCGCGGGTGGGGTGGGGGCTGCCGATCCAGCTCATGCTACTCCGCATCGCCATCGCGATTCCGGCAGCGGCGATGGGGATCGGCATTCTCACTCTGCTCCGCTATGCCCATCCGGTGCTTGCCGGCACGGCGTGGATGGCTTTGACCCTTGCTCCCCGGTCACTTAGCGAGGCGGTGCAAGGCGTTTTGCGGGGGATTCGTCAATACGCGGGCTGCCTGGTCATCGAGTTGGTTCTGGGCGGCAGTCTTGTTGTGGGTGCGGGATTTATGCTCTTTCGGCACGGTAGTCTGCGCACGGCGATTGCCACGGAGATTGCAGCTTCGGTGGCTGCGAGCCTGGCGGCTTTGGCACTTGCTCTGAAGTACAAAACGCGGGAAGCCATCTGGCTAAAGGGCTCCCACCTGGTGAAGACGAGCGCCGTATTCAACGCCTACTCGTTCCTCGGGAGTCTGTACGACCGGTTCGATATCGTATTGCTTTCCAAGCTTGCTGGTGACTACGCCACGGGCATCTACTCGGTGGCATACCGGGCGTTGGGCATGACCCAGATCCTGGCCTACGGAGTGCTTTACAGCCTGCTTCCGGTGTTGTCTCGAAGCGCCGGGGGGGTGGAGGAACGGCGACGTTTGGAAAGGGCCATGGGCTTCCTGTTAAGCGTGGCTTTCGCCGTGGTTCTTGCCACCATTGTGTTCGCCGGTCCGGCAGTGCGCCTCCTGCTGGGGGAACGATACGCAGAATCTTCGAGCGCCCTGAAGATCCTGATCTGGGCAGTGATGCTGCGCTATGTGAACTGGGCGCTGAATATCACCCTGCTTGCCGCCGGACGGGAGAAAGTGCTGGTGGTCACGTCTTTGGTTTGTCTGGCGGTCAATTTCATCGGCAACCTGGTGTTCATCCCG
>Ga0182030_10024039_pt1 | contig 11226 bp, 7 predicted proteins | sample 812S3MmetaG_FD_121299 | JGI IMG/M metagenome (GOLD analysis project Ga0182030, IMG submission 121299) | Permafrost microbial communities from Stordalen Mire, Sweden - 812S3M metaG (Illumina Assembly) | ecosystem: Environmental > Terrestrial > Soil > Wetlands > Permafrost | place: Sweden...
CGGATGACGAACTGAAGATGACTTCGGACCCCAAGGCGCCGGGGGCGAATGCCGTGTATTTGTACAGGGAAGAAATCGACGACTCAAACCAAGCCGTGCAGAGCTTTTACGAGCGCATCAAGGTGCTCACGGAAAAGGGCAAGGAGATGGCGACGATCACGACGCCCTATATTCCGGGTTGGACGAAGGTGGTGGGTATCGAGGGGCGTACCATCCATGCGGATGGCACGGTGGTTCCGTTAACAGCAAAGCCCTCCGACTTGATGGATGTGAAGGGCAACGGATTTCAGGTGAATTCGATCGTTTTCACACTGCCGGATGTGCAGGTGGGCAGCATTCTGGAGTACCGGCTGAAGTTGAAGTACGAATTTGGCGGGGAGATGCCGACGTGGGAGATTCAGCAGAAGCATTTTGTGCATAAGGCGCACTACTTTCTGAACCCTGGCTTTGGAAGCTGGATGTGCGTGACGCATCTTGGCGGCGACGCCAAGGTGGTGCGCAAGGGGTTCGATCTGACCGTGGACGTGGACGATGTGCCTGCGCTGCCGGATGAGGACTGGATGCCGCCCTTGAATACCGTTCGATGGCGGGTCAAGTTTTATAGCACTTCGTTCAATTCGAGCGAGGCCTTCTGGAAATACGCGACCAAGGTCTGGGCGGAAGAGGTCAACGATTTCGTCGCGACGACGGGCGGCCTGAAGAAGCTAATTCCGCAGTTAGTGGCATCTGGGGACTCCGATGACCAGAAGTCCAGGAAAATTTACGCGGCGGTGATGAGGCTTGAGAATACGGAGTTCAGCCGGGAAAGGTCCAAGGCTGAGCGTAAGGCGCACAAGCTGAAAGATATCAACAAGGCTGAGGATGTCTGGAAGCGGCAAGGTGGCAATGCGGCCGACGTTGCACTGCTTTACGTGGCTCTGGCGCGAGCGGCAGGATTAAGAGTAGCGCCAATGCAGGTAGTCGACCGGAGCCGGGCCATTTTTGACAAGCAGTATCTGACGACGGAGCAACTGGACGATTTCATCGCGGTGGTTACGATTGACGGCAAGGATGTCTTTCTCGATCCGGGAGAGAAGATGTGCCCTTATGGAACTCTGCATTGGAAGCACACGCTGACCAGCGGATTTCGTCTGGCGGATACAGGCAAGGAGAGTGTGTTGGCGAGGACGCCGGGAGTATCTTATGAAAGTGCGTCGATCAAGCGGCTCGCTTCTCTCGAACTGGATCCGCAGGGGAGCGTAACCGGCACTGCGGAAATTGTGATGACAGGGCCAGAGGCGCTGCGTTGGCGGCAGGTCGCGCTTGAGAACGATCCAGATGAGGTCAAACGGAAGTTCAATGCTTCGGTTGAGGAGCTGATTCCAGAGGGTGTGACCGCGGATTTCGACCGATTTAGTGGCTTGGGTGACTACGAATCGGACCTGTCGGCGACGGTCAGCATCGGCGGAACGATCGGCGCGGTGACGGGCAAACGATTTATAGTGCCCGGTTTGTTCTTCGAGTCACGCGCCAAGCATCCGTTTGTGGCGCTGGAGAAGCGGATGACGCCGGTCGATGTGAATTACCCGAGCGTAACGCGGGAGGCTGTCACATACCGACTTCCGGCGGGTTATCTGGTGGAGAGCGCTCCCCAAGCTGCAAGCGCCGTTTGGCAGGGGCACGCGTCGATGAAGCTGGCTTCTGCGGAAAAGAAGGGCGAGGTCACGGTAAGCCGGGCGCTGGGCTACAACTTCGTTCTGGTACAGGCTGCGGACTACGCGAGCCTGCATGAGTTCTATCAAAAAATTGCGACGGCGGATCAGGAGCAACTGGTGCTGGTGAAGGCGCCGGTGGCGAAAGGAAGTGGACAGTGATGCAAGAATCTTTACATTTCCGCTGGGTCTGGGGGGTGTTGGCTGGGGCGGTTGTGTTCGCTTTGCCGGTGTGGGCGGGGAAGTTTAATAAGCCGGTGCCGGATTGGGGGCTGGAGGCGGCGAAGATCAAGACGCCGGCCAATGCCAAGGATGCTGCGGCGGTGGTGCTTTTCGATGAGTATTTGGAGACGGTGGACGAGAAAGGGCGGGCCGTGGAGCGGGAGCGCGAGGCGATCCGCATTCTGAAGCCGCAGGGGCGGGGCAATGGATGCGAGGTTTCCTTCGATGTGGACGAGAAGGTGAACTACTTCCGGGTTTGGACGATTGGGGCGGATGAAAAGCAGTATCCAGCGCAGGAAACGGACTTTACGGACGAGGGCGATACGGATGTTCCCGTCATGCTGTCGACGCGAAAGTACCGGATGGCGCATCCGCCGGCGCGGGATGTGGGCGCGGTGATTGTTTGCGAGTCGGAGGAGTTGATGGCGCCTTACCGGCAGGAGAAGATCTGGGGGATTCAGACGGGGATTCCTGTGGCGTTTGAGGCGCTTGAGGTGGATTTGCCTGTGGGCCGGGCACGCGCCGAGATGTGGCACCGGTATCCGGGGGTCAAACCTGTGGAAGTCGCGCCGAACCACTGGCGGTGGGAAGTGAAGGAGATGCCGGCGCTCGATCTGCGGGATGTTCCGTCGCATCCGGAGTGGACTGCGCTCGAGGCGCGTATGTCGGTGCATTGGGGCGAGGCGGCAGTTGTTGGCAAGGACAATCAGTGGCGGGCTATCGGGCAGTGGGTGACGGATCTTGAGGCGGACCGGCCTTCGCCTTCGCCTGAGATTAGCGCCAAGGTGCAGACGTTGATTGCAGGCGCGCCGGATTTCTATACCAGGTTGAGCCGGATTTCGGAGTTTATTCAGAAGGATGTGCGCTACTTCGTCGTTTCGCGAGGGATCGGGGGCTATCAGGCGAACCATGCCGCAGACATCTTTCGCAACCGGTATGGAGATTGCAAAGACAAGGCGACGCTGGTGATTTCGATGTTGCAGGTGGCAGGGATCCGGGCGTTTTATGTGCCGGTGGACGACCGGCGGGATGTGGTGGACCCGGATTATCCCTCGATTATCGGCAATCACATGATTACCGCGATCGAAATTCCCGCCGATGTGCAGGACTCGCGTTTGCAGGCGGTGGTGAAGGCCAGGGATGGCAAGCGCTATTTGATTTTCGACCCGACGAACGAGCACACGGCGGTGGGCAATTTGCCATCTTACGAGCAGGGTAGCTACGGCATTTTGTCCGCTGGCGCGGCGAGCCAGGTGATTGAGTTACCGGTGTTGGCTCCGGAGGCGAATGGGACGGAACGCAAGGGGGCGTTTTCACTTAGCGCCGACGGCGGCCTGACGGGGGCGGTGGACACGCTGCACTCCGGGCCGGAGGGTGGAGATTTGCGGGGTTTCCTGAAATATACGGATGAGAAGAAGCGGCGTGAGGAGTGGGAGTCGTATGTGGCGGGCGATGTGCCGGGGGTGGTGTTGGACTCGTTCAACTTTGTGCAGCCGCCGGGGTTGGATAAGCCGCTGGAGTTTCACTATAAGCTGACGGCGAAGCAGTATGCGCATATAGCTGGGCCGCTGCTGCTGGTGAGGCCGCGGGTGGTGGGATCGGACACATTGCCGAGTCTGGAGAAGGCGGATAAGCCGCGGACGGTGCCGATCGACTTGCAGGCTACGGGGCACTGGCATGACAGCTACGATATTCAGTTGCCGGAGGGGTATGTGGTGGATGAGATGCCCGATCCGGTGAATGTAGAGATGGATTTTGCGAGCTATCACTCGACGATTTCGGCTAAAGGGAAAACGCTGCATTATGAGCGGGATTACAAGCTGAGCCAGGTGGAGCTGCCGGCGGAGAAGGCGGCGGATTTCCGGCGGCTGGAGGGGATGATTCTGGCGGATGAGAAGGCGACTGTGGTGCTGAAGAAGCAGTGATTTGGCGATTGGCGGGAAGCTAAGCAGCGGAGCCTTTCTGGGAATAACTGAAGGAAATGCAAGAGCAACGGCAAAAGCAACCGCAGGTCCTTCGACTGCGCTACGCTTCTCTCAGGATGACGGCTATCTCTTAAATGAGAGACGGAAAAGCAAGGGCATTTTGCCTGTTTTATGGGATGAGGCAGAAGGCTACTATGGTTTCATCTTCGGGGAGTTGGGCTAGGAGGGATTGTTCTTCCGCGTGGGGGATTTGCATTTCGGCTGCGGCGATTTCTTCCGGGGTTGCGTGGGTGAAGCAGAGTTCGCAGACGGAGAGGCCTTCTTCGCTGTTGTCTGGATCGGCTTCGGGATTTTGCGAACGGACGGGTGGGCCGAAGACGCGGCAGGTCATGGGGCGGGCTGCGTAGACTTCGCATCGGCCGGATTCGGGGTCGAGGGCGGGGCAGGGGGCGTCGTTGGCGAAGTCCTCGAAGGATTGCTGGGCTTCTTCGCTCGGGTCGAGGATGCCGGTTTCCTGGTTGCCGGGGAAGCTGGGGGCGAATTCTTTTATATATTGATGGGCTCGGCTTGCGATTTCTCTGGCGCGATCAGGGGCGGTTGCGATCATTTCGGTCATGGCGCGGCGCAGGCGCAGGGCGTCGAGGGCGTTGATGGTGAAAGCTCCGTGGCAGCAGGGGGTGCAGCCGGGGCGGCACACGAGATGCGGGCCGGCGCGGCGGGCGGCGTCGGCCAGGGCGGCGTCGACGATCTGGACCAGTTGTGTGTCCTGTTGATGGATTTCGCGGATTTGGTGGGGTGTTGGCATGAGGGGAGTGTGCTTCATGAGCTAACTAGATGCTAATGTACGGGGGATGAAGGGAGGTCGCGATGGAGAGGGTTTCGAGGTTTGGAGTGGGGATGGCCGGGGTTTTGCTGCTGTTACTGGTGATCTCGGATGGAGGTCTCTCGGCGGAGCGCAGGAGCGAGTCGAGCGCGCAGCCGCAGTTGGTTTGGGTGGATACGGATATTGGGGACGATATTGACGATGCGTTTGCTTTGGGGCTCATTTTGCGGAGTCCGGAGCTGAAGGTGGTGGGGATTTCTACGGCGTTTGGGGATACGGAGATGCGGGCGCGGCTGGTGGACCGCTTCCTTTCCAGTTCCCTGGAGGGCGTTGGCGTGACGGGGATTCCGGTGTATGCCGGGGTGCGGACGGAGACGGATAATCCTTTAACGCAGCGGGCGTATGCAGAGCGTTGGCCGGCGCGGAAGCATGGGGATGGGGTGGCTGCGATGCTGGAGGCGATCCGCAGGCATCCTGGGGAGATTACGGTGATTGGGCTGGGGCCTCTGTTTAATGTTGGGGCGGCGATCGATCGCGATCCTGAGACTTTCCGGAAGGTGAAGCGGGTGGTTTTGATGGGTGGGTCGATTGAGCGGGGATATGACGGCGCGAAGGGCGAGGCGAGGCCAGCCGAACCTGAGTGGAATATTAAGCAGGACTCGAAGGGGGCGGAGAAGCTGCTGGCTTCGGGTGTGCCGGTGTTCATGGCGCCGCTCGATTCGACGCAGATTCCTTTGGAGGAGAAGGCGCGGGATGCTTTGTTTGCCAAGGGCAGTGCGCTGACGGACCAGTTGACGCTGCTTTATCACGAGTGGATGGCGCAGTCGTGGAATCATTCGCCTACGCCGACGCTGTTCGATCCTTTGGCGGCGGCGTACGTGTTTCGGCCGGATTTGTGTCCGATGACGTCGATGCGGATCGAGGTGGATGCGAAGGGGATGACGCGCCGGGTGGAGGGAAAGGCCAATGCGGAGGTTTGTTTGAAGTCGGATGAGAAGGGGTTTCTGGAGTTGCTGCTGGGACGGCTCGAAGGGTCGGAGAAATAAGGGAAACGTCTGGGTGGGGTCTGAGTCCGGCTGCGGCAGGCGCTCCGGACTCAGGTGTTGGCCTCAATATGGCGAGTATTCGGTGGGAGACGGAAGCTGGGCGGTGGCGTCAAGCAGGAAGCAGTGGCGGCCTGCGGGGTGGGTCCAGATGGTGGGGCCGTTTTCTACTGTTTGGCTGGGTTGGGCGAAGTTGGCGCAGAGTTCGAATTGGCTGTTCTTGATGGGTCGGTACTCGTAGTAGGCGTGGGTAATGGGATCGAGATGCTGGCCGGGGAGGGTATCGATGGACGTTGGCAACTGCGAGGCGTGCGATCTCCAGTAGTTCTCGATGTTGTTGCCGAGCTGGTAGAGCTGCTGGACGCGTTGGGAGTCGGCGCGGAGAGATCGCTGCGTGCGCGGGGGGCCGAGTTGCAGGAATCCGAGGACGAGCATGAGGGCTACGACGGCTGAGCTGATGAGGGCCCCGGATCGGTCGCGGGAGGTTTTCAGGGCTTCGGTGTTGCGCAGTCCCAGGAAGTAGTACCAGAAGACGCCGCCGGAGAGGGCGAAGACGACGAATGCCTTGGCGAGGAAGCGAGAGGTGAGTTCGCCGCGCAATAGGAATGCGAGAGCGCAGATGAGGTCGCCCGTGAATATAGATGCGGCGACAACCAGGGCCATGTAGGTGATGAATTTCCGGACGTCGGAATCGAGCTTTTCAGGGTCAGCAGCGGCTTCGCGGAGGACGGCTCGGGTGAGGAGCAGGTAGAGCGGGAAGGCGATGATCATGGCTGCGAGGGACCAGGTGATCTCGTAGGATTCCAGTTGCCGCCCGAAGGGGGTGAAGAGCGGGTCGGCCAGCCAGCGGTCGATAAGCTGGAAGGCGAGGGTGCCGAGCGAGAGGGTCCAGGTGGCGAGGGTGGAGAAGATGAGCAGGTAGAAGAAGGCATCCTTGGCTGAGGCGCCGGAGTTGGGTCGGCGAGGGACGTCGAGGCCGAGCGCAGAGCGGAAGTGGGCGCCGAGGGCGCGGTAGACGTCTTTTTCGCGCCAGCCTTGGGCGGTGAGGAGGCCGACGATGGATGATTGGGGAATGCCGGCGGCGAGGGCTTTGTCGAGAAATTCGGCGAGGGGACCGTCATTGGTTGGAGTTGATTCGGGCATGGAACGATACCTCCTGGATTCGATGGGCTGGATGCAATTGCCGCAGCCGGAAGCGCCGGCTGACTGGCTGAAATTGATCCTAGGACGAAGATGGAACGGGCGGTTGTGCGGCTGTGACGCTTCTGGAAGCGTCCCAATGAACTGGGATGGCGCGGAAACCTGCGAGGAATCGGCTATTCAGCGAAGAATTCTTTCGGCATGGGGGATTTTCCTTAGAAAACCGGCGGCGCAGACATTGACCTTGCCCCGCATTCTTGGTATCTTAAGAAGGTTCGACAAGAGCGGAACCGTGTGCGAGGTGTAGTAAGACTCGAACCACGATTCTGCCGAGCGGTTTCCGGGCTGGATTCGCCGAAGGGCGGGTTGGCAGACCGGAGAAAAGCCGCAGAGGTTCTGGATTCACTCCGATTTGCTCTTGGGGTGGCCTTCCTCGCAAAGGTCCATTGAAGGCTCGCTTCTTGTGCGGGCGGGACTTGTTCGCTACGGTGCTTGCGACCCTCTCCACCTTGGAGAATATGCAAGCCGAAACCGTGGAAACGGAATCGACCTTTCCTGGGCATGGATTTCCTGATTGGATTTCCTGAATGGGCAGAGCGCACGATCACCGTCCCGGTTTTCGTCTGAGATTTGGTACGACGGGCAGACGCGAAGCAGCTAATTTGGGCTTCCGTGCGCTTGCGCCTTGCATTTTTGCGGGTTAGCGCGCAGGAGAGCCGAAATGCTGTGCGCGCCGCTTGAGCTGAGAGTTGTTTTGCACGAGATTTGAGGAGTTGCGTTTTGCCTACATTCAATCAGTTGGTTCGCAAGGGGCGCACGGCGCCACGGTACAAGACGGCCTCTCCGGCGCTGCAGGCTTCGCCGCAGCGGCGTGGAGTCTGCACGCGCGTTTACACGCAGACCCCCAAGAAGCCGAATTCGGCGCTGCGTAAGGTAGCCCGCGTACGGTTGACCAACGGGATCGAAGTGACGACGTATATTCCCGGCATCGGCCACAACTTGCAGGAGCACTCGATTGTGCTGATCCGCGGCGGTCGTGTGAAGGACCTGCCGGGTGTGCGCTACCACGTAGTGCGCGGAACGCTGGATTCGGTTGGCGTGGCCAAGCGGATGCAGAGCCGTTCGAAGTACGGAGCCAAGCGCGCCAAGGGCGGCGCGGCAGCAGCGGCGCCGGCGAAGGGTAAGAAGAAGTAGTTTTCTGATTCAGCAGGATTCAGATTCACCGCGTCTCAAGACGAGCGCAAGAGGATTTTAGGGATGCCGAGAAAAGGTCACATTGCCAAGCGGGAAGTTGCACCGGACCCAGTGTACGGTTCGACCCTGGTCACCAAGTTTGTGAATTCGCTGATGTGGGGCGGAAAGAAGTCGACGGCGCAGGGAATTTTCTACACGTCGATGACCAACCTCGAGCAGCGCGGCGGGGACGAGGCGCTGAAGCTCTTCAAGAAGGCTGTCGAGAACTGCAAGCCGTTGCTTGAGGTAAAGAGCCGGCGTGTGGGCGGCGCGAACTACCAGGTGCCGATCGAAGTGAATCCGGAGCGGCGTACCTCGTTGGCGATTCGCTGGCTGATTACGTATGGCCGGGCGCGCGGCGAAAAGGGCATGATCGACAAGCTGACCAATGAGCTGCTGGATGCCGCCAATGGGCGCGGCGCGGCGATGAAGAAGAAGGAAGACGTGCACCGCATGGCGGAAGCCAACAAGGCTTTTGCGCACTACCGCTGGTAGTCTGCGGCTGTGATTGAGCATTGTGGTAAGGCTGGCGCCGGTCTGGGCTGGCCGCAAGGTTAAGTAGTAGTAGTTGAACAGCGGACGTCAGGTTCGCAGGGAAGAAAACACCGTGGCTCGCACTGTACCTCTAAATCGTTGCCGGAACATCGGAATCATGGCGCACATCGACGCCGGAAAGACGACTGCCACCGAGCGCATTCTCTTCTATACGGGCATCACGCACCGTATCGGCGAAGTGCACGAGGGCACGGCGACCATGGATTACATGGAGCAGGAGCAGGAGCGCGGCATCACGATTACTTCGGCCGCGACAACCTGCATGTGGAATAACATCCGCATCAATATCATTGATACTCCGGGCCACGTGGACTTCACGGCTGAAGTGGAGCGTTCGCTGCGTGTGCTGGACGGCGCGGTGGCGCTGTTCGATTCGGTTTCAGGTGTGCAGCCGCAGACCGAGACGGTGTGGCGGCAGGGCGACAAGTATCGCGTTCCCCGCATCTGCTTTGTGAATAAGATGGACAAGAATGGCGCCGACTTCGAGATTGTGATGGAGTCGATCCGCAAGCGGCTGGGCGCGCGCGCGGTGGCTATTCAGATTCCGATCGGCGCGGAAGCTGGCTTTAAGGGCGTTATCGATCTGATGGAGATGAAGGCGATTCTCTGGCACGACGAGACGATGGGCGCCAAGTACTCGGTCGAAGAGATTCCGGCCGATCTGCTCAAGAAGGCGGAAGCCTTTCGCTTGCAACTGGTTGAGATGGTTGCTGAGACTGATGACGAAATTATGATGCAGTACCTGGAAGGCGAAATGCCGACCTCGGCGCAGCTCAAGGCTGGCCTGCGCAAGGCGACTCTTGAATTGAAGCTCTTCCCGGCGATGTGCGGATCGGCCTTCAAGAACAAGGGCATTCAGACGCTGCTCGACGCGGTGGTCGATTATCTGCCTAGCCCACTGGATATTCCTCCAATTGTCGGCCTGAACCCGGACGATCTGACTGAGCAGTTTGTTCGTCATTCCGATGACAGTGAGCCGTTTTCGGCGCTGGGTTTCAAGCTCATCAACGACCAGTTTGGTAAGTTGGGCTTTATTCGCGTGTATTCGGGGCAGTTGCATACGGGCGACACGGTGCTGAATCCTCGCACTGGAAAGACGGAGCGCGTTGGCCGCCTGGTCAAGATGCATGCCAATAAGCGCGAAGATATTACCGAGATCATGGCCGGCGATATCTGCGCCTGCGTGGGCATGAAGGAATTGAAGACGGGCGATACGCTTTGCGCTCCGACGGCCCCGATTGCGCTTTCGGCGATCACTTTCCCGGATACGGTTATCTCGGTGGCGATTGAGCCGAAGACCAAGGCTGATCAGGAAAAGATGGGCATTGCGCTCAGCCGTTTGGCGGACGAGGACCCTACCTTCAAGGTACGGACCGATGAAGACTCGGGCCAGACAATCATCAGCGGTATGGGTGAGTTGCATCTGGAGATTCTGGTCGACCGCATGAAGCGCGAGCATAAGGTCGAGGCCAATGTTGGCGAGCCCAAGGTTGCGTTCCGCGAGACGATTCGCAAGGAGTCTGAGGCCGAGGGCAAGTACATTCGCCAGACCGGCGGTTCGGGCAACTACGGGCATTGCAAGATTCGCATCCGGCCGAACGAGCCAGGTAAGGGCTATGAATTCATCAACGACACCAAGGGCGGATCGATTCCCAAGGAATTCATCAAGCCGATCGATCAGGGTATTCGCGAGGCGCTGGATGGCGGTATTCTGGCTGGCTACCCAGTGGTCGATGTGATCGTATCGCTTTACGACGGCAGCTATCATGACGTCGATTCGAACGAAATGGCGTACAAGATCGCCGGTTCGATCGCCTTCAAGGAAGCGGCGCGCAAGGCCAGCCCGGTGCTGCTAGAGCCGGTGATGGCGGTCGAAGTGACGGTTCCTGAAGATTTCGTCGGAACCATCATTGGCGACATCAACTCGCGGCGGGGACGGATTGAATCGCTGGAACATGCGGCGGGTTCGCAGCTGGTGAAAGCGATTGTGCCGCTCAAGGAAATGTTCGGTTATGTGAACGATATTCGGTCGTCGACGCAGGGCCGGGCTTCCTACTCGATGCAGTTTGCCCGCTATGAAGAAGCGCCGCGGATGATTGCGGACGAGATTATCGGACGCGCGCAGGGCAAGTAAGTCAGAGTTATCGGTTTTGTAACTGGTTCAGTATCTGGGGCTGGAGCCGGATGGCCGGCGCTCCTCAAGGGTAACAGGCAGTACAAGCTACGAAAAGGATTCGGAGTTACTCATGGCGAAGGAAAAATTTGACCGCAGCAAGCCGCATGTGAACGTTGGAACGATCGGTCACATCGATCACGGCAAGACGACGTTGACGGCGGCGATCACCAAGGTGCTGTCGAAGCACAACCCGAAGAACACCTTCCGTTCGTTCGACACGATCGACAACGCTCCGGAAGAGCGGGAGCGCGGCATCACGATTGCGACCGCGCACGTCGAGTACGAGACGGCCAACCGTCACTACGCGCACGTCGATTGCCCCGGCCACGCCGATTACATCAAGAACATGATCACCGGCGCGGCGCAGATGGATGGCGGCATTCTGGTGGTTGCGGCCACCGACGGCCCCATGCCCCAG
>Ga0182030_10024041_pt1 | contig 11225 bp, 10 predicted proteins | sample 812S3MmetaG_FD_121299 | JGI IMG/M metagenome (GOLD analysis project Ga0182030, IMG submission 121299) | Permafrost microbial communities from Stordalen Mire, Sweden - 812S3M metaG (Illumina Assembly) | ecosystem: Environmental > Terrestrial > Soil > Wetlands > Permafrost | place: Sweden...
CCGCGAAGCGGACCCCGACTCCCTGGCTGGGCAGAAGGTGAGCGAAGAAGGTGTGTGTTGTGCCATAGAGCTGCGGAGTCGAGATGATATTGCACCCCAGCTCGGTTACATTCTGCACCGCGTAGGTAACCGCTGCCTGACCGCTGGCAACGCACATCGCATCCAGACCGCCTTCGAGTGCCGCGACGCGTCGTTCGAGCACAGCAGTGGTCGGGTTGCTGATCCGGGTATATCGGTACCCATCCACCTCGAGATTGAACAGCGCAGCTGCGTGTTCGGCGCTATCAAATGCGTAAGCCACTGTTTGGTAAATCGGCACCGCGACAGACTTGGTTGTGGGATCAATGTCGTAGCCGCTGTGGATTGCAATGGTTTCCCTTTTCATGCGCTCCCCCGTCCTTGACCCATTCCGGCGTATTGTTTCTCTTCTTTAACTCCAACCAAGCGATTCATCTCGCTCACCACCCACTGAATGTCTTCTTCGGTCGTTCGATAACTGGTGATGCACGCACGCACGACGGGAATATCGCCCACCCGCGCTTCGGACATCCAAGCGATTTGACTCTTGTGCAGAGATGCCAGAAATTCTCCGGGGACAAGGCCTTCCCGGGTGAAGCAAACCAGCGGCAGTGGCGTTGAGTTCAGGATCGACCATCCCGAAGCCCTCAGCGTGTCCCGCAAAACATCGCCCATGCGCGCTTGGTGCCCGATCATCTCGGCATAGCCGTCTTCGCCCTGTTGCGCAAGCGCCATAAAAAGCTTCAAACCAATAAACCGCCGCGACCACTGTGCCGAGTTGGTATACGGGTCGAACACCGGACCGGTCTTCTTGCCGGACATGTAAGAAACGTCGGCGCGAAAAGCCTCCGCGACGGTATCGGGATGACGGCAGAAGAACATTCCGCAGCCCATCGAGACAGAAAGCCACTTATGCGCGTCGCAGGTGATGGAGTCTGCGTTCTCGATGCCATCCAGGCAATATTTCAGACTCTGAACAAGGATCGCGCTGCCGCCCCAAGCGGCATCGGTGTGAAACCACAGCCTTTCCTCTCGGCAGAATTGCCCGATTCCCGGCAAAGGATCGATCACTCCTGTCGCCGTCGTCCCGGCGGTACCGATAACCATGAAAGGAAGGAAGCCGTTGTTTCGATCCTCCGCTACACATCGTTGCAGATCGCCAAGGTTCATCTTCAAATCGCTGTCAGTGGATACAATTCGCAACGCTCTCCGCCCCAACCCCGTCATGTGAGCTATTTTGTTGTAGCCGTGATGCGCCTCGGCAGTGAGGTAGATCGAGGGCGTAGCGTTCAGGTGGCGAACGCCGTGCTCGCCATAATCGGGGAACGCCCGGGTGAGAGCGACTACGACCGCAGAGAGGTTCGCCTCGGTTCCGCCGCTGGTGAACGTCGCAATGCTATTGGGAGGCAGGCCAAACTTCTCCGCAAGCCAACCAAGTGTGTGCCGTTCGATCTCATTTGCTGCGGGTGAGGTGCGCCAATTCGCTAACTGGGAGTTATACATCGCGACCAGAGTATCGGCGACCACAGAAGCCAGAGTAACGCTGGGATTAAACAGGCCAAAGTAGCGGGGATGCGTAACCTGGACCTGCCATTTTCGCAGCATCTTTTCAACATCGTTAACCACTTCCTCCAGGGGCATCGTCTGATGGAAGTCGTAAGGAGACGCGAGGTAAGTTCGCACCTCTTCCGCTGTCACCGTGGGCAGGATGGGGCCATCCGCAATGTCGGACTGTAACTGCGCGAAGTCAGATCGGATTTCGTCGATGAACATCAGTATCTTCCCCACCAACTACACGGCCTAAAGGCGAAGGTCGCACCTTTGAATGCGTTCGTACAACTGCCGGTCGAGCCGCTTGAATGCGCCCGATTCCGGGTCGTTGAAATAAATAACATCATCGCTCACGGCCGGGTTGAATCCCTGACGTATCAGGTCGGTCTTCGAGTATTTAAAAGTTCCAGTCAGATCCATATTCTTCCGGATCCGCAGAAACAAAGGTCGCGCGTAGGGGGGTAGGCGGTCTATCAAGTGCTGGCGGAATTCTGCGAGGTCCAGTTCATTGTCAGTTACCAGCGTGGCCATTCCGGCGCGACCCTCGGTCGCGGGGATGGTGACGCCATATACGTTCGCGTGCTTCACGCCAGGGAAAGCGCAAATCGCTTGCGAAACCTCGCATGTGGCAACGTTCTCGCCCTTCCAGCGGAACGTATCACCGATCCGGTCGACGAAATAAAAATAACCCTGTTCGTCCTTGCGCATCAGGTCACCGGTGCGAATCCACACGTCTCCCGGCTCAAACACATCGCGCAGTATCTTGTGCTCTGAGGCCTCTATGTCGGTGTAGCCTTCAAAGCGGCTACCTATGTTGGATGGATCCGCTGACGCTTTCCCGACTGCTTCGCCGGGTTGATTGGGACCGGAGCGAATGCAGAATCCCTGCGCATCGCGGACCGGTTCGCGATTCTCCACATCGAGCACTATCAGCGAAGGCGAGAACCGATGTTTCAGGTAGCCGGGAATGTGGCCAATGGCCCCGCGCTTACCTTGGACGTTGAAGAGCGAAACTCCACCTTCGGTGGAAGCATAAAACTCAAAGATCTGAGGAATGCAAAAGCGATTCTTAAAAGCATCCCACACTTCTGGAGCGAGCCCATTGCCGCAGGCCATCCTGATGCGATGGGCAGTCTCGTTCGCTGACCGTGGAGCGTGTAGCAGGTAGCGGCAAAGCTCGCCGATGTACTGGAATAAAGTGCAATCCCAGCGCACGACGTCATTCCAAAACTGGCTGGCTGAAAATTTCTCTCGCAGGATGACTGTGCCGCCGGCTACCAACATCGCCCCCGGAACCTGGACTCCGCCAACACTGTGGTACATGGGCAGGCAGTTATACATCCGGTCGGTTGCCTGGGCACTCATCATGCCCGCAAACCAGTGGCTCCATTGCATGACCCGCGCGTGACTAATGTTAGCGGCTTTGGGCAGTCCAGTCGTACCGGAGGTGTATATGTAGAGCGCCCTATCTTCTATGGTCGGTGGTCGCTTCTCATGCTCGCTGAGCGGCGCTCCCGACTTAGCTTCGATCTCGAGATCGAGACGCGGCCACGAACTTGGTTCGTCGCCATGAATCCAAATTGTAAGTCGCGGCGTAACGGCTGGAAGAGCCGCGTTGACCTGGCCCGCGAACTCCGCGGCGACAATCAGATGTTGCGGTGACGCGACATTGATGCAGTGGGCGAGAGAAGAACCCGTCAAATTGACATTCAGCAGGGAAACAACGCAACCGACACTGCTGATACCGAGCCAGATGGCAAGGTATTCAGGCCGATTCGTCATCAGCAACCCGACTACCTCTCCTCGACCTATACCTTGATCAAGCGCCCATCGCGCGTATTGATTGATTCGCTGCGAGAGTTGGCTGTAGGTCATGCACTCGCGGGTCGAGATCAGTGCGGGTATGTTAGCCGTTTCCGCGGCACGCTCCTCAATCACCGTCGAGAGAATACGATTGCGATTGCGCGCGATGGGCGCAGTTAATTCCAGGGCGCGCAGCCACGCTCTTCCCGGCGAAACACTGGTGGGTGCGGGCGCAATTGTTTCGAGTGGACTCAAGCTGTGGTCCCTGCGTCTACTGTTATCACCGTGCCGGTAATGTTTTTCGCGCCATCACCGAGAAGAAATTCCACTGTGTTCGCCACATCTTCTACGCCGACCAGTCGCTTGAGCGCGCTTCGGCGCACAATCTGTTCGCGCTGCTCACCCGTCATTTTGTGCGTCATTTCGGTATCGACAAAACCGGGAGCAACGGCATTCACAGTGATCCCCAGCCTTCCTACTTCCCGGGCGAGTGAGCGGGTAAAGCCGACCAGCGAAGCCTTGGAGGCGCTGTAGACTGCTAGGCCGCTGTAGCCGGTAAACGCAACCACCGATGCGATATTGACGATGCGTCCGCCTCCATCCGCCATCATCGAGCGCACGACGGATTTGGTGATCACCATCGGTGACAGCGTATTCAAGCGCACCACCTGCTCCATCTGCGAGATTTGCATCATGGCCAATGTTCCTTCGGCGCTGGTCCCGGCATTATTCACCAGACCATAGATGGGACCGAAGTCCTTGCGCAGTGCCTTCACCAGGCCCGCAATGCCCTCGAGGTCCGCCAAGTCGAATGGTGCGAACTGGACGCATCCTGACTCGCAACCTGATCCACATTGTGGCTTCGCGTTCGGCTCCATCAAAGACGTAAGCTCCGGGGTTTTGTTTCGTGCGATTGCGATTGCCCGATAACCCTCCGTCGCGAGCTTGCCCACAATTCCCAGGCCCAGCCCTCTACTGCCTCCAGTGACAATTACATTACGCATGGTGGCGAATGAGCTTCCCCGACTCAGCAACCGCCAACGTGGCGACGAAATTAATGGTGGCCGGAACCTTGTGGGAGGCAAGTTCTTCGCGACACATTAGAAGAATGTCCCGCTGAATCTCACGATCGCCTTCGCGCTCGAGCCTGGGTGCCGACCGTAAAACAACATCCGCAACCACCAGTGCACCGGTGATGGGATTCTTCTTGGTTCTCACCAGCGACATCCGAACCTCAGGATGGCGATTGATCACCTCTTCGACTTCTTCGGGATGCACTTTTAAGCCGCCGACATTAACAACTCCATCACGACGGCCAACGAAGTAGTAGCGCTCGTTCCGTAAATCGATCATGTCCGTGGTGTCGACGAATCCATCCGCATCCTTAAATGGAGCGTGTTCTTCATCGAGGTATCGGCCAGCTGTGCGCGCGGAGCGGATGCGAAGGGAGCCATTCTCCACCTTCATCTCAACCCCAGGCGTACATGTGAGCACGCTGGCGGGAAACCCGGCGGCTAGGTCATTCACCACGAAGGCAACTCCAGCCTCGGTGGTGGCAAAGGCGTGCTCGATTCGTGCCTTCGGATAAACCTGCGCCAGATGATTGAGGATTCCCTGATCGGCAATCTCGCCGGATAAGCGGATATATTCAGGCGCAATCAGATGAGCGGAAGAGCTCATCAGCGCACGCCGCCAATGCGACGGCGTTCCGGAAATGTGGCTCACTCCATGAGCTCCGGCGTGGGCCAGGAAATCGGCGACAGAACTTTTCGCGTTCGACAACAGCATGGAACTACCGGTCAAAATGGCGCGCAGAAATATCTGCAGACCGCCATAACGGCGAATGTCGTAGAACGTGCTCCAAATCACGAGGCCATTTCTCGGTTTGCCGCAGTCTATGGCCCCGGCAAGGCTTGCCAGCGTGTGGACCACAAGCTTTGGCAATCCAGTTGTGCCTGATGTCAGCAGCACCCATTCCGTCTCGAAGCACCTTGACGAGCGAAAACCTGTCGGGACAATTGTTCCGTCGCAATGAATGACGGATTTGACCCCAACTTTTCCAGGGCTATCTACGATGCTGTCAGAAATAACTGCATCTGCTTCCGCAGACTTGACGATTGATGGAAGATATTCCGCTGGTAAGTCGGGCGGGCATAAAACCATGCGGCGGGCGACCCCATCGAGTTCAATGAGCGCCGCAGCGGCGGTGAGTTGGTCCGTGGTCGCAATTAGAACGGAACTACCGCGTAGCTCGTGGCCTCGGCCGCCAAGCACGGAGCCCGCCAGCAAGTCGTGCAGGGGCAGCCTCGTCTCCGCACTGGAGACAACGGGCTTGCATGCGTCGACGTTGGTGCTGACTGCCTCCCAAAGGGAAGCCGGACTATTTTGCAACATGTTCATAAAGATTGACAAAATCCCCGAACGTAACCGGAAACTGGGCATCCTCCGAAGACGTAAATGGATCAAATCCAAGAGAATCTTCAAGGCGGGTGACAATGATAGCGATAGAAAGCGAATCAAGTCCTGAGTTCAAAAGCTCCAGCACGTCCGTCAGGGGAGCGAGCGATAAGTCCTGCTCCTGAGCGACTTGCTTGAATTGAGCTACGATTTCGGTTCGAACATTCATCGCCAGTGTTTTCCTTTTGGACCGCTCGCTGTGTGGAGAGACTACGTTGGCTAGCCAGAAATTCGAAAAATCGCAACGGCACTTTCATGTGGGTCGCGTCGAAAGTTCGAGGCTAAGCGCCTGCGATTTAGAGTGACCGAATTTTCCAGGCGGACGAGTGACTTTCTTACGTCCTCATCCCCCTGCCACCCCGGTCACTGCACCAAGGAACAACGATCTCTCTTCTACGATTAGGCAGCAAATACCGGGGCATGCCCATTTCCATTGATGATCTGGATCAAATCGCGAAGCTTGTTTACGCCCTCAAACAAATCTGTCGATGGATCGGGTGGGTTGGTCGCCGCCTCCGCTGAGAATGCCAACAGGAGGCCCTCGGAGTGAGCGATGTCGCAAACTCCGTGCACGTCCGTATACTCAAGTTCCGCGGAACCTTGGGCCACTGCGAGGTCCGCCAGGTAGGACATGAATCTTTGAATGTAGCTTTCAAAGAAGCCCATGGTAAGTACGTTCTGCACTCCCTGAAGGCGTCCCAAGAACATCCGAACCTTGGTCAACCCGTCACGCGCCGCCATGGCGTCTGTATCCGTGGGATAAGCGTGAGCTGCAAGCGCGAATCTCCGTAGCATCTCGGGATGACAATCGCGAACTTCTTCTGTCAGGTTGTCAATCAGGACGGGGCGCGCCGCCTCAGACTGGACTGAGAGATAGGTGGCCGTCATCCAATAAATGAAGTTACCTTCGAGGACGGCGCTGTATCGTGCGATGATTCCGCGTCTTTGTTCAGGAGTTAGGTTTGCAAGTTTGGGGAGCGCAGCAACCAGACTGTCGATTTCGCTATCAATCCGCTGCTTGATGGATGATAGGTTCTGAAGTTCAGGGGCAACAAGCGAAGTGGTCATAGTTATCCTCCGTGGTTAAAAAGCTGGATGGTGGATCCGAAGATCGTTGTTTGCAAACTGCAGAGATCGATTCGCAAGGTATGAGCTAGGGAGGCGCCGCCTTGCAATTCAAAGGAAAAATGTCGGCCGGAACGAACGAGGCGTTTTATTACGCGACACGCTGTAACCTCTCAGTTATTGTCAGCTCAGGCATCAAGTCATAGCGGCGATGCGGAATACGAATGAGTCGAATGAAGCAAAAACGCTTGGATTGCGTTCCGAAATCTCCACTTTGCGAATATGGAATCCTAGCATTCGCTTGAATCGCTCGCGCAGCAATTACACCACTGACACTGGGAGAATAGGATGTTCTGAATGGAATGGGCCTTCCAGTGCGACTCATCAAAGAGACCTGAGGCTCTCGTCCTGACGGATACTTAGGTCCACCGAAGTCAGCCTTAATTCGCAGAAGATGTTCTCTTGGGCCGCAGTGACGGCTGCGGCGGGGAAGTGCTTGTGCAGCCAAGCCTCGGCATGCTCCCGAATCGCCGCGCGGCCAAGCCGATCTGCAAATGAGTGATTAGTGCCCTCGATGGTGCGCAGTGAGAGCCGGCTCCTCTGGCCCGCGAACGAGGCTATGTGTTCAAGATAGTCAAACGCACCAGCGCGCAGTTTGCTGCTGCCGAGAGCTGCCGGCTCACCCGACTTGAAAATCAGGATCGGCAAGCCGCTTGCTGCGAGTTGCTTCCAGTGCGCGACTAAAGTGACGTTCGCATTGCCTGGTAATTTACCGTTGCCTCGTTTTTTCCGCGCCTCACGTATACGCGCGTAAGCCGCACGAAGCACCTCGCCGACCGTAGTCCGCCTGGCCCAGTCGACCATCCCTGGACTCAGTTTCGGAGTCAGCATATTTGCGGCATTAAAGTACGGGTCTGTGATAATCAGACCCTTGCAATTTGTGCACTTAGATGCGGCGTAGATAGCCGTCGTTCCTCCAGCGCAATGTCCATAGATCACAACGCCTGCGAGTCCAAAACGATCGCTGAATTCCTTCACTTTTGAGGCCACTAATGCTGCGAAACCCCCGTTGTTGATGAAGGTCACAAGATCCTTAGCCACTTCGCCGTAGCTGTCTCCCAATCCGGGCATGTCTATCCGCAGCGATGGATAACCCTGGGCCGCGAATGAGCTAGCCCAGTAAACAGCGGAGTCACCTATCAATGTGCGTGGTGTAGATAAAGGATTCAGAAACAACACGCCGATCTTCTTATCTGCACTAGTTGATCCGGTCGCGGCGCGCGGAACTTCATGGTAGGTACCGCGTACCAAAATCCCGTCGGCGCCGAGCGTTATAAGTTGACGTGATTCTAATTTGTCGAAGATCATGCAGCCTCCAACGGTATATGCAAGCTTGACGCGATCCACTCGTAGTTAGGCGCAAAAATCCAGCTGAAGTCTTTGCTCTCTTCAAACCCATTCAATAAACCACCAAGAACTAGCGGCGCGGCACTCTTGCCGAGATGAACGATTCGAACTGGGCGCTTATAGGAAACCGCTGGATCGTTGGGAGGAACCATCGTGTCGGGTAACTCAAAGCACCGCGATTCACGCCACAAGTCTGGTGTCCATTCATAACCATCTACTTCCACGCTTTGTCCCGCGTCAAGTTGGCGGAAGTAGTGTGACGGAGGACGTCGGTCTTCTTCTCTTTTCAAGAGTTGTTGCGGTCCAATCCAACGCTGTAACGTCGATCGCAATACTTGGTTTGCATTCAAGGGCGCGGACCACAACAGTAAGGCGTCGGCTTCGCCTTTGTCGAAACCTTTCGCGGCCAAAAGTGCGCCCATTTCCAATCCATGCAGAATGAGCGGCGCATCTCCTTCGCGTTTCCGAAGCCACGTAGAAAGACGCTCGACGTCATCGATCCAGGAATGAAAACTCATTTCTTTAAATGCCCCGGTGCTCTCTCCGACTCCCCTGTAGTCAAAACGAAGCACTTCGATCCGCCGGGCCGCCAAATAGCGTGCCCATTGCACCCATGGCCGATAGGAAGTGTGGCGCTCTGAAGCGAAGGACCCGACGAGCAGAACGCGTGCTCGAGGAGCCTCAACTTCATGCAGTACGGTGTAGAGATGAGCGCCGGGAACCGGGAAATAACCGGCACATTCGGTTATTACGCTCTCGGGGTATTGCTGTACCGGCGTAGACTGAAACATCGATTCTCCCAGGTTCACATAACAAAACCGCTGCAGAGCCTGATGCGGGTCAGTAATGCCTGCGCAAAAGAGAGGGATTGTCTTTCGCGGCGGCAGCGAAACGAGCGGAGCAAGGTTCCTGTCGGGAAATGCCTCTTCACCACCGCTTTGCTGCCCGAAGGCGTAGCCATCGTAAGGCCGAGCACTTTTGTCGCGGAATGGCGAACGTCCTCATTCTTGAAGGCGGAGGCGCATGCCATACGGCAACGGCCGGCATTTTCCTGTAGATTTCTTCAAGGGTGAAAGCTACTCTCCTCGGTCGGAACCAACGGAGAGACTGCGTAGGTCACGTCGCAGTCGGTCTCGCAATTTGATTCGCGCTTCATCCATCGCGAGGAGTCGAGACTCCGATCTGCGTCGAAGAGCTGGCTCGTAACAAGGGCGGAGAACTGCGGGACACTCAGATTCCGCGCGCCGTATCGCCTCCAATGTTCTCCTGGTCCGCCGCAGTCGATGATCGACCAACGTCCGTCGCGGCTCACCTCGTCAACCAGATGCGCTAATGCCAACGATCCAGCATTCGATTCGAGGTGGAACATACTCATCATGGCGAAGACGCGCCCTACCGAAAGCCCCCAGAAGCCGCCGACCAAGTGACCATCGCGATAAGTTCCAAGCGACGTAATCAGTCCTAGTTTCTGCATTCCGAGGTAGACCCGAACCGCACTCTCGGTCATCCACCCATCGCGGCCCCTCTGGCAACAGCGCATAATCTGCTCGACATCCCGATCAAAATGAAACTCGAATTCTCTGTTGTGCAGAAACCGCCGCTTGCTCCTGGGCACTTGTGCCGTATCGCGTGTGATGACGGAACGAACAGGCAGGGAATACCAGTGGAACCATTCTTCTTGGGCAGTATTCCGTCCGAAGAGCAGATAGCCGCGCAGATAGTTGGCGATGATCTCGGCCGGTTCAGGCGGCTCGAAAAAGCCGAGCCATCGAAAGATCCACTCAGGCCGCGTGCCGGCAATTTGTGGATTAAGGCGGCTGAGAAGGCCGCGAGTAGCGAGGAAGGCCCATTCTCTCGCTATTTGCCGAAAACGGATTGCCCTTTGCCGCATCCCCCGAAACCTCCTTTCCGAGATTTGTGGAACGATCAGATCTGTAAACGAACCAACAATCGACGCGCCGGGGGGGGGAGGAGAAACTCTGTTCCTAGCCGAAAGACAAAGAAGACGTTTCGCTTGGGAGGGCCGCCTTCTGTTGGGCAAGGCGTGAGGCCCGCTCAAGCGGAGGAAGATCAGCATCATTCATCTCCAAGTGCGGCTCCGCTGTGGACGGTATCAATAAGCCGCGAAAATAGTTGTGGCAGGAGGCGGAGACTTGCAGTCGCAGCGAGAGTCTGGCCCTATCCCTTGTCGCATACTTTCTCTTTCCTTCGTCGCGTACCCGCTCCGGCATCGGAACCGGGCTCACGTAGAGTCCGACCTTGTTCAAGGCGAAGCCTCTTTCTTCAAACAGTTCTTCGTAAGCGTGCTTGAAGCGTGTTGCAAAGGCTGGAGCGTAGGAAAGCTGGAGTTCAGAAGAGACACAGGCGATTTCTTTGATTCCGAAGGCCTGGGCGATGCCATCGAGGCTCGATAGGAGCAGCGATCCAAACCTCAAGCGGGCTGCAGCTTGTTGGACAATTTTGAGTTTGTCGTAGGGAAAAGCGGGTTCACCTTGAACGCGCGATACGAGAACGGTGTCAGGATGCTTCGATTGGGTGATATGGCCCGGTACAAAGGTGAATGCAATGGTGTAGACCACCTCGCCATCCGCCAAAAGGACGAGCGACTGTTCTCCCTCTTTGCCGCAGGGGCGCGACGAGCCGCAGCGCACTACGAAGTGCACGCCTCCCTCGTTGATCTCACACAGGTCCAGCCCCCAAGTCAGCATCTGCCGTAGGGCCCGCGTGGGAACGCGCTCTTGAAGAAGCCCATAGTGATGGAGAAAACATTCGGCGCGGTCTTTGATCACGAGACCATTCATTAGATAGCTATCGGTAAGGTATTTGAAGGCTAACTTCGGGTTGTCCTGGACGGCATCGATAAACAACGGCGCGCTGAGAAACTGGATGACCCGGCGCAGAGTACCGAGGTTTGTCATTGCGCG
>Ga0182030_10024042_pt1 | contig 11225 bp, 9 predicted proteins | sample 812S3MmetaG_FD_121299 | JGI IMG/M metagenome (GOLD analysis project Ga0182030, IMG submission 121299) | Permafrost microbial communities from Stordalen Mire, Sweden - 812S3M metaG (Illumina Assembly) | ecosystem: Environmental > Terrestrial > Soil > Wetlands > Permafrost | place: Sweden...
ATCGCCTCGATCCCTTCCATGGCGCGGCGCTCTGGCCGTTTGCGCGTCGCCCACGTCACGAAATTGCGGTCCGGGCGAACAAAGGACTCAGAGCTGTCGAGGCGATCGAAGAGCGGGATCAATCGCTCGATGTACTCGGGCGAGGCTGCTTCTGGGCCACTCCATGACGCCAATCCGAGGCGGTGGCCAAGCCGGCGCATCTCCGCGAAGATCTCAAAGGTGCCCGACGGCCCGAGCCGCTCGATCTCCTGGCTGACCGCCAGATCGAGGTTGTCGAGATAGATCTCGACCTTGGCCCCGCCGAACAGCGACTTCGGGTGATTGCGCCGCCCGAGCAACAGTTCGATCGGCACCTTTGACTTGATCAGTGTGTAGGTCGCCATACCGAAGCTGGCCTGCTCCTCCGCCTGTGCATAGAGGGAGCGAACGCCTTCGGGTGCAAAAACACAAAAGAGTCGGTGGCCGAAGGCGTCGACCACGAAGGTGTCACCGTGGCGGGCCCGTTGGCGGACGAAGAACTCGGTGGGGTTGTGCAACAGGCCGAGTCCACCTTTGAGCCAGGGCACCGGTCCGCCCACCACCGGCGGCAGTGGTGCGACACGAGGAAGTGGGTTCGACATGTCCCTAGCGCCAGCCCGTGCGCTCGGCCAACCATCGGCGCGCCTCTCGCGCCTGGGCCCCTTGAAATGGGCGAAGCGTCGGAAGCCCAACGGGCGCGGCGCGCAGTGCGTGCTCGGTCAAGAACCCAGCGAAGGCAGCGAGCAAAGCGTTCACCGCTTCGCGCTCAGCCCCGCGAGAGGGACCGTGGCGGGCGAGCAGCTCCTCGGGGTCGGGTCCGCCCTCAAGCACCACCGATGGAGCCCATTCGACCAGGTCGAGAACGGGAGATCCGACCGAGGCGTGCGGCCAATCCACAAAGACCACGCCCTGCTCGGCGATCACCATGTTGTCGGACCGGACGTCACCGTGGATGAGGGTGTTTCCCTCTGCCGCCTCGGTCCACCCTGACTCGAGGTTCGCCAGCTGCTCGAGATGGGACCGAGACCAGTCGTCGAGCTCATGTGGGACATCGTCCATCGCGGCCAGATGCCGCCACCCACAAAAGAGGTCCCCCAAGTGCTCGCGGCTTGGCGCCACGTCCATCAACGGTGACGGGGTGAGCAAATCGTGCAGGCGCCCCAGCGATTCGACGGCTCGACCGAGTTCGTCCTCTTGCCAAGGGACCTGGGGCAGCCGACCCCGAACCGACTCGTAGGCCAGCGCGACCCACTGTCCATCGTCATAGGTCGCAAGCAGCTGGGGCAGCATGGGCGAGCGTGGCAGATTGGCGGACACCCGCGCCTCGCGACGGTGGAAATTCGGTGAGTCGGGATTGAGCTGTGCACCGACCGCTTTGAAGAAGACCTCGCGACCTTCGAACTCAACCAGTGCGATCGCTCCGGGGGAGAATCCTCCGGTGAGGTCGCGGACCTTTCTGGGCGCGCCACCGCCGACGCTGTGCGCCCAATCGTGCACCGACTGGGGTGCCCGCGACCACGGGATGTGGACGCCGGCCGCAAACGGGGGAGGGCCGAGAGTCACCAACCTATGAAAGCACCGGGGCCGAGGCCCCGGTGTAACCGCTCTCAGGCAGCGCCTAGAGCGCTGCGGTTCCGGCTGCGTGGAGGGCCGCCTCAATGGACCTAATGAGCTCACGCGCCGACTCGGCGCTCAGTTCGACCGCCACCCGGGCGCCGGGTCCCCGAGTGGGGTCGGTGAAGTCAATGTTGAGGGTGTGCTCAAAGGGAGCGTGATAGGGATGATCGAAATACACCGAGGCCGAGGTGACCGAGAACCATCCGTCGGCTCCCTTGGCACTTCCAGTGATGTCGGTCCCGACGGTGAGGTAGGAACACATGATCAGCCCTCCGATCCATTGAGGTAGGTCGTGAACCATGCAAAGATCCGGCTCCAGCCGTCCAAGGCCGACTCGGGGCGAAAGCTTGGGCGATTCGGTGAGAAAAAGGCGTGGGCCGCGCCTTCGTACCGATGGAATTCGTAGGTCTTTTCGTGCGCGACGAGCGCCGCTTCGAGCTCGTCGACCTGTTCGGGACTCGGGAACTGGTCATCGAGTCCAAAGAGGCCCAAGAGCGGGCACCTGAGTTCTTCGGTGCGGTCGATCAACGGGGTGACTTTCAAGGGGAAACCCTCAGGAGCGGTCCCACTCACGAAAGCCCCGTAGCAGTCGACCACGGCATCGATCGGCAAAGTGAGTCCGCACAAGAATGCCTGGCGGCCACCCGAGCAGTACCCGATCACCCCGACCTTGCCATTGGATGTCGGCAGGGCACGCAAGGCCTCGACGGCCCCGCCCACATCGCCCACGAGCCGATCGTCGGGCACCCCGCCGTTGGCCCGAGCCGTGGCCGCAGCGTCGTCGGGATCGACATCGGGTCCTTCGCGATAGTAGAGATTGGGACAGATGGCGTTGTAGCCGTTGGCCGCGAAGGTGCGGGTGATCTCTTTGGTGGGAGAGTCCCACCCGGGCAGGTGATGGATGACCACCACACCGGGGTAAGGGCCGTCGCCATCGACCACGGCTTGATAGCCGTTGATGGTGTCTCCTCCATGGCCAACGAAATTCACGTTGGCGGCCGTGAGCGCTTCTGCTCGCTGCATGAACGACCTCTCCTTCGGATTTGGGGGTAGTGCGGATCACACTATGACCCCACCCCAAAATTTTGAAACCGGGCTGACGAGCACGCCAGGCGGGCCATCGGTCATGATGAGGTCGTGCGGTACTCACCCCTGTTGCTGGCCGGGACGATCACGTGCGGGGCCATGCTCGTCGCCGCTACCGCGAATGCGGCGGCGACCCCCTCGGTGAGCACCGTCGCCGGTACTTCCGCAACGTCGAACCTGAGTTCGCCCGGCGGAATCGCGCTGGACCAATCGGGCGACCTCTTCATCGCCGACACCAACCACTGCCGCGTGCTCTTGGTGCCGAGTCATTCGGGTCACCTCTATGGAATTTCGGTGACCGCCAATCGCCCGGTCACCTTGGTCGGCGGCGCGTGCGGCGCGCGCTCGGGTCCGGGGTATCCGACCGGCGTAGCCGTCGACTCGGCGGGGACGCTCTACATCGCCGAAGCCACCAGCGAGAGAGTGCAGGCGATCCATTCGGGTTCCCATTCGTTGGTGACGGTGGCCGGTAACGGCACCGCCGGCTTCAACGGCAATGGGCTGGTGGCAACGTCGAGCCAGCTCAACAAGCCCTTCGGCGTCGGCGTCGATGCGGCCGGGGATCTCCTGATCGCCGACACGGCCAATTGCCGAGTCCGCGTCGTTCCCACCGCAAGCGGTGTCCACTTCAGCCAGTCCATGCTGGCCGGGCACCTCTATTCGGTGGCTGGATCGGGGACGTGCGGCTCAGATCTGCGCGATGGACCGGCGACGTCGGCCCAGTTGGCAAACCCCATCGCCGTGGCCGTTGACCCAAGAGGCAATCTCTTTGTCGCCGACAACGGCGATCAGTCCGTCCTCGAGATCCCGGTCGTCGCGGGGACCGACTACGGCACGACGATCGCAGCTGGGGGGATCGCGACCGTTGTTGGCTCGGGAGGCAACAACCCCTACCTCGAAGATGGACTCCCGGCCGCGGGCGATACCGCCGAACTCAACGACCCCGAAGGTATCGCCGTTGCGGCGAACGGCACGCTTTACATCAGTGACGGGAGCCAGCACAACATCAAGGTTGTGCCGGCGGTCACGACACAGATTTTTGGTCGAGCGATGAACGGTGGTGACCTCTACACCTTGGCCGGCGCCATTCCGACCAACAGCGGCGGAGCATCGGGCAATGGGACCCGGTGGATTCTCACCACCATGGGCGTGCCCGTCGGCGTGGCGGTGACCTCCGCCGGCTCGGTTCTCTACAGCGACCGATCGGCGAATCTGGTGAGGCAGATCCGATGAGCCCGATCGATCGACGGACATTCTTGGCTCGCAGTGCCGCCGCGACGGCGGCACTCGCCGGCGCCGGCGCGCTGGTGCCAGTGAGCGACCAGGCCGGCGCCACATCACCTGGTGGCGCCGCGTCCTTGGCGCTCGACACCCGTGCCACCTCCTCACGGGCCGCCATCACGCCCACCAATCTCACCGTAAACGGGTTGATCGATCCGCACGGCGTGGATCCCGACGCCTGTTATTTCGCGTGGACGTTGCGCTCGAGTGCTCGGGGGGCGCGTCAGAGCGGGTATCGCATTGTGGTGCACGAGGTTGCAGAGACGGCGTTGCCCCCGATCTGGGACAGTGGCCAGATCACCTCGGCGCGCCAGGCGTTCATCGCCTACGCGGGCCCACCACTTGACGCCGACGCGTCCTATGGCTGGTCGGTCGAAGTGCGAGACCAAGAGGGCCAGTGGAGCGCCCCCGCGCCCGAGGCAACGTTCTCGACGGTGCTGCGTCCGGCGGATTGGACGGCCCAGTGGCTCCACCCAAGCGCAGCCTCGACGCAGCCCGACCAGGTGACCTACCTGCGGACCGTCGTGACCCCCCCTTCGGGCAACCTGACTCGGGCCACCGCCTACATTTCGGCCGCCCACACCTACCAGCTCTACATCGGGGGCCAAAAGGTGGACTTCGCCCCGAGCTTTTCGTATCCCGACGAGCAATACGTCCGCACCACCGATGTCACCCAAGTGCTGAAGGGCGCGAAGTCCACTGTCTTGGGGGTCCTGCACCGTTGGTACGGGGCGGGCCAGGGGCGACCCCTGTCGGCTCCCGGGGTGATCATGGAGTTGTCCTTGCACTACGACAACGGCCAGCACATCGTCTATGGAACCGACGCGAGCTGGAAGGAGCTTCCGGCCGAGTGGCTGCCCTCCGCGCTACGCAACACCGACGGGTCCGACTTCGTCGAATGGATCGACGGTCGGGCTCATCCGATCGGCTGGACTGACCCTGCCTTCAATGACGCCGCCTGGTCGGCCGCGACGGTGCTCGGACCGGTCGCCACGCCGCCGTTCGGGGGCATGGTGGCCCAACGCACCCACATCAGCGAGCAGGTCGTGACCCCGGTCAGCGTGCGAACCTTGGCCAACGGGTCGGTGGTCGCAGATTTCGGTGCGATCTACGCCGCCCGTCCCTCTGTTCGGCTCACCAACGCGCAGAGCGGCCGGACCATCGCCATGCACGTCGGCTACGCGCTCGACCCGAACGGGCAGGTCTCGACCACCCACGCAACCCAGGGGACGAACCTGTCGTATTCCTACATCACCCGCCGTGGTGCGCAGGTCTTCGAGCCGCTGACGTTCCTTGGTTTTCGCTACCTCCAGATCGACAATCCCGGGGAGACTCTCGGCCGCGACCAGGTCTTCGCGATTGCTTCGCACGCCGCCATGCCCACAACTGCTCCAGCCACGTTCGCCACTTCGGTCCCCATGCTCGATTCGGTCTGGAAGCTCAACGCCCGCTCGTGCCTCTATTGCACCCATGAGCAGTTCGTCGATACCCCAACGAGGGAAAAGGGACCTTTCGTCTGGGACTCGTCCAACGAATCCGAAGCGATCATGCGCGCCTACGGCGACCAGAACATGTCCTGGCAGGGCCTCCGGGACGTCGCGCGCGGCCAGGCTCGCTATTGGCCCGACGGCCGGGTCAACGCGGTCTACCCCAACGGTGACGGAGCGCGCGATATTCCGATCTTCACCGAGCGCTACCCCGAGTGGGTCTGGCGCTATTACGTCGCCACTGGGGATCACCCAACCGCAGTCGCCCTCTACCCCTCGACGAGCAAGGTCGCCAACTACATCTGGGCCGCTCGCGACCCGGCGACCGGGCTGCTCGCCGGATTTGCCGAAGGCTCCAACGGCGACCCTGTTTTTGGCTATGACCAAAATGTGACACTCGACACCGCCTCCAACGCGCTCGGGGTCAACGCCCTGCACCGGATCGCCCAACTCGCCCAAGTTGTGGGCGACTCCGACGGGGCCGCAACCTACGAAGCCCGGGCAGGGCAATTGCGCGATGCCATCAACGCGCATCTAGTTCGCCCCAACGGCATCTACACCGACGGGCTGCTCCCAGACCGCAGCCAGAGTCCCCATGCCTCCCAAGAGGCCAACGCCCTCGCGTTGGCCTATGACGTCGTCCCCAAGGCGCGCGTCGCCGCGGTCGGCGCCTACGTCGCGTCACTGGGCATCGACGTGGGTCCCGTCCACGGACTCGAACTCCTGCGGGGCCTGGCCAACGCCGGATTGAACGCGGACCTCGTCAAGACACTTACCAATACGGCGATACCTGGATGGGCCCACATCGTGGCGGTGGGGGGAACCTTTACCTGGGAGACCTGGACACCGAGTGACCTCATTGGCGACTCGATGTCGCACGGGTGGGGCTCTTCTGCCCTCGTCGCCATGCAAGAGACCCTGCTCGGCGCCACCCTCGAAGCACCCGACACCGACGGCGCCGTCGTGGTGATGATCGCACCGCCAACCAATGGGCTGACCTCGGCGCGGGGTACGGTCCCGACAATCGCCGGCCCGATCGCGCTCGAATGGCGGCGCAGCGGCTCAGGCCTCTCGCTGAACGCGACGATCCCGCCCAACGCATCGGCTCACGTCAGCCTTCCCGCCACGAGCCCGTCTTCCGTGCGAGAAGGCGGGGCGTCACTGGCGCGATCACCCGGGGTGACACAGGTCACGTCGGGTGACGGCACGGTGGTGGTCGCCGTCGGGAGCGGCACCTACCAATTCACCACCACGCTCTAGGACGAACAGGTCGTCCCCGCTGGCGGCGCTCCGCCACCAAGCAAATAGGTCTGCACGTCGTTGCGCACGCATGAGCTGTAGAAGTACGCCACGTGGTCGTTGCCCACCCGAGTCAAAAGAACACCCTGGGCCAACTCGTGAGACAACGCTACGGCCCAGGCGTACGGGGTGGCCGGGTCATTGGTCGTGCCCACCACCAAGATGGGCGGCGAGCCGGGGGCCCGGGCCGGCCCGACCGGGCGCGTGGACTTAGCCGGCCAGGTCGCGCACGCCGCTTGATCCCAGGCCAAGAGTGGACCGAACACCGGAGCGATCTGCGCGTAACGCTCAGCCAGGGCGCCAAACCCCGAGGTGTCGCGTGAGGTGGGATGGTCGAGGCAGTCGATCGCCTCCCCGGCGTCGGATCCATTGGTCGACCCGTTGGCCACGTAGTGATCCGACATAGCAATGATCGGTGCGCCGTTGCCCGCGGCATCTGCTGCCAGCGCGGCGCCCAGTGTCGGCCAGTCAAGCTGGGAATACAAACCTTCTAACAATGCGTCGTAGAGCTCACCCGGCCCGGCTGTGCGGCCGCCGCCCGCAGGGGCCGGGCTGACCCGCGAATTTGCAATGAGCGCCAGGACGGCGGCGGTTGGATCGGTGGAGGTCTGCCATGGGCACTGTGCGCTCGAGGCACACCAGGTGAAGAAGGAGTTGAGTGCACCTTCGAATCCCTTGGCTTGGTCGATGGTGATCTGGCCAATGCTCGCGGCGGGGTCGATTGCCGAGTCGAGCACCATGGCACGCACATGGGTCGGGTACATCTCGGCATAAGTTGCGCCGAGCAGCGTGCCATAGGACTGCCCCATGAAAGTCAGGCCGGGGTCGCCCAGGGCGACCCGCAGGCGCTCGAGGTCGCGTGCCACATCAACCGTGCCGATATAGGGCAACACCGCACCACTGGCCTTCTCGCAATCGGCTCCGAATTGGCGCATCGCGGTGATGGCCGCTTTCTGCTGTGTGGGCGTCTGGGGAACCGGATCGGACAAGGGACCCGGGGCCGCCCCCGGCGTCTCTCCGCACGTGACCGGGTCGCTGCGTTCCACCCCTCTCGGGTCAAATGTCACGATATCGAAGTCGTCGAGCAGTGGGGCGGTCAGGACGCTCAATTCGTTCGAGAAATCATCAATCCCCGACACGCCGGGGCCGCCGGGATTGATGACCAGTGACCCGATGCGAGACTGCGGATCTTCGGCCAGGTGGCGCTCGAGCGCGATGGCGATGGTCCCGCGTCGGGGGTCCGCGTAATCGAGCGGAACGACCAGGGTCCCGCACTCGAGATTGCCGTTGCACGATGTCCAGTCGATCGGTGTGACGGGCAAGGTGGTGGTGGTCGTCGTTGCAGGCGCTTTGGCCGGCGCCAGGTGCACGCTGGCGCTGACCGCTTTTGGACCCGTCGGCGCGGCGCAGCCGGCGAGCACCGCCAACGCGACGACGGCCCAGGCGAGTCGCCACATTCCCGCTGAATTACGCCCGTACACTCGATCAGCGTCGCACGCCTGCTCTTGTGATGGTGGTCACCGCCACCCGGCGTGGCCCCTCACTCGCCCCAACGTTCGAGGCCCGAGGCGACTCGGGGGAAGGTGGTGTGCGAACGTCCTCTAAGCGAGTGCGCTCGGGACGCGATGACGTTATCTCGGGCGCGGCCATGGAAAATTCCCAGGTGGGGCGTCACTGGGGCACTCGGGCGAGCGGGATGCTCGAACACCTCGGCCGAGGAGGCGACAACGGGTGCGGGCGTCTCCATGGGTGCGGGCGCACCGGTTCGCGCCCTTCGTTAGGGCGCCACAAGCGACGCCAGCACCTCGGCCCGTTTGGTGAGTCCAATCATGTGGCCTTCGCCGCGATGAACGTGGAGGGTCGCGTTGGACATCATCGCGGCCAGTTCGCGACCCCAGCGCTCGGGAACCAGCGGGTCGGCGTCGCCTTGATGCACGTCGACGTGCGCGCCAATCTCGCCAGGGGCAAATCCCCATGGGGCCACCATCGCCCGGTATTCGTCAAGGATCCCGCGGCCGTTGCGCACCCCTTCTTCCATCGTGCGCGCCAACCACGACCCTTGCGCACGCACCGCCGCTCTCGCCGCAGCTGGTTCACGCCGAGTGGCGACCCTGGTCGTCACCAACGGCGCATAGCGGGCCATCGAGTGCAGGGTCGCAAAGACCGCCCGCGCCGCCAACGGACGGCGGAGACTGGCCGAGGCAAAATGCCGATCCATTGCGTTGAGTTCGGCCAGACGATGTGGATCGTCGAGTGGCAGACAGCCCGCCAGCGTGGCAACCCGATGGACCTGGTCGCGAAGCACATGCGCCACGGTGAGGGCGTATTGGCCCCCGAGCGACCACCCGAGCACCGAGAATCGTTCGATACCGAGAGCGCCGAGCACGGAGCGCACATCATGGTCGACCCAGTCGCCCATCGTGTGCCCTGGGAATCGATCCGACAAGGCCACGCCCGGCCGATCGATCGAGATGATCAGCACACCGAGCGCATGGGCGGCAGCGTGGGCAGGTGCGGTGTCGTTGCGGCTCAGCAATCCCCCGTGGCAGTTGAGCACCGCGAACCCGTCGGGGTCGCCGTAGCGGGCGTAGCCCACGCGACGCCCATCGGCCATCCGGTGCACATGGTGCGTCGGGAGGGGGATGACCGGGGCGTTCGCCATCTCGGCCCTCTAGCGCTCGGAATTCGGCTCGAATGATCCCCGACCCATTTGCTCACGCACGGTCACCACCGGTGGGTTGGTCAAGGAGCGACGCTGCCAGTTGGCGCCGTCGACGACCAAGGTGTGGCCCGAGATGAATCGGGCATAGGGCGAAGCCAAGAACGTCGCGGCCCAACCAAGCTCGCGCAATCGTCCAACCCGAAGGGCGGGCTGACAGACGTCCTTTTCACTGGTGCGATCAAGGTTCCCCGTGATATCGGCCGTCATGTCCTCGTGGGGAAAAAGTCCCGGCACCAGACCATTGACCTGGATGCCGTAGGGACCCCATTCGACGGCGAGGGTCTCGACCATGTTCTTCACCCCCGCCTTGGCTGCAGCCGAATGCGCGAACCCCGGACCACCGGTCCAGGCGTAGGAGGCACCGACATTGATGATCGAGGCGGGCGTCTGGGCTTCGAGATGGCGCCGGGCGAACTCGCGCGAGCAAAAAAAGGTTCCGTTCAAGGTGATATCGATGACCGTCCGCCAGGCGTTGGGTGACATGTCCTCGGCGGGTACCGGGAAGTTCGCCGCCGCGTTGTTGACCAGGACGCTCGGCATCGAAAAGGCTTCTGTCGCCGCGTCGAAGGCCGCCGCGACCTGGTCCGCGTCTCTGATGTCGCACCCGACGGTGAGTACCCGGGCCCCGAGCGAGGCCATCGACGCCTCGCCGGCGTCGAGATGCTCGGGTTTTCTACTGGCGATGACCAGATCGGCGCCGAGACGCGCGAACTCCGACGCGATTGCCTTGCCCAGACCCGTCCCGCCGCCGGTCACAAAGACACACTGCCCGTCGAACGTGCCGGCAGGCAGCGCTGAGGCCCCGAGCGGGGGCGGTTCGGCCAATCCAGACAGTTCGATCATCCTCAGCTCCCTGTGTAGTGCGGATCGCGACCTTCCGCCGACGACGCCTTGAATTCGGCGAAATCGGACGACTTGTTGATGAAGGTCTGGTAGATCAGCTCATCGGCCATCGACGTCCGGATGCCGGGCTCGCTCAGGTGCGCCAGCACCCGGCGGGCCAGCTTGACGGTGACGGCCGGCGACGAGGCGATCTTGTCCGCCATTTCCCAGGCCACGTCGTCGAGCGACTCGGGCGCCACGATGCGCGAAATGATGCCGTGTCCGAGCGCCTCGTCCGCGCTCATGACGCGCCCGGTCAGCACCAAGTCGCTGACGACGCCGGGGCCGCACATCTGATAGAGCCGACCGACCCCGCCGGTGTCGGGAATGACGCCGTGTCCGACCTCTGGGAGCATGAAGCGAGTCCCTTCGGCGGCGATCCTGATGTCACAGAGCAGCGCCCGCTGGAACGAGCCCCCGATCGCCCACCCTTGGATGGGCACGATGATCGGGATGTCGAGGTCGAACATCTGGAGAATGCCCCGGTGCCCCCGGGTCATGAGCTCGTGATGGGTCAGTGGCGTCACATTCGTACCGATCACCGAAACGTCACGACCCGACGACCACGCCTTGCCGTCACCGCGCCAGATGACCACACGAACCTCTGGGCGCTCTTTGAGCTCAGCGAGGATTTCGAAGAGGCGGGCGTCCATGTCGTCGTCGAAGGCATTGCGCTTGTCCGGGTTGTTGTTGGTGATCACGGCCACCGGACCGTTCACCTCGAAGCGCACCTTGTCCGTCATTGCGTCCCTCCCGCGTTCGTTGCCGTCGCGATCGCCCGCGCCGCGAACGTCGCGTCGGGGGGTCAGCCGCCCGGTTGATCGACCATGATC
>Ga0182030_10024043_pt1 | contig 11225 bp, 10 predicted proteins | sample 812S3MmetaG_FD_121299 | JGI IMG/M metagenome (GOLD analysis project Ga0182030, IMG submission 121299) | Permafrost microbial communities from Stordalen Mire, Sweden - 812S3M metaG (Illumina Assembly) | ecosystem: Environmental > Terrestrial > Soil > Wetlands > Permafrost | place: Sweden...
CGCATTAGTTCGAGTTTAGCTGCAGCGCGCGAGATCGCCGATTGCAGGGCAGCGTTGGACGCCGGTTGATGAGGAGGCCGCCCGCTCGCCGGCGGAGGTTTATGCGGTGCGTTCTACTCTTCCTCTCGAACCATTACGCGCCTGCCCTCCACAGTGACGCGGCCGTCCACGATATACCCGATCGCCTTCGGATAGATCACGTGTTCCTGGGCGAGGATGCGCGCCGACAGCGCCTCCAGCGTGTCGCCTTCGAGCACCGGCACCGCGGCCTGCAGAATGATCGGGCCCGAGTCGAGAAACTCATCCACGAAATGGACCGTGCAGCCCGCGATCTTCACGCCGAATTCAATAGCCTGACGCTGCGCATCGAGTCCCGAAAATGCGGGCAGCAGCGACGGGTGAATATTCAGGACGCGGTTGGGAAAGGCGCGGATCACGCTCGCACTCAGCATGCGCATGAAACCAGCCAGACAAACCAGATCCACCTGATGTGTCTCGAGCTCTTCGATCAGCAGTTTGTCGTAAGCCTCGCGCTCGATGCCCGCGGAAGCGATCACACGCATCGGGATGCCGCGCTGGCGCGCGATTTCGAGACCGGGCGCGTTAGCCCGGTTGCTGATGACGATAGCGATCTCGGCCTCAAGCTTGCCGCGCGCAATCGCGTTGGCGATGGCTTCGAAATTAGACCCGCGCCCGGAGATCAGTATGCCGAGGCGCATTCAGATGTACTGCACCCGGGCCTTGCCGCGGCGCTGCGGCTCCACTTCGCCGATGATCCACGGCTTCTCCCCGGTCCGGTTGAGAAGGCGCATGGCCAGGTTGATCTTGCGGTTCGGCACCACGAAGATCATGCCGACGCCGAGGTTGAATGTGCGGCGCCAGTCGGCCTCCGGCACATTGCCGATCGAGCGGATCATTTCAAACAACGGCGGCACGTGCCAGAGGTTCGTCTGAATGAAAGCGCCCAGGCCTTTGGGCAGCACGCGCGGAAGATTATCCGTGATCCCGCCGCCCGTGATGTGTGCCGCGGCGGAAATCAGGCTTTTGTTCAACAGCGACTGGATCGGCTTCAGGTAGCTTCGGTGCACCCGGAGCAGTTCATCCGCCAGCGCCGTGCCGGTCTCCGCGATGAGAGACTCGGGCGTCAGCCTGCCGACCTCAAACAGGATCTTTCTGGCCAGTGAGTAGCCGTTGGTATGCAGGCCGGTCGATGGAAGCGCGACCAGGATATCGCCGTTGCGGACCTTTGCGCCGGTCAGCATGCGCGACTTCTCCACAATGCCGACGATGGTTCCGGCCAGATCGTATTCGCCGTCCTGATACATGCCGGGCATTTCGGCAGTCTCCCCGCCGATCAGCGCGCAGCCGTTCGAAGCGCAGCCGCGGGCGATACCGGAAATCACCTGCGCTGCCACGCGCGCGTCCAGCTTACCCACCGCGAGGTAATCGAGAAAGAAAAGCGGCCTCGCGCCCTGCACCGCGATGTCGTTCACGCAGTGGTTGACCAGATCCTCGCCGATGGTGTCGTGGCGCCCGGTGGCGAACGCAATCTTGAGTTTCGTGCCGACGCCGTCGACTGAACTGACCAGCACGGGCCGCTTCATCTTCGGCAGCGCGAAACATCCGCCGAAGGAACCGATATCCGTAAGCACGCCCTTCGTAAACGTGGCTTGCGCCATGCGGCGAATATCGCTTACCGCGCGGTCAGCTTCATCGATATCGACACCGGCGTCTTTGTAGGAAACGGTACGAGGCATTGCGGGGGAAACGAACCAGTATAGCGTTCCGTCTTAAGTTGCTTTCCGTTGCCGCTCTCTCACGGTCGCGGTTCGGTAAGCCGCAGTATTCTGAACCGCGCGCGTGAGCAAGCGGCGGAGGATGTTTCTCAGCGCGCTGTCAGCTCTCAACAAACAGCGTGACCGGGCCGTCGTTGACGAGTTCCACTTCCATATGCGCCTGAAAGATGCCGGAGCCGGTGATCAGACCTTTCTCGCGCACCTTCGCGAGAAAGTATTCGTACAGCTCGCGTGCTTTATCCGGAGGCGCCGCGGCATCGAAGCTCGGCCGGCGTCCTTTCCGGCAATCGCCGTAGAGCGTGAACTGAGAAACCAGCAGCAGCGATGCGTTCGTATCGAGCGCGCTGCGGTTCATGCGGCCTTCGTCGTCCGCGAAAATGCGCAGGTTGACAAGCTTGTCCGCCAGATAGTCGGCCTGCGCGGTTCCATCGGTGCCCGCGATGCCCACGAGGACCAGCAGCCCGGCGCCCACCTCGGCTTCCACCCGGCCCGCGACCGTTACGGAAGCCCGCGTGACCCGCTGTATCAGCAGCCTCAAGGTTTAAACGCGTGCTTTGAAGGCTACGGGCGATTCGGCCGCCGGAACCGCGCGCAGCTGTGCGTTCTCCAGCCGCTCGGCCTCCTGCCACGTGTGAAGCATGCGGCCGATTACCGTCCAGTTCGACAGAACGGCGATGATCCAAAGCACCTGCGCCATGCGGTTGAACAATGCGCCGATGATCACCAGCACGACGCGCTCGGGCCGCTCGAGGAAGCCGACTTTGCAACGCGGAATCGTGTTCTCGGCGCGCGCGCGTGTGTAGCTGATCATTACCGTGCCGGTCATCACGACCGCTGTCAGCACCACGTAGAAGTAGCGGTTGATGGACGCATAATAAACGAGCAGACCGACCAGGACGGCGAGATCGGAGTAGCGGTCGATCACAGAATCGAAGAACCCTCCGAAGCGCGTGACGCGGTTGGTCTCGCGCGCCACCCGGCCATCCACCATGTCGAACAGTCCGGCGCCGATCAGCACGATGCCGGCCCACAGGAACTTCCCGCCGGCAAACCAGTACGCGGCCCAGATATTGATCAGGAGGCCCATGAACGTCAGTACGTTCGGATGCACCCGCGACAGCGCCAATGCGGTAACGATCCCGTTGATGATGGGACCGAAGATGCGGCCGACGACGCCTGTGAAGGTCATGCAGGGCTACTTATTGAGCTCGTGAATCGTGGTGAGCTCGAGAATCTCGAGTTCTTTGACGCCACCGGGCGCTTGCATTTTCACCGTATCGCCGACCTCCTTGCCGAGCAGTGATTTGCCGATCGGCGAGGCCGTCGATATCTTCCCCTGCGCGGCGTCGGCTTCCTCGCTCGTCACCAGTTCGTATTTGATCTCGGCACTGGTTTTTACATCGAGTACGGTGACATGCGAGCCGAGGCCCACGCGATCGTGCGGGATCCTGTCCATGTCGATCATGGAAAAATCGGCGAGGCGTTTCTGCAACTGGCCGAGGCGCGCGTTTACCAGGCCCTGTCTTTCCTTGGCGGCGTGATACTCGGCGTTTTCGCTGAGGTCGCCGTGGGCGCGGGCTTTCAGGATTTCACGCGGCAGCTCATTGCGCAGTTCGTATTCGAGCGCGGCGATTTCTTCCTGCAGTTTCTTCTTGATATCCAGCATGAATCAGACAGAGTTGTCCAGCGAGCGGAATTCCTCTGCGGCCTATTATATCGACAACACGGCAACTTCTCATTGCCGCCTGCGCGCGCATTTCCGAACCGTGACAGTCTCTTGCCTGATGTGGGGCGGGATGGCATCCTGCAGCGGGGTTGTTAACCCCGCTGGCCGCTTGCAACGCTCACCGGCCTGCATCCGGAGATCGTGAAGGAACTTCGCAATCAGCAAGACTAGCTGCGCATACGCGCCATCAAATACAGTCCGGCGACCGAAAACAGCGCGTCCGGCGCCCAGGCCGCTATGGCGGCGGGCAGAAGGTTCACATTGCCGAACTGGTCGAAGAGTAATCCAGTCGCGAGATAGGCCATCGCGACCGCCATCCCCACGCCGATTCCGGTCATCGCGCCGCGGTTGCCTACCAGGAAGCCGAACGGCACCGAAATCATTGCCATGATCAGCGCGAACACCGGTACAGCAAACTTTTTGTAGTACTGCACGTGCAGCTTCACCGTGTCGAAACCGCTTTCCTGCAGGCTCTGGATATAGTTCGCCAGCTCGGCATAGTTCATCTGTTTGTCCTGCTTGACGTATTTCCGGAAATCGTCGGGCGTCTCGGCGATCTCGGAAAAAGTCGTGGCTGTGAAATTCTGTACATTGCATTCATCCACGCCGCAGATACTTCGCGCCTGCCCCTGCTCCCACACCCAGGTCTTGATGTTCTCCTGCCAGCGCGCACGGCTGGCGTTGATCTCGCGCAGCACATGAAATGTTTTCGGGTCCAGTTCGAAAACATACGGTTCCACCATCACGTTTTCGGTGGGGTCGAAATACTTGATGTAGAAAATGCGGTTGTCGTGGTAAATCCACTTGCGCTCGGGGTGCAGATAAGTCTGCACCGGGCGGCCTTTGATCTCATTCAGAATCGCGTCCTGAATCTGGTTCGCCCGCGGAATCCACGAGTAATCGAACAGGAAGAGCAGGGAACTGAGCAGGCAGCTCATCAGCAGCACGGGAAAGCCCAGGCGGCGCACGCTGATACCGCATGCCTTAAAAGCGGTCACTTCGTTGTTCTTCGTCATCACGCCGAACGTCGCCAGCACAGACACCAGGACCGCGATGGGCAGTGTGGAATAAACCAGACTGGGCGTGAGATACAGATGATAGGTGATCACATCCGACATCGGAATGTGATTCTTGACGATATCGCCGAGCAGATCGAAGAAAGTGAAGACCTGCACCATCGTGACCAGGCAGAAAAGCGTCACGGCGAAATAAAACAGGAAGCTCGACAGCACGTAGTTATCCAGAATCTGAAACAGCCCCAGCTTCACCGAGCCCGTGGCGATCGATTCGCGGCGAATAGCGAGCTTGTTTGAGACCTGCGCCGCAAAGGCCACGAGCGTTTGCCGGATGTTGCCTTTATCGCCGGGCTTTTCCATGCGCGCGATCATGACGACGCCTGCGATGAAGAAGACAGCGTTGGGCAGCCATGATGCTACATCCACGCGTATCGAATGCGAGCGCGCCAGGCTGGTCAGCGTGATGTAGGAGAGGTAATAGCAGAAAAATGCGAGGAAGATTGCCCAGACGTACCCGGCCGAGCGTCCGCCTTTGCGCGATGATGTTCCGAGCGGTATGCCGACCATCGCCAGCATCAGGCAGGCGACCGGCAGAGCGAACCGGCGATGCAGTTCGATCCGGGCGTCGGTGCCGTCCTGCGTCCCCGCCGGGCTCTTGCGGATGAACGCCTGCAGCTCCGGCGTGAACATCTCCTGAAAAGGTTTGGCCTGCTGCTGTTTCGAGGGCTCGGGCTGCAGCACGGTGGCGGAACTGGGGGCGATCGAATGGTAGGGCGACTCATGCAGCCCGTAGTCTTTGAGGCTGAGCTGCAGGCGATTGTTTTTGACGTCCGGGACCACTTCGGCTTCGCTCGCCACAATCACCTTCGGTCCGGGCTGCGCGACCTTGACGCCGGTCTTGCGGTCCGCGGGCGGCGTGAGATCGGCGATGAAGACGCCCTTCCAGACCGCCACCGGCCCGTTGCCCGACTGCACGTCCTGCACATAAAGAACAGTGTTGTCGTTGGTGAACTGATCTTCAAAGACGCGCGGTTCCACATCGGCGGTGAGCTGTGCGGCCGCCACTTTATTCAGAAGGCGGTATTCCGTCCGGATAGCGAGCGGGTTGAGCCAGACCGCGAATGTTCCCGAGACCAGCATCGCGAGGCACGCGAAAGTCAGCACCGGCGCAACCACGATGCGGCTCGAAACACCGGCGGAGCGCATCGCAATCATCTCGTTGTCGCTCGACAGCCTGCCAAGACCCACCAGAATGCCGACGAGAACACCGAACGGCAAACTCAGCAGTAATATGGGCGGCAGCAGCAGCGCGAACAGCTCCACCACGGTTCCGCCTCTCGCCGAGCGCACCAGCAGTTCGAAGAGGCGGCCGATTCCCTGCAGGAAGATCACGAATGTCGCGAGCGCGGTGGCGAGGAACGAACTCGCCAGTATCTCGCGAAAGACGTAACGGCTGAGGATCTTCACAGTTCGAAGATTACTTCTGCGACAGTGTCAGCGGTGCGGGCACCAGCGGAAGCTTCGGCATTTCGTCGTCGACCTTCGACATCTCGAGATCGTCGATCAGAACCGAAGGCGCCACAATACTGACTTCCGCGGCGCCCGAACCGAAGCCGAGCAGTGCGAACGGAGCCCCGTTATCCAGATAGTTGAATGTAATGCTGTCGTCGCCCGCGGCGAGAATGTCTTTGAGCGTGCGCGCGTTGACCCCCTTCAGGCGTTCGCCGCGAACCAGTTCCTCGTGTCCGTCCTTATAGAGTCGGTAGACATAGAGCGGAATGCTGATGGGGCGGCTGGATCCGCCGGCGGAGGCCGCCGAGATGATGCGGCGCGCTTCGTCGATCGAAGCCGACGACGGGAAATCCATCTTGCGAATAATAATCCCGTAAGGCAGTCCGCGCTGATCGATCAGATCGATGAGCTTCTTCCTGAGATCGGAGAGCGGGCTGGTTTCGCGGGCCTTGATGATCAGGTTGGTCGGCACAGGAATTTCCGCCCCGTAGTTGCCGCTGAGGCGCGCGTGTCCGTTGGAATCGTCGTAGCCGCGCACCGGCTGCCGGGTGCGCAGGAAATCCTTGAGCACGCCCTTCTCCACCAGAGAGATCGGCTTGTCCGGCACGCCTTCGTCATCGACAACTTCGTGACCGAAAAGCGGCGCGGTGGGATCGTCGGTGACGTCGAAGAATTCGGGCATGATGCGCACACCCCGGCGGCCCTCAAGCTCCGTGCTGGTGGATTGCGTGGCGGCGCCGGGCGCACTGACAGGTTTCCGGGAGATGTGAAGATTGCGCCCCAGAATCTCGGCCATCAGCTGCGGCGAGGCCTGGCCTTCGAACAGAATCGGTCCGGTGTAGTTGTCGCCCAGGGGCGCGGCGGCCATTTTCAGAACCTGTTCGCCGACGGAGTGCGCCGCCTTCGTCAGTTCTTCTTCGGGGAACATTTTTGCGGGATCGCGCGTGTAAAAGATGGCCAGGTCGCGCACAATCATGCCGTCTGACGATTGCGCGGCGGCCTGAATCTCTACCGTGCCCATGCTTTCCTGCACGCGCACGTGGGTGCCTTCATTGCTCACAAAGCGATGCAGAGAGTCCACGGCGCTGTAGGCCACGTCGGCATTGCGCAGATTCGGAAATTGGTTGAACACGGCCGAAATGCGGCGCGTGCGGTCTTCCCAGACCTTGGCCTCGAACTGGATCGGCCGAAAATCGTCGATCTGGACGAACGGCTTCGTCGGCGCGAAATCGGGGAGTTCCTCACTGACCGTGACATTACGCAGTGCCGCCCGCTTGCGTGCGATCGATTGCAGCGAACCCTTGAAAGCGGAGTCTGTGGCCAGCCACAGATACTGGCGGAGCACCAGCGGATTCGCATCCTCGACGGGGAAAGCGCGCAGGTTGTAGCGCGGTCCGGCTGCATTGGAGCCCGTCCAGTTGCTGTTGTCGAATTTGTAATCGCCCACGCGCAGCCGCAGGCGCGGCACCCGGTAATCGCTGTTGTTCGAGCTGATCAGGCCGCCGAAAGAAGCGGATGCGGACCAGGTGTGCTCGTCATCCACGGTGTAGCTGAGGTAGTAGGGCTTGTCGAGCTGGTTGAGCGTCAGCGTCATCGAACGCTTCAGCTCGGCCTGCATGGCGTCGAGTACCGCATCGGTCTGGGCTGCGTGCAGGGCGAACGCCGCGCCTGAGACCAGCAACGCGGCGGCCGTCAGGGCGGTAGCGAACTTCATTGGAGACCTGCCAGAAGGGGAGACGGCAGCAACGGCAGCAGATCCTGCGACGCGTCCTTCTTTTCGATTTCGATTTCGGAAATCAGAATGGCAGGCGAGACCGCCGATACCGGTACGCTGCCGGATTCGGCGCCGCAATAGCCGTTGAACACCGACTGCTTATCTGAGGTCGCGAGGATCTTGGCGAAGCTCGCCAGCGGCGTGCCGACGATGTCCGCGCCGCGGATCAGCTCATCCGGGCGACCATCCGCGTAGACGCGGTAAACGATCACCGGAACCACCTTGAACGCCTGTAAGCCGGACCGCTGCGTGGTCGTGACACCGCTCGTGATGTCCTCGAAGTAGAGCCCGTAGGGCTTGTTCTGCTTCTTGATTTCGTCGATCAGCATCTCACGCAGTTTCTGATCGCTGACCGTGCGCGTGCTGGTGACGATCAGGTTTGACTGGCGCGATACCACTTCGAGGCCCGGCTGGCGGCGGCCATGGCCGTTCGAGTGGTCGAAGCCTTCGATGGGCGAGCGCGACATCAGGAAGTTGCGCAGCACGCCGTTTTCCACGGCTTTGACAGGACGCCCGAGCTGGCCTTCGTCGTCATATTCATACCAGCCGTTGAGATCCACGCCGGCGATGCGCTTGATGGTCGGATCGAACGTGACCGAAAGAAACTCGGGCAGGATCTTTTCGCCAACGCTCCGGGTGAACGTCTGGCCTTCGGATTCGTCCTTCTGCCGGTGGCCTTCGATCCGATGACCGAAGATTTCATGGAAGAAAACGCCGGACGCGCGGCCCGAAAGGATCGCCGGACCTACAAAAGGTTCGGCCGTCGCAGCCGTCGTCAGTGCTTCGACGTGTTCGCCAACCTTCTCTACGGCGGCTTTGATCACGTCGCCCGAAGGCAGGTCCTTTGGGTCGGCCGCTTCGAACGATTCGAAATCGGAAACGTCCATGCCGTCCTTCGCCTTGGCGCTGGCGGTAATAATGACCCGGGAGAAATCGCGGCCATGCTGCACCTTCGTGCCTTCGGTGTTGGCGAAGTAGCGGGTGTCGGACTGGAACGACACCTGCACGTCGGAAGAAAGCAGATCGGGGTATTTAACGAAGTCGCGTGAGAGGTCGCGCACGCTGTCGGTCCAGCGCTTTTGATCGAATCTGATCGTCGCGGGAGCTTCGACGTGGGCGTAGCTTTCTTCGGAAGAGAAATCGCTCGAGGCGTCGCGGTCCGCAGCCTTGACCTGCTGGTTGGTCTTGATCTTGATCAGGCGTTCGGCGGAGGCCCGATAGACGCGGTCGGTTTCAAGCCAGAGATCCTGCCGCAGGGGCGCAACGGCATCGTCGATCGGGACCGCGGCGCCGCCGGTGAACTCCACGCGCTCCCCGCGCACGCGGCGGAAGTTGTCGAGCTTCGGGTCGCCGACGCGGACAGTGACGTCGAGGTACCGGCTGCGTCCCGCATCGCTGCCATTGAGCACGCCAAGCGTCGCGCTGATGGTGTGCGTGTCCTGATCGGTGATCTCGTACGAAAGGAAGTAAGGAGCGGGATCGGCTTTCTTTTTCAGGGCGTCGAAGTTGCGCTGCAGCTCCTGCGCCATGGTGTCGAGGACAACATGGGAACCGTCGTTTGCGGCGCGGTTGGCCGACTGCCCGAAGGCCACGGCGGCAATCGCCAGCAGGCCTGCGGATTTCATGATGTTCACAATGCTTGACGATAACATGAATGGGGGTGTTTCCTCGTTGAGGGCCAGGGACGGCATAAGGTAGATGCGTCCGCGCTCCGCCGGGTTCCGTTTTAGCCGGAAATGAGGCGTCAATTCCCGGAAGGTCTTTCGATCCGGTCCACCACCAGCACTTTGACCAGCTCCTTTGCCGGTTCCAGTTTCAGGCCCAGTTGATCCTGCACCGCGTCGAGAATCGCCCGGTCCACGTCGTCCTGACTGCGCGCGTCGGTCGCGCTGATCACGATGTCGTAATCGATATACCCGCTGATTCCCGTCCGGTCGAGCACAGGCCGGTCGGCCGACACGCCCACCAGTTGCACAAAGTCGCCGATCGATTCCCTTGTGGCAGTGCTCCGCAGGGTGCCGTCCTGGCCCTTCGTCATTTTCCAGTGGAAGGTCTCATCTGCGCCCGCCGGTTTGAGGCCGCTGCTTTTCTTGCCGGTAGTCAGGCGATAGACGTTCATCTCCTTCGTGTCGTCGTGCAGTCGCAGCCCGAATCGCTCGGCCAGCAGCGACTGCATCATCAGCCGAACCTGATCGAGTTCCGGAACCGAGTCGCCCTCAGCCTTTGCGGTGACCGCATAGATCGAAGAATCCGCCCAGCCGGGGACATTCGTTACCTGGTAGGGTTTCACCTGGTAAGCGGCCGTGATGAGGCACAGCGCAGTGCCCTGAATCATGACTCGCGAGCCGGAGATTTTGAATGGATCGCCCGCCATACCCACGAATGAAACGTCGGTCTTCGAACGATTGGCACGCTCGGGTTCGTTCTGCCGAATGACCTGCTTTACCACCGCGACTTCGAACTGCGGTCTGGTCTGCGCGAATGCCAGCCAGGCGGTGCTGATGAACAAAGTTCCCGAGAAAGCGAAGCGAATACGATGTCGCGCCAGGGGGCCCTCCATTGCCGATAGTCTATCCGGATATTACGGAATCCAGCCGTGAAACGTTCCGGTGTCCAACGTCACCCGCCTGCATTTTCGATGAACTGGAATTAACACAGCCGTTCGCAACTTCCTGCCTCCGGGCGCGATTAACCAGGTGTGAAGCGACTGTGAAAAAGACAGTCGGGAGGAAAAGAAAATGAAGAATTTGGTATTCGCAGCCATCGCGGCTTCAGTCGCTCTGTCGGGGGCCTTCGCACAGACCAGTGAAGTCGGGCAGCGAAAGGAAAATCAGCAGGACCGCATCGGGCAGGGTGTCCAATCGGGTCAGTTGACGGCGGGTGAAACGGCGAACCTCGAGCGCAAGGAATCGTCCATCAATCAGGAAGTGCGCACGGACCGCTCGCTCAACGGAGGCAAGCTCACCGGTCAGGAGCGCGCCATCGTCAACCAGCAGCAGAACAAAATGAGCAATCAGATCTATAACGACAAGCACAACGCGGCGACGCAGCACTACGGCAACAGCGAAGTGGGCAAGCGCCAGGAGAACCAGCAGGACCGCATTGCGCAGGGAGTCAAATCGGGAAACCTGTCGGCCGGCCAGACGGCGCGCCTCGAAAAAGGAGAGTCCGGCATCAATCAGGAAGTGCATACGGACCGCAAGATCAACGGCGGCAAGCTGACGCAGGGCGAGAAGGCGCAGGTCAATCGCCAGCAGAACCGGATGAGCAGCAAGATATACAAGGCTAAGCACAGTTAGGAGGGGTTCCCGGCACCACCCGGGAGCTGTTCTCTCCTATGCCGGAAGGGCCACCGCTCTTCCGGCTTTTTTTGTCTATGCGGGGCGGCGGAACCGCGTGAG
>Ga0182030_10024045_pt1 | contig 11224 bp, 4 predicted proteins | sample 812S3MmetaG_FD_121299 | JGI IMG/M metagenome (GOLD analysis project Ga0182030, IMG submission 121299) | Permafrost microbial communities from Stordalen Mire, Sweden - 812S3M metaG (Illumina Assembly) | ecosystem: Environmental > Terrestrial > Soil > Wetlands > Permafrost | place: Sweden...
AACCGCGTAGGAGCCGTTCAGCGAAACCGCGGTGTTGGTTGCGGCGGTAATGTCCGTCAGATTCTGGCGGTACAACATTCCAGCGCCGCTGCCAAAACTGTCGTCCTCGCTGAGTAGCGCGTGGGCGTTGTCAATGAACGCAACGCTGAATGTGCGGGTCCACCCACTCGTCGTGTTCGCCGACTTGTCGTTGAAAGTGATGCGCCCACGGCCGTTCGCAGCCATGGTGTAGCTGGCCTCGCCTGAGCCGGGATTGAAAGTGTTGATGCCGAGGTCGAAGTCCATCATGTCCACCTCGTAGCCGTATATCAATCCCTGACCATTGCCAACGAAGCTCCCGGCAAATGTGTAGGCTCCGCCGACGGCTCCCGTGATGGTGTTGTAATCCTGGTCGCGGCCTGAGACGTAGAAGGCGAACTGTCCATTGATAGCATCCATGACCCCGTTCGCGTTGGCGGCCTGAATGGTAAACGTCGTGCTCGCTGTGACCGAAGGTGAGGTGGTCGAGGCCGCCGTCAGCGTGACTTGCTGACTCGCCGGAACCGTAGCCGGGGCTGTATAAATTACGCCGGCGTTGGCGGGATAGGTGGCGAAATGTCCATCGTTGGTGGCCGTATCCGACGGCGTGTGCGCCGCCGACAGAGTGCCGCATGCGCCCGCGGCGCTGCTGCCGCAACTCAGGCTCCAATCCACGCCGGTGTTGGCCAGGTCGTTCATCACGTTGGCCGTAATCAGAACCGACCCGCCAACTGGAAGTTCACTCACCGGCGTTTGGGTGTCGGAACCGCCAAGCGGGGGAGCGCAGCAACTGTCGCCAAAGCTAACCGGCGCCGTGGGCAGAGAGACGATCGTAATCGTGGTCGTGGCCTGGACGGGGTAAGTGTCGCCTTTCGCGGTGATGGTGACAATGCCGTCGGTTGGGGCCACGCTGGGGGCCGTGTAGACAACCGTATAACCACTTTCCACATCGGAGTAGTTGAAGGAGCCGCAGTCATTGTAAGCGCTGCTGCTCGACTTGCAGGTTGCCGTATAGGTAATATTATCGTTGTACTGAATTCCAGGTATCGTCGCGCCAATGCTGGCCGTGGTGAGCGCGGTCATGGTGGCAGGCGGCAGCGTAGTGAAGGAGATGGTTACATTGCTGGGCAGGGTGACCGAGGTGGTAGCCGCCACCGCTTTATTGGCCACCGCTCGCGCTTGCAATGTTACCGTGCCGCCTTCGTAATAGGCCGGCGAGGTGTAGGTAACAGCAGCCCCGCTGGGCGCGGTGATATTCGTTGTCCCTTCCAATCCACCTGCGGTGGCATTCTGGTAAGTGATCGTGCCGCACAGCTTGCTCCCGTTAGCACTGTAAGGGCAATCCGCCTCCCAGATGACCCCGGCGTTGGAAGAGTCATTGCTCACCGTTGCCGTCACCGTGATGGACGCGTTCGCGGCCATGGTGGCCGGCGCCGGCTGGGTAATGGCAATGGCCACCTGCGGCGTCGCCGTGCCCGTCCCCTTCGACGAACCGCCGCAGTCGCTCGTTCCCAGCATGGCAACGACGGCTAGAAGAAAGATCGGCAGCAAGGCTCTAACGCCCTGGCCCATCGCGTTCCGGCGAGATTTCATCCCGCCGCAAACTGTCTTGCTATTTGGCCCGGTAAGCCGTTTCCCGTTCTCTTTTCGCCCGTCATTCGTCTTGGAATCTCCTGGAGCATTTCTCTTCATGGTGTAGAGGCAACCCGCGCGGGAATTGGCGGAGGGACGTGGGGCTTCAGCCCACGAAACTCTGGAGCAAGATTGGATGGCTTTAAGCCTGGGGCTGAAGCCCGCTTGAATTCCTTGCTCGTTCAGGGGGCCAAAGCCCGCTGCCCCTCCGCTTCATGCGCAAATCTGTTTCAGTTCGTCGTGTTCTGGAAGAGATAAACTCCCAGAGGACTCTGCACGTTCGCGCCCCCGTAGTAGGTAAGGAAGATCATGTTTCGGCTTTCCACGGGACCGGCTACGGCAATTGCCAAATCGGTAACCAGCGAACTGCCCGAGTTATGGATGCTGCCGGGAGCGAGGTACACGGTCGCGTTGGGGAAAAAGCCATGAGTGGAGGAGTCTTCCGTGCCCAGATCGATGGCCACATCGCAGTTCTCCGCACTCGCGCCGCTCAGGTCATTTGTGGGATACTCGCCGCCGTAAATGAGGTAGGCCGCGGAGGGAGGCAAGAGAGCCTTGAGCGCCGAGCACGCAGCTGAAGAGCCGTTCACGTCGCCGAAACCAACCGGATATGTGGTGTGGTCATAGCTGAACTCTACATAGTTGTTTGGGTTGTAAAGCATTCCCCGGTACGTAGCCTTTGCCAAGGTGGCTGGGGAGACCGAGGTGGCGGGCACGACGATCCCCAGGGCGTCGTAGGTGTTGTTGGGAGCGGTGCCGGAAAGAAGCTGTTGCTTGGCAATGACAGATGAGTAGGTGTAGTCTCTGGAATTTTCACCGGTCGTGTTGATCGGCTGCGCAATGACGTAGCCGTAAGCAGTTTCCGAGCAGCCCCCGCTCGACAGCGCGTTCACCGGGGCAGTGGTGGCTGCCAAGCCGGTGCTGGCGCCGATCGCGTAGTAGTTCTGGTTGAACTGAATGGTCGATCCCTGGGCGCTGACATCCACGGTGCCGTATGTATAAGGATGTCTCGCGTCATAGTTCCAGGACGGATACGGTGACGGAGTCGTCACATAGACGAACTGCAGCGGCTCCGTATTCGTGGGACACGCGTCGGAGGAAGCCATGGCCACCGGCACATAGTCCGATGGATCACCGCCAACGCGGTAGAGTTCTCCCAGGGCTACCACCCCCGGCACCTCGTACAACCAAGTACCGGTAATGGCTGGGTTCTGAGCCGTCAACGCCTCGCCGCCGCCGCTCAGAGCCTCCTCGACCGCATTGAGGGACAGGTTGGCAAAGCCGGTGGAGGCCGCCGCCACCGTACCCGTCTCGAACGTCACGTTGATGTTGGAAACAACAATCGTATTGGCCGAACGGTCCACCACGATCCTGTCGCCGGTAAAGCCGCCATTTCGCGCCGCCATGCTTCCGCTGAAGTAGTTCTTGACCTGATCGTTGGTGCTGACGGCGCTGGTGTACTTTGCGCTCTGTCCGCAGCCCTCCAATCCAAGAGCGGCTGCCAGCAGAGTGACAGAGCAAAGGGCCGTCTTCCAGCCCAGGCCAATGTAGCGCAGGTTTATTCCCGCCAGGTTTCCTATGCGTTTCACGGTATCCACTCCTTGGTTCCTTTTTGCTAGAAGCCTAGCTTCATGCCGAATTGCAGAATACGCGGATCGTGCGCGTCCACCGGGTGCAGGAACGACTCGCCGGTCAGGCAATCCGTGCCTCCGCCGCCCGCCGCCGAGTAATTTGCCGTTGCACCGCCGTAGCAGCCGATGGTGTTATTGCCGGTATTGCCGGGATGGGCTGGATCGTAGATGCGGAACTGGGTGTGATTGAAGACGTTGAATCCCTCGGCGCGGAATTCCAGATTGCCCCAGCTCATGATCTTGAAGTTCTTCAACAGCGCCATATTGAAGTTCACGCGGCTGGGATTGTTGGCCGAATTTCTGCCGCAGTTCCCGAAGGTCAGCCCGCGCGGCGCAACATATTTGCTGCTATTTTGCAGCAGCGGTCCCTCGGTATTGGCATAAGTGGTTTTCAGGTTCATCGGCGTGTATGCGGCGGCGCTGCAGTCGGCATAAGAACCGGTGCCATAGTAATTGGCCACGCCGGCGTTATCCGAAACCGAGATGCCGCCCGAACTGCCGCCGTTCACAATGCTGAACGGCGTTCCTGTCTGGTAGAGCGTAATGCCGGAGAGTTCCCAGTGGTTGAGCAGCAGATGAGAAACGCGGCTCAGGCCAAAGGCTGAAGGCGGCGGATAGCCCGGACGAATATCGGAGTCCGGATCGCGATTGATCTGGCTGAGGAAGTTCTGCCAGAGGCGCAGTAGCGGAAGATCGTAAATGTAGCTAATGTCGAACATATGACGCTCGTCGAAGCTGGAACTTGCCTTGTTAGCCGACAGGTTGTACGAATTCGTGAAGTTGGCGTCGGAGCGATCCGAAGAGTCGTCGATCGAGTGGCTGTAGGTATATGCGATGCCGAGCACGAGTGGGGCTACCATGCGGCGCACGCTCAACTGGAAGGCATGATAATTTGAGTCGGCGATGTTGGACACCGCCATGACGTCGCCCAGGGTTCTGAAGTTTCCGCGGAAGAAGTTTGGGCTGATGCTCGAACTATGCGATCCTTCGGAGAGGTTATAGGAGGCGACCGAGAGGTTGTTGTAGCCGGGAGCGGTATTTGCAAGGGCGGCCACGGTGCAGGAACTGCTGCCATACCACACATACGGGCACCCCGGAGAGAAGGGATTGTCGGATGAGTCGACTGGATACAGCTGGTTAAGATCCCGCACGGCTGTCAGGTGTGTCCCCTTGCTGCCTACGTAGGCCAAGGCCGTCGTCAGATGCTCTCGCAACTCTTTTTCCAGGCTCAAACTCCACTGCTGACTGTAGGGATAAGTTGCTTTGGCGGGAATGGAAGTCACGTTCAAGGGAAAAGCCACCGGGCCAGTGACGGTCGGTTGCAGAGTATCGCCACTGCTAAGGCAATTCTGCCCTTTCCAGCCATTACGGCCGTAACCGCCGATGCACTGATAACTCACCGGGGAAAGTTGCGTCTGGCTAAACGTCTTAGGCGCGCTGCCGATCAGCGACCCGCTGTTGGCCTCGTAGCTGGTTCCGTGCTCGAAGAAGATGCCATAGCCTCCCCGCAACGAGGTCTTGCCATCGCCGAAGACGTCCCAGGCAAATCCTATGCGCGGCATGGGGTTAAAAATATGGCTGGTCATGCAACTCTTCGGAACTCCGTTCACGCCGCACTGCACCAGGCCGTTGGTGATCGCGACATCGGGGTGGTTCAAATCCAGAGGCACCGCAACGACGGATGAAGTGCCTCCACTCGTGCCGGTACGAACCAGATAGCCTGAAGTTGGATCCAGGTAGACGCTTGCCTCCACCGAGCGGTTGTAGGCATCCGGCACAAAGTTGTAGGCGGTTCCCTTGGCGTTGTACCAGGAACCAAACAGGCCGGCGCGAAAGCCGATGTTCAGGGTCAACCGCTGCGTGACGCGCCAGTTATCCTGAATGTACGGCTCGGCGGTTTTGTACCGGTTGTAGTATTTGTTCTGCGAACTGTCCTGCTGATAGCTGGCGACTTGCGCGCCCAGAAAGTTTGCGAAAGCGTTCGAGGTGTCGCCGGTGGCATAGCAGCTAGTGCATCCCCCACCCGGAAAATAGCTCGACAGCGGACTAGGCCCGGAGCCCTGCATATTGAAGCTCAACACGCCCTGCACATCGCCGGAGTTCAAGCCATTAGCCGCGCCCAACTCGTTCTGCTGCGCAAGGGTGACCTGCACGCCAAATTGCAGCGTGTGCTTGCCGATGACTTTTGAGGCGTCATCGCTCAGCGCATAGGTAGGGTTGGCAGTCTTCCAGGGCGTGTAGCCGGTATCGATGTTGAATCCGTGCCCGCCATACGCCGCATTGGTGCCCTTGAAGAGCATGCCTGGAATTTTGTTTTCGAAACCATTGTCGAAGAACGCGCCTATCGGATTGGCGGCATTGTCCAGAATACCGTTGCCCACGGCCGCGCGATCCAGCGTGGCGCCCGGTCCGGCAACGGCCGTCAGCGTCACATGCTCGGCGACATAACCCAAGGAGAAGCGATTCAGAAAGCCTTTGCCGATGGTCCCCGCAAGCGAAGCAATCAGGCTCAGGCCGGGGCCGTCAATCTTATTCTGCACAGTGGGAAAGCTATTCACCACCGCTCCCCACTGCGGGGTAAGAACGGTCGTGTCCCATGTGTCGTGGATGTAGCGGAAGCCAAGCATCTGCCTGGGAGTCAAGGTGTGATCAATGCGGAACAACTCCTCGCGCCAGTAGGTGCTCGGCGAGACGGTGGCCACGTAACACGCCGGGTTGCCCGCTTTTGAAATCGTGGAGTTGCAGCCCGTGACCGAGTTCGGCTCCGGCAGCAGGCCGGTGTTCAGCAAGGCGGTGGAGATCGGATCGATCGGCAACTGATTGGTGGCGCCATTGCCAAACGCTCCGGAGGGATATTCGAACTGTACGCCGCCATCGGTCACCGGGCAGTCCGGGTATAACGTCTTCGAGACTGTTGCTCCTCCTCCCGCCGCCGGGCAGACATCGCTGAAGTCGCCGTTGCGCTCGGCCATTGACGGCACCCCCTGGTTGTACTGCACTGGGGTTTTCTCCAGCCTTGCTTCTTCCGAGAAGAAAAAGAACGTCTCGTCCTTCTTTCGATTGTAGACACCGGGAATATAGAGCGGTCCGCCGAGGGTTCCGCCGAAATCGTTGCGCCTGTAGAGCGGCGCGCCTTTCGTTGTGCTGTCGAAATAGTTGCGCGCATTGAACATCTCGTTGCGCACAAACTCGTAGAGATTGCCGTGATACTCCTGGGCGCCAGACTTGGTTGTAATCTGTACGATGCCGGACGCCGTCCGCCCGTACATCGCGCCATAGCTTGAGGTGAGCACCTTTATTTCCGCAATGGCGTCAACGCTCGGATTGACAACGAACGTGTTGCCGCCGCGCGCCGCGTTGATGCTGTTGTTCAAGACATCCGCGCCATCCACCTCGAAGATGTTGTACTGCACACGGCCGCCGTTGACGCTATACTTCGCGCTTCCGGCCACACCAGTCTTGCCTTCGTCCTGCCCCGTCTGGTTACTTACTCCCGGAGTAAGGGCGATCAACTGAGTCGCGATTCTCCCGTTGAGGCCATAACTGGCAACTTCCTTTTCCGTGATGGTCCCGGAGACCTCTGCGTTTTCCGTCTCGATCCGTGCGGCCGTTTGACCTTCAACCGTAACGTTCGCCTTTACGTTGGCCACGCCAAGCTGCACGTTGTAGATGAATGCCTGCCCTGCGTGGATTTGCAGGAGGCTGCTTTCCGATGTGCTGAAGCCATCCGCCTGCACTTCGACCTTGTACTGACCTGCCGGGAGATACGGAAGGGCGTACTTACCCGTGCCGTCCGTCTTGGTTTCAGCCTTCGTAAACGAATCCTGATTGATGGCAGTCACGCTGGCGCCGGCCACTGCGGCGCCTTGTTGGTCAACCACTTGGCCGGAGATGCGAGCCACCTGCGCAAATGCTGGGGGCAAGCAGGAGAAAATGAGCACACACGTCAAGAGCCGAGCAAAAGATCGCAGCATGATTGGTCAATTCCTATCGTTTTTCGCTTTGCAACAGTTGATTAGCGTCTGCAACCGCCGCGTGACGACTCGCAGAGCGTACCTCGTTGAGGGCCTGTAGAAGATCGGATAGTATCTCCGGAACGCTTCGAGACTGCTCGCTTCCGCTTGAGATCAGTTCCTCGCAGAGTCTGCGATTCCACTCCGCGGCAGCGGGCAGGCCGATGCCCGGTGCTTGGGCGGATGAAACTCCGGATGCAAGCCCCACTTGGGCAAGGGCTCTTGTTTCTTCGTCTAAAGCTGCCGTGATGTTCGCAGTGCGTTGCGCCAGAAGCTGGCCCAGCATTGCGCGCGCGGATGGTGCGAGTTGCCGATCGGTCGTGAAACGCTTCAGGAGGCCGGAGATGACAACGCTGTCCCGCCGGATTTCGCTTGAACTTTCCGAGAATTGGCGCGAATACACGCTCACATCTCCGCGGGAAAGCCCCTTCGCAAGCATGTATGTTTCGAGGGGTGAGGCTTCTGAAACACCCGACGCCGTGCCGATGCTCGTGATCTGTGAATCGGGATTCCGATGGTTCTGCAACTCCTGGAAAGTAAAGATAAAGGGCATTACATGCGGCACCATGTTCAGCCCCGCTTCCAACTCTCTCTTGCGCGCCTCGTTTTCGACGATGCCCTCGACCTGTATCCCATTGGACTTCCGCGCAATCTGAATGCGCCCATCCGAGTCCGCGCGCAACTGGCGCAGGGCGAGCATCGCGCCTAACTCCGCCTCATCCAACTCGCCTTCGTCGAGCGGAAATGCAGAGCCAGGCAGAGACGGATGAACCCGAGGCATTGTTTCGTCTCGATTCGAACTCATGCCACCAATCGGCTCGAAGATGGAGGAATCGACAATCGACCAGGGCAACTCTTCGAATTCCAACTCCGCGATCTCGACCGTTCCTCCGTCTCGCAGAGACATCGTTCGCGCTACCGGGTGGAGATCGCTTGCCCGCATGGTCAACGACTCCTGAAGCACATTGCCGCTGGCGACTGTCGTGGTTACCCTCAACAGGCCCTTCCCGGCACTATTGACCGCCTCTCTCTCAACACCTATGCGGTTGTGCCACTGGCTGAACGAGGCGGCAGAGAGTGGTTGATCCCAATCAACCCCGTTGGCAGCCAGTTCCGCCTTGAGTTGCGCTGCCGCCGTATCGAGCGGCAACTGCCGCGCCCGGCGGCGTCCACTCGAATCGCGGTAGACCGAGCGTTCCAAAGCTTGCCTTGGCGTCCGAATTCTTATGTGCTGACGGATCACATGAGAAGGCGCGGCTTCAGCTGAGATCTCCGATGCCGTTGCGCGCTGCAACAGCGCCTTGGGTGCGATCCTGTTTGGCCCCACCATCCAAAACGAGAAACAGAGGATGGAACAGACGGCAAGAACGATTCCACTTACAAACAAGGGACTCATCTCTGGAGACGCAAGGAACTCCCACCGCGAAGACACCCACGCGCGACTGAGAAGGATAAGGCGGCGAATTCGGCCAACTGTACCTGTTTCCTCAGCCGCCGCTTTCGGAAACGGCACGAGTTCATTCGCTTCCACGCGGCCCGATAGTTGTGGCTCGCCTTGTGTTTCTTCGGCTTCGCTTCCGACAAGAATCGGATCGCGGTAGACCATATGAACGATCGGCACATCAGCGGCGAAGCTGAGCGTGAGATGCAGCGTCCGATCATCGCTTAGAGTGATGCTTTGCGACTGATCGAGACCGGAATTATAAGCAGGCTGCTCAACCTGGAGATACACAAGGCATAGACCCTGCTCACTCAGCACCTCGATGAATGTCGGCTGCTCGGGACGAGCGAGTTTGAGGTATAGTTCGCTGATCTCTGCTGTCACGATCTGCGAGGCGCGTATTTCTCCGTTGATGGCGATCTGAAGCCTGGACGGCCTGTGCTCGATGAGCTGCCGCACTCTGCGCTCCAGCCGCTGGCGCTGGCGCGCATGTTTCGCGGATGAGGCCTGCTTCGGCGCTATGCTCACAGAGCCGGTAGGCCCATTGGAACCGTCCGAATGCGAATCCCCCGAATGAGAATCATGGTCCAGTGCGTCTTCGGGAGAGCGCTCACTCAAAAGGGGAAGCCCTAGTATCCGATTGGCTCGATCCAGGCAAGTTCTACAACTCACCAGATGTGCAAGTTCCGGGGTCGTGAATCCGGATTGGGACTTCGAAGCATATCTTTGCTCCAACACGCCTTTAGCGAAGCATTCCCCTTCACAGGCGCTGAGGATGGCCTGCCGCAATTGGGCAAAGAGGTTCTCCGAGTCATCACCGGTGGCCCCAAACGATACGGAGACTTCTCTGCCGGGGTCGATGGGCTGCACCGCATTGGGCCGTTCGAGAGCCTGACGCGCTTCCTTGCGGGCCACCTGCAACGAGCGGTCCACGGCCATGCGCGACGACTGCGTGACCTTCATGACTTCGCTGGGGTAATAACCGAAGAGAAACCGCAGGATCAGGATGCTGGCGGAACGCGCTGTGCCCTTTCGCTGGCAGGCGTATTTGCAAATCTGCTTGAGATTGGAGCGCACAAATAGAAGCTGGCGACGGTCCACAGCGGCCAGACCCAGTTCGACCGAATCGTAATCGACAATGGAAAAATCGTTGATAGGATCCCGCCCTGTGCGGCGCATCCTGGAGTTGTACAGGTTCCGAAGCGTCGTAAAGAGATACGCCTCGACGTTCTCAATGCTCTCGACCGTGCGATCTACCCGTACAAACTGAATGAACAGGTCGTGCACCAAATCCTCGGCCTCTGCCTCTTCGCGCCGCACGAGCTGAGAGGCCCAGTCCAGCAGCCGCGCGTAGGAGTCGAAGAAAAGTTCCTCGCGTGTCCTCCGTTTCGGATTGGAGTAGGACAGGTTCACTTTTAGTCTCTACTTGGCATGAGGGGGGAAAAGAACCATTTCAGACACGAGCAGACCTTGTATTCGCCAACTGTTAACAATTGGCGCCGGAGGCACACATCTGATTACATTCTCGCTCACTGCTGTCCAAGATAGCGGGAGGAATCTTGGACAGGTGTTGAGCTGACGGGGCATAGGCGACCGATCCCGGGCTTTCGCGGAAGGGGTTGGGCGGGTTCGAGTTATGTGTAGAGTTGGCTGCTGTCCGAGATGGACTCCTATATGGTCATGCAGTTGTGTGCTGTAGCTCTTGTCGAGAAGTTCTGCTGTCCAATTCAAGCGAAGGCCAGTTCCAGTTGCGATGTGGGCGGCGTTTCCGGCGCCTGGAAGGGATCGTTGATCCACTTCCACAGGTCGCGATAGACGAACAGTTGCTGGCGCAGCAGGACCATGAAGTTGGACAAGTGCCACCCGAAGGTCGACTTCATGTGCAGGATCTTGACCAGCAACATGGCGATCAGCGCCGTCCAGATCTGTGTCTTCAGCGCGTTGGCCGAGGTGCCGACGAAAGTCTTCACCTTGCAGGACTGCTTCAGGGCCTTAAAGAACAGCTCGATCTGCCACCTGTTCTTGTAGATCTCGGCAACGGTGGCGGCGGCCAGTTTCATGTTGTTGGTCAGGAAGACCAGGGTCCGCGGCTGCTCTTCGTCGAAGAACTCGATGCGGCGCATCATGGGCGGATTATCCTTCTCCGCGGCCTGCTGCGTCATGCAGATGATCTGGTCGCGAACGACTCCCTTGCGCCGGGGCAGTTGCAGATCCCCCACTTCGATGATGTCCGCGTTGGTCTTCAGACGGGTGACGAAATAAACTCCCTGCTGGGTCAGCCGCTCGAACCAGTAGTAGTCGGTATAGCCGCGATCGAAGACCAGGATAGTGCCGGGTGCGAACTCCCACTGGCGAGTCACGGTGACTTGCCGCTCACAAAATGCGCAAGCAGATTCATCAACGCGGCCAGCGCCAACACCAGGATCAGATCCTCGAACTCAAGGCCGAGAAACGTGACCTTGGTATGCAGGTTGCGGTGAACGGGCGTC
>Ga0182030_10024046_pt1 | contig 11223 bp, 14 predicted proteins | sample 812S3MmetaG_FD_121299 | JGI IMG/M metagenome (GOLD analysis project Ga0182030, IMG submission 121299) | Permafrost microbial communities from Stordalen Mire, Sweden - 812S3M metaG (Illumina Assembly) | ecosystem: Environmental > Terrestrial > Soil > Wetlands > Permafrost | place: Sweden...
CAACGCCTTCCCCGCCCACCACTTCGTCTGTTTCACATCACCCCACATACAATACCTTAATGCAGCGAGCATATAAGATTCTGCGACACTATTCGATAATCCCTCTTCCTCAACCAGGGCTACGAGACTCAGGGCCATTTCTGGGGTCGTGAGTTCGGAAGAGGCGGCAGCGGCGTCCGAAGGCGTGAAATCCGTCAGTTTCGTGCGAAGCCGTTTGATTTCCGCAACGGCCGCGTTGGCGGAGGAGAGCTCTGCGGAAGGGAGGGAACAGTGCGCGCAGGTGCATGTGAAGCCGTAGGTGTTGCGTAAGAAGCCGGTTAGAGTCGTGTGTGTGACTTGTGGGTGGAGGGGGTCGATGTCTGTTTTGGGTGTTAGGTTTGGGTGAGGTGGGGTTTGGTGGACGGGGGAGGGAAAGAGAAAGGGGGACATGTACATGCGATGGTGATTTCTTCTCCGGGGGTGATGGGGCGGATGGCGTGGATGCGGAAGGAGAGGGTGTGGAAATCGAAGGCGAAGCGTGCGCTGTGGGGTGGAGTTAGTACCAAGGGTTTTTATCTTTGCTATTGAAGAGGAAAGCTGAGACCAGATTCCAGGGGAAGAGAGATAGAAGGGAGAAGTGAGAAAACGTACTTAGGTCTACAATCATGATTTACCATCTATTTTCGCCACGCATCAGCACCCAGCACTCAATTCCCCATTTCCAAGAATCAGATGGAAGGAAAACATACCGCAGCCTCCGGAACCACATATCCAAACCTGCCATCCACACCCTCGATAACGCCTGCAAACCCATTCCTCTGCATCCTCCCCTCTATTCCCTCTTCTCCTTCATCCTTACCACCCTCCCCATCCTCATCCTCATCATCACCACCCCACACCAGCCCCCAAAACCCCTCTCTCGACTCTCGCGGCAACCCCCAAACCGCGTGCTCCACCATCCTCCCCCATTTTTTCGTTCCTAACCTCTCCAACGTCTTCTCTTCAATCACCAATATAGGAGAATTCCTCAATATCAACTCACCGATCTTGAAACTTTTCGCTGCTATGACGCCGCGGCCTTTCCCCTCAATAATCCTCACCCTATAAACTTGTTCCTCCTCCTCACCTCCCCCGTTCGGCGCTGGTTCTGGAAGGGGAGGATATGGTGATTCTGGGGCTAAGAAGCCCGGGGATCGCGCGATGAGGGATGCCACGCTTGGGGTGGTCAGGAGGGATATCCCGCGGGAGGATGAATATGTGGTCGAGATGTAGATGCAGTATTCTGTTGCGGACGGGGAATGCGTTATGCAATGGGGCGGGGAGGTCCATGGTTTGTGCGGGTTAGGGGCCAAGGAAGGAGGTGAGGGGGCGCACGTTGGGAGGGGTGGTGGTCTGTGTGGGTCAGTGGTTGTATCGTGGGTGGTAGGGATGAGGATGTGGAGCAAATGTAGGAGGGAGAAATTTGAAGAAAAAGGTACGAACTGCGAGTGGGACAAAAGTAGATCTTTCGTGTTAGGGTTGGGGCAAGTATCAGTTTCGAGGTGCTGGAGGTGGTAGGCCGAGATAGAGGATGTGGTACTGAGGTTGAAGAAGGGAATGAGGAGCAGGAGATAATACAGATACATTTCGTAAGGAGAACAGAAGGTTGGGAGCATGAGGGGGAAAGAGACGTGGAGATTTTTATCCTTTATGGAGGGTCGGGATAGTGTTGTGAATGCAAGGGGATGTGAGACACTGCTTGACCTATTCTTGAATCAAATGATTATGCTGAGTCTAGACATAGCAAGAAGGAGTTTCAAGAATATTCTGGGGAATAGTCGTGATAGACTATGTATGCAGAATTTTGAATCCCCTGTCTATTTGCACTTGCAGTTGATTTGAAAGATTGCCCTCCTAAAGTTGATTTCTGTCATAGCATATAACAAAGATAGATAAAGTGTAAGGTAGTATCTTCATTGTACTCTATAATGCATACCAAAAAGGAGGACACAAACATGATATGAGACCAGTGCAAGCTATGATCTCGGACCTTAAGGGCACCAGATCAGATTTCTACATCCATCACATTCCAATTTTCGACTCCACATCTCCCGACGCTCAAATTCAACAACTCCATTCCATTCAACCTACGGTTGGGCAGGGGCAGCCGTAATCTCATCTTCAATCGGTTGCTGAGCTGGAGCTGCCTCGGCAACCTTCCCATCAACACCCGCATCAAGAATCGTGCCCGGATTCGTAGCCGTATTATCAATAACATTGTCTTTCCCTGTAGCCTTTTCCCACTTCGCTGGTTTGGCCCATTTAGGGTCTGTCCATGGGCCTTCGTCACTCAACGCACATCCGCCTGGACAATCACAGGTTCCACCGAATATTTTGGGGAGATTCTCGGCTGGGACTTGTTCTAACAATTCCTTCTGGTATCCGCCACCAAGAACGTGGATCTTTTCTACAGTGATGGGATCCAACCAGCCTTTTACAACGCTGAAAACGGTACTGAATCCCCAAGGTGCGTTGATCAGGTATAAGCGGCCGAGACGTTCTGGGTAGTAGTTTTGCGACATAGCGGAGGCCAACTTGACGTATGAATAGACGGAAGAAACCTTGGAAATACCAACGCCCTTGAGATCCATGATTGTGCAGCAGGTTTCGAGAAGTTGGCCGGATTTACGAGAGCAGGCGGGAAGTCGTGGATCAGCGAGCTTTTCGTATTCCACGGCGAGGTTTTGAAGCATTCGGTCTGAGGTTGTGATTTTGTACATGGCATTCAGATCAATACCACCAAGTTGTTCGATATAGACTGGTCGGCCATCCTATTCTCTTATTAAATTCTGCCAGTTTTGGGGGTTTTGTATTGCGTACCTTGTCTGTCTTGTGGTAATATTGTGGGTAATATTTGAAGACCTCTTCTTTTTCGTCATACTTGAAGTTTTGAACAAGGTCGTCGAGTCCATTGGGGCCAAATTCCTTACGCCAACTTTCGCAATCAACGAACCTGTGGATTATCAGTTTGTGCCAGGTGCTTACGCTCTGCGGAAACGTACATCTTCTCTGATAATGCTACGTCGAATTTTCTAGCTCGAAGGAATCGTAGCTACGTCGGTATCAGCACGAAGGTCTTACGGATAAACATTCCTAATTGCTCACAAGAGTCAGAGTATCCAGTCTCTCAGTATATCCAGCCTGCTCAAGCTTTGTTCGTAATTGAAAGACTTGGGCATCTTGTTCTGGGGTTGTGTGTCCAGGATGGCCACTTTGCTTAGTTGGGGCTGTGGTTGGGAAGTCATAATGATCGTATTTAGGATCTAGCTGGAGGGTAGGGTTTTCGGACGTCATGGTGACAGAATGAGAATTTTCAAAGAGAGAGTTGAAGTGTTTTGTCCCAAGGCAAGTAGGAAGTAAAATCAACAGCGATGTGATTCGATGAGGGGCAACCTGGAAATATGACGAGGCGTCGAGTTTAGTGCGACGAGCTGTTAGCGAATCCTTACAAGCCTGGAAAAGCCAGAAATAGGGGTTGAGCCACACAGGATTCTCAATATTCGTTCAAAGCCACCACGAGCGAGATCATGACAGATAATTGGGAGTTTTGGTTGACAAATTTGGTCATCCCGGTTTTTAGGACTTGTCATTATTTTGCTATTGGGTACACTATTTGGTTCAATTAACCATTAGGAGTACCATTATTGCCCTTTTCTTCTGATTCATCTTGCTCGTTCTTCTCTTTTCGTTTCATAGTGACGTCCCAATTGTATACTCTCGCCGTAGCTACCTCCATAGTCTATTCGAGTATTAGTCTCAGCCTTGCGAGGCACAGCGGCGTCAGCAAATGAAAACTTACTGTTATTTGCTCCCTCAGGAAATCAAGATCCTCTTCGCAATTAGCCATATTCTGTTTTGCTGTCGCTAATTTCGAAGAAAGCAGTTCCTCAGCCTCGTCGATTGGGTATGACAGCATAACGTTAGCCTATGTCGTGTCAGCAATCCTGCTCACTGTAAGTGTACCTAGGAAGAACTTACGCCCAGCCATAGATAGACTTCCTCCGTTGGTGGTATGTGTGCTTTGGCGTACAGCGTATCATTCAGTTCGAAAGTAGCCTCTATTGGGTCCGAACCCGGCTGCCCCAAGTTAATCTCCAAGTCCTGCGAATATCAAGAGCCAAAGCAGGCATACCTCTCTTGTCTTCAAGAACTGCACAGTCTCCAAAGTCTTCTGGATATCAGGCATTTTGTCCTTCAATCCTGCTGCTCGTCGCTGCATATTTGCTTCCATGAACTGATATTTCCTAGCAACTGGATGAGCTCCTCTTCGTCTTCATAGACCTGCGGAAACGTACGATATCATTTCTTGGAAGCTTTTTAAGGTCGTCTCTACATCTGCTCGTGAGGAAACATAGTCTTCGACCCTGTCGACAAACGGTGCATATGGGATGCCTCTAGGGTTGGTTGGGGCATCAACTTTCCTGTTTGAAATATTAGCTTTGTAAACATAGCTTAGATACAGTAGAACCATCTTGGAAAGATCAAACTTACTTGGGCTTCTTGTCTGCCATGTTGAGAGTGAAAGTCAACTTCCCCTTCAAAATGTCAACGGTCGTGCGACCAATTCAAAAACATCCAGCTCAGAGCTTCGGGTAGGGGACGCTAACGGGCCGTCAATGCTGCCTGGTTATCTTATCTGATCTTCAGATTCCACCATCGCCGACTTCATGTTCCGCGAATTACATTTAAGGCCTAGTACTGTGCAACTGTAGCACAAGGAATGTCGTCCCAGGAGGCGATGGAATCTCCATGGCTTCGAGATGCCATTCGATTCTCCTTCAAAGCTTCTGTATATACGACAACCATTGACGATGGACCTGGCCCGCCACAGCAAAGAGATCCACGATTGCGGAAGCTTGTAGAAGGGATCCTATATTCGAGACGATTTATTTTGACGTACCAGGTGGTTATTCTTATATTTATTATTATACTTACGGCTATACACTGGATCGGTTTGATCAATTTATGGCGGAAAAGACGCGCTTCGAAGATACAGATTTTGGAAGCAAATGATGCTTACGATGGAGACGAGGTCGTGGTCAGGCCAGCTCTTCTGCAGAGTGCAAAGGATAGGCATAACTTCGAGGGAACATCCTCTTCTGGAAGCAGCACTTTAGAAGGCACAGCGAGCCCTCCAACGAAGGTCGTGGATGAGGATGCCCCTCTTTTGCCCCGCGGACGCTACCCTCGAAGGTCTATCATTTCATTTATAAAGGCGTCCTTGATATACCAGCCTCGACCAATACCCTTCTTCAATAAACTTTCACCTTCAAATGGGACTACTATTGTCATCCTAGCATTCATTGGCCTTAATCTATTCTACACATTTTTTCATATCAACTTTACTATATTCGAGTTATTCGTCCTGGCGGACCGATGTTCTCTTGTATTTGTGGCCAACCTACCTTTATTATATATCCTAGCTGCAAAGAACTAACCCCTCAAACTCCTTACAGGACGGTCATATGAGTCCCTCAATATCTTCCATCGCAGATTGGGCGAAGTTCTGTGTTTGGAGGCCCTTCTACATGCGGTTGGCATGGTTGGAGTTTGGTACACTTTGTTGCGTCCTAGTGGTTTTTCATTATCTAAATTTTTGTTAGAAAAGGTTATTGTTCTTGGGTTGGGGGCTTTTATTTCGTATAAGTTAATATATTTTACTTCTTTGGCGAGTTTTCGTCAGAGGTGGTATGAGCTATTTTTGGTTTTGCATGTAGTATTGCAAATATTGGCACTTATCTTCTTGTGGTTTCATCATTCTGGAAGCAGAGTTTACGCGGCCATTGCACTGGTTATTTTTTTAGTCGATCGATTGATATATCGTTGTGGCTTTAAGAGCATTAGCGTACGAGCAAACATTGTGGTTATGGAAGATGGAGAAACCGTCAAATTATCCACTCACGTTCTCAAACGTCCTCAGCCTAACATTTCCAAGGTCATCGGTAGGCCTATCAAAGACGGCTGGGAGGCAACAGATCACGTCTTCGTTTTGATCCCTTCTCTATCGAGGACAAACTTCGTTCAAGCTCATCCATTCACAATTGCATCTGCGGCACCACCCCATGGTATTGACGAGACTCGTTTGGACCTTTTGATTCGCGCTCAAGATGGTTTCTCTCGCGATCTGCTCAAGAAAGCTCGGCACCTCGAGCATTGCAGCCATGGTGCTCAGCATCCAATCGATGTCCGTTTAGATGGCCCATATGGCTCTGACCATGCACGGCATGTTCTGGAATACTCCGACTTAGCTCTTGTCGTAGCTGGAGGAAGTGGTATTGCCGTTGCATGGCCGCTCATTCACGTTTTAGAAATCAGCCGATCGACGGATACAGAGATTGCACCAACAAAGGAATTGCGAAGACAAAAGATAGCATTAATATGGGTGGTTCACCAAAAATCACATATTGAGTGGATTGGACGAAAGGCATTAGCCGAAGTGGAAAATATGGGTGTGGAAATAATTATTCCTCAACCAACGGAAGAGACTGGCCGACCGGATCTGGCAGTTTTGATTCAGGGGATGGTGGAGAATTTCTCCGATAAGAAGATGGGAGTTGTGACATCTGGGCCGGGTAGTATGGGCCGATTAGTTAAGAATACTTGTGCGAGCTTGGTGAGAGATGGATATGATATTAATGTTACAGTCGAGAAATTTTGATGGTAAATGATATACAATTTTATGGAGTTATGGAGTTATGAGGTTGAGCGGTGTCATAGAATGTTGGATACCATTGGACACCGTAATGATATCAGTCATATACAGTAAGAAAGCTCCAGGATAGTTCCTCTATAGACGCACATAAGTTTTATTAGAAGATTTATTACAAAGTTTAGTATATTCTTGTCTTATTTTATAAATAAGACCATCTTTTCCAAGAAACCTCATCTCGATATACTCTTGGCGTGCGTCAACCCCACCCTCAATCCACCTTGGCACTTCACAAACAAGATATTTACTTGACGTGCTAGCTCATATTAATCCCCCCATATACCTCATTTCTAATTAATCCCCTCTAATCTTGATCATAACCACCGAAATTACCCATCAGCAAAAGCAACCAAACATGGATTACGTCAAAAACTTCACCAGCTCCAACGGGAACCAATATCAGAACCAAGAACGCTCTCAAAGCGAGGAGCAAGGCCAGAACAGACAGGATCACAACCAAGAACGGGAACATTCAGGATTCCTCGGAGATCTAAGCGACAAACTAAACTCCGCAGCTAGAGGCGGACGAGAAAGTGAGAAGAATGAAGACATGCTTAATAAAGGTCTTTCCTCTCCCTCAAAAAACCAGGGCAAATTTTAACCGGAAAATGAAAATTTAGGAATCGATGCTGTACAAGAATATGTACTGGGGCAGGGGAAGCAGGACGATGAGAGTGCGATTGAGCAGGCGAAAGATGAGCAGATCTCGGATTTTTTAAGGGGGAGGTATAAGGGTGTTATGGGGAAGGAGTTGCCGATTGAGGATAAGGAAACGAGGCTTGGTTAATGTGCTGGTGGTTGAGAGTGGAGCGGGATTGGTGTGCTCATCGTTTTATATATATATATATATATATATATATTTTAGGCAATGAGAAATTCTGGGCAACTTCCCTATCAATGCACCACTGGTAAAAAGAGTGCGACCCAGCTTCTTGGCTACATTTGTCTGGATTTCTGCTATTTTTGAGAGCACGTAGGGAGGGGCATTACATAGAAACACCAAGGTGCAATTGGACGATGCTTTTCTAGGCAGATACGCAACCCCATCCCATCCTTCACATGGAGTATATTCTTCAAGCCGACATGAAGCTCACAATGACATTCCAGCCCCTTTATCGGCCTACGCGGCCGCACTCGCCGATTCGTGAAGGCGGGGCGGGATGGAGTGGGGCATCATACAGCCTCCTACATATATCCCCACCTCCAAGAATTTGAACTCTACCATCACTTGCATAATTAGGAAAATAAGCTATGAAAAGCTTGGATATATGGATAAGTAAAGCTGCATGGGGATCATGCCTACTCGGATTTTCTCATCATAGGTAGTTCCCGTTTCTCAGTTTTACTAGTTTATGGAAATAGGTTCGGAAACCCGAGAGGTGCCTTGTGCCTGATATTAAGGTAATGGATGTACAGGTGGAGTTAGTTAGGGAGTCGAAGACGGGAAGAGATGACGAACCATGATTTCCTAGTGGACTATTGGAATAGAGGTAGTTGGGGGGGAAGGAGAGGAGGTGGGATGGGATGTACAGGTTGGGTTTGGTCGTGGAGAGGGGATCAGACTGGTTGGACAAGTATTCCGGAGGAAGTGATTTGGCTGTAGGGGATGGCGAATGGCAATGGGCAGGATGTGATTTGTGCACGTGTTGGCTGTTTGTTCTGTTGATCTGCTCCTTGTCTCAAAAATTGCGAGACATTGAATTCTTCACCGGTGCTAACGGGGCAATATCCTAGTGTATCATGACACCAATGGAAGAGCAGATTCGGTGAAAAACAAAAGCTAAATTTGTCAAAGCGGCTGGTGAATGTGGACCTATCTGTTTGTACGGTGTGAACCGTGCTGCAGGTAAATGTTGGGGCTGGGGCTCTATGCGAGGCAGATCCTAGCAAAAGGTAAAGTGCCAACTGTCAAAGCAGATGAAACGAAATCAACAGCAAAACACTAACTCGCTAATGGTTGCTCGGAAAGTAATTGTAAATTAATCCGTAGCAATTGCACACAGAGAAAAGAGTGACGCCTATCCAAATCCCGAGATGTGTAGAGAAAACCCGAAACTCCTCGACCGTTGCCATCATGCCTTCGTCTACCCATTGCAATAGCGAATTCAACTACCAATATAGTACTCCTGTGTCCGTGACCATAGTGAATCAATTATGTGCAAGTCCCAGCGCCATGTGCAGATCCCAGCTCTCCGAAGTTGGGATCGAATCTCTCATCCCGTATCGTTTCGATAAGCCTGTATCTTATTGTGGAAGTAACTGCTTGCTCTCCTCATCGCTCAATCGAATCTCGTGGACCGGATCACGCTTTCTTTCAAGTGACTCAAAATCGCTCTCAACGGAAGAGGGGAGGAAGATTTCTAGTTGGTGTTAGACAAGAACACCTGGCCTCGCTTTTATTAGTGAATTCAACATACCAGGGTTCCAATCGAAGCCTTGAGATGATCGGACGCAAGTGATCTGAGCATTTTGATATTAGCAGATATTCGTGACTACCCCTCCTCGGTGTCCCAAAGCACTCACCAGGCGCGGTACCCCATCGGGATCCCCAATATTGATCACAGTGTGCTCTTGCTTCGAAAGTGATGAGCCTGAAAAATGATCAGCTATCGTCTCACTTAACTTATCTGATCTCCCCAAGCTCGTTCACTAGAGAGCTCTAACCGGAGCATATCGGCCCATTCTTCACTTCACGATAAAACAACAGCTATAAATATGAGAAACTCACTCAGCAAGCTTGGTCTCCGATCATGACCGTATTTTGTATTTGGAGAAGCGGGAGCTGAAGCAGTTTGATTTTGCGGAGTTCGTGGGGAGCTTGAGTAGGACGAAGAGGAGCTGGAACTGGCAGCAGCCTTGCTACTTTCCCCGCCGTAGGCATTTCGTGTTGGAATGGTGATTGAGGACGACATGGTGATATAATTTAATCCGGATGTAAAGCAAGGAATTAAAAAGAAAGTGTAATCCCTTCTTCTTCTTCTTCTTCTTCACAAGAAGAGATTTCGTCGTTGTCGTTGAAATGAGGTGCTTGTATGTTGAAGATGTAAAGGGAAGCCTCCTGACTCAAGCTACGTATGAGTCCACTCTTTGGTCTCGGAATGGAGCCGTCAAAGCGCCTAAAAGACTAGCGCGAAGCTAACGTGGTTGCCCGATTCGTAAGGGAAAGCTTGCCTTGGGTCTGAAGAACATCAAAACGCGCCCTCCCATCAACGAATAACAAAACCATCACCTCCTAACTATCAACGATCTCGCAAAGATATAAAAAATTGAATATTCGAGATGGGGGACGTTATGGTAGAGAATCCTGCGACTCAGGTCTTGCCACACCGAAAGCAGATGCCATCGAGCATACCAAATATAGACAGCTTAGAGGGTTTGGCAACAGATGGCAGTGACGAGTATTCTACTCTGAAGAAACTTCAACGGCATCTGGAGTGAGTGGAATGGAAGTGCATGCAGAGGCCCTCGCTAAGTGGTTATAGATATATCCAACTCCAGGAAGAATACATCAAGGATGAGCAAAGGTCAGCATCACCGGGCCTTTTTAGCATCGCTACAGAAACTGATATTTAGCAGGAGTTTGAAGAGAGAATTAGTACGGGCGCAAGAGGAGATCAAGCGAATTCAAAGTGTGCCTTTAGTCATCGGACAATTTATGGAAGCCATTGATCAGAAGTAAGATTACCGCCTGGTTGTTTTGATCCATCTAATATCAACAGCACCGGTATCGTACAATCATCAACAGGTTCCAACTATGTCGTCCGAATCCTCTCTACCCTTGATCGCGAATTGCTCAAGCCATCCTCGTCTGTCGCTCTCCACCGTCACTCCAATTCTCTTGTCGATATTCTACCTCCTGAAGCCGATTCCTCCATTGCTATGCTTGGCGCAGATGAAAAGCCAGATGTCACTTACGCCGATGTTGGAGGATTAGATATGCAAAAGCAAGAGATTCGAGAAGCCGTCGAGCTCCCATTAACCCACTTCGATCTCTACAAGCAAATCGGTATCGACCCACCCCGAGGTGTCCTTCTCTACGGTCCTCCAGGAACCGGAAAGACCATGTTGGTAAAGGCTGTGGCGAACTCAACAACCGCCAACTTCATTCGTGTCGTCGGTTCCGAATTCGTACAGAAATACTTGGGAGAGGGGCCTCGTATGGTCAGAGATGTTTTCCGTATGGCTCGCGAGAACTCCCCAGCTATCATCTTCATCGACGAAATCGATGCTATCGCTACCAAGCGATTCGATGCTCAAACCGGTGCCGACAGAGAAGTACAGCGTATTCTACTCGAACTGCTCAACCAAATGGATGGTTTCGATCAGACATCCAACGTCAAAGTTATCATGGCCACCAACCGAGCTGATACCCTTGATCCTGCTCTCCTCCGTCCTGGACGTCTGGATAGAAAGATTGAATTCCCTAACCTCCGAGACCGAAGAGAGAGACGGTTGATTTTCACTACGATCGCTAGTAGGATGTCGTTGTCTCCCGA
>Ga0182030_10024047_pt1 | contig 11223 bp, 12 predicted proteins | sample 812S3MmetaG_FD_121299 | JGI IMG/M metagenome (GOLD analysis project Ga0182030, IMG submission 121299) | Permafrost microbial communities from Stordalen Mire, Sweden - 812S3M metaG (Illumina Assembly) | ecosystem: Environmental > Terrestrial > Soil > Wetlands > Permafrost | place: Sweden...
CACTCCGGGGGTGTGGGACGGTCATTGGCAGGTGGACAACGCGCGCAAGATCAAATTCCTGAGAGGAGAGAAGCAGCTTTGGCAGGCCCTGATGTATGAGGACGACCTTTACCACTGCGGCCCGCGCGAACGCTGCATCCCCAGCCCAGCCGAGCAGAAGCTCTCCATCGGCGAGGCCTATGCTTTTGGTGCGGCCACCTCGCGCAACATCGAGGGCCGATTCCTCTCAGCGCTGATCAACGGCGAGCCGGAGGCCCGGCAGGCCTGGACGGCTATCGCTCGATACAACCATTTTTTGGTCGAGCATCGAGAGCTGTATCACCAGGCGGAACCGGCGGCGCGGATCGCCTTGCTCTCTGCTGAACCGCACAACCCGCTGGCCGACGAATTCCTCAAGCAGAGCGTCTTCTTCGAGACCAAAGTGCTCGCACACTTGGACAAGGGAGTTCCCCTGGACCGGTTCAAGGTGCTGGTGATGCCCGCTGACCTGCCCAAGCTCAGCGCCGAGCAAAAGGCCCGGTTGCATGTGTTCACCGCTGGCGGGGGCGTCATCATGAGCGCTGGAAAGTATAAGTCGGGAATCGTGGCACGCGCCGAAGCCGCGGCCGAAGGGCCTCGCCTCAGCCTGGAGCCGCGCGGTTACGTGCTGGGCCAGTTGACTCGGAAACCCGGCGGCCGAGCTTTTATTCTTCACTTGCTCAACTACGACCATCTGGCCCCGGCAGAGAACGTGAAAGTCCGGCTCGAGTTGAGCGGGCTGGTCGATCTGCGAGAAACCAAGGACCTGAGTGACTGGAAAGTAAAAGTCCTTTCGCCGGACACGGCCCAGTCTCAGTTCGCTGACTTGTCTCTGCACGGGAACGTCTGCGAGTTCACCCTGAGGCGGATCGAGCACTATACCGTAGTGACTCTCTCGGCAAGGCCAGCGCCGTAGTTTGAAATTGGCACATTTGTCTCAGACATGGGGGGAATCTCCGTGAAACAGTGAAACGGCAATTCTTGGTGACAGTCGGTCATAAGCTTGCGATCGCGCCCATGATTGAAGCAGTCTGTGCCCGTAGTTGGACGCCGGAATCAGCGTCATTCCGGCTAAGTCATTGTGCTCGAAGGCGTGCAGAGTGGCCCATATATTGCCTGCTGAAGAGGCGGATCACAAACGCTGGTAACGCCGTCGTGCTTCAGCCCGCAGGAATACAGGCCGGCCTCTGACCAGGCGCCCGACACCGAGGAATCCAGAAAGAACGATGAACAAAAAATCCAAGAGCGGCAAGAAATCAAAATCAATGCTGGACAGCGACACTAAACACTCCGGCGTCAATGGCCAACCGAAGCTCGGCAAAAGTGAGTACGAGGGCGAAATCTTCAGGCTACAAGTTGAGCTGGTCAAGCTCCAAGACTGGGTCAAGGCGACCAACGCCCGCATTGTGATCATTTTCGAAGGACGAGACGCCGCCGGCAAAGGCGGGATGATCAAACGCATCATGGAGCGTGTCAGCCCGCGCATCTTTCGCGTGGTAGCCCTCCCCGCGCCGACCGAGAGGCAGAAGACTCAGCTCCATGCCCAGCGCTACATTGAACGACTGCCCGCCGGAGGTGAAGTCGTCATCTTCGACCGGAGCTGGTATAACCGCGCCGCTGTTGAGTACGTGATGAGCTTTTGTACCAAGGAAGAGCACAGGCAATTTCTTAGGGACTGTCCTATCTTCGAGGGCTTTCTGGTCAGCCAGGGCATCATCTTGCTCAAGTATTGGCTCGAAGTATCGAAAAAGGAACAGCACAAGCGCTTCCTCGCGCGAATTAAGGATCCTTCCAAGCGCTGGAAGCTTAGTCCGATGGACTTGGAATCGCACCGCCGTTGGTACGACTACTCACGCGCCCGGGATGCCATGCTCGCCGCCACCAATACGCCAGCGTCGCCCTGGTTCATCGTTCCGTCAGACGACAAAAAACGCGCCCGCCTGAATTGCATCGCGCACATACTTAGCAGCATCCCGTACGAGGAGATTCCTTATACGCCTCCCAAGCTTCCCCCACGGCAAAAGCGGAAAGGGTACGTAGAGCCGAAGCTGACGCATCGAACCGTCCCTCAGGTCTGGTAGGCCTGCAACATGTCAAATAATCGGTGGTTCCGTCTCTTACCAGAGTGGCTGGTCTCATGCCGTGCGGATTGGCTGCGCCCCGACATCATCGCGGGGTTGACCACCGGCGCAGTAATCATTCCCAAGGCAATGGCCTATGCTATGATGGCCGGACTGCCGGTGCAGGTAGGCCTCTATACCGCCCTGGTGCCGATGGTGATATACGCGGTACTCGGGACATCGCGCGTGCTCAGCGTCAGCACGACCACGACGTTGGCGATCCTGACCGCCGCTCAGTTAGGGCAGGTCGTGCCCAACGGCAACCCCGCAGCCCTGCTGAGAGCCTCAGCGACATTGACGCTGCTGGTGGGAGCCGCACTCTTGCTGGCGTGCCTTCTGCGCTTGGGAATCGTGGCGAACTTTATTTCCGAGCCGGTGCTTGTTGGTTTCAAAGCCGGCATCGGGCTGGTCATTGTGGTCGACCAGGTCCCGAAAATCGTTGGCATCCACTTCCCAAGAGGGACGTTCGTCCAGAACGTCCTCTCAATCGTTAAAGATCTTCCGAAAACGTCGTTAGCAACGCTGGCCGTCGGGCTCACGATAATCGTGTTTCTGCTGGGAATGGAACGGTTCCTCCCGAAGGTCCCAGCGCCGTTGCTGGCTGCAGCTGCTGCGATCGCATGTGTGTCCTTTTTGAACTTGCAGGATCGAGGTGTCGAACTGGTGGGTCACATACCGCAAGGACTCCCTTCGCTGATGAGGCCCGACCTTTCATTGATAAGCGTGCTGTGGCCCGGGGCACTCGGGATTGCTTTGATGAGTTTCACGGAGACGGTTGCTGCCGGCCAAGCGTTCGCGCGAAAAGGCGAGCCCGTGCCGCGGGCAAACACAGAGCTGCTTGCCACAGGGCTCGCCAATATAGGAGGCGCACTTCTCGGTGCGATGCCGGGCGGCGGCGGCACCACGCAAACGGCAGTCAACGTCAGCGCGGGAGCTCGCACGCAATTTGCGGAGATGGTCACTGCGGCGATGACGCTAGTGACGATGTTCTTTCTTGCTCCACTCGTCGCGAGGTTGCCGCAATCTGCATTGGCAGCGCTGGTGATTGTTTATTCCTTCGGACTTATCAAGCCGATCGAGTTTCATGACATTCTTCGTATTCGCAGGACCGAATTTTCGTGGGCGATCGTGGCTTTCGCAGGCGTCGTGGTCGTCGGCACGTTGAAGGGAATCATCGTCGCGATAATTGTTTCCCTAGTCACATTGGCATACCAGGTAGCCGATCCTCCAGTGTATGTCCTGCGCCGCAAGCCGGGAACCAACGTGTTCCGGCCACAATCGCCGGAACATCCCGACGATGAGCGTTTTCCTGGCCTCTTGCTGCTCAGGCCGGAAGGTCCAATTTTCTTTGCTAATGCGACACAGATTGCACACAAGATTGAGCCGCTGGTCAGGGAAGCGCAACCGAAGGTTGTCGCCGTCGACGCTAGCGGAGTCCTCGACATGGAGTACACCGCGGTGAAAATGTTCGCACAACTCGCGAAAAGGCAAAACCAGCATGGTGTTCAACTGTGGCTGATTGGCATGACGCCCAGAGTTTTGGCCATCGTACAACGATCACCGTTGGGGCAGTTGCTGGGACGTGAAGGAATGTATTTCAATCTGGAGATTGCCGTTGCGCGCTACCTGGATGGTGCAGTCGTACGCGATCAGTTCTGAGAAATGGTACGTCGAGCTGATGTAATGGGCCGCTATTTTCGAATCGGCTTCGATCCACTCTAACCCTGTCTAGGCAGCCTCCTAGGGCCTCGGAAGACGATTGGCTGGGACAAGTTCCCCTTTGACTACATGCATAGCCGGAGATGGATACCGCTCGCGCCATTATCTAGAAGTGAGGAGGAACGAGATATGGCAAACGAAGCAGCTAGAGAGCTAGAGAAAGAGCTAGAGAGAGAGACACCATCCCTAAGCCTTCGGCTTAGGTCGGTGCAGGCCGTCCGGGGACTAGCGAACGCTGCTCGCACGATGTCGAACAGTATTCGAGTTCGTTCGAATTGCGTCCGATTCTCATTCGAATGGATATGAGTAATCTGAACTGCCGCTTTAGATTACTCAACGCTCGCCGCAGACAACTCTGGTTCGTTTGCCGGTTGACACGCTTACGCATAATGCGTAATAATATACGCATTATGCGTAACTCTTCTGTGCTGACTGCGCTGTTCCCACAAGTACGGCAGGGCGTGCTCGCGGCTACGCTCGGCCAGCCAGATAAGTGGTGGTATCTTTCGGAACTCGCCGGCCGTTTGGGCACCAGCCCGTCGAGCCTTCAGCGGGAGTTATCATCTCTGGTGGCAAGCGGAATATTAGTGCATCGTCGGGAAGGCACAAGGGCCTATTTCAAGGCGGAGACCCAGTCCCCAGTGTTCCGAGACCTGCAGCAGCTGTTCGAAAAAACTGCAGGGCTGGCTCCGATCTTGGAGCAGATGCTAAAACCGTTTGGGAACAAGATTCAGAGTGCCTTTATCTATGGTTCTGTGGCACGAAGCCGGGAACACGCGATGAGTGACGTGGATGTGATGGTCATTGGCAGAGCAGGGCTAGCTGACCTGTCGCCAGTGCTCCGCAAGGCGGAGGCGCGGCTGGGAAGGGAGGTCAACGTCACGGCCTATTCCCCAGAGGAGTTTCGGGAGAAAATCAAATCGGGCGACCATTTCCTTGTCGCCGTTTTACGAGGACGGAAACAGTTTGTGAAAGGAGGCCAGAGTGACTTGGACGAAATTGTTGGCAAATAAGGACGCCCAGAAGCACAAAACCTCCAAGAACGAATTGGACAATATGAGAGCCTTGATCGCCCGCGACCTCGCAGACGCGAGCCTTGCCGGGCTTTCCGCAGATCGGAGATTCGCGACTGCCTACAACGCTGCACTCCAGGCTGCGAATATGGCCATAGCCTGGGCGGGGTATCGGATCGTGAGCAAGGTCGGACACCACCGGGTGTCGCTAGAGAGTACGAAACTTGTGTTGGGCAAACCGGCGGACAAGTACGCCGACTATTTTGAAACCTGTCGGCGAAAGCGAAATACTATCGATTACACCTTCTCCAACGTTGCGACGGAGACGGAAGCGAAGGAGATCCTAGTCCAGGCAGCCGAGTTTTACAGCCAGGTCGAATACTGGATTACCAAGAACCATCCCGCTCTTAAGAAGTGAGACGTTCACCCACGAGGCTGAACACGATGCACCCGCGGCCACCTGCTACTACGGCGTGACAGCATCGCGGCCCAGCAATGCGATGACAGCGACTCAGATTTCGAAGTTGAACCCTTGCTCCGTCGCCTTGACATACTTCGCCTCGTTGAATCGATAAAGACGTGCTGCTCGGTGGGCTACATCTTGTTCCACCTCGTCCAGTTCCTCCAGCATGTCCAACTGTAGCACCTTCTTACGGAAATTGCGTTTGTCGAGGGGACGTGCCAAGACCGTCTCGTACATACGCTGTAGCTGCGAAAGTGTGAATTTTCGAGGTAACAGCTCGAAGCCAATGGGGCAGTAGCGGACCTTGCTCTTCAGACGCTTCAGAGCCATTTCGATAATGGCATCGTGATCAAACGCTAGGCGTGGTAAATCGACGATATCAAACCAGGCGGCATTCGCTGCATCCGAGGCGGCCTTTAGTCGGTGATCATGAAGATTGATCAAGGCATAATAGCCGATCGTTACCACCCTTTCCCGCGGGTCACGGTCGAGATCACCGAGAGTGTAAAGTTGCTCTAAGAAGACGCGCTGAAGGCCAGTCTCTTCTCGAAGCTCGCGTCGAGCGGCTTCGTCCACGGTCTCATCGATATGAACGAAGCCACCCGGAAGAGCCCAGCGGCCGCGGAAGGGATCGAGGCCTCTCTTGATCAGAAGGACCATCAGACCTTCGTTGTCGAGACCGAAGATGACGCAATCTACCGTCAACGCCGGACGCGGGAATTGATAGCTAAAGGACACGGTAAACTCTTCAGATTCAGATTTTGAAGTTGTTGCCTGCACTATTTGCGACTAGGTCATGAAGGCACGTTACGATCGAAAGGTCATTGCGGCGTGATCCGAAGACAGTAGCGGGGACGGAGAGAATACCGTGCTCTTCGAGTAGCCGCATGAACGGAGCTGATACCACCGAAAAATAGCCAGTGGCCGGCGGCTGCCAATCGGGGCTTGCGGAGCGGAGGCATGGGGCCAGCCGGCGCCATTCGCGGTCGAAGGCTTCCTGTTGCATTCGGGGAAGGTCCGGGCGGCCTTCCAGCATGGCAATGACCCTGCCAACCTCGATATCAGAGGGAAGAGAAACGCGGCTCCGCAGGCCCGGTGCAAGACTGGCAGGCACCTGCGCTAACCCCAAGACTCCTGGATAGAGCCATGACTTGGAACACGACCAGAGCACGAGGCATTGATTGTCAGCGAGAAGCGAATCTGAAAGAGCACGCCCCACGCTGAAGTCGAAAGTGTAAACAGCGTCGATGATCAGGAGCCTACGTCGGGAACCTCTCAGCCAGCGGAAAAGAGCGTTAATTTCGGCGTCGGTTGGCAAACGGCCGACTGGCGACAGAGGAGCCGGAACCAAAACCGCGGCGCATTCACCAGTTTGCGCGAGAAATGTCCAGTCGGGTCTGGGGAGCGTCGTAAATGCCCGCGCACGAACATCGGTATGTTTCGCAAGCTCCCAGTAGATCGGATAGACATCCTCTGGCAGCCATAGCTCTTGGTTGCGTTCTTGCACACAAGAGAACGTCGCTGAAAGGAGATCGCGAACACCAAGAGCGACGACGGTCTTCTCCCGATCAAGAATGATTCGTGTGGCTCGCGACCATGCGTCAACTGCCCCCATCGGGCCCGTTGGTAAAGGCTGCTCCCACTCCGGCCTTTTTGCCCAGTCCGCGAGCGCTTGAACCGGATTCATGCAGTCAAGCCGCAGAGGGCATTTTTCGCCGAGCACCTCGTCACGAAACTGTTTGTAAGTTGCGTAGTTCATTGACGAGCACCTCACTCTTCCGATCTTCCAAAGACGCCAGACACCGACCATCAGCCATGAGGTTCCAGCTGCGACAGATTCCGTTCGTCAACTCCCACAGAAGGCTAGGCTCGGTATAAGCTGCCACGCGCACGCGGCGGCCGCGCCAATCTCCCTTAAAAATAGGGGCTCCCCAAGGCAACTGCTCTACCAGGGACCATCCCGCATCCTGTGCGAGCTCTAAAACGACGCGAAGAGGGACTTGGTTGTCGGCGCTCCAGTCGTTCGAAGCCCGGTCATAGTACTCCGACTCAACACTGGTCGATACATACAGTTCCTTGAAGCAGATCTCCTCAACCCCTCCTTCCACTGCCCAATCGAGGTATTGTTCGAGTGAGTTCCGGTCATTGATTCCTCCACGTTGCAGAACGCAGATCCACCGAAGCTTCAGCCGACTGAGATTCGGCAAAGTCGTCGACCACGTTCTTGCGATCGCCTCACTCCTAGTCGGGAGATTCATGAGTGAGGAGTTATGCTCGGAATCAAAATGGTGTCGAGAGATCGCCAGTACCGAGAGCCCAGCGTCATCAAGATCATGCAGCGCAGTTGCTCGGGCCTGGTCAGTCATGTGTCCCCATTTGAACCCGTTGCTAATGAATACAACCTTGGGGAAGACAGCGGCTGCCTCGCGGATCAAACGATCGAGATCACAATCTCCGAGCAATGAGGGTTCGCCTCCGCCAGTAATTACTGCTCTGCTGGCTCCGCGAACCCGACTCTGGTGAAGAACTTCGGAAATGCGTCGCCAGTCAATTTGTTTCGACTCCGTTTCTGCCGAGATCGACGCTTTCGAAAAGCAAAAAGGACAATGCGCCTGACATGCCCTGGCTACCGGGAGTACTGACAGCGATCGTGGTGTTAACTGCTCGTACTGTGCTTTTGTCTGGATGTGAAGCCTTAGCGAGCGAGCACATGCTTCTTCGAGACGGATGCTGGTAAGATTCCCGCAATCATCTACTAGATGCACCGCGTCTAGAGTGATGTAACTCCGTTCCACGAATCGCCCTCGCCCAGATCCCTGATTTGGATAAAGTTCCTCAGCGCCGGCGTGTGTCTCAAGCGCGATGAGCTGATCGCCAAGAAGTCCGGTTTTGTGAAGGAGTCTGGATGCTTTGGCGATGCCCACACCGATCTCATGCTTCGACAGCAGGAAGAAGCGATTTGGGTAAGTACTTTCTAGAATATTGGATTTGTCGTAGATACGAGCGTACTTATCGTACCCGCGGACTAAGTTCGAGAGCACGGTGATGTAGTACAGACTCTCGCTGGCGCTGCCCGAGAAGCAGTTTACGATGCGATCGCGGCGATCAAGAATTGGCACCACATCGATAGTGTACTGCGTACACTAAGGTGAGTCAAGCCCAATGATCCCAAAGCGTACGGAACATCCTGCATCTAGGGGATTTCGAACGACGCAGCACGAATTCTTAGTCCTTCTTCTAGTTCGATGAGTCACTCTTTTGCTTTTCCTTTCGGACGGTTATTCGATTGCTCATGAGCGAACTGATTTCGTCGAAATGCCACGGCTGGAAATCGTGAGTGTCAACGCCGACATCCATCGAAAGGGAAGTAGGTGTGTCGGGGAGGTTCCCATGAGAATGTCCGTACAGGTGCCACGCTCCATGATGGGAGCGATTCCAGACCCGCATGGCATAGTGACAGATCACGACGGGCTGGCCATGTATAGAGATTTCCGCAAGGTTGCTGAGCCAAGAGAACTCCTCGGTCAGCTTACGAATTTGTTTGTCGTGATTGCCCGGCACCGCAAAGATCTTCTTGCAGCGAATTTGCTTGCGATGCTCCAGAGCTCTCACCTTGCTCCCGATGCAGAAATCTCCAAGGAAATAGAGAATGTCATTGGCCTTAACCGAGGCGTTGAGACGGTCGAGGATCGCTTGATCCATTTCCTCGACGCTTCGAAACGGTCGATTACAGTAACGGATTATGTTGCTATGCCCAAAATGAAAATCTGCGGTGAACCATATGTTCGGCATGTCTCTTGTGAACTCCCTGGTGACCTAGCCCCGTTTCAATGATGCTTTGTGTTCCGCTGCGGAACGACTTGCTGCGCAGGAACTTCCGACGTTGGCATCTGTTGTGATTGAGTGGCACTTGACGTTTCCGGCGTTCCTTGTCGCACGTTGGCAAACCACGTACCCAACGCGAATCCCAGTGCTAGAGCAGCACTGGCAATGACGGGCAGCCAAATAGCCCAGACCTGCTTTTCCAGCCTAACAAGGAAATCGTCCATCTTCTGCGCCCTCGTGGTCATGCTCCGCAGGAGCGAGTCGTTGGCGCTTCTGACCTTTTCGATCACTCCGATGTCAGGGTGAGCCACTTCTCGTAGCACGTTCACAAGTTGCTCCTGAACGGAGTTCATTTCAGAACAGGACTGGTCAAGTGTTTTTGCCGTATCCGGCAGACCTGACTGCTGGAAGCACTGTCGCAGGCTCTCGCACAGCAGTTTCGCTATGCGTGGCGGGTCCAAACCTGTTTCCAATTCCTTCGGCAATTGCGCAATGCGTGACTCAAGCCGTGACGTGTATGCTGCCATTCGCTTCTCGACTTCACCGGCCTTAGATAGAGCATTTTCTAGAATCTTCTGCAAAGACTTCCGTTCCGCCGCGATGGCAGTGGGCGTTTCTCGGGTGAGAAGCGCCAGGATGCCCATCGCTTCCAATACGCGGAGCACCTCGTCGTTTGGGCTGAGGGTGCGAGTGTGCGCGATGACCCTATAGTATTCCGCTTGTCGTTCAGCGGGCACTAGTCCTGCCAGTTCATCGAACAGGCTTTGGTTCTCGGACTCAGCGCCCGCCAGCTTTAGGAGTTCCTGATCGGCGTTCATGGGAGAAATATCTCCTTTGCCCGGTCGAATTCGGAGAAGAGCCGTCGCCGGTAACTTTCGGCACGCATCACTATGGAAGCACGCTTCAGTTCGTTGACGGCATTCTGCCTCGTGGCAACCTGACCTAGCCGGACTCCGTGTTGCCGTGCTGGGTTCTCCAGTTCTGCCAAACGAAATTCCATACGAATCACGCTCGGCGATAGCGCTTCGCGGAAACGAATGGCCTGCTCAGCTGAGTCCCAATAGCTAAAGTCTGCCTGAGGACTTGTCGCATTCTGGACAATCAGATACTGCGTCCGCTCCTGCAGTCGGTTGGCCCAGGCAAGGACACTCTCAACGCTTGCCGGGTCTGGTGTGACAACGCCTACAGCAGTGAAACGCGCGCCGGTTGCCGAGACATCGTCATACATCGCGTCGAACCAATCACTCGCTACTTGCCCCGAACCGGCTCCCATGTCGGCGAGGATGATCGCCGCGCCGGATTCGAGGTGATCTACGAACGCGTCGAGACCGGCTGGCGTGTGAATATTCACCTTGGCTACTGACCCGTTGAAGAAGTGCTTGAGCGAGCCCCGTGCCTTGTTTTCTGTATCGAGGTCGAGCAGTGTGAACGGAATCTGATGGGCTTCGAACCACTCGGCCAGGGCGACCATCAGGCCGGTCTTGCCAACTCCGCCTTTGCCACCCATCGTGAAAACGACTCGCTTGTTCTTTGTTTGGGCGTTCATCGCGATCCTCCTTGGCTGACGAGTTTCAACGGCTCGCTTTCCTCAAAGTGAAAGTGCTTGGGTTTTCCTTTCTGCTCGACTGGTTTTGCTTTGAGCGCCGTGATTCGCGATGCAACGTCGTCGGGACTCAAACGCGTGTTCAACGACGATTCCGGTTCGAGCGGTGGCAGTTCGTACTGCACCTGCTTTCGGTGTTTGGCGCGAACCTTGATGAAGGAGTGAATCGTGCTGACTGCTACGTCGAGGCCTACACGCTCGTGAAGAATGCGGACGATGTCGCGGTAGGTGCAGCCCTTGCGCCGAAGCTGGCGGATGAGTTCGCGGTGAGTTTCGAGTTTGGAGCGAGGTGATTTCTGCGGGATCGAATCCAGCAGGGAAACAAGAGTCGGGTCCATGATTTTCAGGCTCCTTGGCACCTGGCCATCACAGTCCGTTAACAGTCCGATAACCCGTCTCCACAGTCCGATAAGTGCCCTAGAGGGCTATCCGTACCGTTTAATTTCAATCAGTTACGAACTC
>Ga0182030_10024048_pt1 | contig 11223 bp, 10 predicted proteins | sample 812S3MmetaG_FD_121299 | JGI IMG/M metagenome (GOLD analysis project Ga0182030, IMG submission 121299) | Permafrost microbial communities from Stordalen Mire, Sweden - 812S3M metaG (Illumina Assembly) | ecosystem: Environmental > Terrestrial > Soil > Wetlands > Permafrost | place: Sweden...
GCAGCTGGGCGTCGAAGTGGGTGTGCAAGTCGATGAAGCCCGGCGCCACGACCAGTCCCGTGGCGTCGATGACCTCCGCCCCCTCGGTCGAGATCCGGCCCACGGCGGTGATCCGACCGTCGGTGACCTCGACGTCGGCGGTGTACCCGGCCATGCCGGTCCCGTCGACGACCCGTCCCCCTCGTACGACCAGGCGATGCACCATGCTCACGTCCTTTCGATGCTCACTTTTCGATTCTCGAGCGAGGTGATGAAGGCCGGTGTTCCCGCGCCGCCGCACCCTGGTCGGGAAGGTCGAGGAACTGGAGGTAGTCCGGGAAGGCCCGCAGTGTGTGCCCACCGTCCACGGTCAGCAACTGGCCGGTGGTCCACGACGACTCCGGGCCGGCCATGTACCGGATGGCCTGGGCGATGTCGGGCACCTGACCGTGGCGCGCGATGGCCTGGCCGGCCAAGAACTCGGCCATCATGGGCTTGTTCTGCAGCGAGCGCGCCGTCGTCGGGGTCTCGGTGAACCCGGGGCGCACCGAATTGACCCGGACGCCGTACTCACCGAGCTCGTTGGCCGCCACCTTCACCAGCTGGTCCACCGCGGCCTTGCCGGCGCTGTACGACGCCAGGTACCGGCAGGAGAAGTCGGCCGCCGTGGACGACACGGCCACGAACGAGCCCCCGCCGGCTCGGATCATGGCCTGGCCGGCGTATTTCAGCAGGAGGTAGACGGGACGCACGTTCTGGTCGACCTCCTGGCTGAACTGATCGTCGCCGAAGAGGAGGACGGGGACCAAGGAGCCGCCACCGGGCACCACCACGGCAATGTGCAGACGGCCGTCGGCGTCGGAGGCGGCGTCCACCGCGGCCCGGACCTGTTCGGGCACGAGGGCGTCGCACGCCACCCAGGACACGGTGAGACCCTCGTCCGCCAGCGCGGCGGCGGCGTCACGGAGTTTCTGCTCGGTGCGTCCGGCCAGGGTGACCTCCGCCCCGTCTCGCGCCAGCAGCCTGGCCGACCCGAGGCCGATACCACTGCCGCCACCGATCACGATGGCTCGTTGCCCACTCAGAACCTGCTCCACTGCACCCCCGATTCGGCGATCACACGATGTGCCCGGCCACCGGTCAGGACATCGGTGGGGGCAACGGGCAGCCTACGCTGCGCCACTGGCGAACCGCCATCGCGGCGCGACGGCGTGGCGATGCGATGCGATGCGCCGTGGCGAGCGCGCAGCGAGCGACTACCGTCGTGATCGGGATTCAAGAGGGAGGCGGTACGATCGACGAGCTCACCCGCGGGTTGGAATTCCCCGAAGGGCCCATCGCGATGGCCGACGGATCCGTACTGGTCGTCGAGATCGAAGGGGGCAACCTGACCCGCGTCTCTCCGGACGGCACGCGCACGGTGATCGGACGCTGCGGCGGTGGTCCCAACGGTGCCGCCATCGGTCCCGATGGGTGCGCGTACGTGTGCAACGACGGCGGCCTGGGTTTCACCACCCTCGACGGCATCCGCCAGCCCTTCGAACTCGCCGCCGACAACAAGGGCGGCTCGATCCAACGCGTCGACCTGGTGACCGGCGCGGTGGAGACGGTGTACACGCACCGCGGCGACACGCCCATCCTGTCGGGCAACGACATCGTCTTCGACACCGAGGCTGGCTTCTACTTCAACGACACCGTGGCCGGAGTCGTGTACTACGCGCGGCCCGACGGGTCGTCGATCCACGTGGCCGCGACCGGGCTCCAGTTCCCCAACGGCCTCGGTCTCTCGCCCGAGGGGACCCGGCTCTATGCCTCGGAGACCTACACCGGTCGCATCGTCTTCTGGGAGGTGACCGGGGGCGGCTCCCTGTCGGACTCCTTCGTCGAGCTCTACTCGACCGAAGGACGCCACCACTGGGACGGCCTGGCGATCGACAGCGAGGGGAACGTCTGCGCCGCCGACCTGCAGGAGTCGGGGGTGACGATCATCTCCCCCGAGGGGCGTGTGGTCGGGAAGGTAACCGTCCCCGAACACGACCCGTTCGTCACCAATATCTGCTTCGGGGGGCCCGATATGCGGACCGCCTTCATCACCTCATCGGGGCTGGGCCGGCTCTACCGCACCGAATGGCACTGCCCCGGACTCCGGCTCAATTACAACGCCTGAGGAGTCAGATGAGGTCGCGACCGAGCAGCTCGGCCAGCTCCCGCGGTTTGGTGATGCCGGGAACGTCGGGGAAGCCCACCCACGACGGGCTCGGCGGAGCATCCTTGCGCGCCCAGGGCGGCCCCTCCGGCCAAAAGCGCCGGGTCATCCGTTGCTCGGGTGTGTCCGCGTGGGCGCGCCGGCAGGCCTCCGCATAGGCCACGCTGGTCCTGCGCGCCCCGGGAAGATCCCAGAAGTCCTCTTCGGAAGCCCACAGTCCGTCCCCGGCGTAGCGGATCATCGAAAGCCCGGCGAAGTCCCAGTAGTCGGGCCCTTCGTCGTGCGGGTTGTCCCGGCGGTTCTCACAGTGGAACACGACCGTGTCGCCGTCGATGGTGTACCAGTCGAGGACCGTGTAGATCTCCGGCACGCCCTTCATCACCGCGGCGATCCACAGCGCGACTTCGTCCCGCCCGTGGAGTGGGCCCCAGAAATGGTCGTGGTACAGCACATCGGGCACGAAGAGATCGACCCATGCCGCCCAGTCCTCCTCGACGCAGCCCACCTTCCACCAGTGGGCGAACGCCTCCTCCACCTCGCCGCGCGCAAACGCAACGTGTTCTTCCTCTGCCATCACACCAACCCCCTTGCCGGTCGAATGCGCCCTGTCGACGCTCGGTGTACTCAGGTCGTTGCACAGCGCTCAGCGCGCCGCCGCCGGCTCCTTCGGCCCCAGGCTCTTGAAGTAGTCCCGGTCGCTCTGGTCGGGAGCCCGGCCGACGCGGGTGACCGTGTCGACATCGGCGGCCTCCGCCCGCAGAGCCTTGGCCGTGCAGCGCTCCTTGGGCCGGGTGGCGAAGGGGTCGAACGAGTAGTGGCGGATGGCGTTCTCGTGGGTGATCTTGTTGATCTGCACGTCGGTGAGGGAGGCGAACTGCTTCTCGTTGACCTCGGGGCCGTTGGGCCATGAGGTGTCCGAGTGGGGGAAGTCGGACTCCCAGCACACGTTGTCGATGTTGAAGTGGTCGATGAGGCTCACACCGACCGGGTCGTTGATGAAGCAGCAGAGGATGCGCTCACGGAACACGTCCGCCGGCCCCATGCCGTCGGGGAACTGGTGCTGGGTCCAGCCCGAGTGGCGATCCTGGATGTGCTCGGCCCGCTGGAGGAAGTACGGAATCCACCCGATGTCCCCTTCGGTCAGCGAGAACTTGAGCTCGGGGAACCTCCACCAGAAGTCCGCCCACATGAGGTCGCCGAGGGAGTAGATGGACATGGCGGACGAGAGCCCCATGGCCACCGAGACCGGGGCGTCGGGCGAGGTGGAAGCGGCCTTGGACGAGGAGCCCACATGGCAGCAGAGCACCGTGCTGACATCCGAACAGGCGGCGAACAGCGGGTCCCAGTGGCCCGAGTGGATCGAAGGCATCTGTAGGGCCGTCGGGTTCTCCGAGAAGGTCACGGCGTGGCACCCCTTGTCGGCCAGGCGCCGCACCTCCTGCGCCGCCTTGTCCACGTCGAAGAGGGGAAGGATCCCGCAGGGGATGAACCGGTCCGGGTAGGCGGCGCACCACTCGTCGACGTGCCAGTCGTTGTAGGCCTTGATCATGATCTCGTTGACCGCCCGGTCGGGCCCCTCGTTGAGCACCTGGCCCGAGAAGCCGGTCCAGTTGGGGAAGTTGAGGCCGGCGAGCGTGCCACCGGCGGACATGTCACGCACCCGCTCGTGGACGTCGAAACAGCCCGGGCGCATTTCCGAGTACATGGACGGGTTCACGTTGTACATCTCGCGGGGTTTGCCGGCCACGGCGTTGAGGCCGAGGTTGCGCCCCTTCTTGTCGCCGTACCACCACTGCTGGAAACCCTGGGCATCGGTCTCGACCCGGGGGGTCAATTCTCGGTACTTGGCCGGCACGTGGCTCTCGAACATGTCGGCCGGCTCGGCAATGTGGTCATCGACGCTGATCAGGATCATGTCGTCTGCGTGCATGGGACTCCCCCTTCTTGCAACTACGGGCGGTCGCTGGGGCGACCCTGGGCGGACTTTGGTTCGACTCAATCTTCCACGCCGTCTGATCCGGCGGTCCCTACTTGTCAGAGGCTAACATTGCACGTACTATGTGGGCAAGCCGGCGTGTGTCGGTGGCCTCGGGCAGTTCGCACATCCGAGCGACGAAGGGGGTGGACGTCATGGCACTCGCCATATTGGACCCAACGAATGGATCGATCGACGCAGCCAGCGGTTTCGTGACCGCAGCGCGGCCGGCCTCTCTCGACGGGCAGACCTTCGGCATCATGGCCAATGGCCTCGGTGACTCCGAGATCATGTTCGACGCGCTGTACGCCAAGTTGGCGGAAGCCGACGGGGTTTCCGACGTCGTCAAGGTGGTCAAGGCCAGCGTGGCGGTCCCCCCCTACCCCGAGGAGTGGGATCGGTTCATCGCCTCGGCCACCGTGGCGGTGACCGGGCTGGGAGGCTGTGGCAGCTGCAGCACCCGCTCCATGCGCGATGCCCTGGACCTCGAGGCCGCCGGCATCCCCGCCGTGTGCATCGTCCACACCGCCCTGGTCCCGGCGGTGCGCGCCATGGCCCGGCTCGTGGGTTGTCCCGACTATCCCATCGTCACGATCGACTACCCCCACAACCCGACGGGGGTATGGACGAAGGAGGAGGCGCTGGCCCTGGCCACTGAGATTGCCCCTGCCGTTCGGGCACGCCTGACCCAGCCCTCGTGACCCTCGGCGCCCCCGCCCGCACCTTCGACACGGCCGAGGAGGCGCTCGAGGCCTGTTTCGAGCTCGGGTGGACCGACGGCCTGCCGGTGGTCCCCGCCACCGCCGAAGCGGTCTCGGCCATGCTGGCCGCCGGAGGGCTGGAGCCCGAGGAAGTCCTCGGGACCGTACCGACGCGTAATGTCACGGTGACCGCCGAGAAAGCAGCGATCAATGCCGTGATGGCCGGGTGTCGCCCCGAGTACTTCCCTGTGGTGGTAGCGGCCGTCCGCGCCCATCTGCAGACCAAGGCCAACTCCCACTCGACGACCGCCACCCTCGCCGGCGCCGCGCACGCGGTCATCGTCAACGGCCCGGTGCGCCAAGAGATCGGGATTCACAGCGGTCAGGCGTGTTTCGGCCCGGGTTTCCGGGCCAATGCCACCATCGGCCGCGCCCTCCGACTGGTCATCCGGAACGTCTGCCGGGCCATTCCCGGCGAACTCGACCGGGCCAGCTTCAGTTGGCCGCTGCGCTACTCGTTCTGCTTCGGCGAGGACGAGGAAGCGACCGGATGGACGCCGCTGCACGTACAGCTCGGCTACCGGCCCGACGAGAGCGTGGTCACCATCCAGTCCGTGATGCGGTTCCTCCAGGTCACCGAATTCGATCCCGCGCCCGAGAAGATCCTGGACGCCATAGGGGAACATGCGCGTCACGCCGGTCTCCAACGCGACGAGTGGGCCGGCGACGGTCGCAGCGTGGTCGTGGTGATCGGCACCGAGCACCAGCTCCGCCTCCTGGACCAAGGGTGGACGAAGGAACGGATGCAGAACTACCTCTGGCCGATGATGACTGCGGACACCGTAGGGAAGTACGACAACAAGCTCCACCTGGCCGACCCGGCCAACATCATGATCGTCGCCGCGGGCGGCCCGGGCATCGCCCAATCGTGGCTGCTCGTGCCGCACTTGGCCGTCCCGACCCACGAACTCGTGCGGTCCCCGGACCCGGTGCGTGCGGCATCCGCGCCATGATCAGCCCACCGGCCCAGTCGGTCCTCGACGAGCTGAACGACATTGTGCGGCTCGACGGCGCCGAGTTCCACGTCGTCGCATCGGGCGGCTCCCTGATTGAGCTCTCGCTCGATCTTTCCAATTCCGAGTGCCCGGAGTGCGTGCTGCCGGCGCAACTGTTGATCGACCTGCTCACCACCCGACTGGCGGCAGCAGACCCCGACATCACCGAAATCAGGCTGCACGACCCGCGCGAGAGCGACGACTCCCCGCCTTCGGGTCACTGACCAGTAGCGAAGAAATGGCGAGAGTCGTGGAAGTGGTCGGTCGCCACGAGCCGGCTTCCGCTCCTGCTCGCACCGTCGCCGGCGATGAGCAGATACGGCACGCACTCCTCGATGCCGCCATCGCCTCCATCCTGGAAAGGGGCTACTACCGGGCGAGCTCCAATGAGATCGCCCGGCGCGCCGACGTGACCTGGGGCGCCATCCAGTACCACTTCGGAACCCGGGAAGAGCTCCTTCTGGCGGTGTTGGAGCGGAGCTTCGACCGTTTCGTGATGTCTCTCGCCGCCACGGAGCTCACCGGGGCGACCGTCCGGGACCGCCTGGCCGCGCTGGCCCGGGTGATCTGGGCCCACTACGGGAGGCCCGAGTACGTGGCGGTGATGCAGATCCACCTCAACCTGAGTCGCGACCCGAAGCGGGCCCAAGCCACCGAAGATGCCATGCTCCACCTGACCGACGGCATCATCGGCGCGTGGCGCGCGCTGATTGAACGGGGCTTCGGACCTGAGCTGGCCCGGCAGGGACTCGATGTCTTCATCTTCGAGACCCTGCGGGGGCACGCCCTGGGCGACGCCATCGCCCGGGAGGGCCCGGAGCGGGTCGTCTCGCGGCTCTCGGACCAAGTGGTGCGGGCCAACCAGAGTCGCCTCATCGACGCGTTGTCCGAACACATAGAACGCGCCGTTGCCACCACCCGGGCAAGGTAAGGGCGGAGCGGATGTCCCCGGTGTTGCGCGATCTGACCGTCTTGGATCTGTCCCGGGGCATTGCCGGACCGATGGCTGCGATGCTCCTCGCCGACCAGGGGGCACGCGTGGTGAAGATCGAACCGCCGGGGGGCGACCCCACACGGGCCCTGTCGGGCTCGCGGGTGTGGCACCGGGGGAAGGAGAGCATCGTGCTCGACCTGCGCCTCGGTGAGGGCAGCGCGGACATGGAACGGCTCTGGCGGCTGGTGCAAGAAGCCGACGTGCTGATCGAGAGCGCGGAGCCGGGGGCGCCCGACCACCCGGATCTCACCTACGCCCGGGCGCGCCGACACAATCCCCGCCTCGTTTACTGCACCATCACCGCCTACGGGGGTCTCTCGCGCCACGCCGGGCGGTCACCGCTCGATTCCCTGGTCGCGGCGCGGACCGGACTGCAGTGGGAGAAGCGGGGATGGCCCGGAGGGTCGATCGAGCGGGTGAACGGGGTGGTGCCCTTCCTCCCCGACTTCTTTGTGGCACCCGACGAGATGGAGGGCCCGCCGCGCCCCGGTCCGCTCTACTCGTCGGTGCCGTGGCCCAGTGTCAGCGCATTCCATCTGGCCAGCATGGGGATCGGTGCAGCCCTCTTTGCCAGGGAGCGAACAGGTGAGGGGTGCTGCGTCACCACCTCACTGCTGCAGGGCGCGTTGGTGAACGGCACCTTCACCTGGCAACGAGTGGCGCGCCCGGACCGACCGGGCTACCGCATGTGGGTTACCGACCCGCGGGTACCACACGGGTTCTTCCGCACCAGTGACGGCGGTTGGATCCACCACTGGACGCCCCAACCGGGCTTTGTGCTCAATGCGATCCACGAGGGAAAGCTGGAGCCCAACGTCAGCGGACGTGCCCTGAAATTCGACGGCTCGCGGGTGGGGATGGACCCCTCGGAGCTGTTGGTCCTGCGCGAGCTCGCTCCTGCCATGCAGGACGCGTTCGGCCAGTTCTCCTCCGACGAGTGGGTGGCGGCTGCCGCAGTGGCCGGGGTGTCGGTGCAACCGATCCGCTCGAGCGAGGAGGCCTTCGCCGATCCCCTCTTCCTCGAGGACGGCTGCGTGGTCGAGGTCAGGGATCCCGATGCGGGGCTCATCCGGCATGTGGGACTGACGATCGGCATGGCGGCGACGCCCGGATGCGTGCGTGGGCCGGCTCCCCGGGTCGGCGAGCACACCGATCGTGTCCTGGCGGACCTGCCGGACTCGTCGCCCGTGGCGGCGCAGATCGAGGCGGAAACTGCGGGTGCGCAAGTTCCGCACGTGCTGCCTCTTGACGGCATCACGGTCCTCGACCTCGGGCTGGCGGTGGCGGGGCCGTTCGGCACCCAGATGCTGGCCGACTTCGGGGCCGACGTGATCAAGGTGAACCAGCCCTCGGATCAGACGTGGATGAACACCTACATGGGGATGAGCTGCAACCGGGGCAAGCGCAGCGTTTCCCTCAACCTCAAGACCGATCGGGGCATGGAGGCCTTCCGCGCCCTCGTGGCCCTGGCCGATGTCGTCCACACCAACATGCGCTACGACGCGGCAGAGCATCTCGGGGTGGACTACGAGTCCTTGCGCCGGATCAATCCCCGCCTTATCTACTGTCACACGCGGGGCTTCGAGAACGGCCCCCGCATGCTTCTCCCCGGCCACGACCAGTCCGGCAGTGCGCTTACCGGCGTGGCCTGGGAGGAAGGCGGAGTGGGTGCGGGGGGCAAACCGATCTGGCCGAACATCTCGCTCGGTGACCTGGGCAACGGCATGCTCTCGGCCACCGCGGTGCTGCACGCCCTCTTCCACCGGGACCGCACCGGACAGGGACAGTTCGTCACGACGTCCATCGTCTATGCCCACCTTCTCAACAACTCCACTCGGTGGGTGGACGCGGAGGGGCAGTCGGGAACCGGACAGCCGCACCTGGACGCGCTCGCCCTCGGCGTCTCGGCACTCGAAAGGCTCTACCCCTGTGCCGACGGGTGGATCTGCATAGCCGCCGGCGGGCACTGGTCGGAGCTGGCCGGGACCTTGGGCCGCCCGGACCTGATCTCCGATCCCCGCTTCGCCACGGCCGGCGAACGCGACGCACGGGATGCGGAGCTGGTGGCACTGCTCGAACCGCTGTTCGGCGGCCGCGCCGCGGCGGAGTGGGACGAGATATTGACCGCAGCGGGCGTCCCCGCCGAGGTCTCATCGGAGACGTTCAGCCTCGAGCTCTTCGACGATGCCGAACTGGCGGCCCGACGGTGGATCAGCACCGTCGACCAGGCACTCGTGGGCAAGTTCGAAGCCCCCGGCGATCTCGTCTCCTTCTCCGACTGCGACGCTGTCGACCGGCTGCCCCCGCTCGTCGTCGGGAGCCACACCCGGGAGATACTGACGTCGCTCGGTTATGGCCCTCCGGTCATTGACGAGTTGATCCGGGACGGTGTGGCCACGGAGCCGTAGCGGTCAGCGGGCGGTCGACCCCGCGTCCACCGTCATGGTCAGCCCGGTGATGTACCGGGCCTCGTCGGAAGCCAGGAAGAGCACGGCATTGCTGATGTCCTCGGGCTCGACCAGCTCGACGGGCAGCGAGTTCATGAAGATGGACCCGACGGTGAAGTCGTTCGCGATGCGCTCCGCCAAGCCCCCCCCGGACTGGTTTCCCATCGTCGTGTTGACGCCCGTGGGGTGGATCGAGTTGACCCGGATGCGGTGGGGCGCCAGCTCGTTGGTGAGGACGTGCATGATCCCCACCACGCCGTGCTTGGCCGCCGCGTAAGGGAGAAGGAACGGCTGACCCTTCAATCCGGCCACCGAGCTGGTGAGGATGAGGGACCCTCCCCCGGCATTGATCAGATGCGGTATGGAGGCAGCGCACGTGTTCCACACGCCGGTCAGGTTGATCCCGATCACTTCGTTCCATATGGCCGGCGTCACGTCGTCCCAGGTCTGGATTGTGCAGATCCCGGCGTTGGCGACCACCACGTCGAGGTGCCCGAACTGCGCCACGCCTTCGGTTACCGCCTTGGACATGCCGTCGAGATCGCGCACGTCGAGCTTGGTGGCCAGAATGGAGGCCCCGGTTTCCTCGACCAACCTGACCGTCTCGGCCAGATCATCCTCGGTGGCCAGCGGGTAGATGATGGTGTCCAGATCCTCACACCGGTCGATGGCGATGATGTTGGCGCCCTCCTGGGCCAGACGGACGGCGTGGGTCCGCCCCTGGCCGCGTGCGGCACCGGTGACGAACGCTACTTTTCCCTCAACTCGGCCCATCAGGGCACCTCCCCTTCGTTCGGTCATGTCGGCGGTGGACGTTGCTGCCCCCCCGTTCGCGCTGCACCCTGATCCGCCCGCCCACTGCGCGCGCTCGTCGTGTTCCTGGTCCACGACAGCCTGTAGGAGCCGGATGCAGACGTCAAACCGGCTGGGCCGAGGTGGCGCAAGGAGGCCACGGGCCCCCAGGGAATTGTTTACCATCGCCGGTGATGACCCAGTCGGCACTACTCATCGGGGGTACGGGACCCACCGGGCCGCCCATCGCCCTCGGACTGGCCGCCCGCGGCTACAAGGTGACGATCCTGCACTCGGGGAACCACGAGATCCCCGAGGTGGCGCATCTGCGCCATCTCCACGGCGACGTGTTCAGCGAGGAGGGTCTGCGCGCCGCCCTTTCGTCGGAGCACTTCGACGTGGCCATCGCCAGCTACGGCCGCCTGCGCAGCATCGCCGAGGTGCTGGTGGGGAGGGTCGGCCGCCTCATCTCCATCGGGGGCGCCCCCGTGTACCGGGGCTTCTTCGACCCGGCGATCCACCACCCCCCGGGCCTGCCCATCCCCACCCGCGAGGACGCGGAATTGGCGACCGAGTCCGACGACGGGAAGAGCTACCGCATCGGGCGCACCGAGCAGCTGCTCTTCGCGTCACACCCGCGCGCGACCCACTTCCGATACCCCTACGTCTACGGCCCCCGCCAACTCGCCCCGCGCGAGTGGTGCGTGGTGAAGCGGATCCTCGACGACCGGCCCTTCTTCATCCTGCCCGACGACGGGCTCAGCATCATCCCCTACGGCTACACCGACAACCTGGCCCACGCCCTGCTCCTGGCGGTGGACCGCCCCGAGGCGTCGATGGGTGAGATCTTCAACTGCGGCGACGACGAGAAGCTCACCATCCGCCAGGTGGTCGAGATCATCACCGACGAGCTCGGGCACGACTGGGAGCTCCTCTCCCTGCCGGGCGACCTCGCCATCCCGGCCCGCCCGTTGATGCAGAACTACCGCACCACCCACCGTTACATCGACACCACCAAGCTGCGCGAGCGCCTGGGCTACCGCGACGTCGTGCCGGCGCGGGAGGCCGTGCGGC
>Ga0182030_10024049_pt1 | contig 11222 bp, 11 predicted proteins | sample 812S3MmetaG_FD_121299 | JGI IMG/M metagenome (GOLD analysis project Ga0182030, IMG submission 121299) | Permafrost microbial communities from Stordalen Mire, Sweden - 812S3M metaG (Illumina Assembly) | ecosystem: Environmental > Terrestrial > Soil > Wetlands > Permafrost | place: Sweden...
ACGAAATCGTCAGAACTGGCCGCCATGTGGCCGCGGTAAGTAACCCACGCACGATGACGCACGTTCCAGGGCGGTCAGCTCAATGACGGACGGACTCACTCGGATTCTCTGGACAGGAACGGTCGGCCTCGACCGCACACTCGACGAACGAATAGGTGCTGCCACGAGCGCCGGCTTCGAGGCGTTGTCGACGTCGCCAGGGGAGGCAATGTCCCTCCGTGAAAAGGGGGTGAAACTGACTGACGCCGCGAGTCGCGCCAGCGGTGAAGGCGTCCCGATGCTCGTACTCGATGCCGTCTTCAGTTGGCTCCGACCCTCGGATGCCTTTGGCGGGAGCCAGCCCACCAGCGTCGAGGACTGCCTACGCATGGCGTCGGAAATGGGTGTCCAGTTCATCAATGCCATTGCGATGAGGAGACGGGACGACCTCCCGACCGAGCTCATCGCGGAGCGTTTCGCTCACCTCTGCCATCAGGCAGCCGATATCGGCTGCAAGATCCACTTGGAATTCGAACCACATTCCTTGTTGCCGGACATCGCGAGCGCCTGGGAGATCGCTCGCCTGGCCGGTTGCGAAAACGGAGGTGTGCTTTTTGACAGCTGGCACTTCTTCCGAGGCAATCCAGACTTTCAGGCGCTCGAGTCGATTCCCGGTGAGCGCATCTTCTCGTGTCAGATCAGCGACGGGACAGCGGAGCGAGTCGGCCATTGGTCCGAGGAGATGATGCACCACCGCCTCCTCCCGGGGGACGGGGCCTTTGATCTCACGAGAGCCATACGATGTCTCTCCGACTCAGGTGGACTCACCCTGTGCGGTCCCGAGGTCCTCTCTGACGAGCTCCATGCGCTCTCTCCGACCTCTGCGGCGCAACGGGCGAGCGAGCGCATGGGCGCACTCTGGTCGCAGGCAAGCAGTGGGGATGCCTGGTCTTCACCTTTGGGGCCCCGGCCTGCGTAGCCGGCTCGCGCCGGTGAGACCCGCGCGCTGATCAGTTGGGCGCTTTGAGCTCACCGATGCCGAAGGTCTCCATTATGGAGTCTTCCAGGTACTCGGGGCCGTCCAGAGTGGGGACGAACCACCCGGTCGGGCACATCGTGAGCACTTCCACGAAGGTGAACCCGGCACCGGCCATCTGCAGCTCCAGGGCACGGCGGATCATCCGCTTCGTGCGGGCGATCATGCCCGGCGTGTTGACCGCCCCGCGGGCCACGTAGGCCGCGCCCTCGATGTTCGTGAGCAGCTTCGCGATGTCGATCGGGTAGCCGTGCTCGGCTGCCTCGCGACCTTCCAGGCTCGTCTTGGTGCGTTGCCCGATCACGGTGGTGGCCGTCATGTGGCCGCCGGTGTCCCCGAAGACGCCGTTGTTGAAGAGCAGCGCCGTTACCTTTTCACCCCGGGCCGCGGCATGCAGGACTTCGTGGAGGCCCTCGCTCACCATGTCGCCGTCACCTTGCAGTGTGACGACGGCGGCGTCGGGCTTCATGCGCTTGACGCCCGTCGCCACTGCGGGCGCCCGGCCATGAAGGCACTGCAGCGAGTCGAGATCGCTGATCTTCATCATCTGGGTGTAGCAACCATGCCCGGCGATGAGGATCGTGTTGTTGGCCAGCTCCAAATCGACCAGGGCGTCGAGCACCAGTCGCCAGGCGACCGGGTGCCCGCAGCCCGGGCAGAGCTCGTGCTCGGAAGACTGGAGCAGGTTGGGCTTGAAATCCGCCACCTTATGGGCGGCCCGATCGGGTGCGCTCGTGATATCGACGATGGTCATGGGGCTCCTCTCAATTCCGTGCGGCCACGGGCTCGCCCACGGCGCGGCGTATCCGCTGACGAACCTCGTCGGCGTTCAACAGATCTCCTTGGCGCATCCCCGACTCGTCTTGGGACACCCCACCGATCGATCGTATGACGGAGCGATCGTGGGCATACATGCGGACGTCGTCGACCATCTGGCCGGCGTTGAGCTCGTAAACCAACACGTGCTGCTTCCCCCTGGTCGCCTCTTCGAGGCCGACCGACGGGAAGGGCCACAGCGTGATGGGCCGGAACGACCCGATCGACATGCCCTCGGCGCGCAGCTCGTCGACCACCCGGTCGACGAAGACCGACGTCGTCCCAAAGGAGACGACCAAGATGTCGGCGTCTTCAGCCCGGTAGGTCTCGAAACGCTGCTCGGTCGCTTCGATGTGGGCGTACTTGTCGGCGATGCTGTTCCAGGCGGCATCGGGGCCGACGCCGGGGGTGTTGGGCTTACCCCGGTTCCAGGTCCAGATCTGACGGGCCCGCCCAGTGCCACTCATGGTGCCGTCGAGGGCCCACTCGTCTTTGGCGGGGAGCGGACCGAACTCCATGGCCTCGACCTCGATGCCGACAGACGTGTGGGCAATGACATAGTCGCCATAGAGGATGACCGGGGTGCGGTAGAGGTCGGCCAGGTAGAAGAGCTCCTGGGTATGCGCGACCGCCTCGGGAATGTCCTTGGGGGCCAGGGTGATGGTGCGGTAATCGCCCCATCCGCCACCTCGCGTGCACTGGAAGTAGTCCTGCTGGCCCCGGGCCATCGTGAAGACGACCAGGGGCAGCTCGTTGAGAGCCAGCTCGGCGATGCCCTCTTGCATGAGGCTGACCCCCTGGCCGCACGACCCGGTGGCGGCACGCGCTCCGGTGGCCGCCGCGCCGAGGGCCATGTTGATGCCCTCGATCTCGCTCTCGGCGTTGATGCAGACCCCACCCGCTTGGGGGAGCTTCTTGGCCATGTTCTCCAACAGCTCGGTGAACGGAAGCATCGGGTAGCCCGTGAAGAATTTGCAGCCGGCCAAGATGGCCGCGTCGGCCACGGCATCGCTGCCCTGCATGAGTCGGGGCGCCATGTCAGTCCTCCTTCGCGCCGGCCGAGGCGTCGAACGCGATCGGCACTTCGAATTTCCAGACCTCCAGGGCGAAATCCGGGCAGATCTCGGCGCAGGCCATGCACCCGGTGCAGCCCTCGCGCAGCTCGGGGATGTTGAACCCGGCGTGGTTCATGGTGCTCCCGAGCGAGAGCACGCCCGGCCGGCAAGCCGGGACGCACAAGCCACAGCCCTTGCAGCGCTCGGCGTCGAGCACAACGGTGCCGCGGGTGACGTGTCCTCGGGAGGCGCTCACGAGGACAGCGCCGCATGCTCGGCCCAGGCCGGCGCGGCCAGCGCGGGCACCGCAGCGGAACCGGCCCGCAGTGCGCGGCCGTTCGCTTCGAGATGCTGGGTGCGATACGCCGGCACCAACTCGCGCATGGCCACGATCGCGCTGTCCAGGCTGACCAGGCCGGTCAGCGCGACGTAGGCCCCGAGGAGCACGAAGCCGGCGGTCATCGGGTTGCCGAGTTCGGCGGCGACATCGCTGGCCGGGACCTCGAACACCTTGGCCCCGGCGACATCGACGGTCCCGGTGAACAGTGACGAGTTGACGACCACGACGGCACCGTCGGCGAGGTTGGGCGCAATGGTGGGAAAGAACGTCGGGTCCATCACGTAGGCCGACCACGCCGAGGTGGCCACGGGCAACGCCCGCAGCGGTCCGTCACCGACGGTGATCTCGGCGTTGGTCATCCCCCCGCGCATGCCTCCGCCGTAGCGAGGCACCAGCATGACCTGGCGCCCCTCGGCGATCGCGGCTGTGGCGAGCGTCTTCGAGGCGATCTGGACGCCTTGCCCTCCGACCCCTGTGAACAGCACTTCTCTCTCCAACAGTCCTCCTAGGACCCGAATTGTTGCACCAGTTTGGACCGCTGGACCTGGCCCGTCGCCGATGTCCGTGGCAGCACATCTGCTTGAACCACCCTACGCGGGTGTTTGAACGTGGCCAACCGCTCGCCGATGTGGGAGCGCAGACCCTCGACGCTCGGGACCTCCGCCCCGTCGTGCAGGACGACGACGGCGCAGACCACTTCGCCCCATTGGGGATCGGGGATGCCGATGATGGCCACCTCGGCGATCCCGGGATAGCCCGCCAGCGCCGTCTCCACCTCGACCGGGGCCACCGTCTCACCTCCGGTGCGGATGACTTCCTTCTTGCGGCCCACGATGTACAGGTAGCCCTCGTCGTCCTGCTCGGCCAGATCCCCGGTGTGGTACCAGCCACCCTGGAGGGCCTGGGCCGTCTCGACCGGGAGCTCGAAGTACCCGGCCATGAGGCGGTCGCTGGTGAGCAGGAGCTCACCGTCGTCGGCCACCCGGGCCTGCACGCCGGGGATGGGGTGTCCGACGCTGCCCGGGTGGGTGAAGAGGTCCGGATCGCGCAGCCCCACCGCCCGGGCCGTCTCCGTGGACCCGTAGTTGACCGTCGTGCGTGCGGTCGGGAAACGCTCCTTGATACCAGCCAGCAACTCCTGGGTGACCTGCGACGTGCCGGTCAAGGCCCATTCGACACTGCTCGTGTCCACCGCCAGGTCGCTCTCGAGGATGCGGCGCCAGACGGCAGGGATGCAGTAGATGACCGAGGGCGACCAACGCCCGACGGCACCCAGCAGCTGCTCCGCGTCGGCCCGGCGAACGAGATGGGCGGCGTGGCGCGCCGACCAGGCCATCATGGCGAAGTTCCAACCAGCCATGTGGAACAGGGGGAACATGACGACCTCGCCCGCGCCACCCGTCGTCGAGTACGCGGCCGCGCCGGCGTGGGTGCGCAGCCAGGTGGCGCGTTGGGAGACCATGACGCCCTTGGGCTGGCCGGTGCTCCCGCTCGTGAGGAAGATGGTGCAGATGGCGTCCTCCTCGGGGAGCGGCACCGGCGGCGGTGCGGAGGACGCGGACTGGGCCTGCGCGCTGAGATCGATTCCCGGTAGGGCGCCCCGGCCCCCGCCTCCCTGGGCCGAGCCACCGCCGGGGCGGCCGACGGTGACCAGCAGGGTCTCGGAGCCCGCCACGAGCTGCTCCGCCCGCTCGGCGTGCGCGGGATCCACGATCAGCATCCGGGGACGGATGTACCCCAGCACCACGGCGGCCTCGCCGTCGGTGTAGGCCGGGTTCAACGGCACGAAGGCCACCCCGAGCCGGCTCAGTGCAAAGTACAGCCCGACGCCTTCGAGGGTCGTCTCCGACCACCAGGCCACGCGCTCGCCCCGGCGCGCCCCGAGCGCGTGCAACGTGTTGGAGAATCGATTGGCCAGGACGTCCACCTCGCCAAAGGTCAGCCGCTCATCACCGAGGGTCACCGCCAGACGCGCCGGCGCAGTCCCCGCAGCACAGGCGAGCACGTCATTGGCGATAAGCGGCATTGCTACTCCCCCTTGGAGGACGGCGTATGGTCCGGCGCCCCGTCTCGCGCCGTCAAAGCATGCCACGCGCACAAGGCCGCGAACTTCGGATCGATGCTGGGATATCGTGCGCCCCGGCGCCGTGCGGCAACGGGCAAGCGACAGGGAGGGGACACGTGGGGAGATTGACAGACAAGGTCGTCATCATCACCGGAGCCGGTGATGGATTGGGCGAGGTGATGGCCCATCTGTTCGCCGACGAGGGCGCCCACCTGACGTTGGCCGGGCGCCGCACCGAGCTCCTCGAAAAGGTGGCCGCTGCGGTCCGGGCCAAGGGAGGCAGGGCGATCGCCCGCACCACCGACGTCACGGACGAAGCGGCGGTCATCGCCATGGTGGCCGACACTGTGACCGAGTACGGGCGGGTCGACGTCATGTGCAACAACGCGGCGCAGCCCGGCAAGGACCTGCACATCTGGGAACAGACGCTCGAAAACTGGAATGCCACCATCGCCGTCGATGTGACCGCAGCCATGCTCTGCAGCCGCGAGGTCGTCAAGCAGAGCATGCGGGAACGCCAGAGCGGGTCCATCGTCAACTTCTCGTCCACAGCCGGGCTCGAGGGGATCGATCGCAAGAGCCACTACAGCACGGCCAAAGCCGGTCTGCGCACGTTGACCAAGGTGGTCGCCAAGGAGGTCGGACCCTTCGGCATCAGGGTGAACTGCCTGGTTCCCGGGGGGATCCAGACCGACCTCCTCCGCAAGTACTGGCGGCGGCTGGCGGACGAGCAGGGCGTCACCTGGGAAGAGATCCGCGACAAGGGGGCACGCTCGACCGCCCTCCGCCGCATCGCCACACCCGAGGAGATCGCGCAGGTGGCCCTCTTCCTCGCCTCGGATGCCTCAAGCGCCATCACCGGGCAGTCCATCGTGGCCGATTGCGGCGCCAACATGCCCGGATGACCGGTTCCCCCGCGGACAAGCGGCAGGTGAGCAGCCGGGCTCCGTTGTGGGAGTTGCATCATCCGGCGCCCGAGCTGGCAGAAGCGTGGCGGGAGGCGGGGCTCTGGCGCCGTACGCCACTGCCATTGGGGCAACTCGTCGATGAGTCGCTGCAGAAATTCGCAGACCGGCCGTTCACGTTCCGCTCCGAGTACCGACCCTGGAAAGGGACCTACGGTGACGTCCGCGAGCTCGCGTTGCGGGCCGCCGAGGGGCTCGCACGGCGCGGCATCTCGAGCGGCGACATCGTGGCGTTCCAGCTCCCCAACTGGGTGGAGGCTGCGATCACCTTCTACGCCGTCACGTACCTCGGGGCGGTGATCGTGCCGATCGTCCACACCTACGGCCCCAAAGAGGTCGCCTACATCCTGCGCCGGAGCGATGTCGCGCTGTTCGTGACCGCCGAGCGTTTCGGGCACACCGACTACCTCTCCCACCTCGACGACATCCGCGCCGACCTGCCGGGGCTCGAGTCGGTCATCGTGGTCGGGGACGGGCCCTTCCCTGCGGGCACCGAGAGCTTCGGCGCCCTGCTCGACGCACCCGCCTTGACGGAACCGACGTGGGGCGACCCGACGGCGCCGGTGGTGATCGCCTACACGTCGGGTACCACGTCGGACCCCAAGGGTGTCATCCACAGCGATGTCACCCTCATGGCCGAAATGGGACATCAGACCACCATGCGGGGCGCGGGTGGTCGGGCCGACAGGCCCTCGCTCGTCGGGGCGCCCCTCGGGCATGCCGGCGGCATGTACTCCTCGCTGCTCACTCCCCTGCCCGCCGGCCTGCCCATCCACCTCATCGACAAGTGGGATCCGGGCGCCGTCCTGCGAGCGATGCTCGAAGACGGGCTCTCCTCGGGTGGCGGCGTGACGTTCTTCCTGACCTCGCTCCTCGACCACCCCGACTGCACCCCGGCGCATCACGCGCTGATCGGGAGAGCCGGCATGGGAGGCGCCGCGGTACCCCCCGCCGTGTCCGACCGGGCCGAGCGGCTCGGCATCGACGTGTTCCGCTCCTACGGCTCCACCGAGCACCCCTCGATCACCGGCAGTTGGGGCGACGCCCCGGCGGCCAAGCGCAAGTACACGGACGGGCGTCCGCTGCCGGGCGTGGACGTCCGCCTGGTCGACGACGATGGCCGCGACGTCGAGCCCGGCAATCCCGGGGAGATCCTCAGCCGCGGCCCCGACATGTTCCTCGGCTACACGGACTCGGCGCTGACACGCGACGCCATCAACGCCGAGGGCTGGTTCGCCACCGGCGACATCGGGCAGGCGGACGAGGACGGCTACATCACCATCGTCGACCGCAAGAAGGACATCATCATCCGCGGCGGCGAGAACGTGAGCGCCCTCGAGGTCGAGGAGCTCTTGTTGCGGATGCCCGGCATCGTCGAGGTGGCGGTGGTGGCCGCGCCGGATGCCCGCTTGGGCGAGCACGGCTGCGCCTTCATCCGCCTGGACGGCGAGGCTCGGGAACTGGCGCTGCCCACCCTGCAGTCCCACCTCGAAGCGTCTGGTCTGGGTCGGCAGAAATGGCCCGAGGAGCTCCGTCTTGTGGAGGACCTGCCCCGCACCCCCTCGGGCAAGGTGCGCAAGGCTGACCTGCGGCGCCAGCTCCGGGAAGAGGCTGCCGGGGGCTGAGGCCCGGGAGGCAGAGGGCCGGGAGAAAGCCTTCGCCGTCGGCTGAATTCCCCCTCAACCGGGGGCAGGGCCTACTGTGTCCGCCGCAGCCCCTGGCCAAGTGCGACCCGCTTGCGGTACGACGACGCACGCGGGCTCTGGACTCGGCCAGCAATTGCGTCAGTTTGGCGCACGAAATGGAGACGGCATGGAATGGAATGAGCGATCGGCCATAGTGACCGGAGGCGCGGGAGGACTCGGCGCCGCCACCGTCCGCAACTTGACGGCTCTGGGCCTGCAGGTCGTGGTCTTCGACCGCGCCCTCGACGCCGGCAAGGAGCTCGTCAGTTCCCTGGGCCGCGGCGTGGCGGTCGGTGGCGACGTGAACGACGACGCCGACGTGACGGCGGCCATCGATGCGGCATCTGCCCTGGCACCTCTGGCCGTCGTGGTCAACGTGGCCGGTGGCGGTGCGGGAGGTCGCACGCTCTCACGCGACAACACGCCGCTCGACATGAGCATCTTCCGTGGCGTCATGGAGCTCAACGCCTTTGGCACGTTCAACGTCACCCGTCTCAGCGCGGCGCGGATGGCCGCCAACGAACCCGACGAGCACGGACAGCGCGGCGTCGTGGTCAACACCGCCTCCATCGCTGGCTACGAGGGGCAGACGGGTCAGATCGCTTACGGGGCGGCCAAAGCGGCCATTCTGGGCATGAGCCTGCCCCTGGCGCGCGACCTGGCCCCGGTCGGGATCCGCGTGTGCGCCATCGCTCCCGGCACCATGGGGACACCCCTCATGCTGAGTGCACCGGAGGCGTTGAAGGACAAGTTGGTGGAGAACATCGTCTTTCCGCACCGCATGGGAGAGCCCGATGAATTCGCGCTGCTGGTCGAGAGCATTGTGAAGAACCCCTACCTCAACGGGGAGAACATCCGCCTCGACGGCGCACTGCGCTTCCCACCCAAGTAGCTCGCACAGGCCCGTCCGGGCACGACAAGCCGCACGACCGCACTACCCCGTCGGCGGGGTCTTCAGCATGGCTCCCGCATCGACGCGGATGTTCAGACCCGTGATGTAGCGGGACTCATCGCTGGCCAAGAAGGCCATCAGGTTGCTGATGTCGCGCGGGTCGACGTAGGGAATCGGCATGGCCTGCATGAGCGGCAGGAAGTCGATGACGTCTTCGCGCGTCGGGTTCTCCAGATCGCGCCGGAAGGCACGGTAGACGTCGACGTTGTGCAGCAGGTCGGTGTCACAGTTGGTGGGGTGCACGCCGTTCATACGGATCATGTGCGGCGCGAGCTGCAGGGCCAGGACCTCGACGTAGCGGATCACCGTCTGCTTGGCCCATGAGTACCCGACGCCGCCGGTCGACCCCATGACCTCGGTCGTGCCTTTCATCATGCCGGCGGTGGAGCCGGTGACGACGATGGAGGCGCCGGCGGTCAGGTGCGGGATCGACACGGCGACCGTGTTCATGGCCCCTATCAGGTCGACGTCGGTGGCGTCGATGAAGCCCTGGCACAAGGTGTCGTCCCGCCCCGGGCAGATGCCGGCGTTGGCGAGGACGATGTCCAGGCGGCCGAAGGTGGCCACCCCTTCTTCCACGACGTCGTGGAGTTGCTCCCGGAGGCGCACATCGCCCTGACGGGCGATGATCCGGCGGTCCAGCGCCTCGACCTCTTTCACCGTCTGCGCCAGGTCCTCGGGGGAGGCGTTCGGGTAGTTCATGCTGGCGATGGGTGCGCAGATGTCCACGGCGATGATGTCCGCACCCTCCTCGGCCAGCCGTACCGCGTGGCTCCGACCCTGGCCGCGTGCGGCGCCGGTGATGAATGCGACCTTCCCCTCGAGCTTGCCCATCTGCGTACCTCCGACTCTTGTGTGGCCGATGTTGGCCCCCGCAACCTATAGGACAATTCCCGCTGGCATCTCTCGACGGCGTGCCGTCATGGATTGACGACCACAGGCACATGCGAAAACCCGGCCACATTGGCCATGGTGACCCGCCGGAGGCCGTCCTCGTCGATGGTGAAGTTGGGCCAGCGCCGGGTCATTTCGGAGATGGCGATCCTGCTCTCCATCCGGGCCAACGCGGCACCGAGGCAGCTGTGGATGCCATAGCCGAAGCCGAGGGCCAGGCTGGGAGGCCGGGTGATGTCGAAACGGTCGGGGTCCTCGTACGCACGCTCGTCACGCGTCGCCGAGCCCGTCAGGAGGAGGACGGGCTGGTGGGCGGGAATCGTGACGCCGTGCACCGTTTTCTCTTCCAACGTGAAGCGCCCCTGGTACTGACTCGGTGGCAGGTAGCGCAGAATCTCCTCCACGGCACCGGCAATGGCATCGGGGTCTTCGCACACCAGGCGCCACTGCTCGGGATGGCGCGCAAAGAGCACGGCCGCGTTGCCCACCAATTTGGTCACGGTCTCGGCGCCGGCGCCGGCGAGCAGGGAGAGGAAGCCCGCAATCTCGTCGTCCTGGAGCTGCGTCATGACGCCGTCACCCCGGTCGACCTGGGCCTCGATGAGCCGGCTGATCATGTCGTCGGCCGGATGGGCCCGATGGTCCTGCACCAGCTCGTAGTAGTAGAGGCCCGATTCCAAGCCGGCCGCCTCGGCTTCGGGTGACGGGTGGATGCTCCCTTCCTCGCGATGCAGGACGGTGTCGAGCCAGTGCCGGATCTGCTGGCGGTCGCCTTTGGGGATCCCCAGCATTTCGGAGATGACCTCGACCGGGAACGGTCCCGACCACTGCTGGACGAGGTCGAACGTCTCAGCCGGCCCGATCTCATCAGCGAATTCGGTGATGACCCGGCGCACCATGGGCTCCAGTTGGTTGATGGCGCGCGGCGTGAACACCCGGCTCACCAGCGCTCGCATCCGCTCATGCTCGGGTGGATCCATGAAGATGATCATGCTGAATGCGAACTTCTCGGGATTGCTCAAGAGGTGCAGGTCGGTTCCGTACCCGCTGCAGAACACCCCCACGTCCTTGTGGGCTGCCGCCACGTCGTCCCAGCGCGAGAGCGCCCAGAATCCGTATTTCTCGCTGTAGTAGACCGGTTTCTCGTTGCGAAGCCGGCGGTAGACATCGGTCGGATCCCCGAAGAACGTCGCACTGTAGGGATCGAATTCCAGCGGCTCTCCCGTCGTGGCGCTCGAAACGGAAGTCGTCACTTCTTCTCCTTCGTCCTTGGTGGGGGAACCACCTCTGGGCCTGATCGGTCGAAAAACGCCGCAATGGCATGGCGGGCATCGGGGCTGGCGAATGCCGCCACCTGCCACGGCCACTCGGTCTCCAACTGCTGGCGGAGCGTCGTGTCCCACGTGCGGCGCAGCAGGCGTGTGGTGATCTGCAC